>WNFD01006841.1_pt1 | contig 11363 bp, 10 predicted proteins | sample 5400491 | NCBI WGS metagenome assembly WNFD01 (sample SAMN13153343, study PRJNA577476) | soil metagenome | isolation source: 120 cm saprolite under Douglas fir tree site 2 hole 2 replicate 2 | place: USA:California | collected 2015-04-18 | reverse complement strand
TATCTTTCGCAGCAACGATCACGAATTCATCCCAGGCAATTCCAGGACCGAACGTGATCTTTCTGATCCGGCCGCGGGGAATCTGGCTGCGAACCGTTGCTCCGAAAAGCATATTTGGCAGAACCATATCGTCGACGTATTGAGATCTTCCGGTTACCTTGTCGCGTCCCTCTTTGCGCGGAACCGACTTGCCGACGATGCTATTGTTGCTCATTATTCAATTCCTGGATTGGGGATAGTGTATGACAGACAAGGCTCACAAGTGGAATTGTCATTGCGCACAAACGCTCAAAGATTTCTTATCTGGCAAAACACATCCGAGCCTCGTTTATTCCCAAGGGCAGGACAAGATTTACAGATTTGATTGGTGAGTCGTGGCATACTCGCGGCCGCGAGGCTTGCCGAGAAAGCCTCCTTTCCTAAAGACAGGACTCCCTCGCAGATAGGTAGCCTTCACTACGCCGCGCAGCGTTTCTCCCAGGTACGGAGAGACCGGATGCCGGTAGTGCAATCTGTCTTCTGTCACAATGAATTCGCGGTCGGGATCGAAGACGACGAAGTCTGCATCACACCCCGTGGCAATCCGGCCCTTTCGCGTGTCACAACCGGCCAGTCGTGCCGGGGCCGATGCCATCCAGCGCGCCAGGTCGATCAACGTGAATCCTCGCCGGCTAGCCTCAGTCCATATCAGCGGCAGCGCTACGGAAAGGCTTGCAATACCACCCCAGGCGGTTCGGAAATTGCCCTCCGCTAGACGCTTCATAGCTGGAGGACACGGAGAATGGTCGGTCACCACCAGGTCGATCGTCCCATCTCTCAGGCCCTGCCACAATCTCTCGCAGTTTTTACGGCTGCGAATCGGCGGCGCACATTTACTCAGCGTCGCTCCGTTTGCGATCGTTTCCGCGAACAGATGCAGGTAGTGTGGGCAGGTCTCCACGCTCACCGCAAGTCCTTCCTCGCGCGCAGCCCGCAGTTCCGGAAGCGCTTGACTGGTCGAGAGATGGACGATATGCAAACGAAACCCGTATTCGCGACACAACGAAAGCATCGACCGGATGGCAGCCAGTTCCGCCTCGTCTGGCCGCGACTGAAGATACGTCGAATAACAACTCCAATCGGCGCTCGCCAGAGCATCCGTTGCTAGATCAATTGGACCAGGAAGTTCCGCATGTACCAGGAGTGGCAGGCCAGTCCGGGCGACGTGAGGCAGGGCCGACCGCAGCTGTTGCTCCGTGACCATGGTGAAGCCATCGATACCAGGGTTGACCAGAAAGCATTTGAACCCTAGTACTCCCGCCACTGCGAGAGCTTCGATGTCCCCTTGATTATCGTGAACTACACCGCCCCACGCCGCCCAATCGACGCGGCATCTGCCTTGTGCAGCCGCACGCTTGGCCTCAAGCGCAGCGACACTCGTAGTCGCGGGAAGGCAGTTCAGGGGCATATCGACAAGCAATGTGTATCCGCCCGCCGCCGCGGCTCGTGTCGCGGTTTCGAACCCTTCCCACTCTGCACGACCGGGATCGTTGATGTGCACATGGGAATCGACAAGTCCCGGGAGAATGGCCGCTCCACCGAAATCATGGATCTCGTAACCCTCGGCAGGTACTCGATCAGGGGGGACAACAGCCTGGATTTGCTCTCCTTCAACCAGTATGGCGGCCGGGCGGATTCCGTCAGGAGTGATCACGCGGCGAGCGATGAAGGCTTGCAAACCCAAAATGTCAGCTCCTTCTACCATTGGCGCTTAGAGACAGAGGGTATCCCCACCGCCCCGCCTTTTACAAAGCACACTTCACCGGAATCAAAAGAGCATTTTACGAACTTCTGATTCTCGGCTTATACTCCCTTCTCAGCGAAGCGGCTTGAGAAAGTCCATGTCGACTGAGTTGCTGGTTCGTGGGGTTGCTGACGCGGCGTACCCCTGACGATTAGACATAGATAGAGCGAAAACATGGACAATCCTTTCATGGCCCGCGCCATTCAGCTCTCGATTGAGAACGTCCTCTATGGCCGCGGCGGGCCTTTCGGCGCAGTGGTGGTGAAAGACGGGACCATTATTGCCGAAGGCGCGAATCAGGTCACTTCGACGAATGATCCCACCGCCCACGCGGAAGTGGTCGCCATTCGCGATGCCTGCAAGAAGCTTGGTGTTTTTGATCTTGAAGGCTGTGAAATCTATACCTCCTGTGAGCCGTGCCCCATGTGCCTGGGGGCAATCTACTGGGCCCGCCTCTCTCGCGTTTATTTTGCCAATGCCGATGCCGATGCGTCCAAGATCGGATTTGACGATTCACTGATCTACCGCGAACTCGCACAACCGCATTCGCAGCGCAAGATTCCGATGATTCAGATGATGCGCGATGAGGCGTTGGCGGCGTTTCGTGCTTGGGAAAATAAGCCCAACAAGATCGCGTATTGAGCCTGTTCGAACGCCCGCCAATCTCAGCCCGGGGGATGATTGATCGATCGCTACTTTAAACTCGCCGAGAATCAAACCTCCGTTAAACAAGAGATGCTGGGCGGCCTCACCACCTTCGTCACGATGGCTTACATCATCGTGGTGAATCCCCAGATTCTTGCTCAGGCAGGAATGCCGCCAGAAGGCGTGGTCTTTGCGACCTGTGTCTCCGCCGCGGCGGCTACGCTGGTCATGGGGCTTTACGCCAACTATCCCATCGCGTTGGCGCCAGGAATGTCTCTGAACGCCTACTTCACTTATTCCGTTTGCATCGCCATGCATGTCCCTTGGCGTACCGCGCTCGCGGTGGTGTTTTGTTCAGGCGTTCTTTTCCTGGTGCTCACTGTCACGCGTGTTCGCGAGCAGATTGTCAACGGCATGCCCGATTGCCTCAAGCATTCGACAGCCGCGGGCATTGGGATGTTCATCGCCTTTGTGGGACTGCGGAATGCGAAGCTCGTGGTGGCCAATGCGGCTACCTACGTAGGTCTTGGCAGCTTCGCCGACAAAGAAGTGCAGACCGCCTGCTTCGGCCTGATCCTGACGCTGATCCTCATGTCGCGAAAGTTCCCTGGCGCCATCCTGATCGGCATCTTTGGAACCGCAGCGCTTGGAATGCTTCGCGGGATCACGATCCCGCCAACAACGATCTTCGCGATGCCGCATCCCTCTTCCACTTTCTTGCAGCTTGATTTTCGCGGCGCGAGCAACCTCGGCTTACTCGAAATCCTGTTCGCATTCCTGTTTGTGGATCTGTTCGACAACGTCGGTACTCTGGTAGGAGTGTGCGAACAGGGCGGCTTCATCAAAGACGGCAAGATTCCCCGCGTAGGCCGGGTTCTGGTTGCAGATGCCGTTGGGACCATTTTCGGCTCCCTGACGGGGACGTCGACGGTGACGAGTTATATAGAGAGCGCAGCCGGAGTTGCCGCCGGCGCTCGCACGGGTCTCAGCAATGTCGCGGTCGCCGCACTCTTCCTGCTGGCCACGTTCTGCTCGCCGCTAGCTACCGCGATCCCCGCCTATGCAACAGCCCCCGCGCTGATCTTGGTGGGCGTGCTGATGACGCAATCCATTGCACAAATCGTCTGGCAGGAATTCAGTGAGGCCGTCCCGGCATTCATCACCATGCTGGCCACGCCTCTTACCTTCAGCATCGCAACCGGCCTCAGCCTCGGCCTAATTTCCTACACCGTCGTGAAAATCGCGTCTGGCAAGCTTCGCGAAGTAAACGCGCTCATCTGGATCCTCACAATCCTATTCATTCTGCGTTACGTCTATCTAGCCGCGGCTTAGAAACCTGTCTCGGCTTGAGAGTTGTGGTTTGTGAGGGCTGGATTTTCGCCTCACCTTGGCTCCGTTGTCGATTACTCCCGAGTAACGGGCTAACCGGAAACCGAGCCCGACCATTTCCAGGACTTCCTTCGTCGATTTTCATCCCACCCATAGTAAAGTGGTAGTAGAGAAGATTCAGGAAGGATCCTTTTGAGTTCAAGTATTCGTAACATTGCCATCATCGCGCACGTGGACCACGGCAAGACCACGTTGGTCGACGCCATGCTGCAACAGAGTGGCACCTTTCGCTCCAACGAGCACCACGTCGAGCGTGTCATGGATTCCAACGAACTAGAGCGCGAGCGCGGCATCACCATTCTGGCCAAGAACACCGCCATCTTCTATCACGATGTAAAGATCAATATCGTCGATACGCCCGGCCACAGCGACTTCGGTGGCGAGGTGGAGCGCGCGCTGAAGATGGTGGACGGCGTGATGCTGCTGGTAGACGCAAGTGAGGGCCCCCTGCCGCAAACCCGGTATGTCCTGAGCAAGGCGTTGGAGGCAAAGCTGCCTCCGATCGTAGTGATCAACAAGATTGACCGCGCCGATGCGCGTCCGCAGGAAGTGCTCAACGAAATCTACGACCTGTTTATTGATCTCGATGCCAAGGAAGATCAGCTGGACTTCCCGGTTTTGTACACGAATGCAAAGGCGGGAACGGCGACAATCGACATCAAAGGCGGGGGCGAGGATCTGCGGCCGTTGTTCGACGCGATCCTGAGCACAATTCCGCTACCCAAGGGCGATTCGGCAGGCCCGCTTCAAATCCTGGTGGCGAACCTCGACTACAGCGATTATCTGGGACGTTTGGCCATCGCCCGCGTCTTTAACGGGAAGATGCATACCGGCGAAGAAGTTGCCATCGCCAAGCTCGACGGCACTCTCCACAAGACCAAGATCACCAAACTGTTTTCATTCTCGGGCCTGAAGCGGACCGACATTACGGAAACGGAATTGGGGGACATCATTGCGGTCGCTGGTGTCGAAGGAATCACGATCGGGGAAACTATTACCGAAGCTGAGAACCCCGCGCCGCTGCCGCATATCGCGATCGACGAGCCAACGATCGCCATGCTGTTTACGGTCAATACTTCTCCGTTTGCGGGTAAGGACGGCGCCTATGTCACATCCCGCAATTTACGGGAGCGGCTGGAAAAGGAGTTGCTGACTAACGTCTCGCTGCGTGTGGAAGAGACCGGCGCCACTGATTCGTTCAAAGTGCTGGGGCGGGGAGAGCTGCAGCTTTCCATCTTCATCGAGATGATGCGGCGCGAAGGCTACGAACTCATGGTGGGCAAGCCCGAAATCGTCACCAAGCGGATTGACGGCAAGCTGATGGAGCCAGTCGAGCATCTCACGGTCGATGTGCCGGAGGGCTTTGTGGGCGTGGTGATGGAACAACTGGGCTCGCGCAAGGGTGAGGTTGTAAACATGCACAATCACGGCTATGGGCGAGTACGCATCGAATTTCGCGTCCCCAGCCGCGGGCTGATCGGCTTGCGCAGTCAGTTGCTCACCGATACCCGGGGAACGATTGTGATGAATTCCCTGTTCGATGGTTACACGGAATGGCAGGGAGAAATTCCTCACCGGCTTACGGGAGCGCTGATTGCGGACCGGGCGGGTGTTTCCACAGCGTATGCCCTGTGGGGCCTGCAGGAGCGCGGCGAGCTTTTCGTGGGACCCGGCGTTGAGCTGTATGAGGGCATGATCATTGGCGAGAACGCCAAGGACACCGACCTCGATGTCAACGCCGTGCGGGAGAAGAAGCTTACCAACATGCGGGCCTCGACGGCAGACGAGGCTATTCGCCTGGTGCCATTTCGGCAATTAAATCTGGAGCAAGCCATCGAATTCATCGCGGACGACGAGTTCGCCGAGATTACGCCCAAATTTCTACGCTTGAGAAAGAAAGTTCTCCAGGCCAACAGGCGCAAGAAGAGTGCGCTGGCGGCGGTAGAGGAATCGTGAAGTCCCGCAAGCGTTCTGCAGAGACCTCCAAAGCCCAAGCACAGCCGCGCATGTTTCTTGTTCCGTGCAGTTGCGGCACAACCTTTGCAGTTTCCGAAGACTACGCCCACCGAGGAACGGCGTGGAGTCGATATCTCATTTGTCCTGGATGTGGAAAGCGCCATGATCCGAAGAACCGCCTGTTGCAGATGGAATATCAGCGCGAAGGATACTGGAAAGTCGACGGGTGTTAGCCTGGCTGCGGTCCTCTTGCCGTGTAATCCGGAACCTCTGCAACCAGCATATTGACAGGACTACTACACAAACCTGCTATACTTCTGCCCGCGATTGATCTGTTCGCCAGCTCCGGTCCCGATTTTCAGGAAGGTCCCTCCGACCTGCCAGTCCGCCGAACTGAGCTTGCACTCCGACAGCTCAATGCAGAGGCAGACGAGTGAAGAATATTTTTGTAGGCAATTTGAGCTTTAGCACTACCGAAGACGAGCTTCGGCAAATGTTCGAGGCATATGGGCAAGTCGACCGTGTCAGTATCATGACCGACCGCGATACCGGGCGCTCCCGCGGCTTTGGCTTCGTCGAGATGGCCAGCAACGAGGATGGAGAGAAGGCGATCACCGCACTTAACGGTTCCCAGACCGGCGGGCGCACCCTGAACGTCAACGAAGCGCGGCCGAAGACCGAACGCAGCGGGGGCGGGGGCGGCGGTGGACGTGATCGTGGAGATCGAGGTGGACGTGGCGGCGGAGGCGGACGCCGCGACCGCTATTAGCACGCTGCTCGTTCCTGCCGAGGCATCGAATTCTGGGCACACGCTCCAACTTTGTCTGAGAGTCAGCGTTTGCGTCGCCTGCCGCTAAAGACCTCGCCATTCAAAATAAGGCATCGCGGAGGAGCCTTCCGGAATGCGCTCCGACACGAGCATTGAAGGGCGCAACCCGCACATGTAGACTGATTGTATTGGAGTGCGCCCGTAGCTCAGTTGGATAGAGCGATTGCCTCCGGAGCAATAGGTCGGGAGTTCGAATCTCTCCGGGCGCACCAGATTTCAACAACTTGCAGGCCGCGTTCTTTCCCCTTCTGTGTTCAAACCCTGATCAATTGACTTCACTGTGCCGCCTTTTAGGGGCAGCTGGGCTAAGGGTCCCGCTGTGACACGGTGAATCATTTCGTACATGCTGTCGGGAATTGCGTAGACCGATTCCTGAATGTCCTTCACATAGTTCTCAAGGGGTGTGTCCGGCCTCGCTTGCCGGAGCTGCTTCTGCACGTCCTTCAGAGTTCCCTTGCGCTCGCCTATCGCCCTGGTCGCGTAGGTTCGCCGGAGAATCTGGAAGGTCAGTTTTTCGAGTCGGCGCCACGGATCAAATCTGAGACAAGAAGGCCGAGAAGGCACGCGAGCGTCGGGCACAAATAGAAAGCCGGTATGGAGAAACCGTGACAGGGCAAGTTACCAGTCCGGGCCAGCAAGCTAGCGCCCACATTCCCACTCTCATTTTTCTTCTTTCATTTTCTTGCAGACCAGTGTGGTGTGCCCGGTTTTTGAATCGATCACGGTGCTCGCTGGCATGCAACTGCAGGTCACCGTATTGGCATTTTCCTGCTTGACTACTACACAGTGTTCGATGGTTTCGGCAGTCGGTGGCGGCTGCTGGCTCCGGATGGGAGGCGGGGTCACCGCGACCGGCTGTTTCTTTGCAGCGCAGCCGGCCAGGAGCAAGCAAACCACGAGCCAAGCTTTCCTCATGTCTTTTGTTTTCGCTCTTTCCTGCCCGCTTGTCGATGACAGTGTTGATTACACGGCTTGTCTGTGACGCACAGGTAAAACGGTAGCGCGAAGGCAGATTTGAAAACACGGGTCTGAAAAATGGGACTGAAATATGGGACGACTCCAGCGGCTCTTGACTGCAGTGATTGTGGTAGCAATTTGCTTTGCGGCAGATGGCGCGAGTGCGTCTGCCGACGAGGATTCCGTTCTGCGTATTCTGGCTGCTGGCCAGCAAGCGATGCTGGAGCGTCATTACAGGCAAGCAGCCCGCGTCCTCCGAGACGGCCTCAAGGAGCACCCCGGGGACAATCGGCTGCGGTTGGAACTTGGACGCGCATACCTATCCGCTGGAGCCGACGGTCGAGCAATTCGGCTTTTTCGTGAGATTCTCGGGACTGAGCCGGACAATCGGCTAGCGCAATTGGAGTTGGCGCGAGCTCTAAGCTTTACCCATCAGTTTCAAGATTCCAGCGAAATCTACCGGGAACTCCTCGAAATGCACCCGGCGGATGAGGCAGCTGCGATCGGACTGGCGAGCAATCTGCTGCACCAACAACGGTCCCCGGAAGCACGGGATGTCGTACACAGGGCCCTGACCTTTCATTCCAACAGCCTGCGCTTGCAGGAGTACAAGGACAGAATCGAGAGCGGACAATTGGGTGGTGAGGAACGTGAGGTGGAGATCAGACGGAATTCGGTTGAAACGGAAGTAGACTATGTCAACGATTCGGCGGGGAATCATTCCTGGCGGTCTGCTCAACGTGTGGAGTTCGACATAAAGCCAGATCTGACCAATCGCCTGTTCTTCGAGCAGCAGTTTCAGCACAGCCTGGACGATCCTTTCATAGCGGTTCAGACTTTTACTGAGCAGCTTCGCTGGAGACCTAGGGAGTCGCTCTTGCTCTTCGCCGGAGGCGGAGCGGTGCTGTTCAAGAACGCCGATTCGCATCCGATTTACGAGACTTCTCTGGTGTTCCAACCCATTCAGCACTTGCTGCTGGGGGCCGGTTTTTCGCGCGTTCCTATCATCCCAACTGCGGAAGCCACGGAGCACAGACTGACCGCCCAGGGGGTGGGAAGCCTCCGCAGGCTGGATGCAGGCGCACTGGCAGGTCTGCCCGCTGGTCCCGGCAACACTACTCCGATGAGAACATTGGGGTCCGCCAGAGTGCAGAGGTTGTACGGGAGTGGGCCGCTCCGAGACTGACTTTCGAAGCGGGCTACCGCTATCGGCACCACAGTTTCGACCACGACCCTGAGCACGGGTACTTCAGTCCGGACAATTATCAGAGCCATTTGGCATTGGGCGGCGTCGTTTTTCATCCAGGGAAGAGATATCGCGGGGAATTGCTGGCGCGCGCCGGGCTTGAGTCGGTGGGAACGGGCAAAGACTTTCGTCCCGCTTGGGAATAAATGTCCGCAATGAGGTCTTGCTGGGAAACTGGACGTTGGAACTTGACTATTCAAAGTATCATCTGGTTCAAGACACCGGGGCGTTTCGTGCCGATGCAGGACGCTTCGCATTTACGTATCATTTTTGACTCGGGCCGGGCATGGTATGCCCATGTCCTAACGAACGTCCTGTGTGAAGAGTATGCAGATGGAGATTCTGGTCGTTGACGATGACAAGGCTACGCGCCAGTGGCTGTGTTCGGTGCTTAACGCCGAAGGCTACGTTTGTCATGCCGCGCGCAACACACAGGGAAGCAGAGGATTTTTTGAGTCGTGGGGAAGTCCAGTTGGCGTTGGTGGACATTTACCTGAGAGATGCAAACGGAGTGGAATTTCTTCGGGTGATCAAGGGGCTGCAACCGGACTGTGATTGCGTGATGATGACGGCCCACGCGAGCGTAGAAACAATGGCCCAGTCCGTGAAGGACGGCGCGGTCGAATACTTGGGGAAGCCGCTGCGTATTGATGATCTGCTGGGGCTGGTTCGCCGACTGGAAAACCGCCGCCAGAGCCGCATGGCGGGCGGCGCCGTCGCCACCGAAAGTGAGCCCGAGGGCTTTGCCGGGACAGCGATAATAGGGCGTACTCCAAGGATGCTAGAGGTATATCGCTCCATCGTGCGGGTAGCGCCGACGGACGCCACGGTTCTGATCGTGGGTGCTAGCGGATCGGGGAAGGCACGCGTGGCGCGCGCCATTCACGCTCACAGCCAGCGCGCCCGTAAACCGATTACCGCGATCAATTGCGGGGCGCTGTCGGAGCGCGTCCTGGAAAGCGAACTCTTCGGACACGAAAAGGGAGCGTTCACCGGGGCTGAAAGCGCGCGCCGCGGCCTGTTTGAGAACTCCAATGGCGGCACGATTTTTCTCGACGAGATCTCAGAATCCACGCCCGGATTTCAGATCAAGGTGTTTCGAGTGTGCTCTCGTTCAGAATGATTAGTGACACTCGAATAGAGTGTCGAAATGCAAATTCGCAAGGGGAAACCGCCCAGATCGGGCCGACTGGCACGGACCGGGGTGGAGTTGAGCCGGGAGGCCCGGGTTCGGTTGGCGTGGATGGATTTCTATCGTCGCTGCCGCAATGTGGCCCGTACCGGCCGTCACTTCGGGATCAGCCGCCAGACGTTCTATCGCTGGCAGCGCCGCTATGATCCGTACGATTTGACCACGCTGGAGGCAACGGGCGAATCCACTCCAGGATGGGGCCTGGGGCTCACCTTTGTGAAGCGGATCGTCGAGGAGCATGAGGGCATTCTTGAAGCTTCCAGCGATGAGATCGGGATTCGCGTGCGCGTGGTTTTGCCAGCGATCAATTCGGCCGGTGATTGCGGATAGCCGGTGTTCTGACGTCTGGACCCCCCTCAGCGCCGTTTGCGGGTGCCATAGTCTCCGAATGGAAAGGCAAAGTTCATGTGCAATTGCCCGGAGCGAGTATGTCATTGCCGACGCGAGGACAGGTCCTGCGAGAAGGTACCGTGCTGGATACCGGAGACGGGCGACTGATGCTCGTCTTGCGCGCCGATGAAAGTGAAATCCTGGTTCAGCCGCACACGCGGCTCGTGGTGAGAGAGCCTGCTTCTGGTAACTGGGACGCGCTCGAGGTACTTTGGGGGCGAATACGAGCCTACATCCGCAAGCGAACCGGTGGAGCGCCGGCATTCCAGATGGGTGCACCCAGCGCCGTAATCGCAGTCCGGGGCACACGCTTCGACGTCGAGGTGAACGGACGTGGAGTGACGGAAGTGGACGTGTTCGATGGTCTGGTTGAAGTGTCGGCTCCGACAATCCTCGGATCTTCGGCTCTCGTCAGTCCTGGATTCTCCACTCGCGTTGGGATGGGAACCCCTCCCGAGTCTCCAGTTCCAACCCGAGAGATTCGTCCCGACGTGGAAGCATCGAATGACAGGGCGAAACAGGAATTTGCACGAGAGCGTGCTTCACAGGCAGATCGAACATGGGAGAACGAAGTCGGCGAGCGCCCCGATTCAGAACTGGATGAGGTCGTAGACGAAAGCCGCGAGTCGGAGAAGGGGAAGCAATAGCTCTCGGCTCGCTCGTAAGATCACGAATTTTTTCCCAGGCTCGTCCTTGAGAGTGGCAGCTCTCGAATCCGTTTTCCGGTTGCGACAAAAATGGCATTACACAGCGCTGGAATGAACGGTGGCACGCCAGGTTCACCTACGCCCGCCGGGGGGGCATCGCTGTCCACCAGGTAAACATTAGTCTGGTAGGGAGCTTCGTTAATTCGCGCGACGGGATAGGTGTCGAAGTTTGATTGTTCAATTACACCGTTCTTGGCAGTAATTTCTCCACTGCGAGCGACACTGGTTCCAAACACCGCGGCGCCTTCGAACTGGGCGCGCGTGACCTC
>WNFD01007374.1_pt1 | contig 11364 bp, 6 predicted proteins | sample 5400491 | NCBI WGS metagenome assembly WNFD01 (sample SAMN13153343, study PRJNA577476) | soil metagenome | isolation source: 120 cm saprolite under Douglas fir tree site 2 hole 2 replicate 2 | place: USA:California | collected 2015-04-18 | reverse complement strand
TGCCACAAGTAGCGAATCGCGAGCCACACGAAAGCAGCCACCACCACCGACATGACTGCCAGCAACACCTTGTTGGCCCGCGCCGATGACTTAACTCCTGCCAGATTAAGAACCGTCATGATTCCAGCAATGAGCGCAGCCCACGCGATGTATGGGATCTGCGGCAAGTAGCGCTCGTGCAGCGCCGTCGAGATCCACACGGTGTTGATAAGCGGCTGCAGCAGGTAGTCGAGGATCATCGCCCAGCCCGCTAGAAATCCCAAATGCGGGTTGAGTCCGCGCCCCACATACGTATAGGCCGAACCCGCGGTCGGATACAGCGCCCCCATGCGTCCGTAGCTGACCGCTGTAATCAGCATGGCGAACAACGCAATCAGAATGATGGTGACGAAGTGGCCGTCGGAAAGTTTCTGGGCCACGCCATACAGCGGGACGGGCGCGATGGGCTGGATAAGAACGATTCCGTAAAAGATCAAGTCCCAAAGCGTGAGTGTGCGGCGCAGACGTGGGGCCGAGGATGAAACTGCAGCTGAGGCGGTTTCCATGGGTCCGGCTATTGGATTATGGGAGGGGTAAAAATGTCAATATTAAAACGATTCTGTTAAGGTGTGCCTTCGCGTTCTGATCAATTTCGAGCCGTGGCATTTGGAACAGATTGAGGCCGGGCTTGCCGAAGCTGACGCCGGCCAGGTCGTGGATCATCGCAAGGTCAAGGCGATGGCCGCAAAGTGGCGGCGTCAGAAGTGAAGATTGTCTGGTCCAGGCGAGCCAAACGGCATCTGCGCGCCGCTTACGACTACTGGGACCGCGAAAGTTCCCCCTTCGGCAGCGGACACGATGTTGGAGCGCATTTTCTCCGCGGTGGAATTACTCGAGCGCCACTCCGAAGTCGGACGCCGTGGACGCGTTTCCGGAACTGGTGAACTGGTAATTCCAGCCACTCCATTCCTCATTGCCTACCGCGTTCACCGCAACCGCATCGCAGTGCTCGCCCTTCTCCACGGCGCTCGCAAGTGGCCCGACCGCTTCTAGTCTGCGCTTAGCAGCAATATTCGAGTCTCGTTCACCTGCCTATTTCGGACTGGTGTAGTCGAACCAATACCCGCGCTGCTCATTCCCTGACATGTGGCGCGTGTTGTATTCGAGAAGATAGTTCACGTGCGCATCATCCAGCGGGAACGACTTCTTCGGCGCATACGGATACTCGCCCATGCTTAAGAACGGCAGCGGCGCAACATAGTTTCCTTCGGCGGCGTAGAAGTCCATGTCTTTCTCATAGCCGTTAGCGGCGAAGAAGTAATCGCGCACCCAGCCGTCGGGAAGTGCGGGCAACTTCGATGGATCGAAATCCAAACGAACTTCGTCCCCTGATCCAAATACTGCGAGCCTGTCATCGGTCGCGATCAGCAGAGGGAGCACGTCGCCGTAGCGCGTATAAGTTCCTGCCGGGCGCGTGTACGGGCCGGTCGCGCTCGTCCTCTCGTAGATGTATTGGACGTTGCCGGGAGGCTTGCCTTCGATCTTCAGCGGGAAGCCATGGAATTGCAGATCAGCGCGGGAGAGTGGAACGGTCGTCAGGTGTACGGACCGACCCGCGCTTTGATTCGGCTTCTGCGACGTGCGATCAATCAGGATGCTGTCCCAATAAATCTGCAGATTGGTGGTGATGCGAATCTTCTGCGTGCCCGGCGGCAACTTGCCGCTGAGATCCGCGGTCATAGTACGCGGACCGCCAGCGGGAAAGCCCATATCGTCGACTACGCGCGACCATTCTCCGTTCGCACCGAGCGCTTCAAGGTAAGGAGAGATGGCCTGCACTCCAGCCTGCGACGCCGCGTACATGCTGTTCGCGGAGAAATATTCGATCTCGCCATGTAACAGCAGCCAGAGCGCTCCGCCGCGGTAAGGCTCGCCGAGATCAAGGGTGAGGTTGTGCGGATTGGCGAAGCCCTGGAACTGCGTCAACGCGAAATCGCCGAAGTAGCGATGTGCTAACAAATCGGGGAGAACGTTGTGGCCGTGTTCGTCCCAAGCTCCGGCGGGAGGACGAGCATCGCGGCTCACTATGACTTTGAACTGCGGATACGGCGGATTCGAGGCGAAGTATTCGTTGGGATGCACGTCGACGTCTGCGGGATGATCGACGGCGAGCAGGCGCACCTGATCGAGATAGACGGCTTCTTCCAGCGGCTCCATGAAGCGGAAACTCAAGGTCTTATTCGTGTCCGGGTGCCCCACTTCTCCCTGGTTTTGGGAGAAGTGGGGATTTTCCTTCTCACGAATCCTGCCGCCATCGATCTTGATGTACTCAACCGGACGCGGAATATCCCGTTGACCGGGGCCAACCCAGTGTCCGACGACGCCCGCGCCCAGCATGTCGGCAACGAACTCGTAGCGCTCGCCATTCCACACAAACAACGTGGGGCAGGAGCTGCCGCGGCGATCGATCTCGAGGAAGTCCTGCTGCTTGTCACCGGCGACATTGATCTCATCCTGCAGAACGCCAGTGGGCCACAGCATGCGCACGATGTCGGCCTCTTTCGCGTCACCGAGGCCAACGGTGAGATACGGCGAATTCTGGCCGAGGTAGCCGTTGGAGCCATAGATTTCGAACTTCTGCCGGTTGCCGCCGGCAAACACTTCGACCTTGGTGCCGATGGCGGACTTGTTGTCGTTCAATCCCTTGAGCGAAAGGCGCAGCCAGTGATTCTGATTGCCGCCTTCGTTGCGCAGCAGTACAGCGGGGCCGTGATTCTGCGTGATCAGCAGGTCGGTGGCGCCGTCGCCATCGTAGTCTCCGGTGATGATGGCGCGGGGATCTTTGAGTTGAATCTCGTCGAGGCCAACGTCGGTGGTGACGTCTTTGAACCCATCAGGCCCGAGGTTACGGAACAGGCGAACTTCGCCCTTGCCGTCTTTGGTCTCGCCAACGGCGACGAGGTCGACCCAGCCGTCGTTGTCGTAGTCAAAGGCGGCGATGCCAAACGATCGAATCCAGTTGACCTTGGGAAACTCAACTCGCTCGAAGGTCTTGCCGTGGTTATTGCGCCAGAGTGTTGGGCCTCCCCCGCCAGATTGGGTGAAAGCCAGGTCCATCCACCCGTCGTGATCAAAGTCGAGGACTGCCGCCCCAACGGCATCGATCCATCCGGGGAAAGGCTTACGAACGGGGAACTTTCCTTCGCGTGGGTTTTCGAAAACAGTTATGTCACTGCGGAATCCCGAAGCCACGATATCCACGGCGCGATCGTTATTGTAGTCAGTGCCGATTGCAAATGTGTAGAAGCCCTGTGCAGCCAATCCGATCACGTTGCTTACGTCTTCGTAGGTTCCGTTCCCGTCGTTTCGCCAGAGCTCGTTCGCCCACTTTCCCACCCGTTCGGGAATCGCTGGTTGACGAGCCTTCTCACCGGAAAACGGCACAGCGGTCGGGCCGTAGTCTTCTTCCAGAGCATGTTTCGACGCTTTCGTTATGTAAAGGTCCAAATCGCCGTCGTGATCGTAATCAATCAGAGTTAGGCCAAGACAGAATGAATCCTTGTCCACTTTTACTTGGCCGAGGCGGGCGGATTGCGTAGCGTCCTTGAAGGTTCCGTTCTTCTCGTTGTGCAGAAGGACAACGTGGTCACCGAAGCTCACAGCGAGATCAGTGAAGCCATCGTTGTCGTAATCACCGGCAGTGCAGCTGATGGCGTGCTGTTCCGAGTCGAGGCCAGCGCTTTTGCTTACATCCTCAAACTTGCCCCCGCCAAGATTGTGGTAGAGCGACATCCCGCCATTCGCTCCATTATCCGGGAGAAAAAGGTCGACCTTGCCGTCGTTATCGTAATCGAGGAAGCAAGCACCAGGGCCGAGCGCCGCGCCAAGGCCGTGCGACTCGCTTATGTCTGGCTTGGTTACCAGCCCCGCCTGCGCCGTCACGTCGACAAAGTGCAGCTTGATCTGCGCGGGTGCTTTTAACACTGCCGAAGGCGATTCCACCGCGCGCGAGTACTGGCCCTGCTCGCCATAGGCCAGGCTCATGGGCACGCCGATTTTGTTTTGCGTGATGTACTGGAATTTTTTCAGATGTTCGCGGGCGTGGTCGACGTCGGTGGCCTGCTGGTAGGCCCGCGAGAGTCCGAATTCCGCCGAGGCATGCCGCGGGTTGAGTTTGAGCGCGTGCTGGAAGGCGTCGATGGCTTGCGGAAATTGCTTCGCCTGCACGTAGGCTGTGCCGACGAAGTACCACGTGTCCGCGTCGTTGGGATCGAGCTCGGTCACCCGCTTGAACGCGTCAATTGCTGCTTGCGCGTCGCCGGTGTTCTTGGCGAGCAGGCCTAAGTTGTACCACGCATTCGGATTCTTCGGATCCTGCTTGAGCGCGTTCTCGAGAGCAGCCTTAGCTTCGTCTACCTTCTGCAGGTTCAGGAACGCGATGCCTTCATTGAGGCGCGCAATCGCCAACTTGGGATCGAGGGCAGCCGCTTGCTGGAACGCCTTGAGGCCTTTCTCGAAAAGTTGCTGGTTCATGTAGGCGGTGCCAAGATTATTCAGGCGCGCCGCTTCAACCGGGTTCGTGGGCTTCGATTCAGTTTGCGGAGCGGTGGTAAACAGGCCGAACGCGGCCAGGATGATGCCGGCCAAACCAACTGGGATTCGTGAAGTCATTCGATAACGATTTAACCACAGAGGGCACAGAGAACACAGAGGAACCCGAACGTCTGTCATCCTGAGTGGAGTATGGACGCGCTTCGCGCGGCCATACGCAGTCGAAGGATCCCTAGCACTCCCGATGCTGCGCGATTGTGGCAAGGCATTCTCGCGGAGAAGTTCGCGCCGTGGGCGGATTCCAAGAGGAATCCCCTGAAGCTCCGGAGGTCGCGTCCAGTTGCAAGGGATCCCTCGACTCCGCAATTGCCTTCGCTATCGCGAACGCAATTACTCCGCTCAGGATGATAGTTGAGCGGATCATTTAGTTTTCGAAGCCACGGCCGCCTTCCCATAAGCGCGGCTCGCGATCACGCCCTTCCCTTCCTGCACGGTGACGGTCTGGCCGGCGTTGATGTTCGAGAGCTTATCTACCTGGCCGCTGGGCCATTGAATCTCAACGCTGTCGGCTTTCGCTTGCGTACCCAGCCCGAACGTCAACACCAATTCGCTCTGTGAAAGATAACTCGAGCCGGAGCGCAGCATCTTCCATTGTTTGTCTTTGTCGTTACCCGAGGTCACACGCACGACCGCGCCAATGCCGTCCCGGTTCGATTTTGTGCCGACCAACTTCACCCGCAGGCTGTGATTCGATCCACCCTCGTTGTGGAATAAATAAGCCGGACCGGCATTCGTGGTCAGCACAATATCCGGAAAGCCGTCATTATCGATGTCGGCGTAGGCTGCGGCCCGCGCCACTTTTGGGGCGGCGAATGCGCTGCCCATCTGAGTCGTCACTTCCTGAAACTTCCCGCCGCCGAGATTCCGGAACAGGTGCGGAGGCTCGGCGTAACTCACGCGTTTCTGCACGCGTTCGATCTGGTCTTCGATGTGGCCGTCGGCGACGAAAACATCAGGCCAGCCATCGTTGTCGTAATCGAAAAAGAAGCAGCCGAAGCCGAGCGTAACCAGCGTAGCCCGTCCGACTTCGGATTGCGGAGCCTCGTCGACGAAAAGTCCGCTGCCCTCGTTGTGGTAGAGCGAGACCATCTGGTTGGCGAAGTTGCTGATGAGAACGCTGGGATGGCCGCTGCGATCGTAGTCGGCGGCGTCCACGCCCATGCCGGCGCGCGCCACGCCATCCTCGCTGAACGCAATGCCGGCGGCGACGCCGCGCTCTTCGAATGTGCCGTCTTTTTTATTGAGGTAAAGTTTGTTGGGCTGAGTGTCATTGACGATCAGAATATCGGGCCAGCCGTCACCGTTGTAGTCGAGGATTGTAATGCCGAGGCTTTTCGAAGTGGGATCACCCAGGCCGGCCTTTTGCGTGGCATCTTCAAACTTGCCGCCACCCAGGTTGTGCCAAAGCCGTAGCGACGTCCCCTTGTACGACTCCGGCGTACAGTATGACTTATGCGCGCCGTCCAGCGTGCAGTAGAGATCGGTCTGCTCGCTCCACTGCACGTAGTTGGCGACGACCAGGTCGAGCTTGCCGTCGCGGTCGTAATCCACCCAGGCGGCGCTGGTGGAGAATTCGTTGGGACCAATCATCCCGGCGGACTTGGTGACATCGGTGAAGGTGCCGTTGCCGTTGTTGTGAAACAGATGGCTCTGCCCTAGAGCGGTGATGAAGAGATCATCGAACCCGTCGTTGTCGTAGTCGCCGACGGCGACGCCCAGGCCGAACATGGGGACAGCAAGGCCAGCCTTGCGCGTTACATCTGTGAACGTGCCGTCGTGGTTGTTGTGGTAGAGCTTGAGCGTGGTGGCCCCGGCTTTCGTGTGTCCGGGCCAGTCTTCACCATTTACCAGAACGATGTCGGGATAGCCATCGTTGTCGTAGTCAATGAAGGCGCAGCCGGGACCCATGGTCTCCGGCAGCCACTTCTTTCCGAAGGCGCCGTTGTTGTGAGTGAAGTGGATGCCAGCTTGCGCGGTAATGTCGCGGAAGTGGATTTGCTGGGCAGAGCTTGCTGACGTAAGGCCGCAGATCAATAACCACAGAGGCACAGAGACACAGAGGGACGTTAGAGAAAACACCTTTTGTCTTTCTCCGTGTCGGAGCCTGCCCTGAGCGCAGCCGAAGGGTGCCTCGGTGGTAAATTGCATTGAGATGGTGCGCATTATCTGGAGGCCTCTGCGGAGGTAGTGGTGGACCCGAGCCGGGCTTTGCCCGGCTGGACAGCCGGGGCGGCTGTCCGCACATAATTTGAGGTGGGCGGCAAGGTTACCGACACATGCTCGTGCACCGCTTGGCGCTCGTTGTTATCTTCCGGATGCAATTGGCGATACGGGCCCGTGATGGCCTGCGATGATTCGTCGGCCTTGAACCGCAGATAACGGGCCTGATGTTCCTTGGCCAGCTTCTCGTTGCCCAGGCCGCTGTAGCATAGCATCAGGTTATAGTGCGCCTGCAAATCTTCCGGATCAATCGTCAGCGCGGAATTCAGAACTCTCACCGCGTCATCATACTTGCGCTCGAGGAAGAGCACGCGGCCCAAATCGTTGAGTGCAACCCGGTCTCTCGGATACTGCTCCAAAACCTTGCGCAGGCGGTCTGCGGCGCCCGCATAGTTTCCGTCGGAGCGCAACACTTTGGCGTAAAAGAAATTCGCACGCGCCAGCGCCGGACTCAAGGTCAGCGCCTTCTCCAGCACAGTGCGGGCGCGTTCCATATCACCTTCCTGCACGGCGGCGCGGCCAATGTTTACCCAGCCATCGGGATTGTTGGAATCCGCTTCGGTGACTTTCTGGAAAGCGGCAGCCGCTCCTTTCAGATCGCCTTGCAGAAACAGGCCGATGCCATAGTCGTTCCAGCGTTGCCACTCGTCCTTGCGCGTGATGGTCTTCGGCTCGGCAGCCGGGGATTTGTGAGCTACAACTGGCAATGTGACCTCGTCCTCCGCAATGGTGACGATCGGCACATCCGGAATCTTCTCCCGCTTCGCTGAAACGCCGTTCAGCGACGCGGTAAAAACGAAGGGTCGGTCATCATAGTCTGGGTCAACCGCGTTGGGCTTGCTGGGGTCAGGCTCGCCCGCGAAAGAAAACTGCGTTTCCCACCACGAAAATTTCCTGTAGCACAGCCGGGCATGCAAAGTGATCTTGCTGCCCCCGTTCTCGGGAATCTGCATGCGGTAGTGAACCGTATCGGCCGCGCCGGGCGGAATCAGCCTCACGTAAACCACGGCCCGCGTGGCCCAGGCGTTGCGTTTGTTAATCGGATTACCGTGGGCATCCACCTGCAAGGAACGGTAAAAATGCGCGCCTTTTTCCACCGGACCTTTGCCGTTGTCCTCGACCATGCCGCTCCAGAAAATCGTCTGGCCCTTATCGTCGATGCCTTTCAGCTCCAGCCAAGTATCGTAGGCATCCACCGTTCCACCGGGGAAGAAGTGTCCAACTTTCTTGGTGCGCACCACGACATCGACGCGCACGGTGTCGCCCCGGCGCAACGGCGGCTGCACGCGATTCAGAGGAGCGCTGACGGGAGCCACTTCTCCCGCGGTCGAGGCATTGACCTTGCTTTCCGCTTCTTCTCCCACGGCAAAGGTCGTAGAAAGCTCCTGCTGCGTGCTCGCACTCGGCTTGAGCGGAGCTTGGGCCGGGGACAGCGCAAAAATGTCCACTGTCAGTGCGCCGTTCTTCAGGAAGTCTTCCGTCAGCTTGAGCTGTGGCGCATCTTCATTCGCCACCGGCAGCGCGGTATTGGCGCCGGGGAAACGATGCGAGTGCACGAACCCGTCGATATTCCCGGCGTCCTTCGAGGCCTCGGCGGGCATGTGACAATCGGCGCACTGCTGCGGCTTCGGTGGATAGTAGAATGACCGCGCGCCCTGTCCTGAAACGCCGCTGGCCTGCCAGTTGTCGTATTCGTTGAAGCCGCGGAACCAGCGGTAGTGATTTACCGGAACGTCGAGATGCACTTTGTGGCAGGATGAGCAGAACTCTGCGGTCTGCGTACGCATAAAAGGTTTGAGGAAAACGCGCCGGTGCGGCTCAGGATTCAGCCGGATCAGAAAGTCATGCAGGGCCCGCGCCACCGGATTCTGCGTCGCCGCCAGTTCGTGCAGTTTCGGATACTCCAGATAAAAATCTCCCTGGCCCATCGTGCTTTTCACATCGGCAATGGAATGGCACATCATGCAACCCAGCCCCGCCTGCGACTCGGGGCGATGCACGATCTGTTTGATGGGAGTGTCCATCAGCCCGCTGTACAGAACGGCGGGGTCGTGGCAGCCGCCACACCATTTCGAGGGCTTGGTGCCGATTGTGTCCTGCATGTATTCAATCGACTTGCGGTACCACTGGTTATTGAATGACGAGAAATGATGGGCGGAGCTGAACCATTGATTGTAGATGTCTTCGTGGCAGCGCTTGCAGGAGTCGGACTCCATGAAGAATTTGCTGGGAATTTTCTGACGTCCGTACACTTGCGCCGAACTGGGGAAGAACGCACCTTCGGGACCGTCGCCTTCTCCGTTCATGTTGTCAGGCGGCATGGCGGGATTCAGGATGTGGCTCCGCGTCTGCCAACTCTGACGCACGTAGTGTGCGCCGTAGCCGAGGGCGCCCAGCAGGACCAGGCAAAGGGCACCGCGGAAGGCGGACGGGGCAAAGCTGCTCGCGGGGTTGCCCAGGCGGCCGGCAATTAGAAATCCGACCCCGGCTAACGAAATCACGATGTGTATATAAAACTTGATCCACTCAGTGCGCGGAGTCCCGGTTTTGATCAGAACCAGGCCGAGAATCGCTCCGACGGCGATGAGGATCCAGCCGACGCGGGCGGGCCAACTTCCGCCGCGCAGTAGTCGGAACAACATCGGGACCAGCAGGATCGTTGCGAGCACTCCTCCTACGGCGTGTAGTAGGACCGCAACTGCGTAGAAGACATTGGGCTGAGGAAAGCTGTACAGATAGGCTGCCGAAATGACGAGGAATGCGATAACCCAGTAAAGAACTCGGACGGAAAGAGCTTGGGATGGGGAATTGTCTCGCATCGGAGTGACAAACGAAGAGCTTACTGCGTCAGAAAATCAGCCTGACAGTAGCGCCATCCAAGTTACTCAGAGGAAGCGGAAGGCGGAATAGTACAAAAATACTAGAATGTGCCTCAATGCCCTGCCGGACAGTTCATTGGGCGGCCGCAGAGGCTGAAGCCCCGATTTTTTGGACCTCTTTGGGGCACGGCTGGAAACCGTGCCCCTCAGAACTATTTGAAACATGCTTCGGGTCGCTGCAAAGTGGGGGCTTCAGCTAATGGGCGGTCGTCGCCACGCTCCGCGTTCTTTTTCAAGCACTGCTGCTACAGCTAACACTTGCTCTTCCTCCCATGGCCGTCCAACAATTTGCACGCCGATGGGCAAGCCTTCCGAAGATTGACTCACCGGAACTACGACACCGGGATTGCCTAACAGGTTGAAGAATTCCGTGTAGCTCCACGCGTCCAGATACTCGACTGTCTTGCCTTCTATCATCCAACTGCGCTCGCCGTGGCGGAACGCCGGGATCGCAGCCGCAGGGCACAACAGAATCGGGTACTGCAGCATCTGAGCAAGAAATTGAGCACGGAGCGCATCGCGCTGAATCCAGGCATCCAGCAGTGTTTCGCCAGTATGAGCGGGTTCGGACGCAGACCATTCCAAAAACTGTTTCAGGATTGGACTGACATCAGACTCGCGGTGTTGGAACATCGGCCGCAGGAGCATGCCGCCAGCGACGACAAAATATTTCCACCACAGTTGCCGCGCTGCTTCGAGTCCCTCCGGCTGAAAGCGTTCCACCTGAAATCCAGCGCTGCGCAAGGCTTCAGCGGCAGTGCGGACCGCCGCGCGGGTTTCTGCTGTGACGGGTGTGCGGCCGTCATCTTCGAAATATCCGATCCTGAGTTTCCTAACTTCTTCGTCGCCTGGCCAGCGCAACGGAACCGGCGCTGCACACGTGTCACCCACGTCCGGCCCCTGCAGCACCTCGAACAGAATTTTCAGGTCGCCAACGGTACGCGCCATGGGCCCCACAACGCCGATCAATGCGAACGGCCCCTCCGACACTGGAAAGTGTCCGGTCGCGGGAATTCGGCCCGGCGTGGGTTTGAGCCCGCAGATGCCACTGAAGTGAGCGGGCACGCGAATGGATCCTCCGCCGTCGCTGCCCACTCCGCCCGCCGACATGCCCGCGGCAATCGCTGCCGCTTCGCCGCCACTCGAACCGCCGGGCGTACGCTCCAGAGCCCACGGGCTGTTGGTGCGGCCATAGAGCAGATTGTCGGTTTCCCACGCCCCCCCAGCACGATCGCGCCCGCCGCCCGCAAACGCGCCACCAGCGGGGCGTCCTGCGTAGCCACGAATCCGGCGCGCAGCCGAGTGCCTGACTCGCAATGCATCCCCGCAACTTCCAAACAACTCTTGATGCTGACCGGGACGCCATGCAGCGGGCCCAACTTCTTTCCATGCATGACTGCGATCTCGGCGTCCCGGGCGGCCTGATGCGCCCGCTCTGCGTCTACCTCTACAAATGCATTTAATTTCGGATTCAGCTTCTTGATCTGCGCCAGGTGGGCATCAACAAGTTCTACGGGAGAGATTTTCCGCTCGCGGATTTGCTCGGCCATGACGACAGCAGGAAGAAAATTCAGTGTGCTCACGAGGCGCTTCTTCGCACGGCACGATCGAGCATTCGCTTCTCATCCTCAGACAAAGCGCGATATGCTCCTTTCGCGAGTTCGCCCAACTGTAG
>WNFD01006838.1_pt1 | contig 11364 bp, 19 predicted proteins | sample 5400491 | NCBI WGS metagenome assembly WNFD01 (sample SAMN13153343, study PRJNA577476) | soil metagenome | isolation source: 120 cm saprolite under Douglas fir tree site 2 hole 2 replicate 2 | place: USA:California | collected 2015-04-18 | reverse complement strand
TCCCGCCGCAGCCCGCCGGCGCGCCGTCGACCCGCAACACGAAGAACGCCACGCCTTCCTTGATCAATCGCTCCACGCTGAACCCGTGCCGGCTCTCCGGAGGGTAGAACGACTCCAGATGCGTCTGCAGCTCGTCGATGAGAAGCAGGGCATCGGGGGTGTCGGGACGCTCGGCGGCGACGGTGGCCAGCATCGCGCAATCCTGCCTTGCAAAACCAAGGCGGTCAAGCCGACTCACATCTACTGTTCCCGTCTGACCTTGTTCCTGAAGGCGAGCACGCGCTCGACGTGGCGTGTGGGACCGGCGTGGTTGCGCGCCTGGCCGCGGCACAGGTGGGCAGGAGAGGTCACGTGGTCGGTCTCGACCTCAATCCCGGCATGCTCGCTCGTGCCCGCGCTTCGTCGCCGGCCGGGGGCGCCGCGGTGGAGTGGCAGGAAGGGGACGCGGGAGCGATGCCCTTTGACGGGGCGACCTTCGACGCGGTCCTGTGCCAGCTCGGACTGCAGTACTTTCCCGACCGCCAGCAAGCGGCCTGCGAGATGTATCGCGTTCTGAAGCCGGGTGGACGTCTCGTCGTGCTGGTCTGGCGAGCTCTCGCTCATAGCCCGGGCTTTGCGGCGCTCGCGGCGGCTCTGGAACGCCACGTTGGTCCCGCAGCGGCCGCCGTCATGCGAGCCCCGTTTGTGTTCGGTGATGCCACCGACGAGCTTCGTGGGTTGCTCGTGAAGGCGGGCTTTCGTACGGTTCGCGTGAGTGCAGACGTGCGGATGGTTCGTTTCGCCTCGCCTGCGACGTTCGTGCGCCATCAAGTAGCCGGCTCGCCGCTTGCCTCCCATGTGGCCCAGGCCGATGATGCCGCCCGTGATGCATTGATAGTGTATGAAGCGCCGTGGTCGCACCTCACCCGCGGAGACTAGGCAAGAGAAGGGAGGCACCGGGCATGACTCGTTTCCATCTGGCTCAGGCGAACATCGGGCGAATTCGGGCGCCGCTCGAGGACCCGATCATGGAGGGCTTCCGGACCCAGCTGGACCCCATCAACGCGCTCGCCGATCGCAGCCCGGGGTTCGTGTGGCGGCTCCAGACCGAGGACGGCAATGCCATGGCGATCCGACCGTTCGCCGATGAGCGCATGGCCATCAACATGTCGGTGTGGGAGTCCCTCGAGGCGCTCCAGCAGTTCGTCTACCGGAGCGCGCACATTGGGCCCCTTCGCGACCGGAAGCAGTGGTTCGAGCCCATCGAGGGCCCCATCCTGGTGCTGTGGTGGATCCCTGCCGGGCACGTGCCAACCGTCGCCGAGGCACAGGAGCGTCTCGGACACCTGAAAGAGCACGGGCCGTCGGCTCACGCCTTCACATTCAGGACGCCGTTTCCGTCCCCGGACGGGCAATCCGGGGCGGTCGCGGGGCTGGATGCGGAGTTCTGCGACTGGGCCACCTGACGTGCTCCCCGGGGAGGCACGCTGACGGGGCTTGACGCCCTATCCAGCATGGTGGACACTGTGTCCACCATGGGAGAGTCAGCATCCGACCTGAACCAGCGCATCGCCGATCGCGTCGGCAAGCTGCGCGCCGCGCAGGGCCTGTCGCTCGACGCCCTCGCCGCCAAGAGCGGCGTGAGCCGCTCGATGATCTCGCTCGTCGAGCGGGGTGAGAGCAGCCCCACCGCGGTGGTGCTGGAGAAGCTCGCCGCGGGCCTGGGCGTGATGCTGGCCTCGCTCTTCGATCCCCCGGTTGCCGCGGCCCAGGCGCCCAGCGGGCCGGTGGCGCGGCGTGACGACCAGCCGCTGTGGCGAGACCCGGCCTCGGGCTACCTGCGCCGCAATGTCTCGCCGCCGGGCGTGCCGCAGCCCATGCAGATCGTCGAGGTGCGCTTCCCACCCGGGGGGCGCGTGGCGTTCGAGACCGGCGCGCGCGAGGCGCGCGTGCAGCAGCAGGTGTGGGTGCTGGAAGGGTCGATCGACGTCACGGTGGGCGTGGAGCGCCACCGATTGCGCGAAGGAGATTGCCTGGCCATGCAGCTCGACCGTCCGACGATGTTCCACAACCCCACCCGGAAACCCACGCGCTATGCAGTGGTGATGGCGTCCGACACCCCGTCGCGACGATGACGACGCCCGCCTGGTCCCCGCGTCGCCTGCATACGGTCGACGACGCCCAGATCGACGGCCTCGCCGACGTGCTGATAGACTGCGTCGAAGGCGGCGCCTCGGTGAGCTTCATGCACCCGCTGCCGCGAGAGCGCGCGGTGGCGTTCTGGCGTCGCGTGGGGCAGGGCGTGGCCGCGGGCGAGCGCGCGCTGCTGATCGCGGAGGACGCGCGGGGCGTGTGCGGCACCGTGCAGCTCGTGCTCGAGCAGCCCGAGAACCAGCCGCACCGCGCGGAGCTGTCGAAGATGCTGGTGCACCGCCGCGCCCGTCGCCGGGGCCTGGGGGCCGCCCTGATGCGAGCCGCGGAAGCCACCGCGCGCGAGTGCGGCAAGACGCTGCTGGTGCTCGACACCGCCAGCGCCGACGCCGAGCGCCTGTACGAGCGGCAGGGATGGGTGCGGGTGGGGGTGATCCCTGACTTTGCCCTGCTGCCCCGGGGCGGGCTCTGTGCCACGACGGTGTACTACCGGAACCTGGAGGTGGCGGGCCGATGAAGCCGCTCTTCGCCGTCATTCGTGCGCGGGGACCGGCCTGGGACCCTTCGCGGCCCCTGGAGGGACAGCCGGAGTGGCCGGCGCACGCCGCCTTTATGAATGGTCTTAAGGCCGAAGGGTTCGTGGTGCTGGGCGGTCCGCTGGAGGGAACGTCGGAGGTCTTGCTGATCGTGCGGGCCGAGGATGAACCGGAGATCCGCTCGCGGCTTGCGGCGGACCCATGGAGCGGGAACGATCTGCTGCGGGTGGTGCGGACCGCTCCGTGGACGCTTCGGCTCGGCTCGCTGGAGGACACGAGGCGATGACACGGATCGAAGGGGTCGACCCCCGGCACCTGGCCGATGAATATGCGAGCAAGGTCCTCGAGGCCCAGGCCAAGGCATGGGGAGCGCCGCTGTTGAACCACCTGACCTACGCGCGGCGCCCGTCGATCTTCCGGGGCGTGCGGGGAATGTGGACCGGGCTCGAAAGCTCCGGGCTGATCGACCACAAGCTGGTGGCGCTGCTCAACCGGCGGGTCGCGGCCCTGAACGGCTGCGAGTTCTGACAGGACATCAACGCTGCCGTGGGCAGCAAGCTGGGCGTGTCCGACGAGAAGATCCTGGCGCTCGGCGACTACGCGACGAGTTCACTCTATGACGAGGCCGAGCGGACGGCGCTCGAGTACGCCGACTGCATGACGATCAGCGGGCGAGACGTCGGGGACGATCTCTTTGCCCGGCTCCGCCGCTTCTACGACGAGGACGCGCTGGTGGAGCTGACCGCGACCATCGCCTGGGAGAACGCCTCGAGCAAGTTCAACCGCGCGCTGCGGATACCATCTCAGGGGCTGTGGAAGCGCGGCGCCGAGCCGCGGCCCTAGACGGGAAGCCCCCAGGTGCCGAAGCACATCGGGATCGTCGGAGTGAGCGCGGAGGGCGCCGCCCTCTGCTACCGGACCGTGTGCGTGGAAGGAGCCGAGCTCCTGGGCCGGCACGGGCATCCGGAAGTCACGCTGCACACGTATTCGCTCGCGGAGTACATGCGCCATATCGATGCGGGCGATTGGCACGCGGTGGGTGACATGCTGCTCTCGTCCGTGGCGCACGTTCAGAGGAGCGGCGCGGAGCTGGTCATCTGCCCGGACAACACCGTCCATCAGGCCATCGACCTCGTGCGGGACCGATCGCCCCTGCCGTGGCTGCACATCGCGGAGGAGGTCGCCGCGGTCGCCGCCGACCGAGGATTCCGGCGAATTCTAGTGCTCGGCACTAGGTATCTCATGGAGAGCGGCGTCTACCCGGCCAAGCTCGGGCCGAGGGGGATCCAGCACGAGATCCCGGGTCGCGAGGATCGAGAGCGGATCAACGCGCTGACGCTCGACGAGCTGGTGTATGGCCGCTTCACCGACCCGACGCGCGCGTACTTCAGCGGAGTCATCGCCGAGGGCCGGCACCGCGGCTGCGACGCGGTCGCTCTCGCCTGCACGGAGTTCCCCTTGCTCGTCGGCGCAGGGGATTCGGTGCTTCCCATCCTCGATTCCACTCGAATCCTGGCCCGCGCCGCGCTGCGCGATGCGACGGATGTACGGTAAGGCGTTCTTCGATCTCCAGCTGCAATTTGCCCACACGGTCATGGCGCTGTCCGGACTGCCGCTGGAGCGCACGTTGCTCGAGTACACCAACCTCTACGTGCGGCTTGGACTCGGCCGCGACTTCGATCCTGAGCATCCGACCTGGCGGGAGTATGTTGCTGGCCTGCGTGATGCGGAAGACATCGGGGAGTGGACCTATCGCTTCTACCGGATGCGCCCGGAGACGGAGCCGCCGGGCATCGTGGCGACCCGGGGCTCCTTCTCTTACGCTCGGCTGAGCGGGGACCGTATCCGCCTGCACTTCCGGAGTGCGGAGAGCGATGGGCGCTCCTCGCTCGGGAGCGACCGGCGGGGTCAGTTGATGGCGGAACTGGCTGCCCTCTTCGAGCATCTGAAACGCACCGCGGATGGGCCCGTGCGGGTGATCGGGGCGTCGTGGCTGTACAACCTCGACGCGTATCGTCGTCTGTTCCCCGGCTCGTACCTCGCGACGGCTCGGGTGGCCGCGCGTCGATTCCAGCACATGCCCCTGTGGGGACAGTTCCTGGACCGGCACGGAGAGGTCAGGGAGAGCGTGACGCGTCCATTCCTGGATCGACTCGAGGGGCAAGCGAGCCTGGACACGCTGGATCAGTGCTTCCCGCTCCAGGTGCTGACGCTCGACGCGCCGGCTTCGGACTTCTACGAGCTTTACGGGATCGAGACGACGGACGGGTCAGATCATGCGTGCCGCTGACGGACGGTAGCCGCCGAAGTCGCCCCGCGATGCCGGTGACGGCGTTCCACCTGGGCCCCGGAATCGCCGCGAAGGCGGTGCTGGGCCGGCACGTGAGCCTGATGGTCTTCGCGTTCAGCCAGGTCGCCATGGACGTCGAGCCGGTGGCGCACGTGCTCCGGGGCGATGCGGTGCTGCACGGCTTCGCGCACACGTACGTCGGCGCGGCGCTGGTCGCCGCGCTCTCGATCGTGGCGGGGCGCCCGGTCTGCCAGTGGCTTCTCCAGCGCTGGCCGCCTGACCCGGATTCCACGTTCCTGAGCTGGCTCGTGGGCCCGACGCGTATCCCGTGGCGGGCCGCGATCGTCGGAGCCGTCCTCGGGACGTACAGCCACATCTTTCTCGACAGCATCATGCACGCCGACATGCAGCCGCTCGCGCCCTTCGTGGAGACGAACACCATGCTGGGGGCTATTTCAACGGGCTCGCTTCATCTCGTGTGTCTCGCCAGCGGCGGGCTCGGCGTGGTGGCGCTCGCGCTCGTCTTCATCTTCCGGCGAGGCGCCCGCACCGGCTGATGTGTACCCGTAGTGACCGGTCCGGGACGAGGGTGTGGTAGAAGGGGAGTGATGAACGCGCGGCTGACGGAGGTCGCCTACTATCGCTGGGCCGGCGCCCTGCCCGTCCTCGCGCCCGCCCTCGCCTACCTGGCCTACCAGGACGAGCCGACCCTCAGCCTGCTCGATCGCGTCGCGATCCCGTTCTACGTGTCCGGGCTCGTAGCCGGGCCGGCCTACGTCCCGTTCGCGGCCGTCCTGTTCTGGTGGATCCGGAAGGAGCCGGCGGAGCGGTACCGGGCGCTCTCCTGGATCGCCCCGCTGCTCTTCATTCCTCCGTTCCTGCTCTACCTCTTCGTGATGCGCTGGTGGACGGGGAGCACGGCGCCCCTGGCCGACACGCTGATCTTCTACGGCGTCCTGGTGTTGCTGGTCGGCTACGGCTACGTCGTGCTGATCCACGCCGGGCGGCGCGCGCTCGACCGGTGGGGCGCGATCGCGACGACGCACGCCGGGCTCTAGATGACGCCCGCCCGTCGGGCGGTGCTCGATCGGGTAGCCGCGGCGGTGCTGGCGCTTCCGGCCGAGCGCACCGCGCGAGTCGGGATCGACGGTGTCGATGGCGCGGGGAAGACCACCTTCGCCGACGAGCTGCGCGACCGGCTGGTGTCGGGCGGCCGGCCCCTGATCCGCGCCGGCGTCGACTGGTTCCACCACCCGAAGCCGGTCCGCTACCGCCGCGGGCGCTACTCGCCCGAGGGGCACTACCGCGACTCCTACGACTACGCCGCGCTCCGGAGGCTCTTGCTCGATCCGCTCGGGCCCGGCGGGACCGGCCGGTTCCGGCGCGCGATCTTCGACGTCGACGCGGATCACGCGGTGGACGCGCCGGAGGAGCGCGCGGCGCCGGGGTCGATCCTGCTCTTCGACGGCCTCTTCCTGCACCGGCCCGAGCTGCGGGAGACGTGGGACCTGTCGGTCTTTCTGCGCGTGGAGTGGACCCGGAACCACCGGCTGCGAGGCGCGCCGCCGGTGGACCTCGAGGCGCCCTCGACGCGCCGGTACCGGGAAGGCCAGGAGCTCTACTTTCGCGAGTGCGTGCCGTGGGACTGTGCCAGTATCGTCGTCGACAACGACGATCTCGACGCGCCGTTCGTCGTGGATGGCCCCGCTCGACCGATGACGAGGTGCAGCCCATGAGCCTGGTGGCGAACGTCGTGGTGGCGCTGGTGGCCGTCATCCACCTCTATTTCCTCGTGCTCGAGATGTTTCTCTGGGACACCCCCAAGGGACGCCGCACCTTCGGCCTCACCCCGGAGTTCTCGGCCGCCTCCAGGACGCTCGCGGCCAACCAGGGTCTCTACAACGGGTTCCTCGCTGTCGGCCTCGTCTGGGGGCTCACGCTCGGCGCGGGCGGCCTCGGGGTCAAGGTCTTCTTCCTCGCCTGTGTCGTGGTGGCGGGCGTCTTCGGCGCGCTGACCGCGAGCCGCAAGATCCTGTGGGTGCAGGCGCTGCCCGGCGCGGTGGCGCTCGCGCTGGTTCTCCTGTCCCGCGGCCAGTGAGGCGCGGGCCGGACCGCGACGCGCATGCGCGCTGAGCGCCTGCTCGAGGCGGTGCGCGGCCTCGCCCCGCTCGTCGAGGCCGAGCGCGCGCGCCTCGATCGCGACCGCGCGCTCTCGCCGCGGCTGGTGGACGCCCTCGTCGACGCCGGGCTCTTCCGCCTCTGGACGCCGCGGCGCCTGGGCGGAGCGGAGCTGGACCCGGTCCCCGGTCTGCGCGTGATCGCGGCGGTGGCCGCGCTCGACGGCTCGGTGGGCTGGAACGTCATGGTCGCCTCCGCACATGGATTCCTGGCCGGCCGCCTCCCGGCGGGAGCCGCGCGCGAGGTGTTCGGCGACCGGCGCGCGGTGGTGGCGGGTCAGCTCGAGCCGGGCGGGATCGCCGAGGCCGTCAAGGGCGGCTATCGCGTGTCCGGCCGCTGGCCATTCGCGAGCGGCTGCCAGCACGCCACCTGGCTGCTCGCCCACTGCGTCGTGCCGGGCGGCCGCCGGCGCGCGGGCGGCCGCCCGGCGACCCGGCTGGTCTTCGTGCCGGCGGACCGCGCGCGCATCCACGACACCTGGCGGGTGAGCGGTCTGCGCGGCACCGGCAGCCACGACTACTCGCTGGAGGGCGTGATGGTGCCCGCGGCGTTCGCCATCGACGCCTTCGCCGACGAGCCGACGCGGTCCGAGCGGCTCTACGCCTATCCGGTGATCCCGTTCGTGACCGGCGCGGTGGGCGCGGTGCCGATCGGCATCGCGCGCGGAGCCATCGAGGAGCTGACGCGACTCGCCCGGACCCGCAAGCGGGCGGGGCGGCCGCTCGCCGAGGACGCGACGGTGCACCAGGGGATCGCCCGCGCCGAGATCCACGCGCGCTCGGCGGAGAGCCTCCTGCTCGGGGCGGTCGACGACATGTGGCAGACGGTGAAGCGGGGCAAGCCGCCGACGCTCGAGCAGCGGGCCCACGTGCGCATGGGCTGCGTGAACGCGGGTGGGAGCGCGGCGGCCGCGGTCGACGTCGTCTGGGGGCTCGCCGGCTCGCGCGCCATCTTCGAGGACGCCGGGCTCGAGCGGCGCTTCCGCGACGTGCACGCGGCCACCCAGCACGTGGCCCTGGCGCCGCGGACGCTCGAGATGGCGGGCCGTGTGCTCCTGGGCCTCGAGCCGCTGGGGCTCTTCTGAGCGTGCGCACGCTGCTCCCGGTCGGGCTGATGGCGGCCGCGCATCTCCTGGTGACGCTCGGTCTCGGGGTCCTCACGTTCCTCACCCAGGGTCCGCTCGACCGGCCGGGGTCGCCCTCGCTCGCGCATCGGGCGCTCTCGGCCACCGTCGACGTGCTCGAGTTCCCGGCGGTGTGGGCGCTTCGCCGGGTCGACCGCGAGCGGCTGCGCGGCTTCGAGGCGATCGCGGTGGGCAACAGCATCCTGTGGGGCGCCGGCCTCGTGTTCTCGACCCGCGGGGTGCGATGGCTCGGTGGAGAGCGCTCCGGGTGAAGTGCGCGTGGACCCTAACGAGGAGAGACCGATGCGACGACTGATGCTCGCGCTGTTCCTGTTGCTGGCCACCGTCGTGGGCCCCGCCAGCGCGGGGCCCGACACGCCGATCACCGACGTGAAGAGCCTCGCCGGCGAGTGGCGCGCGGTGGGCGGGACCTCGCCCGCCGCGATCCGCATCAAGCCCGACGGCAGCTACGAGGGCCTCGCCGCGAGCGGGGCCAAGACCACCGGCAAGGTCGCGGTGGTCGCGGGCAAGGGCTCCTACCGCTCCACCAGCTCCGAGGGCACCGTGACCCTGTCCCGGGACGGAGGCAAGGAGGTGCTCACGTTCATGCGCGCCGACCTGAAGGGATCGGCGAGGCTCGAGCGGGTGAAGTGACGGCGACCACGCGCCGGGCGCTCGTGCTCGGCCCACCGCTCGTGCTCGGGCTGCTCGAGCTGGGGCATCCGGGGGTGATGCCGGGGACGCCCATCGCGGCCACGCTGGCCCCGATCGCCACGTGGTGGACGGTGCTGCACGTGGCGCAGGTCCCGCTCTTCGCCCTGCTCGGCCTCTCGGTGTGGCTATTGGTCCGCGATCTGGACGGGCGCGCGGCCCGGATCAGCGGCGGGGCCGTCGCGGTCTTCGTCGTGATCTACCCGGCCTTCGACGCCGCGGTCGGCGTGGGAAGCGGGGTGGTGCTGTACGCGCTCGGTCCGCTGTCCGCCGACGGAATGGCCGCGATCGAGCCCGCGCTGCATGCGCTCTTCTGGGGTCCCGTGACCGGAATGCTGGCGATCGTGGGCGGAGGTGCCTGGGTGGTGGCCCTGCTGGCCGCGGCCTGGGCGTGGCGGGGGGCCGGCGCGCCGTGGCCGATCGTCGCGCTCCTCGCGGTCTCGGGCCTGCTGCTCGGATTCAGCCACATCCGCCCGTTCGGGCCGCTCGCCAGCGGCGCGCTGCTGGTCGCCGCGGGTTGGATCGAGTCGGCCGGCGCGGGGCGCCGGGCGGCGCTCCGTCCCGTCTAGACCTCGTCGTCGGGCCGGCCGCGCTCGAGCAGCAGCGTGGGCACGCCGCAGGTGCCGTCGCGCAGCGTGAGCACGCGCGTGCCCGGCTTGCGGCCCCGGCGCACCTCCGAGACGTCGAGCCCCGCAGCCGCGAGCCTCGTCCGCGCGGCCTCCGCGTCGGGCACGCGCCACGAGAGGCCCCACAGCCGGTCCGGTCCGTCGCCGACGCCGGCCTCGAGGTCGTGCGCCACCTCCACGATCAGGTCGCCGCAGCGGAAGAAGAGCAGGCGCGCGCCCCACGCGGGGTTCGAGCGGTCGAGGCGCATGTCGAGATCGAGCCGCGCGCCGTAGAGCGCGGTGGCGCGCTCCGGGTCCGGCGTACGGATCACCACGTGATCGAGGCCGCTCACCGCGGCCGGCTCCGCCGCGAGCAGGCGCGACGGTGGCAGCGTGGCCTGCTGCAGGAAGAAGAGGCGGACCCCGTGGGTGGCCGCGGTGGCCGCGCGCGTGCGGCGCCACGGCCGGCTCGCGCCGGTCTCGGCGTCGGAGCTGGTCCCGTCGGTGATGGGCTCGGGGCCGAGGCCGAGGCGCGCCAGGCGGCGATGGGCGCGCTCGATGTCGCCGGTCGCGAAGGCGAGGCTCGCCAGGCCCTCGCCCTGCGCGTCGAGGACGGCGGTGAGCCGCTCGGCGGTTGGTCCGGTCCCGGACGGGGCCATCAGCTCCACCGCGACGTTGGCGAGGGCGAACGTCAGCACGGTCGCGCCGCCCCCGTGCGCCTCGGCGCGCCAGGCGGGCGCGCGCCCGAGCAGCGCGCGATAGGCGGCCACCGCGGCGTCGAGATCGCGCACCGCCACCACCACGTGGTCGAGCCCGTGGATGATCGGCGGCGCCGCCGCGGGGGCGGTGGTCATCGGCGCGATACTGCCTCCGCGCCGTCGGCGGCGTCAAGGTATGCTAGACGGCACTTATGGGGAGCGACGACGGCACGATCGGCCGGGTGCTCACGCGGCGGGAGGCCCTCGCGCTCCTGGGCGCGGGTGGCCTTGCTGCGCTGGGCGCGGGACGGGCGGCGGCCGCCGCCCCTCCGGGCGCCTGCGTGGCGCGGCCGGCGCTGACCGAGGGGCCCTACTTCGTGGACGCCCGGCTCGAGCGCTCCGACATTCGCTCGGATCCGACGGACGGCACCCTGCGCCCGGGGACGCCGCTCCGCCTGGCCCTCCGCGTCTCGCGGCTGTCCGCGGGCGCCTGCGCGCCGCTGCCGGGCGCGATGGTGGACGTGTGGCACTGTGACGCGGCCGGCGTCTACTCGGACGTGGCCGATCCCGGTGGCAGCACCGTCGGCCGGAAGTTCCTGCGCGGGTACCAGACCACCGGCGTCGACGGGCTCGTGGGGTTCACCACGATCTATCCGGGCGCGTACCCCGGCCGGGCGGTGCACATCCACTTCAAGGTGCGGACCGGTGGCGGCGGGGGGCGCGCGCACGAGTTCACGTCGCAGCTCTTCTTCGACGACGCGCTCACCGACCAGGTGCACGCGCGAGCTCCCTACGCGGGGCCCGGCGCGCGCCGGATGCGCAACGGACGCGACGGCATCTACCGCGAGGCGGGTGCCCAGCTCACGCTGGCGGTCGCGCCGTCGGGTGCGGGGTACGCGGGCGCGTTCGATCTCGCGCTCGAGGTGGGCTGACGTGCAGCTGACCCGGTACCGGATCCCGCGCGAGGGTTCGCGCTCGACCGAGCAGCTCGTCGAGGCGGGCGGCTACGGCTACGCCCACTCGTGCGTCACCTCGGAGAATTTCCCGGTGCGGGGCGCGAGCCGGGGCGCGGCCCGGGGCGACGGGGCCGAGG
>WNFD01037827.1_pt1 | contig 11369 bp, 9 predicted proteins | sample 5400491 | NCBI WGS metagenome assembly WNFD01 (sample SAMN13153343, study PRJNA577476) | soil metagenome | isolation source: 120 cm saprolite under Douglas fir tree site 2 hole 2 replicate 2 | place: USA:California | collected 2015-04-18 | reverse complement strand
TTCCGAGCGTAAAGCCCCGGGGGCGGGCGTGCTAGAACGCGCGCATGGCCTGGTACCACAAAGTGCCCGCGCCCAAGCTGCCGGCGCAGGACAAGCGCGCCCGCCTCGAAGGCCTGTGGATCAAGTGCGACCAGTGCGGCGAGATCATCTACAAGCAGGAGGTCGAGCGGAACCTCGAGGTGTGCCCGAAGTGCGGCGAGCACTTCGAGCTGCCGGTGCGGCGCCGCCTCGACCTGGTGCTCGACCCGGGCAGCTTCGTCGAGCACGATCGCGGGCTCGAGTCGACCGACCCGCTGCAGTTCACCGATTCGAAGAAGTACCGGGAGCGCATCCGCGCCGCGGCCAGGGGGGCGGGGGAGACCGAGGCGTTCGTCAGCGGCATCGGCCGGCTCGCCGGCCGCGAGGTGTCGATCGGCGCCTTCCACTTCGGGTTCATGGGCGGCTCGATGGGCTCGGTGGTGGGCGAGAAGGTGACCCGCATCTTCGAGCGGGCGACCGACCGGCGCATCCCAGCCATCATCTTCTCCGCCTCGGGCGGCGCGCGCATGCAGGAGGCGATCTTCTCGCTCATGCAGATGGCCAAGTGCAGCGCGGCGCTCGCGCGCTTCCGCCACGTGCGGCAGCCGTACATCAGCGTGCTGCTCGATCCGACCACCGGCGGCGTGGCCGCCTCGTTCGCCTTCCAGGGCGACGTGATCCTCGCCGAGCCGCGGGCGCTGATCGGATTCGCCGGGCCGCGCGTGATCGAGCAGACGCTGCGGCAGAAGCTGCCGGAGGGGTTCCAGCGCAGCGAGTTCCTGCTCAAACACGGGATGATCGACGCCATCGTTCCGCGCAAGGAGCTGCGCGACCGGCTGGCGCAGCTCCTCGGCCTGCTCAGCTGATGGCGTACGCGTTCGAGGATCTCAAAGAGCTGCTCTTCCAGCGCAGCAACTTCGGCATGAAGCTGGGCCTTGCGCGCATGCGCGAGGCGCTGGGCCTGCTCGGCAATCCGCACCTCGCCTTCCCGGTGCTGCACGTCGCCGGGAGCAACGGAAAGGGCTCGACCTGCGCCTTCGCGGAGGCGGCGCTGCGTGCGGCCGGCCTGCGGACCGGCCTGTACACCTCGCCGCACCTGTTCCATTTCTGCGAGCGCATCCGGGTGGCGGGCGAGCCCGTCTCCGAGGAGCGCGCCGCCGCGCTGCTCGAGGAGATCGTCCGGCGCGTGCCGTGGGCGCTGCGCGACGACGGGCTCACCTTCTTCGAGCTGGCCACGCTGATGGGTTTCCTCGGCTTCGCGCAGGACCGCGTGCAGGTGGCGGTCGTCGAGGTCGGCCTGGGAGGGCGGCTCGACGCGACCAACGTGGTCGAGCCGCTGGCGTGCGCGCTGGCCCCCATCGCCCTGGAGCACACGAAGTGGCTGGGACCCACGCTCGCGCACGTCGCGGCCGAGAAGGCGGGCATCCTCAAGATAGGCGCTCCGGCGGTGAGCGCCGGCCAGCCGCGCGCGGTGGCCGACGTCCTGCGGGCGCGCGCGCGGGAGCTGGGCATTCCGCTCTGGCGGCCCGGCCGCGACTACGTCTACGAGAGCAGCGACGTCAGGCCCTTCTGCTATGCCGGTCCCGATGGAGCCCGCGTCTCGCTGGACGCGCTGGCGCTTCCGGGCCATCACCAGCGAGGGAACGCGGCGCTGGCGTGTGCGCTGCTCCAGGCCGCGGCAGGGCGAGGCCTGCCGGTCGGGCTGGAGCACGTGCGCGAGGGGCTGCGCACCGCTCGGTGGCCGGCCCGGCTGGAGGTGGTGGCGGAGCGGCCCCTGGTGCTGCTGGACGGCGCGCACAATGCGCACGCTGCGCGGGCGGTGGCGCACGCGCTGCCGGCCCTCGCCGGGGGGCGGCCGGTGCAGCTCGTCTTCGCCGCGATGAGCGACAAGGACCACGCCGCCATGCTGCGCGAGCTGTTGCCGCTCGCCGCGGGGGTGCACCTGTGCGCCGTCGAGTCTCCGCGCGCGGCGGCGCCGGAGCAGCTCGCCGCGCTCGCACGGGGATTGGGCAGGGAGTCCTGTGCCGTGTACCTGGCCGTTCGCGAGGCCCTGCAGGCCGCGCGGGAGGCGGCGGGGCCGGACGGGTGCGTCCTCTGCTGCGGGTCGCTGTACCTCGCTGCCGAAGTGCAGGCCGCCCTGCGGGGCCGCCCGGCCGCCCGCATGCCGAGCGAGCAACTGTGAACGTTTTTGCCGTACCTGCAGCAAAGCCCTAGATTGGATCGAGGGCGGTAGGGCCCTCGCGGGAGGAATTGCCGGCTCCGGCGCCGGGTCCCAACATGCGACGCCTTCACGCCCCACATCCCCCGCCGCTCGACGAGATCCCGTTCAAGTCCTTGTATCGCAAGGAGATCTACGACGCGCGGACGCGCGACGGGTGGGTGCTGCAGATCACCCGCTACCGGCCTCTGCCGCAGGACTGGGAGCAGACCATCCTGGGCGAGCCGCTGCTCTTGGTCCCCGGGTGGTCCCAGAACCGGCACGCCTTCACCTGCGCCACCTTCGTCAAGCGGCTGCTGCTGTTCGGCGCGGACTGCCACATCGTCGAGCTGCGCGGCCACGGGCGCAGCTCGCGCGAGCTCCAGGTTGAGCTGTGCGGGAAGGAGCGCCGGCCGCTCCCCCGAGACCTCGACTGGGACTGGGACCTCGACAGCTACCTGCTGGAGGACATCCCCGCCGCGGTCCAGGCGGTCAAGGAGCGCACGCGGCGCGACAAGGTCGTCTACCTGGGCAACAGCATGGGCGGAATGCTCGGCTACGGCTACGCGGGCAGCCACCGCGACCTGGCCGGGCTGGTCACCATCGGCGCGCCCAGCGACATCGGGCGCGGCTTCCTGCTCATGCGCGCCGCCGCGCTGTTCGGGCCGGCCATGCTGGGCCCGCTCATCGACGCCCTGTGCGTCGCCGCGACCGGCCTCGATTCGGCCCGCCACGGCGCCGCGCACGCGCTGCGGCGCCTCGGGGCGGGCTTCCTGCAGCGCGTCGCGGACGCGATCGCGCCGGCAGGAGCGACCCGCCGGGGGGTGCGCTTCAGCCACGTGCCCGTGGACGCCATCCTCCGCCAGCTGGCGCGCGTCTCGACCCCCGGCAACCTGCGCCGCTACGAGCTGGTCGCGCGGCACTTCGGCTCGCTGCTCAATCCCGCCCGGGTCACGGCCGAGGAGTTCCGCTGGCTGCTCAGCGAGGGCGGCGAGAAGGAGCCCCGCCGGGTGGTGGAACAGTTCGCGCGCTGGATCCGGCGGGACGAGATGAAGTGCTACCGCACCGGGTACGACTACAAGGCGCACTTCAAGGAGATCGACTGCCCGATGGCCGTGCTCTTTGGCGACCTGGACAAGATCGCCTCGGCCAAGAGCACCAGCAGCATCTACCGCAAGGCGCGCAGCGAGTACTTCCTGTGGCGCCCGGTGAAGGACAACTCCCACCTCGAGCTCACAGTAGGCTACGACCTGCGGCAGATCTGCGAGGACGTGAAGAACCTGGTGGACTACGCGGCGCGCCGCGAGCGCTCCCGCCGGGCGGCGGGCCAGGCGAGCTGACCGCCGGCGACTTGCTTGGGGACGGGGGGAGGCGCGTGCTAGCGTCCCGCCGGTGCGCACCACGTCCGTCATCGCGCTGCTGGCCACCGCCGCGGCCGGCGCGGGAGGCGGCAGGCTCCTGTCGGTGCGCCCGGTCGGGGGGCCCGACGCGACGCTCGTGCAGCTCGACGCCGACCAGCCGCTGAGCTTCACCACCCTCAAGCTCGCCGGTCCACCCCGGGTGGTGGTCGACCTGGCCGAGACCGCCGTCGCGGGCGTGGCTGCCGAGCAGGAAGTCGGCGACGGAGCGGTGCGCCGGATCGCGGTGGCCGCGGCGGGAGCGCACACCGCGCGGGTGGTCATCGAGCTGGCGGGGGATGTGGACTTCGACGTGCGGGCATCGGGGAACCGGATCGAGGTGCGGGTGCCGCGCGCGGCCGCGCTGGCGCGGAGCGACAGCGGGGGCGCAAGCGTGGTGGACAGCGCGGAGGCCACGACGACTGCGAGTGCGACACCGACTACGACAGCGACTACGACTACGACAGCGACTACGATAGCGACTGCCACGCCGAGTGCGACCCGAGTCCGACAGCGACCGCGACCGCGAATACGACACCCAGCGCGGCGACCTCTACCTCGGACCCGGCGCCTGCCGAGATCCCCGAGGTTCGCGAGCGCGCGGGGCTGCCCACCGTGTCACTGGTCGGATCCGGGCGACCGGAGAGTACCGAAGGGCGGCCGGCCGCGATCGCGGAGCGGACCAAGCCGGCTCCGGCGAAGGGCCATGCCGCCATCACCGGGATCGGGTTCCGGCCGCAGTTCGGAGGCGAGGTGATCGTGCGCAGTGACCGGCCGCTACAGTACGGGGTCTCGTCGTCGGATCGCGCCGTGCTCCTCCACCTGCCCAACGCGGCCATCCCGGTGGCCAACAACCGGCGGCCCCTGGACACCCGGTTCTTCGGCGGGCCCGTCCAGCGCGTGGTCCCACATGAGGTAAAGGGAGGGACCGAGGTCCGCATCGAGCTGCGCGAGCCCGCCGAGGTTCATCTGAACCAGAGCGGCTCGCTCCTGACCGTCTCGTTCACGCCCGGAAGCTGAAAACCACCCGCGGCGAGTCGCCGCCGTATTCGGCGGCGCTGCGCTTTTCGCAGCGCGAACCTTGTGGGATGCGTGCCTGCCGACGATGAGGAGACGCGCTGCCATCGCCGCCGTCGTCCTGTGCGCGGGGAGCTTGCCTGCCCGCCCGCAGGGCGGGAGCGCCGCCGCCGGGCCGCAGACCGACGAGGTCGAGCTGACCGCCGACCGCATCGTGTACGACTGGGAAGACCGCAAGCTGGCGCTGGAGGGCCACGTGGTCGCGACGCGCGGCCCCGCCATCCTGCGCGCCGCTCGCGGAACGCTCGACCGCCGCACCGGCATCCTCCGCCTGGAGGGAGGGGTGCTGGCCGTGCAAGGCCGCCAGGTGCTGGTGGCGGACGCGGCGGTGGTGGACCTCGAGTCGAAGTCGGCGGATCTGAAGGACGCCACGCTGTTCCTCAAGGACCGCACGGCGCCGCCGCCCAGCCTGCTGACCGATCGCGCCGCGGTCCGGGCTGCCGGCAAGAACGCGCTGGTCCTCACCGGCAAGCGGGTGCGCAGGCTGCCCTCCGGCGCCCTGGTCGCCGAGGCCGTCACGATGACCCCGTGCGACTGCGCGGGTGAGCCGGATTTCGAGCTCGCGTCGCCGGAGGTCGAGGTGGAGGACGACCGCGCGCGGCTCAGCAGCCCCCGCCTGGGCATCCTCGGCGCGTCGGTGCCGCTCCTGGTGCCGCTCTCCCTGCCGCTGACGGAGCGCCAGTCGGGCCTGCTCTTCCCGCCCCTGCAGTACTCGGCCATCACCGGATTCGGCACGGAGGTGCCGCTGTTCCTGGCGCTGGGGCGGAGCTACGACGTGACGGTTTCGCCGGGAGTCTTCACCAGCAGCGGCGGCACGAGCGGCCCGGTGCCCGGCACGCGCTCGGTGCAGGGGCCCCGGCTCGGGTTGCAGTTCCGTTACGTCCCGGTGGAGCGCACCTCCGGCCAGATCGACGTCGATCTCGTCCGCGACGCCAAGGCGGACGACTCGCTCGGCGGAATCAACCCGGGCCTCGCGTACACCGTGGGCGGGGAGGTCCGTCCCGGCGAGGTGCGTACCGCGCCCGGGCGAGGCATCGACGGGGTGCGAGGCGTGCTTCGCTTCCAGCACCGCACGGAGGCGCCCGGACTGCTCGCGGCGGCGCAAGGGACGCTCGCGACCGACAACACGTACCTGCAGGACACCGAGCTGCGCGAGCTGGACCGGTTCCTCGACGCCCTGCGGACGGACGCCGGCGTCGTCCGCACCCAGGGACCGGCGGCGGCCGGCGCCGACGCCACGCTCCTCTTCGACGTCCGGACCACCAACCCCCTGAACCCCGATCGGCGGCTCTTCGGGGAAGAGCGGAGGGCGACGTTCCAGCGGCTGCCGAACGCGTTCGGGCAGCTCGCGCCGGCGCGCGTCGGACCCTTCGCGTTCTCCGCGGAGCTGAGCGCGGCGCGCTTCGCCCCGTTCACCAGGCTGGACCCGCGCGAGCGCGACACCGGGTTCGGCCCCACCGACCTGGGCGCCCCCAATGCGGCTCCCCTCCCGGGCGTGACCGATCCGCTCGGGCTGGGCCGCGCGCCCGCCGTGCGTTTCGACGCCTCGCCGCGCCTGTCGTTCAGCGTCCCCGGGCTGCCGGTGCTCCTCGCGGCCGAGCTGGGCGCCCGCGCCGACGCCTGGCTGTTCGCGGACGACGCGGGGCGCAACCGGCAGCGCGTGTACGGCATCGCCTCCGCTCGCGCGCAGCTCTCGCTCGAGCGCAGTTTCGGCGGCTTCCTGCATACGGTCGAGCCGGGCATCGAGCTGCGGGCCATCACGCGTGCGCTGCGCTCGGGCGGACCCCCGATCGGGGACCCCTTCGACGGAGGGGGGCCGGACTTCTTCTCGGCTCCGGCCGCGGCGCGGCAAGGAGTCGCCCAGGAGCCGCCGCCGACCCCCGGCGTTGCGCCGGCCCGATTCGCGGTCCCCGCCGCGCGACGGCCCTATGACGAGCTGGACGGCGCGGCCCCCGAGGCGGGCGAGGCGCTCGCCACGCTGCGCGTCTCCCAGGCCCTCTGGAGCAAGCCCTCGCCAGGACATGCGCCCGCGCGCCTGCTCACCGTTGACCTGCGGCAGGATGTCGTCCTGCGCGCCGGCGACGCCGGGGCGCGCATCGGCGAGACCGGCGCCGCGGCCGGATTCGCGTGGGGACCGGCGGGGTTCGGGGCTCGCTGCAGCGCGGGGCGGCTTCCGAGCGCATCCGCGCAGGGATCGACGAGCTGTTCGCGGCGGCGCAGGTCGCGTCCGATCCCGGCGATCTGTTCGGTTCGGCGGGGTTCGGCGGCTCGGCTACACTCCCGCTGCGCAGGCAGGGGCTCCGGGTCTTGTACGACGCTTCCCACCTCCTGGCGGCGGGAGGGCTCCCGCCCGGCACGGCCGACTGGTCGCACCGCCTGGCGCTCGTCTACGAGACGCCCTGCCGCTGCGCCGGGATCCAGCTCTACGCCACCTTCCCCTTCATCGGAGGCAAGCTCCTCAAGGGGCCCTCCATCGGTGTCCTCCTCGATCTGAAATCGCTGGGGTCCTTCGGGCTCTCGTCGACTTGAAAACATCCGTTGCGTTTGCGACATATTTTCGAGCGGACAGATCGTTCGTCTAGCAGTGGAATTCTGCCCCGGTTTCACTCAGCGTGTCTGGCACAGTGGACACGGTTTTCGTACGTAGCGCGCACCAGCGTGGGGAGCGGCGGGAGGGTCGGCGGAACGCGATGGGTCAGGCGAGCGTGGTCAAGGAAGTGGGCCGCAAGATCCGCCAGCTGCGGCTCGCGCGCGTGGGTCCGAAGCTCACCCAGGAGGAGCTGAGCGAGCGCGCGCGCATCAGCGTCTCGTTCCTCTCCATGATCGAGCGCGGCGAGCGGTCGCCCCACCTGGAGACCCTGTCCAAGATCGCCGGAGCGCTCGAGGTCCCGCTCGCGACGCTGTTCGACGATCAGGGCCAGGACGGCCTCGACCCGATGTACCGGCCGCTCATCGAGGCCTGCCGCAAGTACAACCTGGGGAAGCGCGATGTCGACCGGCTCGTCTCGGTCGTCCGGACCATGTTCGCGTAAGGCAGCGCACCTTGACGGGCTGGCGGGCGCCCGGCACAGTCGCCGCCGTATTCGGCGGCGCTGCGCTTTTCACGGCGCGGACCCTATGGGATGCATTCCGGCGTGGCCGACTTCCTGGAGGAGCAGCGCGGCGCTGCCCGCTGGCTCACGCTGCACCGCCCGTCGCAGCGAAACGCTCTCACACCGGAGCTGATGGCGGGGCTGCGCCAGGCGCTGGCGCGCGCCGACGCCGATCCGGCGGTGCGCGTGGTCTGCCTCACCGGCGCCGGCGAGCAGGCCTTCTGCGCGGGCGCGGACCTGGGCACGCTCGAAGGCGGCGCCGGAGCGCTCGCCGCTCACGACGCCCGCCGCGGGTACGCGGCTCTGCTCGCCGATCTCGCCCGGCTGGGCAAGCCGGTGGTCGCGTGCGTGAACGGCTCGGCGCTCGCCGGCGGTCTGGGGCTCGTCGCCGCCTGCGACTTCGCGGTGGCGGCGGACGACGCGCGCTTCGGCACGCCCGAGATCGACGTCGGCCTCTTCCCGTACATGGCGCTCGCCCCGCTCCAGCGGGTCGTCGGCAGGCGCGCGGCGCTCGACCTTTCGCTCACGGGCCGGCGCATCGACGCGGCCGAGGCGGTGCGCATCGGTCTGCTCAACGCGGCGGTCCCGCGCGCTCAGCTCACCGCGCGCGTGGAGCAGATCTGCGCCACGCTGGCCGGCAAGAGCCCCGCCGTGCTCCGGCTGGGGCGGCGCGCGTTCTACGCCACGCAGGACCTCCCGTACGAGCAGCAGCTCGAGGCGCTCGCCGCGCAGCTCAGCCTGAACGCGCAGCTCGACGACGCCGCGGAGGGAGTGTCGGCGTTCCTGGAGAAGCGTTCGCCGGACTGGAAGGGGAGGTAGCCGTGCAGGACAAGGTGATCGTCACCTGCGCGTTGACCGGCGTCCTGGCCACGCGCGAGCAGTGCCCCTGGGTGCCCTACACGCCCGCCGAGATCGCGGAGGAAGCCCGCCGCGCGTACGAGGCGGGCGCCGCGGTGGTGCACATCCACGCGCGCACCGACGAGGGGGGACCGACCTACGAGCCGGCCACCTTCGCCGCCATCCGCCGCGAGATCGAGGCGCGCTGCCCCGTGATCCTGAACTTCTCCACGGGCGGGATCGGCTCGATGGAGGGGCGCGTCGCCCACATCCGCGAGGTGAAGCCCGCTCTCGGCGCGCTCAACATGGGCTCGATGAACTACGCCAAGTACTCGGCGCGCCGGAAGGAGTTCGTCTTCGATTTCGTCTTCGAGAACACCTTCAAGGACATCTCCTACCTCCTGCGCGTGATGAAGGAGGCCGGGGTGAAGCCCGAGTTGGAGTGCTTCGACGTGGGCCACACCAACAGCATCTGGCCGCTCATCGACCAGGGCCTCTTGAAGCGCCCGCTGCAGTTCAGCTTCATCATGGGCGTCCTGGGCGGGATCCGCGCCACGGCGGAGAACCTCGCGGTCCAGGCGGGCGAGGCGCCCCCGGACTCCACCTGGGAGGTGGTCGGGATCTCGCACGAGCAATGGCGGATGGTGGGCGCGGCCCTCTCGCTCGGCGGCAACGTGCGGGTCGGGCTGGAGGACAACTTCTACCTCGACGCGCAGGGCACCCAGATGGCGAAGTCGAACGGCGAGCTAGTCGACAAGGCGGTGCGGATGGCGCGCGACGTGGGGCGCGAGCCTGCCACGGTGGCCGAGGCCAGGGCGCTGCTCTCGCTGGAGGCGCCCTGGTGACAGCCGCCGCCGTGTTCGGCGGCGCTGCGTTTTTCATGGAGAGGACGTGATGGGATTCATCCTGGCCGTCGTTCTCGACCTGGTGCTCTCCGGCGGCCGGGTCGTGGACGGCACCGGCGCCCCCTGGTTTCGCGCCGACGTGGGCATCCGGGGCGACCGCATCGCGGCCATCGGCGATCTGTCGCGCGCCGAGGCGCGGCGGCGCATCGACCTGCGCGACCGCATGGTGGCGCCGGGGTTCATCGACATGCTCGGGCAGTCGGAACGCTTCCTGCTGGCCGACGACCGGGTGGAGTCGAAGATCCGCCAGGGCATCACCACCGAGATCACGGGCGAGGGCGAGTCGATCGCGCCGACCACGCCGCGCCTGCTCGCCGAGGTGAAGCCGTTCGACGATCGCTACGGCATCCGGGCCGACTGGCGCGACCTGGCCGGCTACTTCCGGCGGTTCCGCGCCACGCTGAACCTGGGGACCTTCGTCGGCGCGGCCACCGCCCGCGAGATGGTGCTCGGGTTCGGCGACGTCCAGCCCTCGCCGGCCCAGCTGGAGCAGATGCAGAGGATCGTGGCCCAGGCGATGGAGCAGGGCGCGCTCGGCCTGTCCAGCGCGCTCATCTACCCGCCCGGCTCGTACGCCCGGACGCCCGAGCTGGTGGCCCTGGCCAAGGTGGCGGCGCGGTACGGCGGCGTCTACGCCTCGCACGTCCGCGGGGAGGCGGAGACGCTGTTCGCAGCGCTCGACGAGGCCATCGCCATCGGCCGCGAAGCGCGCATCCCGGTCGAGGTGTGGCACCTCAAGGTGGCCGGGCGGAACTCGTGGGGCCGGATGAAGGAGGTCGTGGCGCGCATCGAGCAGGCGCGCGCGGCCGGCGTGGACATCTCCGCCAACATGTACCCGTACGATGCCGCGCGGAACGGCCTGGACGCGAGCGTGCCCGAGTGGGCGCACGACGGCGGCGTCGACGCGATGATCGCCCGCTTCCACGATCCGGCCGCGCGGGCGCGCATCGAGAAGGAGTTGTGGCACGGCGGCCTCGGCGCGGAGACGCCCGATGGGATCCTGGTCGCCGCGGTGGTGAACCCCGCCCTGGAGAAGCACGTCGGGCAGCGCCTGGACGAGATCGCCCGGTCGCTGGGCAAGACGCCCGAGGATGCGCTGCTGGACCTGGTCGAGGCCGACCGCGCGCAGACCGAGGTGGTCCGCTTCGTCATGAGCGAGGACGACGTGCGGCTCGCCCTGCAGAGGCCCTGGGTGGCGATGTGCACTGACGACCCGGGCCAGTCCAAGGACGGCCCGTTCGCGAAGCGCCGCGGCCACCCGCGCGGGTTCGGGTCGGCGCCGCGCCTCCTCGGTCACTACGCGCGCGACCTGGGCCTCCTCTCCGTCGAGGAGGCGGTCCGCAAGATGACCTCGCTTCCCGCCCGGCGGATGCGCCTCGAAGGCCGCGGCGTGCTGCGGCCCTGGATGGCGGCGGACCTGGTCGTCTTCGACCCGGCCAAGGTGGTCGACCGCGCGACGTACGCCGATCCCTCGCGGTATCCCGAGGGCATCGACACGGTGATCGTGAACGGAAAGGTCGTCCTCGACGAAGGAAAGCTGACCGCCGAGAGGCCGGGCAAGCCGCTGCGCAGGGAGCCTTGACACAACGCGGCGCGCCCCCTACTTCACGCCTGGCTGCCGAGGAGGACGCCGTGAAGAAGATCCGCCTGCTCACACCCGGCCCGACCCCCGTTCCCGAGCGCATCTCGCTGCGCATGGCGCAGCCCATCCTCCACCACCGCTCGCCCGAGTTCGAGCAGGTGTTCGCGCGCTGCCGCGAGGGCCTCGCGTGGCTGTTCCAGACCAAGCAGGACGTGGTGCAGCTCGCCTCCAGCGGGACCGGCGCGATGGAGGCGTCGCTCGTGA
>WNFD01015391.1_pt1 | contig 11369 bp, 10 predicted proteins | sample 5400491 | NCBI WGS metagenome assembly WNFD01 (sample SAMN13153343, study PRJNA577476) | soil metagenome | isolation source: 120 cm saprolite under Douglas fir tree site 2 hole 2 replicate 2 | place: USA:California | collected 2015-04-18 | reverse complement strand
CCTTCGCCACCTCTGTCTGAATGAAGCTCTGGATGGCCGCATCGGTGACCGCTCGGTGTGGTTTGGGGGCGGTGATGGTCGCCGTGCCGCCGAGCGAGCCATGTCCGATCGGCTGGTTGGGCAGGGCATACTCGGCGAGCTGGTCCAGCAATGGGCTGGTCAGGATGTACCGGAAGAAGTCGTTGACCTGCGAAACCAGCGGCGCGTCGGCGCCTTTCCACGCAGTGCCCCAGAAGATCGTGAACACATTGACAGCCGCCAGCAGCCGGCCGCCTCGGTAAGTGAGCTGTGCCGGCGTCGCGCGCACCCACGCCGCGGGCCCTGGATGAAGCGGAACGATTCGGATCGGTTGAACAGCAGCCATACGTCCATCCTCCGCCGCTCGACCCCCGCACGGCAACCCCCCTTTGGAAAGCCGGCGCGCAAGCGCCCAGTCACGCGCAAGAACTTCTTGATCTTGCCCTTTCAGGGCGCTGATGCTTTCATTACCAACCCCCGCGGCGGCCCGTTGATGATCAGTAGACCGTGCGCTGCCGAACTTCCTCAGCAAGCTCACATCCGGCGCTCAGTGGAAGCCCAGCAGCGAAGCGGACGCTGGCACTCATGGGCCGAAGCGTCGCCGCGATGCTCACGCTGGTGGCCGTCGCCCTCGTCACATCGCCGCTGATCGTTGCGGCCCATGAGGTCAGGCGTGACACGCGGTCAGAGGCGACAGCAGCGAGCGGGGCCCGCACCGTCGCGTCGACAGGCGCAGCCGGCACGAGTGCCATGGCGGCCGCACCCATGGGCGCGGTCCGCGACTCCAGCGTGCTGGTGGCGGCTTTGCAGCAGCTGGCCGCGGCGAGCGGGGCCTCAGTCAGCGTGACCGTGGTCGAGCTCGGCGGTTCGGATCCCCTGAGCTGGTCGCTCGACGGAGGCGCGGTCTTCAGCGCCGCCAGCACCTACAAGCTGGTCGCGCTGATGATGGAGGCGCAGAACATCGCCTCCGGCAACACCGACCCCAACGGGCTGGTCTGTTATCAGGATTCCGACTACGAGGCCGGCTGGTTTGACGACTACGCGCCGGGCGTCTGTTTGACCCGAAACGAGCTGGCGTCGCGGGCCGCACAGCAATCCGACAACACCGCCGGCCATATGCTCGTGCGCGACCTCGGCGGCTCGGACGCGCTCAACGCGTGGGCGGCCTCGGTAGGCACCACAGACTCGGCATTCTTCGACGTCAACACGACGACCGCCGCCGACCTGGCCGTACTCTGGACGGCCGAGGCGAGCGGCAGGCTGGGCGGGGCCTCCGCTCAGGCGTGGCTCTACCCGCTTCTGACCGGCACCACCACCGAGGCGGGCGTGCCGGCCGGGGTTGCCGCGGGAACGACCGTGGTTCACAAGACCGGCGCGGGCGCCATCGAGGCCGCGGAGAACGACGCGGCGCTGGTGACGACAGGGCCCAACGGCGCTTACGTGCTCGTCGTCATGACGGACGGCCTCGGAGGAGCGGCCGGCTGGGAGCTGATCGCCGGCATGTCAGCGGCGGTCTGGCAGATCGAGTCTTCCAGACCAGCATGAGGGGCCTCTACTCGTAACGCAGTGCCTCGGCCGGGGCGACCCTCGAAGCGGATCGCGCCGGCAGATACGTGGTGACGAGCGTCGCCAGGTAGGCGCCGACGAGGATGAGCGTGACCTGCACAACCGGCACGTTGAAGATGACGGTGCCGAAGTTCTTGTCGATGACGAAGAACCTGTACGACTGCCACACACCCACGAGCGCTCCGATGATGAGGCCGAGGATCGCGATCAGGCTCGACTCCATCAGGAACGATCGCTGCACGAGCGAGCGCCGGTAGCCAAGGGCGCGCAGCATGCCGATCTGCTGCCATCGCTCCACCACTGCACGTGTGCTGATCACGCCGAGGCCGGCGATGCCGACGATGAGCCCAAGCGCGAGGAATCCGGTGACCAGGTTGAGCAGGGTGAGGATGCCGCTCAGCTGCTGTGCGAGCTGGTCGGCGACGATCACCGGCTCGAGCTGGTCCTTCACCAGCATGCGACCGAGATCGAGTCGCGCCGTGCTCACGTCCACCCCCGGCTTGACCGCGAAGTAGTAGCCGGTGGGTGTGAGCGGCCGGAGGCCGGTCGGCAAACTCGAGCCCGGCTGCCCGCCTGCGGGCGCGGTCGTGGCGGAGGTCGACGCGAACAGACCGCTTCCCATCGCCGTCCCGGTCGACACATAAACACCGCCCCACAGGGCGTTGGACCTCATGAACCCGATCACGGTCAGCGTCCACGTACTGCTGCCGTTCTGGCGGAATGCCGGCGCGCGCACCTGGAAGGGCTGGAAGGTCGAGTCGGTCGGCTTGATCCCCACGATGTCGGCCGGGGCGCCCGTCCTGGCGTCGAGACTCGAAGCGTTGATGACTGCGTAGCCGGAGTGGTCGCGGACGGCGTCCCAAACGGCGCGGTCGGACGAATAGCCGGCCGCACGCAGTTGCAGCGAATACCCGGTCGCTGACAGATAGCCGTCGTCGACGACGTGCAGCGCGTAGCCGCTGTCTTTTTGCGCCTTGAAGACGGAGCCGTCCGCCTTGATCTGCTGCAGCTGGACCCCGACCGACTGGTTCTCCCAGCCCACACCCTTGAGCTCGGCGGCAACGTTGGGGTTCGCCTGGACCAGGGTGGCAACGTCGGGCGGGAAGGTCGTCTTGTCCGTCTGGTTGAAGTTGTTGTCGGGAGTGCCGGCCGCGATCTGCCACCCGCCGGACACCGCGTCGACCTGCGCGAAGTTCTGGACCAGGACGTCCTTGAAGACGGACATGTACACGATGATGAAAGTGACGATCGCGAACATCGCCACCGCCATCCCGGTGCGGAACTTGGTCGACATCGGGTAGGACATGCTGGTCCGTGTGACGGCGGCGAGGCCGCTGATCCGGCCGGTGAAGAACATGACGGCTCCGATCAGCAGGTCGCTGTTGTACATCACGAGCCAGATCGCGCCCAGCAGCGTCATGAGCGCTGAGAGGATGAACACCTCGGGTCCACCCAACAGCTGCTTTGTCTGCAGCTGGTCCTCGAGATGGAGGAGCTTCTCCACCCGGCCGAACGGGCGGCCCCAGTACAAGAGCAGGCCCAGCGCTGCCAGGGTGAAGCCGGCGCGCGCGGCCACCAGCGCGCGTACGCGGGCGAGGGCCAGGATCCAGCGCACGAGCAGGCCGGTGCCGATGATCACGAGCGAAACGCCCGCTGAATACCAGACCTCGCCGTGGGCCAGCGGCGCGTTGTCCCCGAGCGTCAGCGCGACGAGGCCAGCGCCAAGGAGGATGGTCAGCGGGCCGCGCCTGAACAGCCCCCACCAGAACGACCGGATCGCGCCGAGGGTGCCCAGCGTGGAACCGTTGAGGAACACGAGCGGGTGGCCGAAACGCAACTGGTTGATCGCGGCCCAGGCGACCTTGAACGGTGCCACGAACATGGTGCGCATGCCGGCGTCGCGCTGCTCTGTTTCGTCGAGGTCGCGGATCGCGGCCACGATGTTGAGGCGGCTCACGCGGTACGCGGAGAAGGCGACGACGATGAACGTGAGCAGGATGCCGAGGCAAACGGAGATCACGAGGCTTGTCCACTCGAAGTGGAACTGCAGCGTGATGCCCTTGTAGAAGCCGCTGAAGATGCTCGAGAGCACCCGGATCATCAGCGCGGCGACGCCCACGCCGAGGACTACGCCGACCACGCTCGCCGCGAGCGTGTAGGCGGTCCCTTCGAACAGGAACATCTGGGTCAGGTGCCGGCGCTTGAGGCCGACCGCTCGGCTCATGCCCATCTCCGCGCGCCGCTCGGCCGCGAGCATCACGAAGATCAAGAAGATCAGGAGCACGCCGACAGCGATCGAGAAGAAGCTGACTCCAAGCAGCGCGGCGGTGATGAACAGGCCGCCGGTCTGGGCAAACGTGACAGCGTCCGCTTTGTAGGCCGAGTAGTTGTAGAGGTCGAGGCGGCCGGCGATGTCCTTGTAGCCGGCCAGCTCTGCAGGGTCGAGCACCGCGATGGCCTGGGCCAGCTGCGTCTGCAGGTCTGGGCTGCTGACTGCGGCCTTGAACTTGGCCGTCAGCTCCGGACGCTGAACCTCAGCGAACAGCTCCGCGATCGTCGTCCCCACCGGATCGCCTGCGGGCAGCGTCGCTGCGAGCAAGCTCAGCGGGCCCTGGATCTCCGGCCGGCTCAGGAGTGCTTTCAGCTCGGCGGCGGCGGTGCTGTCGACCTGCAGGACTCCGACCAAAAGGATGAGGTTGTCCTGGGCCGTGCGCGCGGCCTCCGGCCCGCCCGATGCGGCCGCTGAGGCGGCCACCGCGTCGCCCATGATGCGGTCGACGAACCTGTTCCCGGCCAGCGCCTTGAACTCGTCCGTGACCGCCGGCTGGTTCAACTCTGTGAGCAGCTGCTGGCTCAGGTCCTTGGAGGGGTCGAGGAAGTTCGCCTGGTCGTGGATCTTCTTGACCTGGGCCTTGATCGCCGGCGTGCTCACGTATGCCCACAGAGCGGCGGCGGCCTGCGGGTCGGTGAACTCGACCCGGAAATGCTTGGTGACCTCGTCACCTGTGGCGCCGCCGGGGCCGAGGTCGTCGAACCCGCCCGCGCCGCGATTGTGGACGAAGATGAGGTTGTAGCCGCCGGGGCGCTGCATCACGGCGCGCATGGCGTCGAGCGGCATCAGCACCGAGTTGACGACGGGGCCGTGATTGGCGATGCTCGGGTTGACCTCGGTGTCGAGGACATCGCGAACGATGACCTGCATGAGATGCCCGTCCACATAGAGCTGCAGGGTGTCGCCCCTGTGGGCGTTCAGCGTGTCGCCGAGCTGGATCCCGATGTACACCTCATTGAGAGCGAGGGCGGCCACGTCGAGGTTCCCACCAGACCGGCTGCGCAGCGTTCCCCAGACCTTGCCGAAATCGGCTGGGACGCCGAACACAGCCACGTTTTCAGATGACGACTGGCTCGTGGTGGTGTCGATCATCGACCCGGAGGCCGCGATGACACCGGTAGCCGCGGCCACGTTCTGGTCCTTCTTGCTCCGCGCGATGACGTCGGCGGCCTGAGCGTCGCTGAAGAATTCGGTGTCGGCCGTCGATGCGCCCTGTACGTACCCGAAGGCCTGGTGACGGGTGAACGCTTCGTCGATGCCACCGATCTGCCGCAGCTGGATCGCCTGCAGCGAAAAACTCAGCGTGTCGCCCACCGAAAGCGACGCGGTGATGATCAGCGTCGCCAGCATGAGCCCGAAGAGGATCAGGACCGTCTGCGCTCGCCGCCGCGGGATGTTGCGCAGCGCCATCTTCAAAAGGACGCGGTTCAGCACCGCGAACAGAAGCAGGCCGGCCAGCACCACCGACACCGCCGCCGCCATCCAGCCGGCCAGCGTGATCGGTGGGATGCCGAAGAACGAGGTCAATCCGTCCTCGAGATGGCGGCATCCACGGCCGGATTCGAGCCATCGAGCTGCGGCGCCGCATCGCTGGTGACGGCCGGCTTGGAATCGGAGACGATCTGGCCGTCGCGCATGCGAATCAGGCGCTGCGCGAGAGCCCCGACCTCCTCGGCGTGCGTGACCCACACGAAGGTCTGCGCGTTCTGGCGGTTGAGCTGGACCATCAGGTCCATGATCCCGGCGCTGGTTTCCGTGTCGAGGGCGCCCGTGGGCTCGTCGGCCCAGACGATGGCGGGTCTGGTCGACAGCGCCCGCGCGATCGTGAACCGCTGACGCTGCCCGCCGCTCATCTCCGCCGGCCGATGGCGCGCCCATTCGCCCACACCCACCATCTCGATCGCTTCCTGCGCGCGCTTGCGCGCCTCCGAGGGCTTGACTCCGCCGACCAGCATTGGCAGCTCGACGTTCTCGATTCCGGTCAGCACCGGCAGCAGGTTGTAGGTCTGGAACACGAAACCCATCTCGCGGGCGCGGAAGTCGGTGCGCTGGTTGTCAGTGAGGTCCTTCAGGTCGCGACCGGCGATCTTGATCGTGCCCTCGTCGATCACGTCGAGGCCGCTCAGGCAGTTGAGGAGCGTGGTCTTGCCGCAGCCGCTTGGTCCCATGATGGCGACCACTTCGCCGCGACCCACCATGAGGTCGAGACCGCGCAGCGCTTCGATCTTGTGCTTACCGGCGTCGTAACGCTTCCAGACGCCCTTGGCATCGATGATGGTGTCAACCAATTTCATAACCTCGTGAGCTTGATCGGGCGTTGTGTCGAATCTATGTCAGTTCGTGCAACTCTGGCCGAAACCTGTAGCCGACGCCCCACACCGTTTCGATGCAATCGCCAATCTCGCCCAGCTTGCGGCGTAGACGCACGATCTGGGTGTCGACCGCCCGATCGAGCCCGTCAAAATCCGCACCCCACAAACGCTCGAGGAGGAATTCGCGCGAGAAAGTGCGGCCGGGATGCTGCAGCAGCAGCTCGAGCAGGTCCATCTCGCGCCGGCTGAGGTCGAGCGCGGAGCCGGAGAGCGTGGCGCGGTGACCCACAGGGTCGAGGACGAGCGGGCCGAATGCGATCGGCTGCGAGCTGTCGGAGCTGACCGCGGCGCTGTCGAGGGCCACGCGCCGGAGCAGCGAAGCCACGCGGGCAGAGAGCTCGACAATCGAGAACGGCTTGCCGAGGTAGTCGTCGGCCCCCACCTGCAGCCCGGTCACCCGGTCGGCCACGTCGCCGCGCGCGGTGAGCATGAGAATCGGCATCAGGTGCTTGCGCCGCAGCTCGCGGCAGACGGCGAGCCCGTCGAGGCCGGGGAGCATCCAGTCGAGGATCACGAGGTCCGGGCGGGCGCGGTCCGCGGCTGCGAGCGCCTGCCTGCCGTCGAAGGCCTGCTGGACTCGGTGTCCCTCCTTTTCCAGGTGGGACCGGACCAGGTCGGAGAGGGCAACCTCGTCTTCGACTATCAGGACCGTCGCCATTTGCTAGTTCGGTTCGGCCCGGCGCAGGCTGATCCAGAACGTGCTGCCGAGGCCGGGCTGGGAGCTTGCGGAAAGGCTGCCTCCCATCGCGTCCACCAGCTCGCGTGCGATCGACAGTCCCAGCCCAAAGCCGCCGGTGTTGCGCGTGCGCGAGCTGTCAGCGCGGTAAAAGCGCTCGAAGATGTGCTCGAGGTCGTCGGCTGACATTCCGACTCCAGTGTCGGCGACGGCGATCTGTACGTGGTCGGCGCTACTCGTCAGGCGGATCGAGACGACGCCACCCTCCGGCGTGTAGTTGATCGCGTTTCGCACAAGGTTGGTGAGCACCTGTGCGAGCCGGTCTTGATCGCCGATCGCCCAGATGCCGGCGGGCAGGTCGTCCAGCTTCACGGTGACCTGCCGTTCGTTGCGCGCCAGTGGCGCCAGCGCCTGGACCACCTGCTCGACGATGGGGCCCGCGTCGACCGGGCGGTTGGCGACCTTCAGCTCTTGTGAGTCGGCCCTGGCCAGCATCAGCAAGTCTTCGATAAGGTCCGACAGCCGGCGCGTCTCAGCCGCGGTCACCCGGAGCCGCCGTTCCGTCTCCTTCGGATCGGGGCGATCCCCTTCGGGCAGAAGGAGCGAGTCGACGTGGGCCTGGATGCTGGCGATCGGGGTCCGGAGCTCATGGGACACGTTCATGATCAGCTCGCGCCGGCTTCGATCCGCTTGCTCGGCCCGGAGCCGCGACTCCCACGCCTGGCGCTGCTCTTCGCTCACCCCGAGCATGTCGGCCGCAAAGCGTCCCCATGTCCGGCCCACCGCATTCAGCACGTGGAACGAGATCGCCAAGGCGGCGACGGCGAGTGCGCCCGGCGCGATCAAGTTTCCGATCGCCTCCACGCTCGGGCCCTCGAACACGATGCGCCCAATCGGAAAGATGATGCCGGCAAGCGACGGGCCCAACATGGCCACGGACAGCAAGGTGGCGAAGATTCCGAAAGGCAGCTTGATCAGCAGGTAGACCATCGACCTCCACGTCGTCGGCTGGCGCAGGTGGCGGACGAGCATCCGCCACGGTGAGACCAGGTCCGTGTTGGGCAGCGAGTGCGGCGGCACGTCGACCCCCAACAGCACGATCACCAGCTCTCGCTCGAGCAACGCAAATCCCCAAGCTGCGACAAGGGTCGCCAGGAGAAACAGGAGGCCGACCAGGATGATCCCTGTGAACGCACCGGTGATCGCCCCGCCGACCAGGACCAGGAAATACGTGAGGCCGAGCGGGAACGCCGTCAACAGGTAGAGCGCGTTCAGATAGGACCGCGGCTCGATGATGACGTGCAGAAATCGTCCGATCCGCTCGGAAGTTGGCGATACCGGGCTCGAGTTCGGTACAGGGGCGGTGCTCTCCAAGGCTCTGGTCGAGACGGTACCCGACAGGTGTGTCAAAAAGGTGTCCGCGCCGGCGGCTTGCTGACTCCTTTCCGCAACGCTGAGAAGGCGGACGCGACGCGTGCCGCCACGCGCGCGTTGTTGACCACCAGGTCGACGTTCAGGTCAAGGGATCGCCCGCGGGAGAGCTCGGCGATGCGGGCCAGCAACCGCGGGGTGAGTTCGGGGCCGCTCAGGCTTCCGGTCGCCCACGACGCCTGGAGCATCCGCGCCGTCTCATCGGGCGTGTCGACCCGCGAGCTGACCGGACTTCCGCCGCGCCTGGAGTAGAACGCGGGAAATTCGTCGCATTCGTATCCGAGCACGGGGACCGCTAGGCTTTCCAGCCGTTCGAGGGTGAGCCTGATATCAAGGATGATCTTGGCGCCGGCGCAGAAGACCGCGACAGGCGTTCGGCTCAGCTCGATGAGGTCCGACGATTCATCCTCGGGATGGCCACGGTGCACGCCTCCGATGCCGCCGGTCGCGAAGAATCGGATCCCCGCCATGACGGCCGCGCGCATCGTTGCCGCCACCGTGGTGGCGCCCACGTCCCCGCGTACGAGCGCCCAGCCGAGGTCGCGGGAGCTTACCTTGACCGCACCCTTGGCGATGCGCTCCAGGTCGGCATCGGTCAAGCCGACGTGCACGCGACCGTCGAGCACAGCCACCGTGGCGGGAATCGCGCCCTCCTCGCGAATGGCCGCCTCGCTTGCCCGCGCCGCGCGCAAATTATGGGGAGGAGGCAGGCCCTGGCCGACGATCGAGGTCTCCAGCGCAACCACCGGAAAGCCATGAGCCAACGCGTCGGCGACCTCGTTGGAGACACGGAGCACCTCGCTCACGGGATGGCTTCCGGGCGCGCGCCGACGTGAGTGACCGCACCCGCCGCCACCCCCACCGCATACCGGGCCGCCTCGATGGGGTTGGCGCCGCGCAGGTATGAGGAGCAGAACGCGGCGGCGAGGGCATCTCCCGCCCCGGTGGCGTCGACCTCGTCGACCGGCGGTGACGGAATGAACTCTCCGAGCACCGTGCACCCGGACGAGCCGAGCTTGACGACGGGGATCGCCGCCAACCGCTCCAGCCGGATGCCGAGCGCCTCAGCTTCTGTCCGCGTCGCGAACAGCAGGTCCGGCGCGAGGTCCTTCAGGACGTGGGCCATGCGGGCTGGCCCGTACTCATGGATTCCAGCCGCGGACGAAAGGTCGATCGCGAGAAGGCCGCCCCCACGACGCACCAAGGAGATGGCAGCTCGCGCCGCTTCGGCCAGCGGTTCCTCGAACAGCGAATAGGCGGGCACGTGGATCAGCTTGACGCCCTCGAACCACGCCTCTCGCAGGTCATCCGGGCGCAGGCCGATGGTGGCGCCGCGCTGGGTGGCCATCGTCCTCGCCCCATTCGGACCGACCAGGACGGCGATCACCCCCGTCGGCTGTGACGCCCAGATCGCGTGCACGTCGACGCCCAGGTTCTCCAGCTCCGCGACCAGCAGGTGTCCGCCGTCGTCGTCTCCGACCCTGGTGACCAGCCGGGCGGGCTCGCCGAGCTTGGCCGCCCAAGCGCAGAAGTTGGCTGCCTGGCCGCCGCCGCCCATCGTGATGCTCGCGGGGTTGTCGTCGTCCGCCCGGAGCTGCCCCTCGGTGACGATCGTGATGTCGAGGACCAGGTCGCCGATCGAGAGCATCATCAGGGCACGAGAATAGCGATAGCCCCAACAGGAGGACATGATGCCGAAGGAGATTCGCCGAGAAGAGGTCCGCAGGCTGGTCGCGGCCGGCGCACAGCTCGTGGAGGTGCTGCCGAGCCCCGAATACGAGGAGGACCATCTTCCCGGGGCGATCCACCTGCCACTCAGGAGGCTCGACACCGAGGCTCGCACCGTGCTCGACGCCAACCGCCCCGTGATCGTGTACTGCTGGGACACAACTTGAGACATGTCGCCCAGGGCCGCGTGGCGGCTCGAGTCACTCGGGTTTGGCGATGTCTCCGACTACGTCGACGGCAAGGTCGACTGGATGGCCGCCGGCCTGCCGACCGAGGGTACGAACGCCCAGCATCCCCGTGCGGGTGATGTCGCGCGCAAGGACGTTCCCACCTGCGGGCTGACGGAGAAGCTCGGTGACGTGCAGGCGCGGGCGCAAGCCCAGGGCTGGGACGCCGCCGTCGTCGTCAACGAGGAGCGCGTGGTTTTTGGATTGCTACGGAGCAAGGAGCTGGGGGGCGATCCGCAACAGCTGATCGAGAAGGCGATGCGGCCGGGACCCAGCACGTACCGGCCGTACGTGTCGCTCCATGAGATGCTGCACGCGATGGTCGACCACAAGCTGGTGAACGCGCCGATCACGACTTCTGACGGGCGCCTGGTCGGCCTTCTGGTGCAGACGGACGTGGCGGCGGCGATGGAGAAGATGGAGAAGGAGAAATGACAGAGGCGACCGCCACCACTGAGAAATGCAAAGGCTGTGGTCGTGAGATCGAGGTCTGCTCGTGCTGCGAGGAGCCTGGCTGCCCGCACGCCATCTGCTTCGCCTGCCTGAGCCAGGAGCTCAAGCAAACGCTGCGCCACCCACACGCCCACGGCGGTTGACGGCGTGGTCCCGGCCTAGGACGCGGGCGGTTCGAGGATCTTGATGGCGACGTCGATGTTGCCGCGGACTGCGTTCGTGTAGGGGCATCGGCCATCCGCGAGTGTCACCAGCTCTTCCGCCAGCGCCCGATCTTTGATCGACGGCAGCTTGATGTCGAGCTCCGCCGTCAAGCCGAACCGGTTCTCGATCGGTCCGATGCCGATCCTGGCCGTGACGATCGAATCGTCCACCCCCGATAGGTTCTTGCGGCGAGCGATGCTCATCATCGCGTTCTGAAAGCAGGCCGCGAACCCGGTCGCAAAGAGCTGCTCGGGATTCGTGCCGGGGCCTCCGTCGCCACCCATCTCGGTCGGGGAGGAGAAGTCGACGTCGACGCGACCGTCGCTGCTGCGCCCGTGACCTTTCCGTCCACCGGTGGCGGT
>WNFD01009593.1_pt1 | contig 11369 bp, 10 predicted proteins | sample 5400491 | NCBI WGS metagenome assembly WNFD01 (sample SAMN13153343, study PRJNA577476) | soil metagenome | isolation source: 120 cm saprolite under Douglas fir tree site 2 hole 2 replicate 2 | place: USA:California | collected 2015-04-18 | reverse complement strand
CCATGAGATCCACCGTGCTCTTCTGCAGCACCTGGGTGCCGTTGTGCGTGCCCCCGTTCATGATCATGCGGCAGAACGCGAGGTAGTCGGGGGCGGTGCCGTAGAGGCCGCCGCCTCCCATGTGGAACTCCGGCTCCTGCGGGATGCCGAACTCGATCGGGGCCAGGGCGCCGTCGGCGCCGCGCTGGTGCACCGCGGACAGGCGGTCGCGCTGCGAGGCGGAGAGCTTGAACGAGGTGTCCGTCATGCCGAGCGGGCCCAGGAGATGGTCCTGCAAGTAGCGGTCGAGCCGCTGGCCGCTCACCGCCTCGACCATCTTGCCGGCCCAGTCGATGCTGATGCCGTAGTCCCACTTCTCCCCGGGATCGAAGAGGAGCGGCGTACCCAGCGCCGCGTTCGTGCAGGTGGTGATGCCGGGGGTGCCGGTGGCCTGCTGGAACTGGGCGATGGCCGGGCTCCAGATCTCGTAGGAGAAGCCGGCGGTGTGGGTGAGGAGATGGCGGAGCGTGATCGGCCCTTTGGGCGCCCGCAGCCGCGGCTTGCCGGCGGCGTCGAAGCCCTCGAGCACCCGGGCCGCGCCCAGCTCGGCCACCACCTCGGCCGCGGGCCGCTCCAGGGCGAGCTTGCCGCGCTCCACGAGCTGCATGGCGGCGGCCGCAGTGATCGCCTTGGTCATCGAGGCGATCCACACCACGGTATCGAGGGTCATCGGGGCCGGCTTGCCGATCTCGCGCTGGCCGAAGGCGCCTTCGTAGAGGACGCCCTTGTCGGTGGCCGCGACGGCCACCACGCCCGGGATCTTCTTCGCGGCGACGGCCTGGCTGAACGTCGAATCGAGGCTCTTGAAGTCCGCCATGATCAGCCTCCTTGCTGAGGGGTGCCGGCTTGGGAGCGGCCGCCCGTGAAGCGGTTACAGGTAGGCCCGATTGGGGGCGCCCCCGACGCTACCGCCGGGCCCGCCCGAGATCAAGCGCTCAGGCCGGGGCAGGCACCGGCTCGGCCGTGCCCCCGGCGCCGCCACCCCCGCGCCCGCGTCCCCGCCCCCGCCCGCCGCGCCGCCGCCGGCGACGAGACCGCTGCGGAGCGTCCGGCGCCGGTGAGACCTCGTTGCCGGGCGTTGCCTCCTCGGCCGCCGCAACCAGGTCGACCTCGGCGGCCTCGACCTCGGCATCCGCGAGGGGTGACTCGTCGGCCGGTGTTGCCGCGGCGCGTCCGCCGTCCGCCAGGGTGATCCGGCCGGTCTGGCTCACCTGAAGCTGGCGGATGCGCCGCAGGCGCGTGATCAGCCGGGGCGAGCCCGGCGGCCGGCTGAAGCCGCGCTCCTTGAGCGCGCGGGCGAGCGTGTCGATGAGTACCGCGCCGTTGGGCGCGTGATCGGCCAGCTCGCGTACGACCTCCACCAGCTCGTCATGCGGCGCCGTGTGCGCGTCGGCGTCGGGCTGGACGCGCGCCGGCTCGGGCGCGCGGGCCGGCGGGGGCTGGCTCGGGCTCCCGCCGCGCGGCGGCGTCGGGCCGCGCGCGCCCTGATCGAAGCGGCTCCGACCGCCGCGGCCGCTCCGGCGCCGACCGCGTCCGCCGCGCCGGCCCCGGCCCTCGCGGGGCGCCTGGGCCTCCGTAGCGGGCGCCTCTTCGGAGGCGGCGGCCAGGCCGGTGAGACCGCGATAGGACAGGCGGCGGTACTCCACGCCCAGCACGGCGGCCACGTCGCCCACCGCGTCGAAGGCGCGATCGTCGGAGATGATCTCGATCAGGTCGCCGGGTCGGCCGCTGCCGAGCCACACCCCGGCGCTCACCGCGATCCGCAGGTCGCTCCAGTCCCGCACGCCGGTGGAGGGCGCGCTGTGGACGAGCTGGGCGCCGCGCCGCGCGAGCAGCCGCGCGCTGTCGGCGCCGATGACCCGCCAGTTGCCGACCGCGATCAGGTCCACGCGGCGGTCGGCCCGGTCGATGGCGAGGTGGTCGAGCACCCGGCCGATATGATCGGCCCGGCTCGAGTTCTCCACGTCCACGAAGATGGCGCGCCGCCCGGTCGGCAGCGGCGATGGCGGCGCGGGTGGCCGCACGCGGCCGGCGAAGACGCGCTCGGGCGTGGCCGTGCGTACCGCGAGCGCGGTCGTTTCGGGCTCTACCGTCTCCCTCGGGGGCAGGGCCGCCCGGGTCTTGGTCGATTTCCTGGTCGCCTTGACGGGTTTTCGGGTTCGGCTGGGGGTGGGGCGCTTTTTCTTTGCCATGGCTGCTGAGCCTAGCACTTCCTCGCGGGGCGTGGTCGGTCGAAATCCCAACGGGAGCGTCTACGCGAGCATCCGGCTCAGGACGGCGCCCTCGATCGCGTCCATCCGGAAGCCCAGGACGGTCGCCACGGACGGTGCCACGTCGCGGCTCTTGATCGCGCCAAGGGCCACGTCGCGGCCGATCCCCGCGCCGGCGGCCAGGAAGAAGGCCGCGTTGTCGCCGTAGAGCGGGCGCTGGCCGTGGGTGCCGAGGTACTTCGGCGCCCCGTGCTCCTCGTCGCCCTCGGCCGCGTCACCGTAGGAGTAGCCGGGCGCGGCCTCGAACATCACGTCGGCCACCTGCGGATGGTCGCCCGGCGTGGGCAGGCCGAGGGCGCCGTACTCCGACGCGGTCCACATGCCGCTCACGCCCTCCATGGCCGCGATCTCCCGGGCGAGCTGGTGCAGGGCGGCGAGATCACCGTCGAGCCGGTAGAGGGCGCCCGCGCCGTGGTTCATCACGAAGCGCGCCTCCCGCTGCGCGCCCAGCTTGCGCAGCCTCACATTGGGGCGGATCTCCCGATGCGACGGCAGGAAGCCGTGGTCGGACACCACGAACACGGTGGTCTGGTCGAGGCCGGGATCGGGGAGCGAATCGAGGAAGCGGCCGATCAGGCCGTCCACGTACTCGAGCGCCCAGTAGGCCTCCGGCGATCGGGGCCCGTGGAGATGCTGGAAGCTGTCGACGCAGAGGAAGTGCAGGAGGAGCAGGGCCGGCTCGTGGCGACGCGCCACGTGGGCCGCCACGCCGCCGACCATCTCGTCCTTGAGAAAGCGCTTCGGCAGGAGCGCCCACTCGCCCTGCCGGTGCATCGGGTAGCCGAGCCCGGCCAGCTCCTCCCACACCGCCCGCGCGGTCTGGGTCTCGAACACGCGCTGGTCCTTGAAGAAGGGCAGGTTGAAGTCGAGCGTGGTCGCGTTGCGGGTGGCCGGCCAGTCGATCGCCGCGGTGCGCAGCCCCGCCGCATGGGCCAGATCATAGACGGTCGGCGCGCGCAGCAGCGCGGGCGCATCGTAGATGGGATCGCCGGTGAGATCCTCGGTCACTCGCGTCCCGCGGTTCAGGACGTGATTCGCCACTACCCCGTGCGTCCGCGGGCTCACGCCGGTGACCATGCTCACGTGAGTCGGCCACGTGGTACTGGGAAACACCGTCTCCATACCGGAGGCGATCGCGCCCCGCTCAGCCAGCCTCCGAAGACGCGGCAGGCGCGCCTGCGGATCATCCCAGTAGAACGCGGCAAAACCATCGATGCTGATGACCACAACGCGCGACTTCACGCGCACAACCCAAGCCCCGATTCCGCAGTTCGCGTCGCGAACGTGATTCGCCGTCTCGCGGCGGGTGGCGCCGGGGGCGCGGGGGGGCGGGCGAGCGAAGTGGGCCCCCCGAGTCCGGTACGCCGCTCGAAGAGCGGCGAATCCGGCGAGCGGGTGACGGAGCCGCCCGCCCCCCCGCGCCCCCGGCGACAGGACCCGCCGCGAGACGGCGCCTCGCGCGGAATCGCGACCTCCGGAACCAGGGCTAGGCCGGAGCCGCGGACGCGGTGGCGCGCGCCCGCGCGCGGTACTTGTCGAGGTTGCCGCCCGACTTGAGCTTGCCGGGCAGCGGATGCCCGACCACGCGCTCGGCGAGCTGCCCGGCCTCGATCATCGCGTCGAGATCGATGCCGGTGTGGACGCCCAGCTCCTGGCAGAGGAAGACCAGGTCCTCGGTGGTGACGTTGCCGGCCGCGCCCTTGTGGGCCGCGAACGGGCAGCCGCCCAGGCCCGCCACCGCGCTGTCGAAGCGGTCCACGCCGATCTCGAGCGCGGCGACCACGTTGGCGATGGCGAGCGCGCGCGTATCGTGGAGGTGGAGCTTCACCGGGATCTCGGGCCAGCGGGCGCGGACCGCGCCCACCAGCCGCTTGATCTGGAGCGGATTCGCCCAGCCCATGGTGTCGGCGAGGCTGATATTGCCGAGCCGCGAGCCGCAGCCCACCGCCTGCTCCTCGACCTTCTCGACGACGTTGATCACCTGCGCGGACGCGACGTCGCCTTCGTAGTTGCAGCCGAAGGCGGCCATCACGCCCACGTCGATCCAGTCCATGCCGAGGGCCTGGTAGCGCCGGGCCCAGCCCGGCAGCTCGGCGATCTTCTCGTCCACGCTGCGATTGGTGTTCTTGCGCGTGAAGGTGTCGGTGGCCGCCACCCCGAACATCGGCCGGAGCGCGAGCGACTCCCGCAGGCGCGCGGCCCGCTCGAGCCCCGCCTCGTTGAGCCAGATCGCCTCGTAGGCCACGCCGGGCACCCGCTTGATGCCCGCCACCATCTGCTCGGCGTCGGCCATCTGGGGCACCCACTTGGGGCTGACGAAGGACGTGAACTCGATGGTGGAGACGCCGGTGTCGGAGAGCGCGTCCACCAGGGAGATCTTGGCGGCGAGGCCGATGTCCCCCTTCTCGAACTGGAAGCCCTCGCGCGGGCCCACTTCCTTGATCGTGACGTGGCTCGGCATGTCGCTCATCCGATGACCCTCCGTGACGCGAGTGCGTCGATCTCGTCGGTGTCGAGGCCCAGCTCCCGCAGCACCTCGCGGGTGTGCTCGCCCAGGGTGGGCGCCGGGCGCTGCAGCCCCATGTCAAAGGCGGTGCTGCGCACCGGCAGCTTGGGCAGCTTCGCGATCCCGCCGCCGGGGAGCGGGGTATCCAGGAGCTGCCCGGACGCGATCAGGTGCGCGTCGTCCAGGAGCTGATCCGGGCGTCGTAGCGGCGCGAACGGCACGCGGGCCCGCTCGAGCCGCTCGGAGAGCTCCGGGCTCGGGTAGCGAAGCATCTCCTCCGCGATGCGGGCGGGCAGCCAGTCGCGCGCGGCCACGCGCTTGGCATTGTCGTCGAGCCGCTCGTCGGCGAGGAGATCCTTGAGCCCGAACTCGTCGCAGAAGCGCTCCCAGTGGCCGTTGGACGTGATGCCGATGAAGATCTGCTCGCCGTCCGCCGCGCTGAAGAGCTGGTAGACGCCCCAGCCCATGCGCGTGCCCTGCCGGATCTCCGGCATCGGCACCGACGGCTGGCCGGTGGCCGCGTGCTGGGCCAGCCACTGGCCCACCCAGAAGACGACGGTCTCGAAGAGGCCCGAGGTGATCTTCTGCCCCCGGCCGGTCTGGGCGCGCTGGTGAAGCGCGGCCAGGACCGCGATCACGCCGTAGGCCGCCGCGCCCACATCCACGATCGACGCGCCCGCGCGCAGGGGCTGGCCGCGCGGCCCGGTCATGAAGGCGAGCCCGGCCGACATCTGCGCCAGCTCGTCGAGAAAGGGCCGGGCCTCGGAGGGGCCGGGGAGGAAACCCTTGAGCGCGAGATAGATGATGCCCGGATGCACCCGCGCCAGCACGTCGTAGCCCAGGCCCAAGCTCTCGACGGCGCCGTAGGCGAAGTTGTCGATCACCACGTCCGAGCCCGCGACCAGGCGCAGGAAGAGCGCCCGGCCTTCCGAGGAGCCCTTGAGGTCGATCGCGATCGAGCGCTTGTTGCGGTTGAGGAAGTGGAAGTTGGCCGAGGTCCCGGCCGGCATGTTCCGCGACTGGTCCCCATCGCCTGGCCGTTCCACCTTGATGACATCGGCGCCCAGGTCGGCCAGGAGCAGCCCCGCCGAGGGCCCCGCGATGATGTGGCCGAGCTCGAGGACGCGCACGCCCTCGAGCGGAAGCGGGGTGGTCATGACGCGGGCATTGTATCGTAGTCGCAGGGCCTCCTGGTTGCGCGGCCGGGACCGCTCTGATACCGTCGGTCACGCGATGCCCATTGAAGCGCGGCGGTGGCTCTGGATCCTCCTGCTGACCGCGGCGAGCGTCTTCATCACGCTCGGGATGGCGTGCGGCACCCCCTTCGCCGCGCTCGCGACGCTGGCCGCGCTCTACATGAGCCGGCGTGACGGTCTCGCGCTCATCGGGATCGCCTGGCTCGCCGATCAGGCGGTCGGCTACGGGCTGCTCGGATACCCGCGCACCGCGAACAGCTTCGCCTGGGGCGTGATCCTGGGCGTGGGCGCCTTCGTGGCGCTGCTCGCCGCGCAGGCGCTGGCCGATCGCCTGCGCGCTCGCGGCGCGGGCCTGACTGGCGCGGCGGCGTTCGCGGGCGCCTTCGTGGCGCACCAGGCGGTGCTCGTCGCCGCGACGACGGTGCTGGCGAGCGGGTCGGAGGCGTTCTCGCTGCCGGTCGTGGGCTGGGTGCTCCGCGTGAACCTGCTCTCGCTGGCGGGCCTGCTGATCCTCTACCGGCTCGCGGTCTGGATCGGGCTGGTGACGCGGGAGTCTCTCGTAGCGCGCGAGACCGTTACCGCCGGCTGACGCCGTGAGCGCCACCGGCAAGCTGGATCGGCCGGGCGGTTCGCTGTACTTCGAGATCATCGATGCGACCGCGCCGTGGGCGGGGGAGGCGCCGCTGATCCTCTTCCACCATGGGATCGGCGCCACCGCCGAGGTCTGGGCGGAGTGGCTTCCCGCGCTGCTGGACCGCTACCGCGTCGCCCGTTTCGACACGCTGGGCTTCGGTCGCTCCGGGGTGCCGGGGCCCGGCTTCCCGTGGTCGCTCGAGGGGCTGATGGCCGACGCGCTCGAGATCGCGCGGGCCGCGGGCGCCGAGCGCTTCCACTTCGTGGGCGAGTCGGTGGGTGGGACCGTCGGGCTCCTGCTCGGGAGCCGGCGCCCCGACGCCCTGCTGAGCCTGACCGTGTCGAACGCCTCGCACCGCGGCGGCTCGATCCAGCGGGCGCGGGAGTGGCGCGAGTTCATCCGCGCCAACGGGATGGGCAAGTGGGGCGAGATGATGGCGCCGCTCCGTCTCGACCGCGACCAGGTCTCCGAGGCCCAGTACCGCTGGTTCGAGCGGGCCCAGGCCCAGTGCTCCGCGGACTCCGTGCTGGATCTGGCCGACGTGCTCATCGGGACCGACCTCTCCCCCGAGCTGAGCCGCATCCGCGTGCCGACCCTGCTGCTGGCCCCCGGCCGGAGCCCGTTCGTGCCGCTCGCCGTCATGGAGGAGATGCACGCGGGTATCGCGGGCTCGGAGCTCCAGGTCTTCCCGGACGCGCGCCACGGCCTGCCGTGCTCGCACGGCGCCGCGTGCGGCCGGGTGCTCCGCGCCTTCCTCGACCGCCGCGCCGCGTAGGCCGATGCCGGTCTCCCCGGCCGTCGCGGACACGACGGACGCGCTGCTGGCGCCGCTGCTCGGCGCGCTCGACCGCGTGGAGTGGGCGCAGCGCTATCTCTTCCCGCCGCGCGCGCTCGAGCTGGCCGAGCGCCTCGCCCCGCACGCCGAGCGCCTGGCCGGGCCGCTGCGCGCGCTCGAGGCGGCCGCGTGGCCCGAGGACCTGCGTCTCTTGCGCGAGCGGCTCGGCCTGGTCACGCGCCAGGCCATCGAGCTGATCGGCGCCTTCGCGGTCGCGGCCCAATCCGGCGAGCCCATCGAGCTGTACCGCGCCCTGCGCCGCTTCGCCCCGCTGCAGGAGGCGCTCTACCCGCTCGGCCCGGTGCTGGAGCCGGTGAGCCGCTGGTTCCTCGAGCCGGGCCGCCGCGGGGACGACGTGCTGGTGCGGCGGTTACGCGACGCCGCGCTCCGCGAAGACGGCGCGCGGGTAGGCGTGCTCCACGCGCGCAACGATCACGGCAGCCGCGGCGGGCTCTCGCTCTACGTGCCGGAGACGTTGGAGGCGGGCGCGCCTCCGGCTCCGCTCGTCGTCGCGCTCCACGGCGGCAGCGGCCACGGCCGCGACTTCCTGTGGAGCTGGCTGCGGGAAGCGCGCTCGCGCGGCGTGCTGCTGCTCTCGCCGACCGCGCTCGAGCGCACCTGGTCCATCATGGGCGGCGAGGACGTGGACGCGCCCCGGCTGCGGGCGGCCGTCCTGGACGTGGCCGCGCGCTACCACGTGGACCGCTCGCGCGTGCTGCTCACCGGCATGTCGGACGGCGCCACCTACGCGCTCCTCTGCGGGCTCGCGGAGGGCATGCCCTTCACCCATCTGGCGCCGGCCTGCGGGGTGCTCCATCCGTTCCTGCTGGCCCGCGGCGGCATCCAGGGGGCGCGGGGGCGGCCGATCTACCTGGTCCACGGCGCGCTCGACTGGATGTTCCCGGTGCAGACCGCGCGCATGGGGCGGGACGCGCTCGAGACGGCGGGGGCGCGGGTCGTCTACCGCGAGATCGAGGACCTCTCGCATACCTATCCGCGGGACGAGAACCCGCGGATCCTCGATTGGCTCCTCGGCCCGGTCAGGCCTGAGGAGTCGGCGCCGCGAAGCGGTTGATGGGCAAGGTCGTGGCGACCGCGCCGCGGCACGCCGCGGCCACGTAGGGCGCCAGACGCCCGGCCAGCGCCCAGGCATCCGCGGCCCGCTCGCGCTGCCGGTCAGCCGCCTCCTGGGCGCGCGCGTAGATCCGCGCCTCGTCCACCGTGGTCACCCGGCGCTGCTCCACGACCACGCGGCCGTCCACCAGAACCGTGTCCACGCTCGCCCCGGTCTCGGCGTAGACCAGCGCCTTCACCGGATCGGCGAGGGGACGGAGGAAGACCGAGTCGGTCCGGAGCAGCACGAGATCCGCCTTGCGCCCCGGCGCGAGCGTGCCCAGGTCTCCGGCCTGGCCCAGCACGCGCGCGGTGCCGGTGGTGGCCAGCCCCCAGACCGTATCGGCGTCGAGCCAGCGGGCGGTCTCGTGCGGGAAGCGGACGGTGCTGATCACCGAGGCGATGCGCAGGGCCTCGAAGAGGTTCTGGTTGTCCGCGCAGGTCGAGCCGTCGGTGCCGAGGCCCACCGCCAGGCCGCGGTCCAGCATCTCGCGCACCGGCGCGATCCCGACGCCCAGTCTCAGGTTGCTTCCCGGATTGTGGGCAACCGCAGCGCCCGCGTCGGCCAGCATCCGTATGTCGTCGTCGTCGAGCCAGACGGAATGCGCGCCCACGAAGCCGGGACCGAGCACGCGGTGATCGGCCAGCCGCCCCACGATGCTCTTGCCCCAGCGGCGCCGACGCCGTACTCCCGCGCGAGCGCGGCGCAGCCGTCCAGCAGCTCGTCCGTGGCCTGGTTCGGAATGGTCGGCGCCACCGCGACGCGGACCCGCCCCTCCGCGCTGCCGTGCCAGCGGCGGATGGCCCGCTCGGTGAGATCGAGCAGCCCCTTGGTCGGTGACGGCTGGATGTCCTGGATGGTGCGCCGCAGGTCGGCCGGCAGAAGGTCGCTGAGCCCCGGGACAGTCTGGTAGAAGACGACGTCGGCCACCGCGGGCGCCAGGACCACGCGCACCCCGACGTCGGTGTAGGCCTGGACCACCGCGGCGAAGGTCTCGTCGGTGATGGCGGGCACCGCGATGTAGAGGTCGTAGGCCGACGTGCAGCCGGTCTTGAGCATCTCGATGGCGCCGATGGCTGCCGAAAGATACTCGTCTTCCGGCCTGCGAAATCCGGAGTTTGCGGGCGAATAGGTCAGCAGATCCTCGAGAGTCCAGCTCCCGACCCGGCCCCGGGCCAGGTGCCCGTGCGCATGGGTATGGGCATTGCCCATGCCGGGCAGCACGATGCGGTCCGCGGCGTCGATCACCCGGGCGCCGGCCGGAGCCGTCAGCCCCGGGCCCAGTGCGGCGATGCGGTCGGCTTCGATGAGGACATCCGCGCGCTGGAGCGCCGCCGGTGTGCCCGCCAGGACCCGACCGCCGCGAATCAGTACCGTCATGGCTGCCTCCTCAGACCGCGCCCGACTCCGACAGGGGCTGGGCGGCCGGGTCGTCGAGATGGGTGACACAGTTGAGTAGCCTCACGCGCCACCCGGCGCCCCGCGCTACCGGAGGATCGATGATCGTGAGCGCGGTGTTCTCCCAGCGCTCGGGGACGTCCTCGCCGTCGGGCAGGATCAGGTGGCGCGCGGCCAGCGAGCGGCAGACGAGCCCGTGGGTGACCACGGCCAGGTGCCCGCCGGTCGCCGCGGCGCGCTCCTGGACGAGCGCCCAGGCCCGGTCCACGCGCGCGTGGAAGACCTCCCAGGTTTCCCCGTTCGGCGGCGCGTAGTCGAGCGCGAACATGTCGAAGGCGAGCTTGGCGTACGGCGTCCCCCGGATATCGCCGAAGTTGCGCTCCTGGAGCAGAGGGTCGTGGCGGACCGGGAGGCCGGTGACGCGCGCCAGGCGTAGGGCGGTCTGCGCGGCGCGGGCGTAGTCGCTCGAGAGGATGGCGCCGATCCCCTCGCGCTCGAGCCGCCGCGCCAGGCGCTCGGCCTGGGCGATGCCGCGCGGCGAGAGCGGGTTGTCGGGAAGCTGGACGGTGCGCGAGGCATTGCCGAGCGTCTCGCCGTGCCGGATCAGGAAGATCAGATCACGCTCTCGCCGCGCAGGCTCTGGACGTCCGCGGGAGCGTAGCCGAGGCCGGCCAGGATCTCGTCGGTGTGCTGGCCGAGCTTGGGCGCGGTCCGCCGCACCGCCACGTCGCTGGCCGACAGCCGCACCGGGGTGCGGATATGGGGCACGCGACCCAGCTCCGCGTCCTCCGCGTGGACCACCATCTGCCGGTGCTGGACCTGAGGGTCGGCGAACATCTGCTCGTAGTTGTAGACGGGCCCGCACGGCACGCCCGCGTCGTCGAGGACCTTGGTCCAGTGCGCGGTGGGCGCGGTCGCCAGCACGGCCGTGATTTCCTTTTCAAGGAGGAAGCGATTCTTCCTCCGCTCCGTCGAGCGGGCGTAGCGCGGATCCTCGAGCCACTCGGGGTGGCCGAGCGCGCGGGCGCAGCGCTGCCAGATGGACTGGCCGGCGGCGCCGATCATCATGTAGCCGTCCTTGGTCTCGAAGCGCTGGTACGGCGCGTTCTGGCGATGGCGCGAGCCCATGCGGACGGGCTCGACGTGGTCGGCCAGCCAGCCCGCGCTGGTCCACGAGGAGAAGCCGACCGCGGTCTCCAGCAGCGAGCACTCGACCTTCTGGCCCCGGCCGGTGCGCTGCCGCTCGTAGAGCGCGGCGAGGACGCCCTGGGCGCCCCACATGCCGGTGCCGAGATCGCAGATCGGCAGGCCCACCGAGGTGGGCGGACCGTCGGGCTCGCCGGTGACGTGCATGATGCCGCCCATCCCCTGGGCGAT
>WNFD01013533.1_pt1 | contig 11370 bp, 10 predicted proteins | sample 5400491 | NCBI WGS metagenome assembly WNFD01 (sample SAMN13153343, study PRJNA577476) | soil metagenome | isolation source: 120 cm saprolite under Douglas fir tree site 2 hole 2 replicate 2 | place: USA:California | collected 2015-04-18 | reverse complement strand
GCCCGGGCGTTTCCATCATCAATGAATCTGGAAGACTCGTACCGAGCTCTGATCGTGGAAACGCTTGAGCAGGCCGGCTGGGTCGTAGGTGGACCGCGCGGTGCGGCGGCTACACTGGGACTGAAACGAACCACGCTGCTTGCCAAGATGAGAAGGTTGGGGATTTTCCGACCTATCCTTCAGGAGGGAACACACGTGCTCGGTATAGCACCCGAGACCACATGACGGTAAGGTGCTCAGTTTTGAAATTTGTCCGCACAAGAAGGGCAGCTCGATAAGGAGAACTTCGGAATTTCAAGCTCATCACCTCGCTGTATCCGATGGGATTCTTGCGATCATTGCTCACTTCTTTTAACGCAGTCGCAGAACTCCAAACGCAGGGAGCGGAAGTGCTTGGCATGGCACCCGGAGGCGCCGTCGAATCCAGGCTCGGTAGCAACCCGTCGCACATCGGAGTAGCATTCACAAGATGGCTCACAGTCTGAAGGCGCTATCAGCAAGCATGAGCCGTTCAATCTGCAGACCGCAACTGAAACGAACGAGCCGACACGGTTCGTCCGTGCTCTGTCGGACGGGTTCGCTTTAGTTTGTCAACCGGGTTTGGGGAATACACGGGCTACCAATCGGAGGCCATGACCGGCCGGGCCCTTATCTCTAGCGAAAACATGAGGTGACATATGGCAAGCAGCGAACATTCAGTAGAGCTCGCCGGGGTCAATCTCGCCGGGCGAAATCATGTCTGCGCGTTCTTCAACACCATCGACGAGGAGCACAGAGTGCTCGGCTCGTTCTACAAGGATGGCATCGACCGGGGCGAAAAGGCTGCCCACATTGTGGATCCCAAGAATCGGGAAGAGCATTTGAAGCGCCTGGCCGAGGCAGGCATAGATGTGCAAAAGATGATGGACACCGGCCAACTGGAGGTGGTGCCGTGGACCGACGTATATGTGCGCGATCACCGGTTCGACCAGGACGCGATGCTGACTGCAGTCGAAAAACTGATCCAATCGGGCACCGCTGCCGGCTACCCGCTTACTAGGCTAGTGGGACATCATATGGATTGGCTGTTTCTCGACAAACCTGCCACGTACAACCTGGTGGAATACGAGGCACGACTCAATCACGTTCTTTCCAAGTACGACGATCCGGTGATCTGTAACTACAATCCGTCCAAGTTTGGCGCAACTGTGGCGATGGACATCATGCGGACGCATCCGCTGGTAATCATCGGTGGGCTACTGCGGGAGAACCCGTTCTTCGTTCCTCCCGAGCAGTTCCTTGATGAGATGCGCGAGCGACGATCAGATCGAAAAACCGCAGCGTAGTGAACTGCTCAAATGGTCATAGATCAATCTGCCGAGATCCTCCGCCTGCGCGCAACAGTCAGGGATCTCCTGGCGCTTTCGATCATCCCGGAGGCGTGGGTGGCGAGAGAGCCGCCTGCCATTGCCGCCGACCTCGCCGATTTGCTGATCGGATCGCTCAAGCTGGATTTCGCTTTTGTGCGTTTGTGCGATCCAGGAGGGTACCAAGCGGTCGAGGTGATACGGGGTGACTGCTGGAAGGGATTTCCCGAATGGCTGCAACAACGCTTCGTCAGGTTCGGTCAAGTCTCTCGAACGGAAATCGTGACCAATGTTGGCGGGGTCGAGAAATCCTGCTGCGGTGTTGTAATTCCTATTGGAGTAAACAGCGAGCGCGGTCTCATTGCGGCGGCGTGTGATCGCTCCGATTTTCCCGACCAGATCGATCAGCAGCTGCTTTCCGTGGCTGCGAATAATGCCGCAACAGCATTTCAGAACGCACGCCTTATCAATGAGCTACGTACCGCCCAAAAAGCATTGCGCGACCAAGAGCAAGAGCTTCGCAAGGCCCACGACGGTTTAGAAATTAAGGTGGCGGAACGAACCTCGGAACTGCGCAGAAGTGAGAGAGAGCTTCGCGACGTGATCGATACCATTCCGGCGATAGTGTGGAGTGCTCTGCCCGATGGCTCCAATACTTACGTTAACAAGCGATTTGTGGAATACTCGGGGTCATCGGCGGAACAGACGGCCGGATCAGGGTGGCAAGCGCTAATTCACCCTGATGATCTTGAGCGACATGCAGGTAAATGGATGGAAGCTGTTGCTACCGGCAAGCCTCACGAAAATGAGGTGCGTTCCCGCCGCTCGGATGGGCAATATCGCTGGCAGTTGGACCGCGGAGTGCCGCTCCGAGATGAAGATGGAAACATCGTCAAGTGGTATGGGGTCACGACCGACATCGAAGATCGCAAACGCGCAGAGGAAGCCCTGGGGGTATTATCGCGCGATTTGCAGGAAAGCAAAGCCAAGCTTGAGGAGGCCCAGCGCATCACCCATGTTGGGTACTGGGAATGGGACATCTTAACGGGTCGAGTGAACTGGTCGGATGAAACCTATCGTATCTATGGACTGCGGCCGCAAGAACGTCCTATGGACTTAGCCACGGTGCGAGAAAAGATCCACCCTGAGGATTGGGGGGGCGTCTTTCGACCACTGGAAGAGGCTCTCAGCGGTGGTGCCCGGTACAACGTAGAATGTCGCGTGTTCCGGCCGACGGGAGAAGTGCGTATCATCGATAGCCAAGGTGATGTGAAGCGGGACACCTCGGGCCGACCTACCCTAATGTTCGGAACAGTCCAGGACATTACCGACCGCAAGCGTGCCGAGGAAGCGCTGCAGCGAAGCGAAGCATATCTCGCGGAAGCGCAGAGGCTCAGCCATACAGGCAGCTGGGCCTGGAACCCTGGGAGCGACAACACATACTATTCGGAGGAGTGCTATCGCGTGCTGGGTTTCGCCCCGGGTGATGGAACCCCACCGCCAGTAGAGACCATCATTCAGCGGATTCATCCGGACGATCAAGCTCAATGCAGGGAACGATTCGAGAAAGGCATCCGCGACAAGGTAGATTTCGAACTGGACTATCGCATCGTTCATCCAGACAAAAGGGTCAGGGACATTCATTGCGTATGCCATCCGGTGCTCGACCGATCTCGCGATCTCGTTGAGTTCGTGGGTACCGTGATCGACATCACGGAGCGCAAACGTGCGGACGAAGAACGCCGGGCCGCCGAGCACGAGCGTGAAAGGCTGCGACAAGTAGAGGCCGAGCTGGCGCACATCAATCGTGTGAGCACGTTGGGGGAAATGGCCGCGTCGCTGGCACACGAAATCAAGCAGCCCATCGCGGCCGCCATCACCAGCGCCAACAGCTGCCTTGAATGGCTCGCGCACGAACCGCCCAATCTTGATCGGGCCCGTGCGGCAGCAGCCAGAATCGATAAGTATGGGAATCGTGCGACAGAGATCATCGACCGTATACGTTCGTTCTACAGGAAGTCTCCTCCACAACGTGAATTGGTCGACATGAACGGAATTATTCAGGAAATGCTCACGCTGCTGAAAGGTGAGGCAACGCGACACTCGGTTGCCATGCCTTACGGTGAGGTCGCAACTGCAGGACGGTCAACTCCAGTTCTCGGTCAGTGACACAGGCGTGGGGCTGCCAAGGGAGGAGGTGGATCAGATCTTTTCTGCGTTCTTTACGACCAAGCCGCAGGGTAGCGGCATGGGATTGGCCATCAGCCGTTCCATTGTGGAGTCGCATGGCGGCCGGTTGTGGGCGACCGCTAACGATGGACGAGGAGCCACCTTTCATTTCACCGTGCCGATCCAGATAACGGAGGCATCGCCCTTGGTTGCCTAAGGCCTTTCTTGTTTCCTCAGGCCAGTGGCACATGCACCTTGCCTGTGCCTGCTAGCTTACGGACGCTGCGCATGAAGCACAAGCAAGAGTGTCTGGTCCACTGGCACGATGAAGCTGGACAGGACATTCGTTGCTCCTCAAGAAGAACACGTTTATAGGCCCTCCCCCTCCGACAGCTATCGGGTCCCCTTGGCAGACAGGTATCCGACGTAGTTGTTCCCCGAGAACGGCAGGTGATCGGCCATGAGCTTCATGTGTGCATTGCCCGTGGCGGAGCGCCAGTCGCCCAGAAGCTCCGCCCCGAGGGCGACCCACGTCATGGGCACGATGCCGGATTGCACCATCCGCGCGATGGCAGCCTCCTCGACCAACTTGGTCCACGTACCTGACGCATCCAGCACTGCGTAGACGTCATACCCGGCTTCGCGCGCCGACATCGCGACGAAGGCGACGCATACTTCCGTTGAAATCCCGGCGTTTTGTCTTTGGCAGTCTCTATAAGCTTTGTTTCGGCTGGCTTGATAAGCGCATGGCGAGACAGAGTGAGCAGCGTTTTGCCGAAGATATCCGTACCTATCTGGCGTTCTTGTTCTCGGAGCACGGGGCAAAGGTCATCCCGAACCAAGGAGTTCCTTTCCCGCCCAGCTTCGATGGAGCTTACGTCACCGTCGCGGTGGGGAATTTACGCTTAAGGTTTGTCCGCGGTCGCGGCGATTTCTCGGTCAGAGTCGCTTCTGCTTTTGCTCCGAGCAACTGGGAAGACTTTCAGTTGGTCGCTGACGGCATCGGTCAGTGGGATATGTCCAAACCAGGACCCCGATACTACACTCTGGAAACCTTTGAACCTGTTCTCCGGTCTCGACTGGAACGTTTACAAGAAGCGTTGTCGAAAGACCGTTTCGAGACAACTCTGAATAATGCAGTGAAGATACATAACGACAGCGTTGACGAATGTGCCGCAACGCTCCGACAATCGGGCATCATTCCGAAGCTATACTGACATACAACTGGCTCCCCGACGACGCATCTAACAATAACGGAGCAATAAGCAGGATGGAGTTCTCGCGACTCGCCAAGCGTACCTGGGTCCGGGCCGATCGTGGCCGAACCCGCGTAGGCCCAATTCGAAGTATGACAATCCCTTTCGTTGTCCTTCTTGCGGCTGGCTATACGTGCGTCGAACTGGGTTTCGGGCAGAGTCTCCAACTGGATCGACAGAGTACGGTTCACGGCAGGGTAGTGAATGCTGTTACTCGCGAGCCGATTGGAAGAGTGCTCGTCGGTTCTACAGATAGTCTCTTCGCGATGCTGACCGACAGCGACGGGCATTTCGAATTCCCTCTGCCCAAGGTCAACTCCGACACTGCGACCGCTGTCACCTTTGTTGAAGGAAAATCTCAACGCGTGTGGTCCTCTGCCAACGCGGGCAATCGCCTGTGGCTCACGGCTCGCAAACCAGGGTTTCTGGATGATCCCAACGAAGGGAGTCAAGTTGAGGTAGCTGCGGGTAGCGAGATCACGATCTCGCTAATGCCCGAGGCTCTGATCAAGGGGCGAGTTAGTTTGTCGGCGACCGACGCAGCTGTTGGCATTACCGTTCAGATATTGTCCCGACAAGTGCAGGACGGCCTAGCGCGATGGATGCCCGGAGTCGCCGTACGCACAAACTCGGCCGGGGAGTTCCGCTTTGCTGAGTTGCTCCCCGGCGCTTACAGACTGGTGACTCACGAATTGATGGACAACGATCCAGTCACCACGGTTCTAGGCGGCCAACTCTACGGCTACCCACCGGTTTATTACCCGGGGGTAGCGGATTTTGCGGCAGCGGCCACGATTCCGCTCACGGCCGGACAGACGTTTCAGGCGGACTTGTCGCTTACCCGTCAGCCCTATTATTCCGTGAAAATTCCGGTCGCGAATGCGGAAATGAATGGCGGAATGAGTCTCAATGTATCGGTGCAGGGACATCGAGGCCCAGGGTATTCGCTGGGCTATAACGCTGGAGAACAGAGAATCGAGGGATTGTTGCCGAATGGTAATTATGTTGTGGAGGCGGCGACGTACGGGCCAAACTCGGCATCAGCAACAGGGAGCATTAGAGTGGCTGGGGCACCGATCGAGGGGCCCACAATGACGCTGACTCGAAACAGTTCGCTCAGTTTGGACGTCAAGGAAGAATTTAGTAACACAGGGCGGAATGACCCAATGAGTTGGAGTGACGGGAAACATACCTTCTCCTTGCATGGGCCACGAACTTATCTGCAAGTCAGTGTTTATGGGGCGGATGATTTTGCGCAACAAAGGGGTGGATCGCTTCGTCCGCCAACCGGGCCCAATGATGATTCGCTGGTTCTTGACAATCTCTCGCCAGGACGATATTGGCTGCGACTGAGTTCGTCGCATGGCTATGTGGCGGCCGCGACCATGGGCACAGTTGATTTGCTGCACGAGCCGTTAGTAGTCGGGTCGAGATCGGGTATGCCGATCGAAATCAAAATGCGCGACGATACCGCTGAGATCGACGGCACAGTCGCGGACGTGGCTGCTCGCCAAACGATGAGCCCCGCATTTATCACCGGACTCTTGCCTCCTCACGCCTGGGTGTATTTCGTTCCATCGCCGGACAGCCTTGGACAATTTCAACAGGTAGGAGTATCTGACGACGGACGATTTAGTTCTCAGATGATGGTGCCGGGAAGTTATCGTGTCCTGGCATTCAAGAATCAGCAACCAAACCTCCCCTATCGTGATGCCGAGGCCATGCGGGCCTACGAGACAAAGGGACAGGTTATTCATTTGGCTGCGGGACAGAAGGCAACCCTGCAATTGCAAACCATCTCCAGCACCGAGTGAGCGCGGAAAATAGACCATGCCGATTTTTCCAACGTCGATCCGCTTGTTTCTGTTGATGACAGCCTTTTGTCCGCTCACAGCACGAGGACGGCTCGTAGCACAGATCGCTAATGTTCCTCAAACAGGAATTCCCGGCGGCTACAGGATCGCTGGAACGGTCGTAAGCAAAACGGACGGGCATCCGCTAGCCCTCGCACGAGTCGTGATTAGGGACGTGAAGAATCAGCAGAATTTTCAGTCACTGATTACTTCTGAAGACGGCAAGTTTGAGTTCAGCGGGCTGCCAGCCGGGAAGTACTCACTGGAAGGAGCAAAGCGCGGATTCATTTCCGGCAACTACGATCAGCACGACCAGTTTTCGACCGCGATTGTCACCGGCGCCGGGCTGGACACCGAAAGCCTCGTGCTGAGGCTCTCGCCTGACGCGGTGATCACGGGCAAAGTCCTGGACGAAGCCGGGGAGTCAGTTCGACACGCTACGGTCGCCCTGTACTACCTCAATCATCAGGAAGGGATCGATCAAATCCACGAGTTTCGCCGCACCCAGACGGACGATCTGGGAACTTACGAGATTACACCGCTGACGCCCGGAACTTACTTCTTGTCCGCGAGTGCGAAGCCGTGGTACGCCGTCCATCGTTATTCGGAACCAAACAATTCGGAGCCGCGGAGCCCCCCAGAGCCTGCCACAAACGTCGATCGATCTCTTGATGTGGCCTACCCGTTGACGTACTACGCGGACGTCACTGATGCGGACAGCGCAACGCCGATTCCAGTGCGAGGTGGCGAGCGCCTGCAAGTGGATATTCACTTGAATGCAGTTCCTGCTCTCCGTCTGATTTTTCATGTGCCCGGCGACAACAACAGTGGATTCTCGTTTCCCCAGCTCGAACAACCTGCCTTTGACGGATCCACCTTCGTCGAGATTGACAACTCACGCATGGTCTCGCCCGGCATCGTAGAGATTGCGGGCATTCCAGCAGGCCGCTACAACATTCGTCTCCAGAGACCGCAAAGTGCGACGCAGATCAACGGTGTCGATCTCAGCAAAGACGGAGAAGAGATTGACGCTTCCCACGGTGAGGCCTTGAGCAGTATCAAAGCGGCGGTGCAAGTGCCCGGGGGTATTACGCCATCAATGCAACTCGTAGTTTCGCTGCGCTCGGGGAGTCGAATACCTGCAGCGTGGCAGAGGGTTGATTCTAAGGGCGAGGCGGAGTTCCAGCAAATATCCCCTGGCCGGTACGAAGTCCTGGTGTGGGGCTCCGGCAAACGCTACTCGATCGCGCACATTTCAGCGGAGGGGGCCACGGCTTCGGGTCACACACTGACTCTGACGGCCGGTGCCTCACCCTCTGTGTCGCTTATTCTGGCGACTGGCAGCGCGGAGGTACAAGGAAAGGCGAAGCGAGCAGGGAAGGCTTTCGCTGGAGCGATGGTGGTCTTAGTCCCCAAGAATCCGGAAGGCAATCGCGATCTTTTTCGCAGAGATCAAAGCGATCTGGATGGAACGTTTGCCTTGCACGGTGTGGTCCCAGGTTCCTATACAGTCTTGGCAATCGAGAACGGATGGGATTTGGATTGGACACAGCCCGCTGTGATTGCCGCTTATATGAAGCGCGGGCGGATGATCAAAGTCGGCAACCAAGCAGGCCAGCCGTTGACTCTCGCAGAAGCGGTCGAAGTTCAATCCAAATAGATCCTGCGGTCGAGTAGCAATTTTCCACTCAAGCACTTTTTGAAATCTGGGGCTGGGCAGCGTCGGAAAAGGGGACAATGGTGCACGTGGGCCCCAACCCTCAACGCAACCCACAATAGGTCCGACTTGCACGTAGTTGGAAGGACTTACGCAGCCGTCCGCAACCTGCAAGTTGTTGAATGTGCGGGATAGCCACAGACTGAAAAGGCTGGCGTCGGCGGTTCAACGGTTCAACTCCGTCCCTGGCCACCATATTTTCAGTCACTTGCCTCCGTCCTCAATCCAAAACTTGTTCCAATTTGTTCCAAAAAGCTGAGCTGGGCCTGCCGGGTTCGCCTCTTCGGCCAGCAAAGTCCCGTGAGATGGATCGCGCTGTCTAAGGAACTGTGTTCGCCGTGGGAAATGGTCAATGCATTATGAAAGAGCGCCCCGCTCAGAAGATCGAAGCTGGATGCGGCGCCGCCTCCGCTCCGCTACGGCGGCGCTTGGGAGTAACTGCAGTGGGGCGTGCGGTGGGAAAGAAGTGCAGGAGGGCATAGGGAAATCGGCTGGAGAATGGCACTTTACCTTGAGGGATGGTCCCACCGTTGGTGGATTTCAGTGGCGACGCGTTCCCATGACTGCAATTTGACGGACGATGTCAGGCGCTGCCGGATAGGGATAGTGAGGTGGACCTGCCGATAGAGCTCGGTCTCGGGACCGAAACTGAGGTATTGCAGGTTCTCGGCCGACCGACGGTTCGGAAGGGCAACACGGTGATCTATGAGCACGAGCACGAAGAACCTATTCACAACGAACCGTACACATTCATGAACACCGTCACCGTCGTGCTTCGACATGGTCTAGTCTGGGCGATCCAAGTGGATAAAAGCACTCAGAATTAGATTAGGCGATTAGCCACCATTTTAGGAAGGTGCCGCATACCCGACACGTTGGGGATACAGGTTCTTGACGAAAACACGGCGATAACGCTCATTAACCCCTCAATGAGCGAAATCGCGATATTACGCCAATGACCGAGTACGCTGGTGACGAACTCGGACTAGAAGCAAGGTCTGATCATCCTGCTGCAAGCCGTGCAGGCGCACATGCTCCATGATCCGCTCCCAAATTTGCGGCAAGGGTTCTGCAGAGTGTTGTGTCAGCAGTTGCTCCACGCGGGCCAGACCAAATTCTTCGTCCCTATCATTGGGTACTTCCGATATGCCGTCGGTGAGCATCAGGAACAGATCCCGTGATGAGTAAGGGACGCGCTGGCTCGCGTAGCAACCCCCGGGGATCAGTCCCAGAGGAAATTGTTCCATTGAGAGCCGGGTGGTGTCTCGGCTGCGATTGCGATAGTGCAGGATAGGAACGTGCCCGGCCAACGCGTATTCCGCCTGCGCCGAACCGTCGAACTGGAGCAGAGCTATGGTGGCGTACATATCAGATTCCTTGACGGCAGGAAGCACACGATCCGCACTCTCGAGCAGAGCCGCGGGGGCTTGCCGGAATTGAAGCGAAACTCGCAACGCAGTCTTCAACATTCCCATCAACTGGCCCGCGGCCAAACCGTGTCCGGACACGTCGGCAACATAGGCCAGTAAATTTCCGTTGCTCTGGATTACATCGATCAAGTCACCCCCCATCTCGGCACTGGGCAGTGATTTGCCGTAAACCTCAAAAGTCGCGTTCTGAAAAGAAATGGTGGGAACCAGGGTAGCCTGGATGCCGTGGGCCAGAGAAAGCTCGGTCTGCATACGGACGTTATCCAGGCCCTGAGTAGTGACGAACGACAGCAGCAATCTGAAGCCAACTCCCACGCCCAGCCAGATGCCGAGGGCGTCGAACACAACGCGACTTCGCAACGCATCCGGGAGCGAGACTCGTGAAACGCTCGCGCCTCGGTAAGCAAGCCCGGCAAGAACGACCATGAGCAACCAAAGAGGGAGGGCCAGACGAGATCTCTTAATCCTGGTTGCGAACACACCGGCTGCCATGGCACCCCCGAAGACAGGCCAGAAGAAACCATGTGCCAAAGGTGGATGATTGATCTGGAGCAGATCGACAGCAAAGCCAACACCGGCGGCGGTGAAGAATACCCCCATGAGAGGCTTTTTCATGCGTCCCAGGGGAAGCGCACGCCAGTAGGGACTGGAGAAGTTCGGATACGCTGAAAACAGACCTGCCCGCCACTTATCAAGCCTGTTGTTCATACGCGGTCCCTCTTCGTAAACGGAGAACGCTGCGATGAGTATATTCGTCTGCAGGAGATTTAGCGGCTCTGAGCGGTCAACAATTGGGTGCTGGATTGTTTATGTGACCAGGCGATTGCGCTCAGAACCCGCCAATGAGCGAGAGGCCATGTTTCAACAACTGAGATAGCTCTTGCATCGCCGAGCGTCCGTGCATTGATTGGACCGGTCGACTGTTGATACGTCGCGGAGCAACTATTCCGAGGTTATCCCGATCGTCTCTAGCCACCTCTCCACCAACTGAGGCCATTCCGTGATTGGAGACTTTGTGCGCCGCAGTCCGAACCCATGCCCGCCGTGTGAATACAAATGCATCTCCACTGGAACTCCCACTTTCTTCAGCGCAGCTATCGCACCAGTCCCAGCGTTCGCTGCGCATCCTCTAATGCGACGGGTGATTTGGGGTACGCGCCCGACCTTGGAGACAGATGCTCGCCCGGTACGCGATACTTCAACAGCACACATGTGATTCCCTTGGACGTCAGCCAGTCACAGACCTCCGTGCCCTCAAGATCCATATACAGAACCCAATACCCACCCCCCGGAAACACGACTACCGCAGCGCCCGTATTCTTGCCCTTCGGCTGCTCAATTGCACACAAAATGGTGCAAATGGACAGGTGTGCTCTCCAGGCCGGTAATGCCACGCTGAAAGACAAATATCGTGCGGCCGAGGTGGACCGGTTCGATGTCCAGCCTGGGGTGGAGTTTCCACCAGAGTATGTGGCGGACTTGCAGGAGCAAATTCTCAAGGAGCTGGAAAAATCGAAGGAGTTTCAAGAGCTGCTGCGGCCTGGACAGAACCCAGTGACGGCCGACTCGCCTGTGCTACGCCTCACGGGCACAATAAGT
>WNFD01006829.1_pt1 | contig 11373 bp, 13 predicted proteins | sample 5400491 | NCBI WGS metagenome assembly WNFD01 (sample SAMN13153343, study PRJNA577476) | soil metagenome | isolation source: 120 cm saprolite under Douglas fir tree site 2 hole 2 replicate 2 | place: USA:California | collected 2015-04-18 | reverse complement strand
TTGAGCTGCCGATCGCGACGCCCATTCGCGAGTGCTGAAGACTCGCAACGCCAGATCGACCGATCATCAAATCGTCCCCAAACCACCTCGCCGGGATATATGAAACAATAAACGTCCGGTTTTTCCGCAGCCTGCTAGAAGTGCTCCGGCGCGTGCGAGGATCAGGCTCGGTCGTTCCCGTTGTCGTCCTGACAAGCCGGACCGACTGACAAGGTCGAGGCGCTGGACCTCGGCGCTGACGACTATGTCACGAAACCGTTCGGGATCGACGAACTGCTGGCCCGTATGCGAGCGGCGCTGCGTCACCGGCTGCAACAGGAAGGCGAACGCCCGGTTTTCCGCAGCGGCGATCTATCCGTCGACCTGGTTCGCCGGATCGTCACCGTGCGCGGCGAGGAAGTGAAGCTTTCGCCCCGCGAATATGAACTGCTGAGATTGCTGATCGCGCATGCCGGCAAGGTGCTGACGCACCGGCTCCTGCTCAAGGAGGTGTGGGGCGGCGACACGGATGTTCAATATTTGCGGATCTATATTCGCCATCTACGTCAAAAGATTGAACTCGATCCCGAGCGACCGTTGCACATCACCACGGAGACCGGTGTTGGATATCGGCTCCGCACGCTCGACTGACCACCACTTGATTTTCTGCACAGACCCCTCTGCCAACCTGCATCCGAGCGGCGTCTATCCGAGTGGCTCAGGACGGACCCGCTGAATCGGAGGAAGGCGTGATGGAAATCACAGATCTTATTGGGCCTGATCAGGTTGTTGCCGGCCTCCGCGCCGGCGACAAATCTCATCTGTTGCTGGAGCTTGCTCGTCGATCCGCTGGTGCGACGGGGTTACCCCAGCAACTCGTTCGGGATGCGTTGGAGGCACGCGAGAAATTGGGCTCAACGGGAGTCGGCGCCGGAATCGCAATACCGCATGCACCCATCGACGGGTTGGAGCGCTTTTTTGGAATGTTTGTCCGTCTTGACCGGCGTATCGACTACCAAGCGGTCGATGATCAGTCGGTGGATCTAGTCTTCCTGCTTCTAGCCCCCGGGGACCTGAAGGATCATCTCCAGGTCTTGGCCTGCATCTCCCGCCGCCTGCGCGATACTCGCGTCGCGGGAAGCTTAAGAAAAGCGCCGGACGCTGCAGCACTCTATGACGCGCTGACCGGGACATCGCCGGCCGCCTAATTGATCGGCAGCGACCAGCAAACTCGAATTACCGTAATCAGCCTCCCACATGCGCCCTCCCGAGGCCGATCGACCGTATGCCCGGCCCGCACGTCCCGGATAATGTCGTCGCCTTTCAGTGCGCGGACCGCCGTCAAGTCTAGCCCGTCGAGGCCAATGCGCCGTCCCAGCGTCGCGGCACCGGCTGTGGCCAGCGCGATGAGCGTCCTCTGCCGGTTGTAGACGAGCGTTTGATTCGCGTCGTGCCCGCCGCCGCGCGTCCACCATGCTTCTATGAGCTCGATTTCGGATTGAGGCGTCGCCTGCCCCGGCGTCGCATGAGCCAACGACCGGGCCAGCACGGCTGCGAAGAACGGGCGGCGTGCGATCTCACGCACCCGCTCGTTCCCAAACAGGAGAGGCCGCAGCGCTGGTTTCTGTTCGGCGAGTTCCGCGGCCTCGCTATCGTCGAAAGGCTCGACAGCCACGGTTCCGACCCCCCCTTCACGCACGATCTCCGACGGTAGCCAGGTGCGCAAAGGCTCGATGCCATTGTCTCGCGAGGTGGCGATGATTTTCCAGGTGGCGAGTGCCGGAGAGGCGAGGATGGTGTTGACCAAATCGAGCACAATGCCGCGATCCTGGATTTCGATCCGGTCAAGCCCGTCTACAAATAGGACAGCATTCCCCGTCGCCGCTATTTCTGCGAGAAGCGAGTCCAAGCCGACTGCGTTTATGCCCAAGGATCGCGCATGCGCGGCCCAGTTCGGCCCGACGAGCCGGTCCGATTTCAGGACCAGGGTCGTTCCCTGATCCAGCAGGCTTTCCGCCACCCGCCGCAGCACCGACGATTTGCCGGTCCCCGGAAGCCCGGTCAGCGTGATGATCGCTGGCGGCACCGGCGCGGTAACGAATTCCGGCACGATGTCGGGCGGCACCGGCGTCGTCGCCGCGACCGGCGAACGTGACGGTGACCAATTCGGGCACGATCACCGGCACCGCGGGAACGGCAGTCGCTCTGGGCGGCCTCACCGGCCGGCTGATCGTCGACCCGGGCGCGGTGTTCACCGGGATCCTCGATGGTGGCCACGGCAGCAGTGTTCTCGAAATAGCAGCCTCCTCGGGGTCGGGATCGAGCGCGTCGGGGGGAGGCTTCGGGGCAAACTCCGTCGTCTATGTCGGTCTCAGCAGCGTCAAGAATTTCAGCGCCCTTCAGATCGACCCCACCGCGACCCTGGACCTGGCGGGCGTGGTCAGTTTCGACACCCTGATAAACCAGGGGGCGATCAACATCGCCTCGGGCGATTCCCTGGCTTTCGGGACGGTTGCCAGTGCGGCCAACACCGGGACCATCAATCTGTTCGCCGGCGGGACGATCACCTTCTCGGGTTCGGTTGCCAGTCAAACGCTCGACTTCAAGACGGTCGGCGGCAGAGCGGTGCTCGACGACCCGGCGACGTTCCACGGGACGATCACCGGCTTCGCCCCCGGTGACACGGTCGATCTTGGCGACGATCGCCTTCAGCCGCGCCGGGACGGTCCAGCTGAAGGCCGGCAATGTGCTGCAGGTGAGCGAGAACGGCGGCACATTTAATTTGACCCTGGACCCGAACCAGAGTTTTGCCGGCGATGTCTTCCAGTTGGGGACCGACACCGGCAGCGGCACGCTGATCACCGAGATCACCGGGCAAAGGGCGCCCAGCGATTTCACCGGCACCGGCAAGTCGGACATTCTGTGGCGGAACGCCAGCACCGGCGGCGCCTGGATCTGAGAGATGAACGGCACGACGCAGATCGGCAGCGGCGCGGCGGGGACCGGCGGCGCCGGATGGAGCATCGCCGGCACCGGCGATTTCAACGGCGACCGCAAGTCGGACATCCTGTGGAAGAACGGCACCAGCACCTGGATCTGGGAGATGAACGGGACGACGCAGATCGGCGGCGGCTCGGCGGGGACCGGCGGCGCCGGATGGAGCATCGCCGGCACCGGCGATTTCAACGGCGACGGCAAGTCGGACATCCTGTGGAAGAACGGCACCAGCACCTGGATCTGGGAGATGAACGGCACCACCCAGATCGGCGGCGGCTCGGCGGGGACCGGTGGCGCGGGGTGGAGCATCGTCGGCATCGGCGATTACAACGGCGACGGCAAGTCGGACATCCTGTGGGGGAACTCCAGCACCGGCGGGACCTACATCTGGGAGATGAACGGCACCATCCAGATCGCCAGTGGCCCGGCGGGGACCGGCGGCGCCGGGTGGAGCATCGTGCCCTCGACCGGCGGCGCGGCGGGCGGCGCCGGGGCAAGCAGTACAAGCTTCGGCTTCGCCGAAATCTCCGGTCCGCCCGCTGCCGGCAGCGGTGCAACGGCCGCGACGGCCGGTCCTACCCCCTCAGCCCAGAGCGGCAGCGCCGCGCTGCTGCTCCCGCCCGGCGGCTCGACGCCGCCCGCCGCGGACCCGACGAAGCCACCGGGCACTTTGTTCGGGTGAGGGAGGGCCGCCGCTAAACGGCAGCTTTGGACTTCCCTTTGCTCGGTCGCCACGGACCATGGGAAAGACCCATTCGTTGAGGCCCGTCGCCGTTGTTCTCGGCTATCCTGACACCGCCATGAACGGGCCTTTCCTGCCGCCGCTATTGAGCCGGCGGCTTCCGGTGTTTTACGGCTGGATCGTGCTGGCGTGCCTGTGCTGCGCCGGGTTTGCGCGCCAGGGGCCGGCGGTCGCCACTTTGTCGATTTTTGTCGAGCCGCTGACCCGGGAATTCGGCTGGTCGCGCACTGCGCTCTCCGGCGCGGTGTCATTGGGCGGCGTGCTTGCCGCGCTCGTCGCGCCGCTGATCGGGCCGGTGCTCGACCGCCAGGGGTCGCGGCTCGTGTTGTGCGCCGCTGTGCTGGTCAACGGCATCGCCTTGATGCTGTTGTCGCTGACCGGGTCGCTCGGCGTGTTCTATCTCTTGTTTTGCCTGGCGCGGATGAATTGGGCGGCGCCGTTCGATCTCGGCCTCTACGGCGCCCTCAACAACTGGTTCGTCCGGCGCCGTGCCTTCGCCAGCTCGGTGGCGACCCTGGCGCAGCAGGTCGGGCTGGTCGCGATGCCGCTGATCGCGCAATTGGCGATGCTGCAGCAGGGTTGGCGCGCCGGCTGGCTGGCGATCGGCGCGACCACCCTCGTGGTCGGCTTTGTCCCGACCTGGCTATTTTTGGTGCGCCGGCCGGAGGATCTCGGCCTCGCGCCCGACGGCATAGTGGCGCCGACCGGTGGCGAGGGCGGTGCGCCGACCGTCCGCGCCGCCGCGGCGGAGCCCGCCTTCTCGCGACGGCGGGCGCTCGGCACCGGCGCGTTCTGGCTGCTGCTGCTCTACACCGCGCTGGTGTTTCCGGTGCAGGCCGGGGTCAGCCTGCACCAGGCGCCCTATCTGATCGAGCGCGGCATCGACCCGACGATCGCCGCCACGATCGTCAGCACCTTCTCGATGATGTCGGCGGTCGCCACCGTGGCCTGCGGCCTGCTGCCGCGGACCGTGCCGATCCGCTATCCGCTCGCCGCCACCGGCGCGATCCTGACGCTGGGCGTCGTCCTGATGCTGGACATCCGAACCGCCGGGCAGGGATATCTCTCGGCGAGCGTGTTCGGCTTCGGCCTCGGCGCCCTCCTGACCCTGTTGCCGGTCGCCTGGGCCGATTATTTCGGCCGCACCCATTTCGGCGCGATCCGCGGCATCGCGCTCTCGGCGCAGGTGCTGGCCCAGGCGGCGGGGCCTCTCCTGTCGGGCGCATTGCGCGACATGACGGGCGATTACCAGCTGGCCCTGCAATCGTTCGCCGCACTGGCGGCGCTCAGCGTCGTAGTAGCGCTAACAGCGCGGCAGCCGAGAGCCTGGCGCCCGAGCTGAGCCACGGGGATAGGAGCCTCCACCCCAAGGGGGCGTCCCGTCGAACCGTGTTGCCCGGCACCACCGATATCGCCGACACTCCATAACCCCCGGCATCCATCAAACAGGGGGGAGTTTCGCGGAGAGGGGGCTTCATGACGCCGTCGCAGATCCTGCGCTTGCGGCTGGGATTTTTGGGTTCGCTGATCCTCGCGCTCTTCGCGTTCAGCGCGCCGCAATCCGTCGCGGCCGAGCCGTCGGGCCGCGCCGTCATGGCGTGGCACGTGACAATCTCGCCGGCCTGGTTCGACCCGTCGAGCGCGCCGCCGCAGATCACCCCGTTCGGCATGCTCTATGCGATCCACGACGCGCTTGTGCGCCCCTATCCCGGAGAAAAGATGGGACCGAGCCTGGCGCAATCATGGCAGGAGAGCGAAGACGGCTTGACCTACGAGTTCAAGCTGCGCCCCGGCTTGACGTTCCACAATGGCGAACCGGTGACGACCGACGACGTCAAGTTCAGCTTCGAGCGGTACAAGGGCACCGGGGCCGCCGCCTTGAAGGACCACGTCCGCGAGGTCGAGACCGTCGGCCCGCTGGTCGTGCGCTTCCACCTCAAGGAGCCGTGGCCCGATTTCATGACGTTTTACGGCACCACCGCCACTGCCGCCGGCATCGTCGTGCCCAAGAAATACCTGAGCGAGGTCGGTGACGACGGTTTCAAGAAACACCCGATCGGCGCCGGCCCCTACAAATTCGTCAGCACCAAACCGGGCGTCGAGGTCGTGCTGGAAGCTTTCCCCGGCTATTGGCGGCGCGTGCCCAACGTCAAGACGCTGATCATGCGCAGCGTCCCCGAGGCCACCACCCGGGCCCTGATGCTGAAGACCGGCGAGGCCGACATCGCCTACGCGCTCGACGGGATCGACGCCGAGGGCATCAAGAACGACCCGAAGCTCAAGGTCGTGGCGAGCAAGCACGCCTCGATCTTCTGGGTCGAATTCACCGAGCAGTGGGATGCCAAATCGCCGTGGCATGACCAGCGGGTACGGCTGGCGGCCAATTACGCGCTCGACCGCCAGAAGATCAACGAGGTCGGCTGCCTCGGCTTGTGCCCGCCCGCGGGGGTCATCGTCCCCCGGGTCATGGACTTCGCATTGCAGGTGGAGCCGATGCCCTATGATCCTCAGAAGGCAAAGCAGCTGCTGACCGAAGCCGGCTATCCCAATGGCTTCGACGCGGGGGAGTTCACGCCGAACCCCGGCTTCCCCACCGTCGCCGAAACGATCATGAACTACCTGAACGCGGCCGGCATCCGCCTCCGGATGCGGCAGATGGAGCGCGCGACGTTCTACGCCAACTGGCAGGAGAAAAAGCTGCACGGGGTGGTGATGGTCGGGGCCGGGAATTCCGGTAACGCCGCGAGTCGGGTGGAAACCTTCATCCAGTCGAAAGGCGCCTTCGCCTACGGCGGCTATCCCGATATCGACGAGCTCTACCAGCAGCAGGCCGGGGAGCGCGACCGAGCCAAGCGCGAAGCGATCCTCGACAAGATCCAGCAGCTGACGATCGACCGGGCAATGTTCGCGCCGGTCATGGATCTGCGCGCCCTGATGGGGATCGGCCCGCGCGTTACCAAGCACACGATCACCGATGTGTGGATGAGCCCGTTTCCCTCCTACGAGGACATGGAAATCAAGGACTAGACCGGGTTTCTGACAGGTTGCTCCGCCGGTGGCGGCCCCTCACCCCAACCCTCTCCCCGCTGGCGGGGAGAGGGAGGGACCCGCGCGAAGCGTGGGAGGGTGAGGGGCGAGCACGGCGCAAATTTGCGCTTTCCAGTCACGGCCACTGCCAGTCGAGGAGGTGGTGAATGGTGAGACGCAGCGCATCGTGCGGGCGCACCAGGCCGAGTGTTGCCATCGCATCGTCCCAGTCGGCGGCGGCGTGCTGCAGCGGCGCGACGATTGGGCCGTCGCCCTGGCCGTTCAGCCATGAGGTCAGGTCGCGTGAGGCAAACAGCGCCAGCACGATAGCTCCGATCAACGTGAGGGCGAAGACCTGGCGCGGCGAGCCGCTGCCGCGCCGCAGGCGCAGCGGGATCGCGTCGACGCTCGGTGCGGTGGTGGTGGGGGTCAGCTCGCGGGCGATTGCAACCATCGCTCAGAACCGGAAATAAATGAACGGGGCGACGCCCTCGGGGCCGAGGGCGTTGATCACGGCGACGACGATGCCGGCAGCCGCGCCGAGGCCCCAGTTCGGCACCCGTCCGAGCGCCGTGGCGGCGCGCTCGAACAGGGCGGCCGAGGTGAACTGGCCGGTCATGCCGATTGCGATCAGCGCCACCATGAAGGGGCCGGCCTGTTGCAGCCCCTCGCTCCAGCCGGCGCCGAAGCCGGCGATATAAAGCCGCGCCACCGCGAAATCCTCGGCCCGGAAAAAGATCCAGGCAAAGCAGACAAAATGAAACACGACGAATGTCGCGATCACCCGCGCGGCCGGGCGACGCAAATGCCGGCCGAGCCAGGGTTCGATCACGCGCTCGAGCGCGAGCCCGCCGCCGTGCAGCGCGCCCCAGGCGACGAATTTCCACCCCGCGCCGTGCCAGATCCCGCCGAGCAGCATCGTCAGCATCAGGTTGCGATAGGTCTTGAGGCGGCCGTGCCGGTTGCCGCCGAGCGGCTTGTAGAGATAGTCGCGCAGCCAGGTCGACAGCGAGATGTGCCAGCGCTGCCAGAATTCGCGCAGCCGCTCGGCCCGATAGGGCTGGTTGAAATTGACCGGAAAGCGGAAGCCGAGGAGCGCGGCGAGCGCGATCGCCATGTCGCTGTAGGCGCTGAAGTCGCAATAGATCTGCACCGCATAGCCATAGACGGCGAGCAGCAGATCGGGGGCGCCATAGCTGGTCGGCGCGGCGAACACCGGGTCGACGAGGCCGGTCGCGAGGTAGTTCGCGATCACCACCTTCTTGAAAAGGCCGCCGAGGATCAAAAGCAGCGCCGGGGCGATCGGGATCGGCTCGGCTGACGGGCGGGCCAGCTGCGGCAGAAAATAGGCGGCGCGCACGATCGGCCCCGCGACGAGCTGCGGGAAGAACGACATGTACAGCGCCATGTCGAGTGGGTTGCGGCAGACCGCGACATCGCCGCGATAGACGTCGACGAGATAGGAGATGCCGTGGAAGGTAAAAAACGAGATCCCGACCGGCAGCAGCACCTCGAAAAACGGCAATTCGTGCTGGAGGCCGAGGAGGCGGGCGAGTTCGTTCGCGCTGAGCACGAAAAAGTCGAAATATTTGAAGACCCCGAGCAGTCCGAGATGGAGCGCGATCGCGACGCCGACGACGAGGCGCCGGCGATCGCGATCCGCACTCGCGCCGATCAGCCGGCCTGCCGAGTAGCTTAGCGCCGAGCTGAAGGCGAGCAGAAAGCAGAAACGCCAATCCCATTGCGCGTAGAAAAAATAGCTGGCGAAGACGAGCACTGCCTTCTTCGCCGCGAAGCGGGTCTCCAGCACCATCATCGCCGCCGCGACGACGAGAAAGAACAACAGAAAACTCGATGTCGGAAACAGCATAAGGCTCAGCCGGAAGGCTGGAAGGCAACGTCGAGACCAGCGAAAGAGCGCTTAATCCAACCCCCGTAGCAATTCTTGTCATCCCGGCGCAGGCCGGGATCCACGGCAGGCATGGATCCCGGCCTGGGCCGGGATGACAGGGAGGGTGGAACCGCCATTTCCTCTTCTGGAATCTTGAGTGCGCACGCGAATCGGTTGTATCGGCTGCCGGGACCATCGGCAAGTCACCACCGGGCGTGCTGCCCCGACATCCTGTCGCGGCACCACAGCCGCGCAATTGAAGTAATTCGGTTTGCATCGCCCGCACCAACCGAGCAGTATTCGACTGCAGGTTGGGGTAGTTGTTGCGGGGGGTAGGGCGCCGTGTGCGGATACGGTCGTCTTTGCGGTGCCGGGCGCGTGATCGTCCTTATCGTTTTTCTTGGCCTTTTAGGCACGACGGCGCGCGCCGATGAGCCGGCCGACCGGGCGACGATCGCGGTGTTCGGCGACAGCCAGGCGCAAGGTCTTGCCGGCGGGCTGCAGCGCGTCTTGATCGAAGACCCGCGCTACCGCGTCCTCAACCGCAGTCATCCCGGCGCCGCGCTGGTGCATGGCGGGAGCGAGTGGCTCGCGCCGGTCGAGCGCTTTGCGTCCCGCGAAAAGGCCGACATCGCGGTGGTCATGTTCGGGGCCAACGACCGTCTCGACATGCGCGACGAGCGCGGCGCCTATCTGCATTTCCGTACCGATGCGTGGCGCGAGGCCTATGCCGCGCGGGCAGACAAGATTCTCGTGCTCCTCGCCAATGCTGGGCTCCGGGTGATCTGGTGCGGCAATCCGATAGCGCGAAGCGCGACCTATTCCGCCGACATGAGCTACATCAACGACATCTACGCGGAGACGATGGTCCGCTTCGGTGCTCAATTTGTGCCGTTATGGACGGTGATCGCCGATGGTCAGGGCAGCTACGTCGCCTATGGCAAGGACCGCGACGGCACGACGCAGCGGCTGCGCGCCGATGACGGCATCCACTTCACGGCCGCTGGCTACGAGCTGATCGCGGAAAAGATCGTCAGCCTATTCTCCGCCGCCGCCGCGAATGCCCGATGAGCCGCGCGCCGGCATGGCGTTGCACTTTGGCATCCGCATCGTCGCCGCCGACAAGGACAAGGTCGTCGGCGAGATCGACGCCGACGACCGGCACGTGAACGCGGGCGGCATCGTGCATGGCGGCGCGTACATGGCATTTGCCGACGAGCTTGGCGGCCATGCCGCCGGTTTGCACCTGTTGCCGGGGACGCGCACGACGACCATCGAATCGAAGACCAATTTCTTCCGCGCCTGCCGGCCCGGCAGGCTTGTCGGCGAGGCCGTGCCATTGCATGTCGGGCGCAGGATGATCGTGGTGCAGACCTCGATCTACGGCCCCGACGGCAAGCGGGCGGCGATCGTCACCCAGACCCAGCTCGTGTTGCCACGGAAAGGCGCAGATTCGGCCGGCTGATTTGGATTACGATGCCACGGTCGAGATTCCTCGTATAGGTGTGGATCACGGTGACCGTCGTTTGCGGAGAGGGAGCGAAAGGGCGGCTCGACCCGCGGCTCAACGCCTTTCGCGGTAATCTCGCCGACGAGCGGTTGCGCGCCATCGTCGCGGCGCCGCGTTATGTCGCGGGGCGGGCAGCGCGGGTCGTCGTCGGGCGCGCGGCAGTGCGGCATCGGCCGGCGCCGCAATCCGAGATCGACACCTTCTATCACTATGGCGAAGCGCTGCTCGTCTTCGACGAGGCCGACGGTTATGCGTGGTGCCAATCGCTGTTCGACTTCTACGTCGGATATGTCGAGGCGTGCGATATCGCGATCGGCGCGGCGCCCACGGCGACCCATTTCGTCGCGACATCCGGCTCGTACGTCTACGACGCCGCGGATTTGCGATCGGCCGTGCGCGATTTCCTGCCGCGCCATAGCGCGGTCGTCGTTGTCGAGACCGGCCTCTCGACCCGCGGCACAGAATATGCGCAGCTCGACACGGGCAGCCATCTCCCTCTCGCCAGCCTGTCGTCGCACCCGCCGCGCTCCTCGGATATCGTCGAGGCTGCCGCGCTTTATATGGGCTGTCCTTATCTGTGGGGCGGCCGCAGCTGGCTCGGGATCGACTGCTCCGGCCTCGTCCAGAGCGTCTTCCGCGACATCGCCGTGACGGTGCTGCGCGACACCGACATACAGCGCGACACGATCGGCTATCGGGTCCCGGTCGGCGACGAAGCCGATCTGCGCCGCGGCGATTTGCTGTACCTCCCCGGGCATGTGCTGATCTACGGCGGCGACGGCGCGGTCATCCATGCCGACGGCGCCAGCATGATGGTGCGGCGGGACGACCTCGCCCGGCTGATGCGCGAGCGCGGTCTCGAATTCGTCCGGCTTATCGTGCGGCGGCACTCGGCCGTCGCCGCGTAGCTGGCGAAGCCTGACGATCGCGCTGCGCTATTCTCAGCGACCGCGGGGTTTCCAATGGTTGCCTTGGGCGACGCAATGCACGGCAGCCGCGTTTGATGTTCGATTGAATGACGGCGGTCACTATCTATTTGTGACCCCATTGGCTTGTCAAAGGAGTTCGCGATGATCCGGATTATCGATACCACATCGAGGCGCCGTTCGTCGGCCAAGCTCATGGCAGGGCTCGCGATCTCCGCGCTCCTCGCGGTCGGGTCTTTTGCCGCGCCGGCCAACGCGGCCAGCGCTGACCAACAAAATCTCCCCTATGGGTACGGCAGGT
>WNFD01006828.1_pt1 | contig 11374 bp, 10 predicted proteins | sample 5400491 | NCBI WGS metagenome assembly WNFD01 (sample SAMN13153343, study PRJNA577476) | soil metagenome | isolation source: 120 cm saprolite under Douglas fir tree site 2 hole 2 replicate 2 | place: USA:California | collected 2015-04-18 | reverse complement strand
TGAGCCAAACCTGGGACCAATCTGGCTGCGCCTGCGCGGAAGCGCGGAAATAAAGGCCCTGTTGCGCGATCAATGGCTCACTCAGCTCTAAACGAGTGTGCTTGATTACAGCAGGGATGCTTCTTGTGAGCATCCCTGCCATACTGACTCAGAGGATGGTGGCTCTTGCGCGATTTCGCTGATCGGCAGAAGAGACCAGTTTACCGCGAGTTGGAGCGGTCTGCGCCTGGCCGCTCTCCTCTACGTGAGCCCCCGCCGCCGCTGCCGCTGGCGCGGCAGCGGCGGCGGGGGGCTCCTCTACGTGAGAGTGATTCTCCCCTGGTCCCTCCCGAGGCTTTCTGCTGCTTCACAGGGCGGATCCACAGGGTGAGAGAGGCAGGCTGCATCGTCTCCTGCACGACTGCCACTAACTGCTCTCGCAACTGGTCCAGGTCCACTTCCTGGCGCAAGGTGGTGCTGAAAGCTGCCAGGGTCTTGACGGCGTCATACTTGCGGCGATAGAAGCGCCGATCAATAATGGTCTGGATGCGGCTGCGCACGGGCTGGAAGAGCGCGGCAATGACCAACGTGGAGAGGACGATGGCCACGCTGTTGTCCTGGCGGATGATGCCACGCAGCAGTGCTTGCAGACCTATGACCAGGCCCACGTAGACCCCCGTCAAGCTGACCGTGAGCGTGCCATACACCAGCGTGCGATTGATGAGCACATCAATGTCCCATAGCCGAGAGCGGAGCATGGCGAACCCAAACGAGAGCGGGAGGAAGAGCGGCAGAGTAAAGCCAACCTCATTGAAAGCCAATAGAAGGAGGGGACTGCGCTCAACGAGCATTGGGAAGAACAGACCCAGCACAGTTAGGAGCATATAGACGGTGATCGGCACTGCGAGACCGAAGACCACCCATTTGGTCTGCTGACGCTCTCGTGGACTGGACACGCGTCGATAGCGGTAGAGTTGGGCTGCTGCAACAGTGGTCAATTCGCCGACAACCACGAGCCAGCCTGGCTGGCTCACTGACACATTCGGCAGGAGAGGCGTGTCTGGGAAGAAAGAAGAGAGGTCCCCGACAAGAAACACCACCAGGGTCCAGCGCATCCAATGAGGCACAAATTGCCCGGTAGGAAACAGGAGAAAGACGAGCACGAGCAAAAACCCAGTGAGGAAGGTCAGGCATGCGTTCGGCACCCACCAGGGGCTCGCCGCTGGTGGGTCGGCGACCACGATGATCGGGCCAAGCGTCACTAATATGAGCGCGACGATAAACGCTATCCGGTCGTCAGGTCTGCGCCAGATGATGAGCGTGCTGACCACCAGACACATCCCCACTGAGGCAAGTGCGAGCGCGAGCGTGAATACTGCGTAATCAGCAAGAGACAGGCCCGTCCCTTTCAGCATCTCCGCTTGTGAGTGAGTGAGTTGTTGCCATTGGCATGCTGGGCCAGCACAGGGAGTTTCCATTTGTGCCAGGTACACCGGGAGGCTGACGAAGAAGATCGCCAGGGCGAGGACGACCAGTGCAACCCAGCCGACTCGGGCAAGCAGGAGCCAGCGCCGAGGCACTCGTACGTAGGTGTGCCGTTCACGGCTCTCCGTCATGGCTGTTGGCGCATGCTCAACGTTCATTCGCGCACTCCCTGTTTCCTGTCCTGGTCCTGTGGTGGAGAGTTCTGTCGGCTCTCATGAGACGCCAGGCGCCTTCTTGGGGCTTGTGTTTGAAGAAAGGCGTCTTCACCCTCTCCTCTGTTCCCACAGACACTGCCATCTTACCATATGTGCGTCCTACAAGCGTTACGACAAGCGTTACCATCCATCCTCAACAGCAGCAAGATTGCGCAAGAGCCACAACTACACCGCAATTTGCAAAAGAACGCGGTACAATAGAGAGAGGAATAGCGTTATCAATCATAACCGCATGAGCAAAAACAGGAGGAGAGATGTCGATAGGAACACAGCCGTTTGGCCGTACCGGTCACATGAGCACGCGCACCATCTTTGGAGCTGCCTCTCTCGGCCATGTCACACAGGAGGAAGCTGACCGCACACTGGAGGTGCTGTTACACTTCGGGGTCAATCACATCGACGTGGCAGCGAGCTACGGCGACGCCGAACTGCGCATCGCTCCCTGGCTGGCCCAATACCGATCACAGTTTTATGTAGCGACCAAGACCGGTGCTCGCACGGCGCGGGAGGCGACGGAGGAATTGCATCGCTCCCTGGAGCGCATAGGCATCGATTACGTGGACCTGTGGCAACTGCACAACCTCGTTGATCCCATCGATTGGGATATAGCTCTGAGTCCTGGTGGTGCAATCGATGCTGCCATCGAGGCAAAAAAGCAGGGGCTGGTAAGAGCTATAGGCGTCACCGGCCATGGTTTGCAGATTGCCGCCACACACCGGCGCAGTCTCGAACGCTTCGACTTCGACGCGGTCCTGCTTCCGTACAACTACGTGGTAATGCAAAGCCCCTACTATGCTGAAAATTTCAATGCGCTGCTCTCAACCTGCCAGCAGCGGAATGTTGCCGTGCAGACGATCAAGTCCATTGCATACAAACCGTGGATGGGCCGCCAGCATACACGCGATACGTGGTACGAGCCATTGGAGGACCAGCAGGATATCGACCTGGTGGTGCACTGGGCGCTTCAACGGCCAGGCATCTTCCTGAACACGGTTGGTGACATACACGTGCTTCCCAAGGTGCTCGACGCCGCCAACCGCTTCCAGCCAGGTGTACCCTCTCCTACGGATGAACAGATGCAAGCACTCGTCGAGCGGCTCGGCATGATACCGCTCTTTGTATAGAATCCCTATTCAGGAGGAAATTTCTTGTGTTAAAGCGCAAACTCGGCCATGCAGAACTCTCGGTGGCGCCGCTCTGCCTTGGTGGAAACGTGTTTGGGTGGACTGCCGTCGAACCAGGCTCGTTTGCTGTGCTGGACGCTTACGCTGGCGGCGGAGGAAACTTTATTGATACCGCTGATGTCTACTCTGGAGGCGAATCCGAGAGCATGCTCGGGCGCTGGATGAGCGCCCGCAAAAACCGGAGTCACATCATTATCGCGACAAAACTGGGGAGCCGTATGGGCAGCGCTCCTGATATGCAGGGCCTCTCGCGGCGGTACATGATACGCGAAGTGGAAGCCTCATTGAAACGCCTCCAGACCGATTACATCGATCTCTATCAAGCGCATCAAGATGACCAGAATACTCCGCTCGAAGAGACTATGGCCGCGTTTGATGACCTCGTACAGCAGGGCAAAGTGCGTTACATAGGCGCCTCCAACTACAGCGCCGAGCGCCTTCGTGAAGCTCTCCAGGTAAGCGATCAACACGGCTATGCCCGCTACGAAAGCCTGCAGCCGCCATACAGCCTGGTCAACCGCGCAGAGTACGAGCGCGACCTCGAACCCCTTTGCATTGAGCAGGGCATTGGCGTCATTACCTACTCGTCGCTGGCCAGCGGCTTCCTCTCGGGGAAGTACCGTCCAGGCAAAGAGCTGCCTACCAGCCCGCGTGCAAAGAGGATCCAGGAACGCTACATGAACGAGAAAGGGTTCAGGATACTGGAGCAGCTCGACCGGGCAGCAGCGGCTCACCATGCAACGGTAGCGCAGGTGGCGCTGGCCTGGATTATGGCCCGGCCAGGCATCACAGCGGCTATTGCCAGCGCCACCTCGGTAGAACAGGTACGCGAACTACTCGGCGCGGTCGACCTGAACCTCAACAAAGAAGATGTGGCATCACTTGACAGCGTCAGTGCAAGGTAAGGATCTCTACTTAAATAAAGCTGTGAAGCCTCCGCGGGAAACGTTGTAAAATGAAAGACCAACCAGTTTCTTGAGATCGAGAGAACAAGATGATGCAAATCCCGCAGGAGAAGGATGTTGTTGACAAGCTGGTGGCGTGGGGGACGGTCCATCCGTTGATCCGCGCCATGATCCTGACCAGCTCGCGTAGCAGGCCAGACGGGCCAGTGGACCTGCTCTCCGATTATGATCTGATTCTGGCCGTGAGCGATGTGGGACCGTTCGCTTTTGATGATGCCTGGATCTGCGAGTATGGCAGGCCGATGGTGCGTTGGGGCGATCAGGGCGAGATAGACGATCTGACCACCTATTTTCGGAGTGCGATCTATCAGAATTATGTGAAGATCGATTACAGTATCTGGCCTGTGGAACTGCTGGAGCGCATCGAAGCCTCAGCCCTCTTGCCGGACCAACTGGACGTGGGCTATCGAGTGCTGCTCGACAAGGATCAGCGAACGGCTGGATGGAAGCCGCCATCCTATCAGGCGCATATCCCCGCCAGACCGACGGAAGCAGAGTACCAGGCGCTCGTCGAGGAGTTCTGGTGGGGCACGACCTACGTCGCCAAGAGCCTCTGGCGCGATGACCTGGTCTTTGCCAAATGGGTCCTGGACCAGGATCTCAAGCTCGAAACGATGCGGCGCATGCTCGAATGGCGTATCGAGATCGATCATAACTGGTCTGTGAAGCCAGGGATTTATGGGCGCGGCCTCAAGCAACTGCTCCCAGCAGACATCTGGTCGAAGTTTGCCACGACGTATGTCTCGCTGGATGTCGAGGAGACCTGGGCGGCGCTCGATCGCGTGATAGCGCTCTTCTGCCAGGTCGCCCCCGATGTGGGCAACGCGCTCGGCTATACCTATCCGCAACAGGTGGACGATCAGGTGAGCGCCTATCTGGAGGCGATTCGCGAGATGCCTTCCCTCTTCTTAGAACTGGAGAACAAATAGCAATGACCTCTCAAGAAATTCAAACACTGCTTTCAAAATCAAACAACGCGATTGTTGGTGTCAACCGGGCGGATGGGGGACCTCAACTCACTCCTGTCTGGTACGCGTGGGATGGTACCTCTTTTATTTTCAGCACGACGAAAGAGCGCGCCAAGTATTTCAACCTCAAGCGAGATTCATCCATCTCGCTGATTGTCGATGATGTTTCAAGCCACAAATACGTGGTGGCGTATGGACGAGCTGAGATTATTGAGCGCAATGTTGGTGAACTCACGCGGCCCATTCTCGAGAAATATGTTCCCGCCGACCAGCTTGAACAGAGCGTGAAGATGTTAGGGAACGACCCAACGCGCGTGCTTGTGGTGTTACACCCGCAGAAAATGGTTACCAACTAAGGAACGGTGTATGTACCAGGCAGTGCGCAAAAACTTTGAAGAAAAAGTCTCCTACATAGCCAGAACGGTCACTTGCTCTAGTGCTGTACCTGCTCCATTTCTTGATACTGAGCTTGCGGTTGCTCATTTTGTGGGTATGAATAGCGCTGACCACCTTCTTGATAGGTTTCTGGTGGCTGCTGTTGTGGTTGATAGCCTTGTTCATATCCTTCATAAGCATCCTGTGGCTGCGGTATAGCTTGCATCATAGGCGTCCTTTGTTTCTTCAGCCAGCCTGCTACAAGCCATATGCATGTGCCTATGAGGAGAAGACATACCAGCGTTGCTAGCGCTAGCCAGAAAAACATGTATGTTTCCATACCAAACATCATATTGGGCATCATGTTCTCTTCCCTCCTTGTCTATCAATGAAGAACAACTTCGCTGCTTCGTGATAATGCTCCATCTATAAGACTAGCTGATTTCCATCACATCACTATCACAAAACAGATCACCCATATCACAGACCCTACTCAATATTGGTGCCAGAGAGAACTATACTATCCACGTCCACAAATTGCGGAATGGAATTGCTGAAATTCGCGCATCGATGGAGTATTCGACAAAGCCTCTGCATGAGCGTATAATGGGAGCGAATGAAGACAAAGAGAAAAGCAAGGAGCAGGATGCTATGTCTGACCCGACTAACCCGCGCCGAGAACATCCCAGCACGTACTTTGTACAGAATCGCTCCAGTGAAGAAGAACTCAAGCGCCTGCACATCCAGGACCAGACGATCACTGCCAGTATGGGCGGAGTGCTGCCGGAGCAGCCGAACCCGGCGATCTTTCAGCGAGTGCTGGATGTTGGCTGCGGCACCGGAGGCTGGCTCATTGAAGTAGCGAAAACCTATCCAAGCATCTCTCTGCTGGTGGGGGTGGACGTGAGTGAGCGCATGCTCGCATATGCGCAAGAGCAAGCAGAAGCGCAGCAGGTCAGTGACAGGGTGGAATTTCGCACGATGGATGCGCTGCGTATGCTCGAATTTCCCACTCATTACTTTGATCTGCTGAACCAGCGTTTTGGATCGAGCTACCTGCGCACCTGGGACTGGCCCAAACTCCTGCAGGAGTACCAGCGCGTGACCCGACCGGGTGGGGTGATCCGCATCACGGAAAACGATATCGTAACAGAGAATACCAGTCCGGCCCTGACGCGCCTCAACCAGGTATTTCTTGAAGCATTCTACCAGGCAGGACACCTCTTTACCCCAGACAGTAAGGGAGTGACAGGCGAGCTTGCGCGCCTGCTGAGCCAGCATGGATTGCAGGATGTGCAGACGCGTGCCTACGCTCTGGAATATCGCGCCGGCACTGTTGAGTGGCAGCGCTATTATGAGACGACCAAGCTTTCAGAAACGCTGTTGCCCTTTATCCGTAAGTGGACCCGGTTGCCTGAAGACTACCCGGCACTGCACCAACAGATGCTCGAGGAAATGCAACAACCGGACTTCGTAGCGACACTGGGTGTGCTCACTGCCTGGGGAACCAGGCGCAGCTCATGACCTCGAAGGACTAATTGCTCAGATGTGCTATACTTCTCCCCATGGGAACCATCAAGATCTCAAAAACTACTGCGCGACGCTTTGTACTCGGGCGGCAAGGCTTGTGGCCAGGCCGACGCTGGTCGGGTCAGGACGGGACTGCTGAGGCGCTGCGCACGATCGAAGAGGTGCAGATGGACCCCTTGAATGTCGTTGCCCGGAGTCACGACATCGTCCTGTGGAGTCGGGTGAGCGGATATCATCCAGCCTATCTCGATCACTTGCTCTACCAGGAACGCCAATTCTTTGACTACGGCGGCGCCCTCTTCATCTACCCGATGACTGAACTCCCTTTCTGGCGCCTGCATATGCGACGTCGCGAGCGGGAGAAGCGTTGGGCCGATTTTGCTGCAGCACATCAGACACTCCTGGAGGACGTACGCGCCCAGTTGCGGCTGCGCGGACCACTTGGCAACCGCGATTTTGCCGGGCAGCAGCGCATCGACCATTACCGCGGGCGCAAAGATACAGCCCTGGCCCTCTACTACCTCTGGCTCACCGGCGAACTGCTGATTCACCACCGCCAGGGATTTGAGCGCGTGTACGATTTTCGCGAGCAAATTGCCCCATCAGCATGGGATTACGCCGCGCCTGAGGAGGAAGCAGAACACTTCTTTGCCCGCAAAACCGTGGCGTTCAAGGGGCTCATCAGTGAAAGGGGATGGGCGAATGGATGGTCGGGGTATATCGGGCGACATGTCGAGCGGGCGGAGGCACGGCAATGGCTGAAGACGATGATGCAGCAGGGAGTGTTGGCAGCAGTAGAGGTTGAAGGTTCACAGGAGCGCTAGGCTACTATGACAGCAGCAACATTTACATTCACCATTAGCGCCTTTGTCACTTTCTTCACCGTCATCGATCCAGTCGGACTTGCACCCGTCTTTGTCGCGCTGACCGCTCATCTCAGTGAAGCGCAGCGCAAGCTCATTATCACACGTGCGACCCTCATCAGCGCCGGTATCATCGCATTTTTTGCCCTGGTTGGACGTTTCCTGCTCGACCGGCTCGGCATCAACCTGTACGCATTCGACATAGCAGGTGGCGCCTTGCTCTTTCTCATCGCCGTCGACATGCTCTTTGGTCGCCAATCCGGCACGCGCGAGACCAAAGCGGAGTCTGAAGAAGCCATGACACGTGAGGACATCAGCGTCTTTCCACTGGCAATTCCGATGATTGCTGGCCCTGGCACCATCGCCACCACTATTCTCTATGTTGATCTAGCTACCTCTCATCCTCTCGACCTGCTTGCCGTTGCTGCTGCGATTATTAGCACACTGCTGGCAGCCTGGCTTGTGATGCGCAGCAGTATATATATTGTTCGTCTCTTCGGTCGTACGGGTATTCTTGTGCTCTCACGCATTCTCGGCATTCTGCTGGCGGCTCTCGCTATTCAATTTATTTTGAACGGGGTTAGCTTATTTTTACAGATACACACATTTGTGCGATAGAGATCATTTTTACTCGTGGGTTTTCCCCATAAGCGTCACTTAAGTTGCCAACCAGTGTCACCCTGAGCCCTTCGCTTCGCTCAAGGGTAAACTCAGCGAAGGGTCTGACTCGCCAGGCACAGAGATCCTTCGCTGCGCTCAGGATGACATGAGAGGTTGGATCGTCTCAGTCGCCCTGGACATGAAGTGAACGCCTATGGGGTTTTCCCCCCACAGTCTTGAGCAAATCTTTAGATTTCTTTTCATTTTCTTGAGTTTCCATTGAGGTACCCTGGGCTACCCTAGAGATGTGAGTAAAGAGTCCATTAGAACTGTCCCGTCAGGTGGAGATTCCGATAAGGTAGGTATGGTACAATACCCAGGGAACTGATACTATGGCTGATAAAGACTATCTATCTTCAGAGGATGATGAGGCGAAAGGCAGCAGTGAAGACCATCCACTTGTCATGGATGTGGACGATCCTACTCTGCTGGTTCGTCACGAGGTGCGCAAAGGCAGTCGACTGGGAGATGAACGTGTACGCCTGGTGCGTCCAACTATTCGTGCATTTCGACGTGTAAACACAGGATTGCTCGAGGCAACAGAAGCGGCGCAGATGCCCCGTAACAGGCGGGAGCGCGTGTTGTATGCCATTAAGCGCCTCCTCATCGGTGCCCCTATCGCCACTGCTCTGGCAGAGCAAGAACGGTTGACGAAATTCAAAGCCCTGGCGGTTCTCTCGTCCGATGCCATCTCCTCGGTCGCCTACGCGACCGAAGCGATTCTCATCACCCTGGTTGCCGCCGGTTCAGGGCGCTTAGGAGACACCCTCTATATCAGCTTTGCCATCGTGACCTTGCTCGCCATCGTGGCCCTCTCCTACCGGCAGACGATACCTGCCTATCCTAATGGCGGCGGCTCCTACATTGTAGCGAAAGATAACCTGGGGACGATGCCAGGTCTTGTGGCTGCTGCATCGCTCATGATCGACTATGTGCTCACCGTCTCGGTCAGTATCGCTGCCGGCGTACAGGCCCTTGCTACCCTGTTTCCTTCTCTCGCGTCCTATGTCGTGCCCATCGATGTTGCTCTCGTTATCGTCATCACCATCGTCAATCTGCGCGGCGTGCGCGAGTCAGGTTCGATCTTCGCCATCCCCACCTACATTTTCATTGGCAGCGCGCTGTTGCTGATCGCTGTTGGCGCTGCCAAATCCTTTTTCCTCCAACACCACCCCATTATTGGCCAGTTCCAGTACGTTGCTGCTACTGAGCCATTGTCGATATTTCTGATCCTCAAATCTTTTGCCGCCGGATGTTCTGCAATGACGGGCGTCGAGGCGATTTCCAATGGGGTACCCGCTTTTAAGAAACCAGAGACGCGCAACGCAGCTATCACCCTGACCTGGATGGCTGTTATTCTTGGCACGCTCTTCACCGGTATCACACTGCTGGCCACGTCGTATCATATCGAGGCGAATGCGGCGGGCAATCCCACGGTGATTGGCCAGATAGCACAGCAGGTGTTTACAGGGCCTTTGTTTTTCATGTACCCGGTGTTCCAGGTTGCGACATTGCTCATCCTGACACTGGCCGCTAACACGAGTTATTCGGATTTCCCGCGGCTGGCTTCACTGCTGGCGCGGGATCATTTTCTGCCTCACCAGTTCGCTTTCCGTGGTGATCGCCTGGCGTTTTCGATTGGTATTCTATTCCTGGCGGTCCTTGCCAGCCTGCTGCTAATTGTGTTCAATGGGAATACCACCCAACTGATCAACCTGTACGCCGTGGGTGTATTCATGTCGTTTACCCTCTCGCAAAGTGGCATGGTACGCCACTGGTGGAAATTGCGTGGCGAAAAAAGGGGCTGGCAGCGCAGTCTTGCCATTAATGGCTTAGGTGCGGTGACAACACTGCTTGTCGCTCTGGTGATTGCCTCCACCAAGTTTCTTGAGGGCGCCTGGATTGTCGTGCTGCTGATCCCGCTGCTGGTGCTGATGTTTGTAGCTATCAGTCGCCACTACCTACATGTTGAACGTGAGCGTACCACTGCTATTCCCATTCACCCCAGGGACATACATCACCGTCTGATTGTACCAATTGCCAAACTAAATCACGCCGCGAGACAGAGCCTGGCCTATGCCCGTTCGATCTCACCAGATGTAACCGCTGTCCACGTGGCTCTCGATACGCACAGGGCCGATGCCCTGCGTGCCGCCTGGGAAGATTGGCAAAAGCAGCTCTCTAAAGACGAATTGTCCCGGCTCGACATCATCGAGCCATCTGATCATTCGCTCATAGGTTCACTGCTCGGCTACATTGACGCCATGCATCGACAGTATCCTGGCGAGACATTGACGGTCATCCTGCCCGAGACTGCCCGATCTTCTCTGTTAGGTCGCCTGTTCTCTAATCCCATCATTTCTCGCTTGAAGATAGCTCTCTTCTTCCGACCAGAAATCGTGGTGACCAACGTCTCCTGGTATCAGCGCGCCAGCAACGCGCCCGTACGCCCAAAGGACATCCATCACCGCTTCATCGTGCCGATTGCAGAGTTGGATCGTGCTTCGCTCCAGAGTTTAGCCTACGCCCGTTCGATCTCATCACATGTGACTGCGGCACATGTAGCTATCGATCCACAGGATGTTGAAAGAGTGCGTTCGAAGTGGGAGCGTTTGCAGGAGCGCCTGGCGAAAGCAGAGGAGACCCGCCTGGTCATCATCGAATCGCCGTATCGCTCGTTATCTAGTCCTCTACTTGCTTACATCGATACGATGCGAGAATTGCATCCCGAAGATACGCTGACGGTGATTTTGCCTGAATTTGTTGTCGCTCATTGGTGGGAATATCCTCTGCATAACCAGACCGCATTTCAGCTGAAAACGGCACTGCTTTCCCGGCCTGGTATAGTCGTCACGGACATTCCACAGCATCTGGAGAGGCCTACATCAGCAATTTCATGAGTGGGCTGGTAGCGTTGGATATTCACACCGGAAAGCTGCGCTGGCAGGCACAGGCAGGAGAGAATGGAATTCGGCCGATACTGGTTGATGGCTTGCCTGACGCTCACAAACTGAATCGTCAAGATTTTTAAGTGCACCCCCGCAACGACGGGCCCGGCAAAGAAACCGTATTTATTGAAAAAGGCAATCACGTCATCCTGTGTGAAAGCTGGTCCTGATGCATTCTGCGACAAGTGAGGTTGTATGGCAG
>WNFD01006826.1_pt1 | contig 11374 bp, 9 predicted proteins | sample 5400491 | NCBI WGS metagenome assembly WNFD01 (sample SAMN13153343, study PRJNA577476) | soil metagenome | isolation source: 120 cm saprolite under Douglas fir tree site 2 hole 2 replicate 2 | place: USA:California | collected 2015-04-18 | reverse complement strand
AATGAGTGAAACAAAGGAACAACTTGTTTCCTTCGCGCGCGAAGTCGGATTTGATTCGTGTCGCGTCGCGGCGTGCGATCCCCCACTTCACGCAGAGGAATTTCGAGAATGGCTGCGCGATGGAGCCGCGGGCGAAATGAGTTACATGATGCGGGGCGAAGAGAAACGCTGTGATCCGCAACTGGTTTTGCCTGGAGCGCGGTCTGTCATTGTGTTGGCGCTGAATTATTTTCAGGGCAATACGGTTGCCGCCGAGACAGAGGCCGCTACCGGAAGAATCGCGCGATATGCATGGGGCGATGATTACCACGACGTAATCGCGGTGAAACTGGAAAAGGTCGACATGTTCCTTCGCGGATTTGGGGGTACGCAGAAATGTTACGTCGATACTGGGCCAATTCTCGAACGCGACCATGCAGCGCAAGCGGGAATTGGCTGGCATGGCAAGAGCACGATGCTCATCGATGAGCGGCTCGGCACTTGGTTTTTTCTCGCCGAGATCCTAACGACATTGGAATTGGAACCGGATCCGCCGGCGCGGGATCATTGCGGGACGTGCGACCGTTGCATCACAGCTTGTCCAACCGGAGCAATTACTTCGCCGCATCGATTGGACGCGCGCCGTTGCATTTCTTATCTGACAATTGAATTGAAAGGTTCTATTCCACTCGACCTTCGACCGCTCATTGGCGATCGCATTTATGGTTGCGACGATTGTCTCGATGCTTGTCCGTGGAATCGTTTTGCACAGCTCTCACGCGAAACTGCATTCGCATCACGCAAGGCGACTGCGGGTTTCTCACTCAGCGAGTATCTTGATTTCGATGAAGCGCAGTTCCGTCAGCTCTTTCGAAATTCTCCAATCAAGCGGATCAAGCGCCGTGGTTTTTTGCGAAATGTTTGCGTGGCGCTGGGTAATGTTGGCAGTGTAAGCGATTTACCTGCGCTGGAACGCGCTCTCAACGATGGCGAACCGCTGATTGTTGAACACGCGGCCTGGGCGATCGAACAAATCGAGCGGCGGTGCTTACGAAAAAGCAGCGAGCGATTGAATCCGAACGCACCAGCAAGTGCATCCTAACGACTGGAAGTGAACGGGTTTTGCTTTGCAAAGGTCTAACGAGCCACTATTGCTCACGCTTCTAGCAGACAAACCGCTCCAATAATGCATCAAGCGATTAGCACTCCCGCCGTTGCCGGGTCGCCGAAGAAACGGCGCTCACGCCGTAAACGTTACTTTATTTTTGGCGCGGTTGGGGTCGCCTTGCTTTTGATTATTGTCTCGATCATCGCGAGCAAACGCGAGAAGCCGATTCCGGTTGTCACCGAAAAAGCGGTGCGCAAATCGATCGTGCAAACCGTTTCGGCGACAGGGAAGGTACAGCCGGAAACGGAGGTAAAAATCTCGCCGGAAGTCGCCGGTGAAATCATCGAGTTGCCGGTGGAAGATGGTAAGGCCGTCAAAAAAAATGATCTTCTGCTAAAGATCAGACCCGATTCCTACAAAGCGCTGCTCGAGCAACAGGAAGCCGCCATCAGCACTGCACGGGCGGTGAACCTGCAACAAAAGGCCTCGATGGCGAAAGCGGAACAGGACCTAAGGCGAGCGCAGGATCTTTTTAATAAGAAGATGATCGCCGACTCCGAATTTACGACGGCGCAGACGGCCTACGACGTCGCAAAATCAACTTACGAAAGTTCGCTGCACGAAATCGAACGCGCACAAGCGGGCTCCAGTCAGGCGCGCGACCAGCTTTCCAAGACGACGATTTACTCGCCGATCGACGGAACGGTCACAATCTTAAACAGCAAATTAGGCGAGCGTGTTGTCGCGACAAATCAGTTCGCCGGCACGGAAGTGATGCGCGTGGCCGATCTCGGCCACATGGAAGCGCGGGTGGACGTGAACGAGAACGACGTCGTGAATGTGAAAGTCGGCGACAAAGCCAACGTGAAGATTGACGCCTACGGCGAGCGGAGATTTCACGGCACCGTTCACCAGATTGCGAACACTGGGAAGATGACCGGCGCCGGGACGCAGGAAGAAGTCACGAACTTCGAGGTCAAGATCGGCATCGACGATCACGATGTGACGCTGAAGCCGGGGCTAAGTTGCACGGCGGACATCGAGACAAACAGGGTCAAGGACGTGGTGGCGGTGCCGATGCAAAGCGTCACCATCCGCACCGGCGAAAGCAATTTGAGTCCGGAGGAGATCGAGAAGAAAAAACAAAAGGCGGCGCAACGCGACAAGGGCGACAACAACGCCGACTTTGTGAATGAACGGCAGGAAAAGCAGTCGGCGAAAGAAGAGCGCGAGAAACTGGCGAAGGTTGTGTTTTTGAAAAAGGGCAGCAAGGCGCAGATGGTGAAAGTGACGACGGGGATTTCGGACGACACTTACATCGAGATCAAAAGCGGTTTGCAGCCGGGTGACGAAGTGATCTCCGGTAGCTACAGCGCGATCAGTCGGAAGTTGAAGGACGGCGCCAAAGTCAGCTACGACAAGGAAGGAATAAAATAGTGTTCAGGGTTCAATGAACAGGATTCAGACCTGAAATCTGAATCCTGAGACGTGAATCGTAAATCCTGAAACGTGAGCACGATAAGTAATAACGCTGTTCGTCTCGTCGGCCCGGTAGTCATCAATATTGAGAACATCACAAAGGATTATGTGATGGGCGAAGAGATCGTGCGCGCGTTGCGCGGCGTGTCGCTGCAAATTCACGGTAACGAATATATCGCAATCATGGGACCGAGCGGCAGCGGCAAATCGACGCTCATGAACATGCTCGGTTGTCTGGATACGCCGTCGTCGGGCCGCTACGAGTTCAACGGCAAGAACGTGGCGGAAATGAACGACGACGAACTCGCCGCGATTCGAAATCGCGAAATCGGTTTCGTTTTTCAAACGTTCAACCTGCTGCCGCGCTCGACCAGTCTGCGCAACGTCGAGCTTCCGCTCATTTATGCCGGAATCGATCCCGAAACGCGCGAGGAACGCGCCGTAGAAGTACTGGTCGATGTTGGCTTGGGCGATCGCCTTCATCACAAGCCTAACGAGCTGTCTGGCGGTCAACGCCAGCGCGTCGCGATCGCACGCGCGCTCGTCAATCGGCCTTCGATCATTTTGGCGGATGAGCCCACGGGCAATCTTGATTCGAAAACGGGCGAAGAGATTATGGTGCTGTTCGAGGATTTGTATCAACGCGGCAACACCATCATTCTGGTCACGCATGAACGCGACATCGCCGCGCATGCGCGCCGCACCGTGCATTTGCGCGATGGTCTTATCGAAAGCGACGAAACCGGCTTTGTCTCGAAGCTAGAATCGATGGCGGTGAGCTAAGATCGACAAGCGATGAGATCAACATGAAACGGTTCCTCTACGAGCTGAGTGAGAGTTGGAAAATCGCCGCGGCGCAGATGCGCTCGAACAAAACGCGCTCCACGCTCACCGCGCTCGGTGTGATCATCGGAATTGTCGCCGTCACTTTGATGGGCACTGCAATCGGCGGAATCCAAACCGGTTTCGACAAGAGTATGGCGGTACTGGGCGACGATGTTCTCTATGTCGGGCAATGGCCCTGGAAGCAAGTGGATGACTGGTGGAATTATCGCGACCGCAAAAAGATCAAGACGGAATACGCGGAGACGCTCAACCGCATGATCGCGGCGACGCCAAACTCGAATCTCATCGTCGCCGTGCCGACATCGAGTTTGCTGCGCTCGATCAAATACGGCGGCAACGAAGTCGACAACGTGTTCACGCTCGGCACCACCTCGGATTTCATCGTTACATCGACAGTCGATTGCAAAGAAGGCCGTTTCTTCAATGAAATTGAATCGCGCGGCGGCGCTAACGTTTGTGTGATCGGCTACGACGTGGCGGATGCGCTCTTTCCTTCCGAGAATCCAATCAACAGGTCGGTCTTGATCAACGGTCAACTGTTCAAAGTCGTTGGCGTGAACACGCGACAGGGAACTTTTCTCGGGTTGTTCAGTTGGGACTCGATGGTGGCGATGCCGCTGGCCGCTTTTAACAAATATTTCAGCGCGAAGAGCGAATCGGATGTGCGCGTAAAAGTGAAAGATAAAAAGAAATTGGCCGAAGCGAAAGACGAGCTCACTGGCTTAATGCGACGTGTGCGTGCTTTGCCGGCGGAAAAGAAAGATGACTTCACGATTAACGAGCAGCAGGCATTCAAGAGCACGCTCGATCCGGTGAAGAACTCAATCGCAGTCGCGGGACTTTTCATCACGGGGCTTTCACTTTTCGTGGGCGCAATCGGTATCATGAACATCACCTTTGTGAGCGTGAAGGAACGCACAAAGGAGATCGGGACACGCAAAGCGCTCGGCGCGCGGCGCCGCACGATTTTGCTCCAATTTCTGATCGAATCGACCGCGCTTTGTCTGCTCGGCGGATTTATTGGGCTCTGCTTTGCCTATGTGATGTGCTTCTTAATTGGTAAAGCGGTCCCTTCATTTCCAATTCAGTTCTCGGTCGGCTTGGTCTTGGCGAGCATGATTGTTTCGGTCATGACGGGTTTAATCTCGGGTTTTGCGCCAGCCTGGTCCGCTTCACGTCTCGATCCAGTAACCGCGCTGAGATATGAGTGAGAAGATATTAAGCGCAGAGGACAGGGAGATCACGGAGGCTCGCAAGGAGCTAAATGAGCTGACCGAGATTGTGAACGGGTGTGGGATCGAAGTGCATCGGGCGTCGGGACCAGGCTTATTGGAGTCGACATATGAGTTGTGCCTCTGTCGCGAGTTGACTCTGCGAGCAATTTCCTTCGAACTGCAAAAGCCGGCTCCGGTCTTTTACAAAGGAGTGAAGCTTGATTATGGCTATCGGGATCATCGATGGCCAACTTCTTTGGAGATTAAGTCGATCGAGCAAACATCAGCTATTAGCGATGCACAGCTGCTCAGTTACTTAAAGTTGAGCGGCATGAAAGTCGGACTTCTTATGAATTTCAATGTGCGCATGCTCACGCACAGAGTTCAAAGGTTCTCGGACCGCCAGAAGAAGTTTCATTGTAGCTCTGTGTTCTCCGTGATCTCTGTGGTGAAATCCTCTGCTTAAGATCGACATGTTGTTCAGCGAAATTATAAAGATGGCTTTAAGTTCATTGGGCGCGAACAAATTGCGCTCCGCCCTGACGATGATCGGGATTACCATCGGCGTCTTCTCTGTCATCTCAGTCATGACGGCGATCGGCGCGCTACAAAATTCAATTGAAAACGGCATAAGCTTTCTTGGTTCGAATATTTTTCAGTTCGCGCAATTACCGGTAACCATGGACGCGGGTGGTGAGGTGAAGAAGAAGTATCAGAACCGCCGCGTTATCAGTTACCGACAAGCGTTGCATTATTACCAACTGATGCAGGGAAGCGCGCGGGAGATTTGCCTCAAGTCGTTTGGTCGCGATCTTAAAGGCCAGGCGGTTTACAATGGCGTGAAGACAACGCCAAGCCTTACGCTTGTTGGAACGAACAGAAGTTTTTTGACGGCCAACGCATACACGCTCGGCTATGGACGCAATCTCAACGATCAAGACGTTGATCTGGCGCGGAGCGTGGTCGTGATTGGCAAGGTGATCGAAAAACGACTCTTTTCCCATGAATCGCCTCTCGGCAAAGTGATAAGAGTAACCGGACACACATACACAGTAATCGGTGTTCTGACAGAAAAGGGCACGGCCTTTGGTCAAAGTCAGGATGACATTTGCATCATGCCGATTACGCGGTTTTTCGAGAATTACGGCGAAGCAAATCGGACGATCAACATCGCAACGCAATCGTTTTCGCAAGACACCTACAATCGGACATTCGATCGAGGCATCGGCGCCATCCGCATCGCACGCGGCCTGCACGCAAATCAGGGAAACGATTTTGAGATTTATTCCAACGACTCGCTCAAGAGCGCATTTGTATCGGTCGCCGGATACGTGCGGGTCGGCGCTTTCGTCATCAGTTTCATCGCGCTGGTGGCGGCCGGAATCGGAATCATGAACATCATGCTGGTGAGCGTGACCGAACGGACAAAAGAAATCGGTGTGCGCAAATCAATCGGCGCGAGGAGCCGCGACATTCTCCAGCAGTTTTTGACCGAAGCGGTATTTATTTCCGAAGCTGGCGGAGTGCTCGGGATTCTTCTCGGCGTGATCGGCGGTGATTTGCTGGCCGCGTGGCTGAAAGTTGATTTGATTTTCCCGTATGGCTGGGCGCTCGCCGGACTGATTGTGTGTTCGGCCATCGGTATCGGGTTTGGCCTTTACCCTGCATATCGCGCCGCCGCGCTGGATCCGATTGAAGCATTGCGCTTCGAGTAACCGCACTTTTTCCTGTCCGGCGAACGTCACTCCGCTATTTGTTTGTTTTGACATGTCAAAGGTTCCCCATACCCTCGCGGTGAAAATTACAACGCGGAGTTCTGTCCCATGGATACTACAAGCGTGCCCGGCGGCGACGTTCTACTAACTGAGAAATACAACGTCGTTGCGACCGCAATCGTTTCGGCGCTGAAGCGCTTTGCGCCCTCTTACAAATTTCACATCGCCTCCAGTCTGCACGGAGCCGAATTGCTCGCCACCAAGACTGCGCCCGAACTGTTCGTGATCGACTTTGATCCGCCGGAAGAGGGCGCGATTGGCTTCTTTACGAGGATGCGCTCAGCGCATTCCTCCGCCCGTGTCCTTGTCATCACGCCAGGAGTGTCGCCCGAAGTTGTGACCGAGACAGCAGAAATGGGCGCAATCCACTTTCTCGCGAAGCCTTTCGAGCTCACAGACTTTGGCGATGCGGTGGAAGCGCTTCTAAATCTCCGGCGAGCGCGTCCCAGGAAAACACCAAAAGAGTTGCGCGCTTTGCATCTCGTCGATTTGTTGCACCTGCTCTGCAGCGCCGGCTCGAGCGCTGTAGTGTTGAGCGAGAACGACAGAGGCCACTCTGGCGAGGTCCATATTTATGACGGGCAGATTTGCCATGCGGTTTGTGGCAGCCTGACCGGATTGGACGCTCTGCAGATGATGTTCACATGGCACGAGGCGCGATTCGGCGAAGGGCGAAAGGGCGCATTCTATCCCCGAACAATCGAAGGAGCCTGGAGCGAGATTATCGTCCATGCGTTGCGCGAAGCGAAACTGGCCGAGGCTGAAGGCGTGATGGAACCGACTCCCGTTCCTGCCGCCGAGCGCGTGACCGAACTGCCTCCGGTTCCTGAAGTCAAAACAACGGAAATTCCGGTCGGGAAAAAAATTGTCATTATCGAGGACGCAGAAGAGCTTCGTGTTTTCTTGGAAACAATTTTAGGAGAGGCTGACCGGACTCCGCAGATCACGACTGCTCGCTACGGAATGGAAGGTCTTCAGCAAGTTCAACAAATTGATCCCGACATGATCTTGCTCGATTACTCTTTGCCCGACATCAACGGCGACGAGATATGCCGATCCCTCCTCGCGAACCCGACGACCGCGCGTATTCCTGTTGTCCTGATGTCGAGTCTCGTTGCGGAAATTACGGCCGCGGCATTGCGCTTCGAGAACGTTGTCGCAACGATCGCGAAGCCTTTTTTGTCCGAACAAATAACTGCTTTGGTTGAAAAGACATTGGCGGGCGGGCGAATTGCGGCGGCCAGAACCGCCGTGGCCAGCGCCAGCGTTTCACCGCCAGTCACTCTCGAACCTACATTTTCACAGCCGCCGCCTATGGAGGAGGTGCCGGTCGGGAACGGAAAACATCCTGTGGCGTCCGCTTCCTCGGATGGCTCAGCCTCTGCGCAGGAAGCGGGCTCGCTCAATCCGACTGAATCAGCGACAGTCGCACCTCAGCAACCGTCGCCAGCAGAATCTCCTGCGGCGACACAAACATCGATTGCCCGCGGTTCGACTCCTGCGCGCAATGACGTCATGATCGGCATACCGCTCCAAGTGATCGCGATGCAGCTAGGCGCCTTTCTTCAAATCAATGCAGTTCGTGCCAGACCGTTGTCCGCCGCCGTGTCGTTTCATATTTTGTCTTCCGAATTACGCGGAGTCATTCCACTGGAAGTTGGTTTTAAACTCGACTCCGTGACGCTCGATGGTAACGGCCGCATTACTGGGGCGCGGCTTGTTCCTACTTTGTCTCCGAGCGACCAGATCCCGACACGCGGTGCATTTGAAATCGCCCAGGTATCAGTGGCCGCGAATGCCAATGATCGCATACAGCTTATTTCCGCGGCGACGGCGCCGATGACGGTGCAACTGCTGACTCACTTTGAATTCTCCACGGTCGAGATTTCCAAAAAGTTTGTGGTCGCAGCGCTCGTCTTACGCGCTTGTCACGATTTCGCAGCCGTTACACTTGATCAAGCGGGGCAGATTGGTGGGAAAAGCACGATCCCCTGTGCTCTTAGTGCGATTCAACTGGATTCTTCCTCTCGAATCGCAGAGCTCTCTTTGATCCCACGCCTCCCGCGCTTGGAAGCAGCCCCTACTTCGCGCTAAGGAACGTGGTGGATTAATTCAGGCCGAGCGCGCGAAATGTTTCGTCGACGTACCGAAAGTGAGCGTCGAGCGAGCAAAGTTTGTCGATCTCGGATTCCGAGAGGAGAATCATAATCTCCGGCTCCCGTTTCGCGTTCTGCGCAAATGATTCGTCTCCTTGCCATGTCTTCATGGCCGCACGCTGGACTGCTTCATAAGCGCGCTTCCGTTCGGCGCCTTTGCGCGTAAGGGCGAGCAGGATCGATTGGCTGCAGTAAAGTCCTTTCGTTAGGCCGAGATTCTGCAACATCCGGTCGGGATAAACCTGCAACCCGATCACCAGCTCGCGAAGTTTGTCGAGCATGTAATCGAGCAGAATGCACGAATCAGGAAGAATGATCCGCTCCGCGCTGGAATGGCTGATATCGCGCTCGTGCCAGAGCGCGACATTCTCCAGCGCGGCGAGCGCATGGCCGCGCAGCACGCGCGCCAATCCGCTCAAACGCTCACTCGTAATCGGATTGCGCTTATGCGGCATCGCCGAGCTGCCTTTTTGTCCTTCGCCGAAGAATTCTTCCACTTCCAAAACTTCTGTCCGCTGCAGATGCCGGAATTCGGTTGCCCAGCGATCGATGCTCGAGCCGATCAAGGCGAGCGTGCAGCAAAACTCGCCGTGCCGGTCACGTTGGATAATCTGCGTGGAAAGCGTTGCCGGTTTCAATCCCAGCTTGGAGCAAACCGCGCGCTCGATCGCGGGATCAAGATGGGCGTGAGTGCCGACCGCTCCGCTTAATTTGCCGACGCGAATCCGCTCTGCGGTTTGCGCAAGCCGCTCTTCGGCGCGCCCGAATTCATCGAACATTAACGCGAGCTTCAGCCCGAAAGTGATTGGTTCCGCGTGGATTCCGTGGCTGCGACCGATCATCGGCGTCGTTTTGTACTTGCGTGCCTGCTGCGCAACTGCACTTCGCAATGCATTTAAGTCGGACGATAAAATGCGTGAAGCTTCCGTCAGTTGGACCGCTAGTGTCGTATCGAGAATATCCGAAGAAGTCAGCCCCTGATGGATCCAGCGAGCAGCGGGTCCGACCGATGCCGCAACGTTTTCGAGAAAGGCGATCACGTCGTGGTTTGTTCGTTTCTCGATCTCGGCGATTTCGGGAATTGAAAAACGCGCGCGTTGGCGAATCGCAACGGCGTCTTCTTTTGGGATTTGTCCCAGCTTAGCCATCGCTTCGCAGGCGAGCATTTCAATCTCGAGCCAAATTTCGAACTTGCGCGAATCGGACCAGAGCTCGCGCATCTGCGGCCGGGAGTAACGATCGATCACCGCGCGAAGATAAAAGCGCCTTCTCTTTGCGGGAAGCGTTTTGTACAGCAAAAAAAATCGCCCCGGCAGCGATCAAGCTACCGGGGCAAGATTTTAAAGTGGAATATGAGCCGACGCGATCAGCAAACCCTAGCGCGTGTAAAGCGTCCGTTATTTTTCACGCGCACCTGCCCGCTGCCGAGAAGATCTGCGACTGCTGCCACGGTCTCCTTGGTGTTCTTCGTGCATGAGCTTACGGCGAGAATCAGGTCGCCGAGTGAAAGCTTCTGGCGGTTCTTGAGGATTTGTTTGGTATTTTTCATATCAGATCGGGCCTTTTTATAGCAATTCCGATGCCATGGAGGCCTTCCTGTTAAAGCAGAGACAAGCGACTGAGCGTCAACGTTCAATCTCCGCGTTGCCAGAGACAAAGACATGACATTTGTGTCAGTTTTCGGAACACCACCGTCTCCGGCTGAGTGCCGCCGATCAAGTGCGCGCGGGCTGGCTCAGTCTCAAAATCAGGAGATAAAGAAACGCAAAAACGATAACGAGAAGGATAATCCAGTGTGATTGCGCCTTTATCAAATGCAGCATCGCTTCCGGATTCGACAACAGCTGCGGCTCTTTTCGATAAGCCTGCTCGCCGAGATACGCGAGGACGTAACACCAGATTGCTGAACCGGAGACCGTGACAATGCTGAAAGCGAGGAAATTCATCCGCACAATTCCTGCCGGAATAGAAATGAGATGCCGAATGACCGGGAGAAGCCGCGCGAAAAAAACGCCGCCTGTTTCGTAGCGACTCAGCCATGTTTCAGCACGCTCCAATTTTCGCGGGCTTAACAAAACGAAACGGCCATAGCGCAGAATGAGCGGTCGCCCGATTATCCGTGCGACCCAATAAGTCGCGGCGGCGCCGAGATAGGAACCGAGCGTTCCGGCGACAATGACACCATAGAAGTTCAGATGGCCTTGCGCCGCAAGAAAGGCAGCAGGCGGGATCACCACTTCGCTCGGAACCGGAAAGACAGAACTTTCCATCGCCATGAGGAGGATGATTCCGCCATATCCGCCGCTCAGCACCCAACCAAACCAAGTTTCCAGCAGATGATGCATAAACATTTCAGATTTTCGATTTGAGAATTCAGATTTACCGTGAGCATTAAACCGCGGTACCGCGTCGCTAGTACAATCCTAAATCGGCGATCTGCAATCTTAAATTTATCATGTCGGTTTATCGCCGCGCGCTGCGCTACTATCGCCCGTTCTTCGGCCAAACGATCGTGGGATTGATTCTCACCCTTGTCGGCATCGGACTCAATCTGCTCAAACCGTGGCCATTCAAAATCATCGTTGACGATTTTTTACGGCCCGCGCACGGCATGCGTCCTGACTGGCGACATTGGGTTTTCCTGTTCTGCCTCGCCCTCGTCGGCATCCAAATCGTCTGGGGGATTTTGAATCTGATCACCAACTACTTGTTTGTAAAAGTTGGCCTGCAGGCGCTGCTCAAATTACGCACTGACCTCTACGCTTATCTTCAGTCCCTCTCACTGAAATATCACGATGCACGTCGCTCGAGCGATTC
>WNFD01009107.1_pt1 | contig 11376 bp, 8 predicted proteins | sample 5400491 | NCBI WGS metagenome assembly WNFD01 (sample SAMN13153343, study PRJNA577476) | soil metagenome | isolation source: 120 cm saprolite under Douglas fir tree site 2 hole 2 replicate 2 | place: USA:California | collected 2015-04-18 | reverse complement strand
TAGTCGGGCTTCTCCTGGCCGTTCTTGACGCTGATATAGGTCGGGATGTCGTCCATCGGGCCGGGCCGATAGAGCGCGACCAGCGCGATCAGGTCCTCGAAGCGGTTGGGCTTGAGCTTGGCCAGGATGTCGCGCATGCCGCTGCCTTCCATCTGGAAGACCCCGTAGGCATCGCCTTTGGCCAGCATCCGGAAGGTCGCTTCATCGTCGAGCGGGATCTTCGTGATGTCGATCTTGTCCCGGCCGATCTGCTCGACGGCCTTTTCGATCACGGTGAGAGTCTTGAGGCCGAGGAAGTCGAACTTCACCAGGCCCGCCGTCTCGACCCATTTCATGTTGAACTGGGTGGCCGGCAGTGATTCCTTGTTGTCGGTATCGCGGTAGAGCGGCACGAGCTGATCGAGCGGCCGGTCGCCGATCACCACGCCGGCGGCGTGCGTCGAGGCGTTGCGATAGAGGCCCTCGAGCTGCAGCGCCAGATCGATCAGCCGTTTGATCTCCTCGTCGGCGGCGTATTGCTCCTTCAGGAGCTGCTCGCTCTCCAGCGCCTGCGCGAGCGTCACCGGCTTGGCCGGATTGTTGGGCACCAGCTTGCAGATGCGGTCGACCTGGCCGTAGGGCATGCCCAGCACGCGGCCGACGTCGCGCAGCACGGCACGAGCCTGCAGCTTGCCGAAGGTGATGATCGCCGCCACACGGTCGTGGCCGTATTCGTCGCGCACGTAGCGGATCACCCGATCGCGCTTGTCCTGGCAGAAGTCGATATCGAAGTCCGGCATCGACACGCGCTCGGGATTGAGGAAGCGCTCGAACAGCAGGCCCCAGCGCAGCGGGTCGAGGTCGGTGATCTTGAGCGACCAGGCGACCAGCGATCCCGCGCCCGAGCCACGGCCGGGCCCGACGGGAATGCCGTTGTCCTTGGCCCATTGGATGAAGTCGGCGACGATCAGGAAATAGCCCGAGAAGCCCATCTTCTCGATCATGTCGAGCTCGTAGGCGAGGCGGTCCTGGTACGTCTTGAAGTCGATGTCCGGCGCCAGCCGATCGCCTTTTTGCAGCGCGGCGAGGCCGCTCTCGGCCATTTCCTTCAGCGCATCCTTCTCGGCGCGGCCGGCGAGCTTGGTGTAGCGCGGCAGGATCGGCTTGCGCGGCGTCGGCATGTAGGCACAACGCTGGGCGATCACCAGGGTATTGTCGCAAGCCTCCGGCAGGTCGGCGAAGAGCTCGCGCATCTGGGCGGCCGACTTGAAATAATGTTCCGGGGTCAGCCGGCGGCGGTTGGGATCCTCGATATGGGCGCCCTGCTCGATGCACAGCAGCACGTCGTGCGCCTCGTACATCGAGGCCTTGGGGAAATGAACGTCGTTGGTCGCCACCAGCGGCAGACCGCTTGCATAGGCGAGATCGAGCAGCGAACCCTCGATGCGCCGTTCACCCTCCTCGCCATGACGCTGCAGCTCGATATAGAGCCGGCCGTCGAACAGGGCTTTCAGACGGTCGAGCTGATGGGTTGCGGCCGGCACCTGACCCGCCGCCAGCAAGCGACCGACGCCGCTGCCCATGCTGCCGACCAGGGCCAGCAAGCCCTCGGTATTGCCTTCCAGCTCAAGGAGGGGGAGCGCCGGCAGCGAGCCGGTCTTGAACTCGAGATGGGCGCGGCTCACCAGCCGCATCAGGTTGAGGTAGCCGATCTCGTTCTGGACCAGCAGGGCGAGCCAGTCGGCCGGCGGGGCCTTTCCCACCGTTGCAATGCCGCCCTCTTCCTCCCGGCGGATGCCGAGATCGCAGCCGATGATCGGCTGAATCCCGGCCTTTGACGCATACTGAGCGAACTCCAGGGCGCCGAAGAGATTGTTGCGATCGGTGACGGCCACCGCCGGCATCGCGTTCGCCTTGGCGAGCGCCACGACCATTTCGACCTTGTTCGCACCTTCCGTGAGCGAATAGGCAGACCTGACTTTGAGATGGATGAAATCGGCGATGGCCACGCGCCATCATCGCCTTCAATCCTGTGGAATGTTAGGCAGACAATACGCCGTCCTTGAGGGTGACGGTGCGGTCCATGCGCGCGGCCAGATCGGGATTGTGCGTGGCGACCAGCGCCGCCATGCCGGTATCCCGCACCAACGACAGGAGCTGGCGGAACACCGTGTCGGCCGTCGACGAATCGAGGTTGCCGGTCGGCTCGTCGGCCAGGAGTACGCTGGGTGCGTTGGCGACAGCCCGCGCGATCGCCACGCGCTGCTGTTCGCCTCCCGAAAGGCGCCCCGGCCGGTGGTCGGAGCGGTCCTTGAGTTGCACCATCGCCAGAAGCTCGACGGCGTGGGCGCGTGCCTGACGGCGTGACCGCCCGTTCAGCATCTGCGGCAGCATCACGTTCTCGATCGCCGAGAACTCCGGCAGCAGGTGGTGGTACTGGTAAACGAAGCCCAGGACCTTCCGGCGCAAGGCCGTGCGCTCGCGGTCGTTCGCCGCGCCGGCGGACTTGCCATCGACGATGATGTCGCCGTCGTCCGGCCGCTCCAGCAGGCCAGCGATATGCAGCAAGGTCGACTTGCCGCTGCCCGACTGCCCGACCAGGGCGACGATCTCGCCCGGCCGCAGGTCCAGGGTAATGCCGCGCAGCACTTCGAGGCGGCGGTCGCCCTGCACGAAGGTGCGCTTGACGTCGCGCAGGGCTAGCGGAAACGCCGGATCACTCATGACGCAGTCCTTCGACCGGTTCGACTCTCGTGCTGCGCCACGCCGGATAGGCAGCCGCCACCAGCGACAGAACGATCGCCACGGCAATGACCGATCCCACTTCGACCGCCTGCACCCGCACCGGCATGGAAGTGATGAAATCTACCTCGGCCGAGCCGCTGCCCGCCGCACCCGTCATCCAGGACAGCAGCGCCCCGATCGACGGCATGTTGGCGCAAACCAGGAGGCCGAGCGCCGTGCCGACGGCGGTGCCCACCAACCCGACGGCGGCGGCGGACATGAAGAAGGCGCGCACGATTGTCCGCGGCGAAGCGCCCATGGTGCGCAGGATGGCTATGCTGCCGCGTTTGACCCGGACCAGCATGGTGAAGCTCGCCACCACGTTCATCGCCGCCACCACCACGATCAGGGTGAGGATGATGAACATCATCACCCGCTCGACCTGCAGGGCGCCCACGAAGCGGGCATTGAGGCCGAGCCAGTCCGCGACCTTGAGGTCGTCGCGGCCCAATGCCTTGCGCAACTCAGCCGCCATGCGCGGCGCCGCCGCCGGATCGGCAATGTCGAGGTCGATCGAACTCACCGCCTGGTCTCCGTATTCGAGGTCTTCCTGCAGCATTGGCAGCGGCACGAAGACCAGCGCGCCGTCGAACTCGTAGCGGCGCGTCATGAAGCTCGCCAGCAGGTCGTAGTCGGTATAGCGCGGCGCGATCGTGCCGTTCTCGTTCAGCTTGTGCGTGACGAGCGTCACCTTGTCGCCGGCGCGGACGTTCAGCGCCTGCCGCAGGCGCTCGCCAATGACGATTCCCGGCCGCGTGCCGAAGCCCCCGACTTCGCCGTGGACGATGTTTTTGGTCACGATCTCGCGCGACATCAGGTCTTCCGGGCGCACTCCGCGCAGCGACGCGCCGCGTGTCTGGCCGTTGGCTGAAACCAGCGCCTGGCGTTCGAGCGTGAGGTGGACGGCCTGGACTCCCGGAAAACCCTTGAGCTTGGCCAGAAGCTCGGGTGTGGCCTGGACCATGCCGTCGCGGGCGGTGATCACGATGTGGCCGTTCATGCCGATGATGCGGCCGAGGAGCTGCTGGCGGAAGCCGCCCATGACCGACAGCACCACGATCAGGGTTGCCACGCCCAGCGCCACGCCGATCAGGGAAAAGATCGCGATGAAGGAGACGAAGCCCTCGCTCTGGCGGGTCGCCAGGTAGCGCCAGGCAAGCCAGCGCTCGACCGCGGGTGCCGCATCACTCACGGCGCAGTCCTTCCACCGGATCGAGGCGCGCCGCGCGCGCTGCCGGATAGAGCGAGGCCAGCAACGCAAAGACCAGGGCCATGCCGGCGATCACCGCGACCTCCGTCCATTCGATGCGCGACGGCAGCTCGGCCAGGAGGTAGAGCGTCTCGTCGAACAGGACGATGTCGAAGGTGCTCTGCAGCCATTGGCGGATTGCCTCGATGTTGCGCGCAAAGCCAAGGCCCAGCACGACGCCCAGGATCGTCCCCACCCCGCCGATCGCCAGACCATCGAGCAGGAACACGCGCAGGATGGCGCCACGGCTGGCGCCCATGGTGCGCAGGATGGCGATGTCGGCGGTCTTGGTGCGGACCAGCATGACGAGGCTGGAGACGATATTGAAGGCGGCCACCAGCACGATCATGGTGAGCACCAGGAACATCACATTGGTCTGGGCCTGGATGGCCGAGAAGAAACCGACATTGGCCTGCAGCCAGTCGAACACCCAGCCTTGTGTGCCGATGACCTGCGCGATCAGCCGGCGCGTGGTTCCGACCGACGCATCGTCGCCCACGAAAACCTCTACGCCGGTGACCTTGGTGCCGAGATCGAGCATGCGCTGCGCATCGGTGAGCGGCGCGTAGACGAAATTGGCATCGTAGTCATACATGCCGGCGCAGAAGATCGCCGCCACCCGCGCCGCTGCCGAGCGCGGCATGACGCCGAGCGGCGTGGCGATGGAGACCGGCGAAACGAGCTGCAGGCTGTCGCCGACCTTAAGCCTCAAAAGGTCGGCCAGCCGGCGGCCGATCGCGACGGAGAAATCGCCGCCGAAGTCTTTCAGCGTGCCCCAGTCGATGGGCTTGTCGTCTTCACCGCGGCACTGGGCCCGATAGCGGCTACGCACCTCCGGCGGTCCCTCGATCGAGGCGCTAAGCGGCGTGCGCGCCCGGAAGTCGTCGGGCGCCATGCCGCGCAGCACGACGCCGCGCACGCGATCGCCGGCCACGGCCATGACCTGGCCCTCGACCGCAGGCGTGGCCGTCACCACACCGGGCACGGCCCTGATTCGCGCCAGCAGGTCGGGCGTGGCGTCCAGACCATCGCGGCTGCCCTGGACGCCGAGCTGGCCGCTGATGCTCGACATCTGGCGCAGCATCTCGACGCGAAAGCCGTTCATCACGGACATGACCACGATCAACGTGCCGACGCCCAAGGTAATGCCGACCAGCGAGAAGCCGGCAATGACCGAGATGAAGCCCTCGTCGCTGCGGGCGCGCAGGTAGCGAAAGGCGATGAGGCGCTCGACGGCGGCGAAAGCCATGATGCGCCTGTCTCCGGCTCAGCCGAACCGCAGGGCGACCTGGTCGAACGGCAGCTCCTCGCGCTGGCCGGTCTTGCGGTTCTTGAGCTCGGCCTTGCCGGCCGCCACTCCCTTCGGGCCCACGATCACCTGCCAGGGCGTGCCGATCAGGTCCATGTCGGCGAATTTGGCGCCGGGCCGCAGCTCGCGGTCATCGTGCAGCACCTCGATGCCCTTCGCGACGAGTTCGTCATAGAGCTTCTGGCAGGCGCCGAATACCGCGCCGTCGTCGGGCTTCAGATTGACGATGGCCACCCTGAACGGCGCCACCGACTCCGGCCAGATGATGCCGGCGTCGTCGTGGCTCGCCTCGATGATGCCGCCGACCAGGCGCGACACGCCGATACCGTAGGAGCCCATCTCGACGGTGATCTGCTCGCCGCCGGGGCCGGCCACGACTGCCTTCATCGGCTCGGAATACTTGGTGCCGAAGTAGAAAATATGGCCGACTTCGATGCCTCGCGCGGCCAAGCGCTCGCCTTCGGGAATCTTCTCGAACGCCGCCTTGTCGTGCTTCTCGTCGGTCGCGGCATAGAGCGACGTCCACTCGTTCACGATCGGCTGGAGATCGGCGTTGTAGTCGATCTTGCGGCTCAAGATATCCTTGTCGACCAGCCCCTTGTGGCAGAACACGGCGCTCTCGCCGGTCTCGGCCAGGACGATGAACTCGTGGCTCAAGTCGCCGCCGATCGGGCCGGTATCGGCACGCATCGGTATCGCCTTCAGGCCCATGCGCGCGAAGGTGCGCAGGTAGGCCACGAACATCTTGTTGTAGGAGCGCGTGGCGCCCGCCTTGTCGACGTCGAAGGAGTAATTGTCCTTCATCAGGAACTCGCGCCCGCGCATGACGCCGAAGCGCGGCCGTACCTCGTCGCGGAACTTCCACTGGATGTGATAGAGGTTTTTAGGCAGGTCGCGATAGCTCTTCACGCCATCGCGGAAGAGCACGGTGATCATCTCCTCGTTGGTCGGGCCGTAGAGCATGTCGCGATCGTGACGATCCTTGATGCGCAGCATTTCCGGGCCGTAGGCGTCGTAGCGACCGCTTTCGCGCCACAGGTCGGCCGACTGGATGGTCGGCATCAGCACTTCCTGGGCGCCCGTCGCGTCCTGCTCCTCGCGCACGATGCGCTCGATGTTCTTCAGCACGCGAAAGCCGAGCGGCAGCCAGGCATAGATGCCGGCGCTGGTCTGGCGGACGAGCCCGGCGCGCAGCATCAGGCGGTGCGAGACGATCTGCGCCTCTGCCGGATTCTCCTTCAGGGTCGGCAGAAAGTACTGGCTCATCCGCATTCTGGTTCAGTCCTTGCTCGGCGCTCCGGGGTGGCCGCGGACTGTATGAAACGCGGCCTGCAAAGGCAAACAAGCCGGTCGCGACTGGTTTTGCACAGGGCAATGCCCGCACACTCGACGCGACAACCGGGGGAGAACACCAATGCTCGAGCGGATCTTCAAGCTCAGCGAGAACAAGACCAACGCCAAGACCGAGATCGTGGCCGGGATCACGACCTTCCTGACCATGGCCTACATCATCTTCGTCAATCCGGCGATCCTGGAGGCCGCCAAGATGCCGTTCGGCGCGGTGTTCGCGGCGACCTGCGTGGCGGCCGCCATCGGCTGCTTCCTGATGGCTTTCCTCGCCAACTACCCGATCGCACTGGCGCCCGGCATGGGGCTGAACGCCTACTTCGCCTTCACCGTCGTGGGCGGCATGGGCTACAGCTGGCAGGTGGCGCTGGGCTGCGTTTTCATCTCGGGCATCATCTTCTTCATCATCAGCGTGCTGCCGATCCGGGAATGGATCGTCAACGCGATCCCAAAATCGCTCAAGATGGCGATTGCCGCCGGCATCGGCCTGTTCCTGGCGCTGATCGCCCTCAAGAACGCCGGCATCGTCGTCGGCGACAAGGCGACCCTGGTCACGCACGGCAAGCTCACGAGCTTCCCGGTCGTCATGGCAGCGCTTGGTTTCGCGCTGATCGTCGCGTTGGAGTATCGCCGCATCATGGGCGGAATCATCATCGGGATCCTGGCGGTGACGGTGGTGGCCATCGCCGCCGGGCAGCAGAAGTTCGAAGGTATCTTCGACCTGCCGCCCTCGATCGCCCCGGTATTCCTGCAGATGGACCTGGGCGGCGCACTCCAGGTCGGGCTGGTGACCGTGGTGTTCGCCTTCCTGTTCGTCGACCTGTTCGACAATACCGGCACGCTGATCGCGCTCGCCCATCGCGGCGGCTTCATGCGGCCGGACGGCACCGTTCCCCGCCTGAATCGCGCCCTGATCTCGGACAGCGCCGCCGCCATGATCGGCGCCGCCGTCGGCACTTCGACCACCACCAGCTACATCGAGAGCGCGGCCGGTATCAATGCAGGCGGCCGCACCGGCCTTACCGCCGCCATCGTCGGCCTGCTCTTCATCCTGGCGCTGTTCGTGGCACCTCTGGCGGGCTCGATCCCCGCCTACGCGACGGCGCCGGCGCTGCTCTATGTCGCCTGCCTGATGACGCGCAGCCTGATCGAGGTGGCGTGGGACGATATCACCGAAGCGGCGCCGGCGGTGATCACCGCGCTCGCCATGCCGTTCACCTTCTCGATCGCCGAAGGCATCGCGTTCGGATTCATCTCGTACGTCGGAATCAAGTTCGCGACGGGCCGCTACAGCGACGTCCATCCGGCCGTCGGAATTCTTGCTGTGCTGTTCGTGATCAAATATGTGGTCATCGGATGATCACATGAATCATCCGGACATTTGTCCGTAGTCGAACGACCTCGAACCCTAACAATTGTTCCGTGACGTCCCGGGGACGGAAAGAAAAGGTCTTGGCAAGGCGCAGGCTTCCCGCTAAACAGCCTACGCCTTGGGCGCAGGCCCGAGTTTAGGGAGGAGAGCGGCGCAAGCCGCCCAGAGACGAGTTTCGGGGGTTGAGGGACGGCGGACGAAAAGTCCGCCGTTTCCTTTTTAAACAATGGCTTATCGGATAATCCTAAGATACTGGATTAACTAGGCCGCGGCCCCCCGCATTACATCTTTTTCCAGTCCCCTACCTGCTCGAATGCGAAGGCCGCCCTGTAGATTGCGGGCTCGTCGAAATGGCGGCCAATCAGCATGAGGGAGACCGGCAGGCCGTCCGCCATGCCGCAGGGTACCGCCATGGCGGGATGGTGGGTGATGTCGAACGGTGCAGTGTTGGAGATCATGTCCAGCGCCCTTTCGATCTGCAATTCGCGCGGTGCGTCGGGCGGCGGCAGCTTCGTCGCCTTGATGGGCGTGGTCGGCATCATCAGCAGGTCGTATTCGCCAAGTGCTGCATCGTAGGCGGCCGTCAGAAGGCGCGTGATGTTCATCGCCTTGCCGTAATAGCGACTGCCGTAATAGTGGCGGATGTAGGTGCCCAACATGGTGAAGAGCTTGGTGGTCTCCGACATCTCGTTGGCGCGGTTACGCCAGTTGCGATGGAAATCCATCAGGCTGGTGACATAGAGGTCGGGACGGCTGACCCCGTAACCGTCGCCCCACATCATGGTCTGGGTCAGGCCCTCGATGCCGATCGGCATCCACAGCGCCCCTGCCGTCATGTGCATGGGAATCGAGACCTCGCCGACCGTGGCCCCCAGAGTCTCGAACGTCTTGGCTGCCGCCTTGACCTTGGCGTTCACAGCAGCCTCGGCGTTTGGCTGGGCGAAGCCCTCGGTCACGAGGCCGATCTTCATGCCTTTGATGTCGCCTTTCAGCGCCTGGGTATAGGGGTGCGTCTTGACGTTTATCTGGCGCGAATCGTAGCCGTCCGGGCCGGCCAGGACCTCCAGAAGCAGGGCATTGTCGGCGACAGTTGCGGTCATCGGGCCGGTGTGATCGACATAGACCTCGATCGGCATGATGCCGGTATAGGGCACCAGCCCGTGCGTGGGCTTCATTCCATAGGTCCCGCAGAACGACGACGGCATGCGGATCGATCCACCCTGATCGCCGCCCAGCGCCATGTCGACCTCACCCAGGGCCACCAGCACGGCACTGCCCGACGAGGAGCCGCCGGCCGAGTAGCCCATCTTGTAGGGATTGTGCACCGGGCCGGTGGCGTTGGTGTGACTGCCGCCCGAGAGGCAGAAATTCTCGCAATGCGCCTTGCCGACGATCGTGCCGCCGGCATCGAGGATGCGCTGCACCACCGTCGCGTCGATGTCGGGCACATAGCCTTCCAGCGTCGCCGCGCCGTTCATCATCGGCACACCGGCCAGCATGATGTTGTCCTTCAGCACCACCGTCTTGCCTTTGAGCTTCCCGCGGCTGGCGCCCGGGACCTTCGTCTTCACGTACCAGGCATTGTGCTTGTTCTCGTCGCCCGCCGGCCGATAGCCCGGCGTGCGCGGATATTTCACCCGTGGCAGGTTGTCCGGCATGGCATCGACCGGTTGTCCGGCATGGCATCGACCACGTTGTAGGCGGCCACGGAGGGCCGCATGAGGTCGATGAAGGACTTCACGTCGGCGTCGGAAAGCGACAGGCCCACATCGGACGCCACTTCGCGCAGTTGCTCTTCGGTCGGAACTTGTACGGCCATGATTTCCTCCTTTTGCTTCGGCTTGTCGTTTTACGGCGCCAGGTGCCGCATCAGCTGCGGATCGCTCTTGACCGATGCGGACGGTCCTTCGAGGGCGATGTGCCCGCGCTCCATCACGTAGGCATATTCAGCCACCTCGAGCGCCAGTTCGATGTGCTGCTCGACCAGAATCACCGCCATCTCACGCGACAGTCGCTTCAGCCGGTCGGCGATCTCCTCGATCACGCCGATCCACACGCCCTCGGTCGGCTCGTCGAGCATCAGCAACTTCGGCCGGCCGAGCACGGCACGACCGATCGCCAGCATCTTGCGCTCACCGCCCGACAGCGTGCCGGCGGTTTGCGCCAGCCGCTGCGCCAGCTTGGGAAAGAAGTCGAGCACGTAGTCCATGCCCGAACGGTCGGGCTGGCGCACGCAGCCCAGCAGCAGATTTTCGCGAACCGTGAGTTTGGCGAAAATAGCGTGCTCCTGCGGGACATAGCCGATGCCGCGCCACACCCGGCGTTCGGCCGGCTCGCCCTCCACCGCCATGCCGTCGAGACGGATCGAGCCGGACATCGCCGGCAGTTCGCCGAACACCGTCTTCAGCAACGTCGACTTGCCGGCGCCGTTGCGCCCCAGCACGGCGATGGCGCCCCGCACAGGCACCTTCATCGACACGCCGAACAGGGCTTGGCTCCGGCCATAACCGGCGTTCAGCCCGTCGACCTGCAGGAGGACAGGATCAGACACGGGTCGTGAACACCTGCTGGACCTTGGTCGAGCGCTGGATCGTCTCGACGTCGCCCTGATCCAGCACCTTGCCCTGGTCGAGCACGGTCAGATGATCGCAGATGTCGCGGATGAAATGCAGGTCGTGCTCGACGATAATCAGGGCGCAGTGCGCCTTGATCGGCGCCAGCAGCTTGCCGGTGACGTGCCGCTCTTCCGGGCTCATGCCGCCGGTCGGCTCGTCGAGCAGCAGCAGCTTGGGCTTTAGCGCCAACGCCATGGCGATCTCCAGCCATTGCTGCTCGCCATGGCTCAGTTCGCCGGCCAGATCGTCGGCGCGGTCGATCAGGCGGAAGCGCTCGAGCAGGTCGCCCACCTCGCCGTCGAGTGCCCGGCGCGACGACGACAGCAGCAACCTGATCAGGCTTTCGTTCGATTGCGTGGCCAACAGGACGTTGTCGTAGACCGACAGTTCGGGCAGGACCGCGGTGATCTGGAATTTCAGGCTGAGGCCGGCGCGGGCCCGTTCGTAGGGCGTGGCGCGCGTGATGTCTTGGCCCTCGAACACGATGGTGCCGCTGTCGGCGAAATGAGCGCCGGCAATCGCCTTCAAAAGCGTGCTCTTGCCCGAGCCGTTGGGTCCGATCAGCCCGTGGAACGTGCCGGCCTGCACGTCGATGTCGACGCCATCGAGCGCCCGCAGAGTGCGAAACGTCTTGATGACACCGCGGATCTCCAGAAGCGCCATGGCAACGTCACCCGCCGCGCCGGCGCCGGCCGTATGAGCCGATGCGCTCGCGGTCGGA
>WNFD01006824.1_pt1 | contig 11377 bp, 12 predicted proteins | sample 5400491 | NCBI WGS metagenome assembly WNFD01 (sample SAMN13153343, study PRJNA577476) | soil metagenome | isolation source: 120 cm saprolite under Douglas fir tree site 2 hole 2 replicate 2 | place: USA:California | collected 2015-04-18 | reverse complement strand
CGTAACCTGGCTATGACTCTCCTTCATCGTTCCGGTTCTTCTCGCAGTGCTGCTACGCGTCGCTCGTTCTCCTACCATCCCCGCAGAGCTTTTGTCCTTCTGTTCGCCAGACCCTCACCCCAGCCATAATTCACAGACCTGCCGCAGCCGGGGAGACCGCCTGGCCGACAAAGTGCAGGCGCTGCATGCCCTCTTCGACATCATGCTGGCCGACCGCGGACCCGGCGCGGTCACCACGCTCACAGCGCGGGAAAAAGGCCTGCTCGACCGGGCCATTTACGAAACGTACCGCAAGGTCGGCATTACCGCGGACCCGCGCACCCATGACCGCCAGGTGCCGCTCCTGGGTGACTTATATGACGTGCTCAAAAGCAACGTGTGCGGCAAAGACGCCTATGGGCTCGCAGACCGCCTCTACCGCTTTGTGCAGGGCAGTCTCGCCGGTCCCTGCAACGCCCCCACCGATGTGGCGCTGGATAGCCATCTGCTGGTCTTCGATATTCGTGACATGTCTGGCGAACTGCGCCCCATCGGCGTCTTTTTGATCACCGATTTCGTGTGGACGCAGGTGCTGCACAGCTACCGGCCCCGCAAGCTCTACATCGATGAGGCCTGGTCGCTCATCCAGCATCCCGAAGGCGGTCGCTTCCTGGCCAACCTGGCACGCCGCGCACGCAAACGCTATCTCGCGCTGGTCACCATTACCCAGAACCCGGAACTCTTCGCCAACGACGAATGGGGCAGCGTGGTGGCCGCCAATGCCGCGACCAAGGTCCTCAAGAAGCAAGATCGCACCAGCGCCGATGCTATTACCTCGCGGTTCCAACTCACAGGTGGGGAACAACAACGATTACTCACGTTCGCGAAACACGAAGCGCTGCTGCTGTCAGGCGGCAAACGGGTCATTATCCACGTCGAGGCCAGTCCCCTGGAGCATCGTCTGGCAACGACCGACCCGCGCGAACTGGCGCGTCGCCTCGAACAGGAGCAGACGCGTTCACAGGGAGACCGGTTCGTACAGCATGCTGGCCAGCAGCCCCCAGGCATGACCGGCAACGGCTATCACCATCCGAAAGCACCCGGAGTGCAGGCCTCTGGGAAACCGGGCAACGAGAAGGACGAACACACGAGAGCAATGAGACGCACAGAGAGAGCAAAGCATGGCAACGACAGGTAGGATGCCCTGAGAGCAGTTTTCAGCGGATCGTTTTCAGATGCACCATTGATGCCGTCTCGAATCATCTGCATGATTGCTCAGGCACCACGATGTATCTGTACAGGATGGGATGGCATGAATCTTGAACAGCAGCGGCTGGCACTGCAAGTGATACCTCCACGCAGCGCCAGTAACCGGGATATCGCGGCACTTGAAACGGTGATGCAAGGGCTGGCGCTGGGTGTTCGACAGCCGGTCGCCCTGGAAATAGCCCGGACAACGCGCGGACGGCAGTTCTTGCTGCGCGCCACCTCGCCTGCGGCACTGGAGCATCTCGCTGCCCAGATCCAGGCGCGCTACCCGCAGGCCACCATCCAGCCGCTTTCCGAGGACCCGCTGAATATCAAGCCAGGCGAGGCTATCACGGCGGTCGAGTTACAGCCGGGGGCGGCCTCGTACCTGCCGTTGCGTTCCTGGCGCGAGCGGGAACTGCCCGTTGAAGGCACAGACCCATTGCTGGGGCTGCTCGCAGCAGTGAGTCATATGCCAGAGAACATGCGCGTGGTGGCACAGCTCGCGCTAGTGCCACTCTCACCCACCTGGTCGCAGGCGTACCGGCGCAGGGCGGTCGAACATCCCTTGGAGCCTGAACGCCAGCGGCAGCGTAGAAATACCACGACATCAGGATCATCCGCCCCCAGTACCGCCGGAATCATCGCGATGGGCATCCTGGTCGCCCTCCTTTTGCTCTGGTATCGTTTCTCGAAGAGGCTGCCATCATGGATCGTGCATGCAGGAGTGCTCTTGCTCCATGGAAAGAACCCCCAGCTTTCTTCCTCGCAGGTAACGCTGCTCGTCGTTGGCCTCCTCGGCATCGCGATCGCGATCCTGCTGGGGCTGTTGGGGGTCAACTGGGTGCTGCGTCGTTTGAGCCACACGTCTATCTACGATATGCGCCTGGTGGCCGAGAAGACAGGGCGGAGCGCCTATCGGGCACGCCTGCGCCTGTTTGTCATCGCATCTCGTGAAGCCTCCGCAGGAAGGAGCGCAGAGGACATGCATGGAGGGTCTCTCCGGCAGCGCTACCTCTCCCTCGTCGTGCGTCCGCACGATCTCTCGCTTGCTCGCATCAGGAGCACTTTCCAGCAGTGGCAGCAAACGCGCCGTCGACAACACGAGCAGGCCAGGGCGCGAGAGGAGGTGTTGGACCGCCTGACTGCCGCCTACCGGCAATTCCATACTGCCGCAGGTGGCTACTTTGTGCCCTATCGCCTCTCTGAGGGAAAGCGCGACGCCTGCTCTTACGCGGGCATGGTCTCGCTGGCGTGTTCACCGGATGGCAGCGTGACCTGCGACGATCACGCCACATCCTCAGCGTGGCCGATATCGCGGTGCTCTGGCACCTGCCCCAGTCGAGTGATCTGCCCGATCTGCCGCTCCTGGAGCGGGGACGCGCCCGCACGGCACTGGCGCCCCCAGAGCTGACGGTGGGCCAGGGCTGGAAGATCGGCATCTCCCGTCATGCAGGGCACGAGGTATCGGTCTTCCTGCCCCAGGAGTGTCTGCGCCATAACCTGCTGGCCGTGGCCAGCACGGGCAAGGGCAAAAGTACGCTCTTCCAGCATCTGGCGCAGGCTGCGTGCACTCTGCGAGCCAACACCGTTGGTGCAGATGCTCCCGGGCTGGCGTTCATCGAGCCGCACGGCGACGTCGTGCATGCCCTGTGCGGGCTCCTTCCCGCGCGTGAGCGGGATAACGTGGTGCTGGTCGATCTGGCCGACACCAACTATCCGGTGGGTATCAATCCGCTGGATATGGTGGGAAAGGACCGTGATAAGGCCGTGGATACGCTGATCACCATCGCTGAACACCTCTGGGCCTCCAGCTATGGCTCGCGCACAGAAAACGTCCTCGAATATGCGCTTAAGACCCTGGCCGACGCCAATGAGCAGCTCATCGAGAGCGATCCAGACCTGGGGCCCGACAGGCAATATACCCTGCTCGATGTGATGCCGCTCTTGCGAGTGGCGAGCTTTCGCCATGCCGTCCTGGAACAGGTGCGTGACCGCCTGCTCCACGACTGGTGGCAGCACTACTACGAGCCGCTAGATGCCCATCAGCAGCGCGAGATCACCTCCTCGGTGATCACGAAACTCTCCAAGTTCGCCAGTTCGCGCGTCGCGCGGCGCATCCTGGGGCAGCCCCGTTCGACCATCGATCTGCGCGAGGTGATCCGGTCGGGGCAGCACCTCCTGGTGAGTACCGCGAGCGGCGTGGTCGGGGCTGACCTCTCGGAATTGGTCGGCATCGTCCTGTTGGGTCTCTTTGAGGCGGCGCTCGCGGAGCAAGCTATCCTGCCACCAGAACAGCGGCGGCGCTACCTGGTGCTGATCGACGAGTTCCAGGTCTACCGGGGTGCGAACTACCAGAGTATGCTCGCTGAGTTACGCAAATATGGTGGCAGTTTCGCTCTGGCGACGCAGTCGCTGGCGTACCTGGACCGGCTGGATCGCACGCTGCGGGCGACGGTGCTGGCCAATATCGATCACCTCTTCGCCTTCCATATGGCCGGGGAGGATGCGCGTCTGCTGCATGAACTGGACGGCATCGCGGAGGAGGAGATAACCAACCTGGATGATTTCCAGTGCTATGTGAAGCTCTCACTGCACGGCCACCGGTTGCCCATCTTCTCACTCGACCTGGACGCGCCACCTCGTTCCGACGAGGACATGGCGCAGCAGGTCCGCCTGCGCAGCCGAGCGCGCGATTCGCGACCAGCCGGGGTGGTCGACGACTTAATCCGGCAGACGCTGGCACGCCAGCGGAGTGCGGCGCCGACCAAACCACGAGCGTTACCCACGAGTTGACAATGAGGGAGAGAAGCACATCAAAGTACATCTGCAACTTTGCGAGGTACACCATACGCTGGCTCTCGGAGCCAATCGAGAAAAGCTGGCCAATCACGCGGTCGTGGATAGTGGCCCCCTGTTGCATCAGCGCTAGAGCTTCGGTGGCTCGGCCCAGCGCCACATACAGACTCGCCAGGTTGTATAAGCTACCGGCAACGTCGAGATGGTCTTCCCCTAGGCGTTGACGTCGAATGGCCAGTGCCTTCTGATAGAGCGGCTCAGCCTCGGAATAGTTGCCCTGAGCCTTATGCAGTCGTGCCAGGTTGTTAATGTAGGAGGCTGTGGTAGGATGATTCTCTCCCAATGTAGCGATTCCAAGCGTGATGGCTTCTCGGTACAATAACATAGCTTCCGTGTAATTGCCTTGGCCACGCTGTACTGCGGCCAGACTGTTTAACGTGTTTGCCACCTCTGGATGATGTTCTCCCAAAATCTTTCGTTGAATCGCCAACACCTGTCGTAAAGATGATTCGGCTTGTGTGAACTCCTCCATAGCAAGGTACAGCACACCGAGATTGCTCAGACTGCGGGCGACGAGTGGGTGGTCCTCTCCCAGCAATTCACGCCTGATTGTTAAGGCCTGCTGCAGGAACGACTCGGCTGTCGTGTAGTTGCTCAGAGCTTGGTAGAGGAGTCCGAGGTTATTCAAGCACACCGCTATAAGCTGCTGAACCTGTTCTTCCTGTACCATCTGCAAGATCGCGAGAGCCTCCCGGTAGAGCGGTTCAGCGGCGTCATAGTTGCCCATTGAGTAATACAAGTAGGCGAGGCTATTCAGATTGTTGGCTAGTTGTATAGCCTGTTCTTTGAGATCCTCACGGAGGATCGCTATCGCCTCTTGATAAAGTGGCTCAGCTTTGGTGTACTCGCTGAGAGACTCGTATACTCCTGCAAGGTTGCTTAATGTGAGCGCCAACTCGGGATCATTTTTCTCAAGGTGTTGACGCGCAAGGTTACAGGCCTTCGTGGCAATAATCACTGCTTCTCTGTAGCGACCATCGCCGTAGTACTCAACGACTTGCGTGTTCAATTCGATAATCTGTTGCTGAATAGCAGCATCCATCTCCCTACTCCTTTTCCGGTGACAGTAAAACATGATGGTTCTATGTTGCCGTCAACTCAGAGATCTGGAGAAGCGGCCCAAGGTCGCCCCGACAGATGAAGGCTCCCCAGTAATATGGTTGAGGATTGCTGGCCTTCATCGCTAATTGCGCTTCTCGTAGTGCCTCCGCACGGGACTGACCGGAGAGAAGGCGTCGGTAGAAGTCCTGCATCAACTCCTGCGTCTGTCGATCTGGTACCCCGCAAAGACGTGAGCCCTGCGGCCTACCGGCGGCAATGTCGGGGCCTGATCCCATGCCCTGCTAAAATCGGCAAGACTGGCGCGACGAATGGGCAAGTCTCCCATTTTCTCCTTGTTGAACTTGAATATGCCTTTGATTCTATCCAAGCCATACTTAAGACCATGTGTCCACTCCTCTGTCAGGGCAGCCAGGTCTCGGTTGATATCAAACGGCGTGAACTTTGGTGCATTGCTCACTAAGGGGGGCACGGGAACGCCCAGCTTTTTGAGATGCTCGGTGACTTCCTCCGTCCACCACTTGCTCGGATCCCGTTTCCGCCATTGATCGAGGGCATCGTTGGCGCTCTGGATGTCCGCCTTGATAGCCTGGCAGCGCTTGAGCAGATCGGCGCGCTTCAATGCGATGTCTTCCCCAATCTCTCGCAACTGGTTGGCGATGGCCCGACAATCGGTCTCAAAGGTCTGTCGCGGCTCTTTGGCGATCAGTTGTGCGCTTTGGATCGCCAGATTGAGGGTATCGGGGCCTGTATCTGGGGCTAAGAAGCGCTGAATGCCCTGGATTTGCCAGGTGAGTTGCTCGCGCCATAGGCGCTCTGTAAGGTCGGCTTCAGTCAGGAGTTGATCGAGGGTAAAAGTCCAGCGCTTCTCCAGGAGATCAATGATGGGTTGATAGATGTCCTGGGCATAGCCTTCCCCAAAACGAACGAGATATCGAATTCGTTGGATCAATGCCCCTACCGAGGGATGGCCGTAGAGATTCAGCGGGCGGTTTTTATTTCTGAGACAAACCACAGAAAAGATAGCCGTTTCTGCTCTAGACTGGCATTGTTTCCATTCTTCAGAAGAGATGCCAAAAAGGGTACAGATCATTGATTGGTAGCTGCTTATTCGTTTCCTGTCCTGGATTTCGGCTACCTTTTGGTTGCTTTCTGTTTCAATGCAATTGACGACAAAAATCACCTTTCGCAGGATGTTTTCTTTGAGCTTCGCTACATGTGAGGAACCATAGACATCTTTGATAAAGTGCAAACAGTCCTTAAGAATCTCTGTCTCATTTTTATTTGTGGGAAGCAGGACGATGCTCGAAGCGTACTCCTTGTTGATATAGGCACGAGTAACCTCACCGTGACGGGCATAGAGTGAACCAAGACCCGGTGTATCAGCAAGCGCGGTGTGGTGAGCAGGCTCTTGTTCAAGTAGACGGATGCCCTGCTCACGAAAAAAGAGGCCGAAACGTCTTCGTCCCAGGGTATCTGATCGCTTTGAGGATTATAGCGTTCCCAGCCTTCATGTGTGGTCAGATCGATCTCGCTAGGGATGTCTCCCATGCCAGGGAGGCGTTTCCACTGGTCGGGGAGTAGGCCAGGGGTATGCGATAATAGCGTGGCCGTTCGCTTGGCAGGATTGACCACCAGCGTCTGGTTGGCCGGGAAGAGACCTTCAAGGGTCAGGTCGAGCAGCCCTTCTTGGAGACCTTCACCATCCTGGGCTTCATGCACAGAATTTCTCATAGGCAGACATACGCTGACATACTCCTCTCTCGGACGTACAGAGGAGACTCCATCGCTGCTTCTCCGACACAGAAGCGATCGAACCCTCTCGACACAGGGCTGGAGCAAGTCGTTCCCTTGCTCAGAGGAACTGCTGGAAGGATACGCCCAGAGCAGGTGTTGTGGCACTGTATGATGTGCTCTGTATGACAGTGACAGACGATGGCGGTGCCGCTGCATGGGTCCAAGGCACCACGCAGCGACAGTGGTGAGAACGGGACAGCACCCGGTTGTGCATGAGCGGCTTCACGTGAGCACCAAACGAATTTGGTGCAAATCCCGTCACATCTAGTGAAGTGAGCAAAAGCGGTAACAGGTGAATGTCATACGCTTGTATAGCATAGGCTACTTCCTGTGCGAAAACGGATCTTTTCCAGGGCACCTCTACTAGAACGGAAGTTCTATACATCCAGCATGAGTATACAGAGTGCGGACATACCTTGTCAAGATGACCGTACTTTGCTCCTATGCTTCAGGGTCGATGCGTGCCCACAGCGTCAAGCACCTGCAGGAGAGGGACAGATTCTTCCCTGGCGCGTTTCACACACAGCAAGCACTGACTTGCTCTTGCATGGACAGCATATCCAATTTACCAAAATGCGCTGAGGAAGGAACAACGTGTGAACTCGCTCCACTGGGCGATTTTGTCATACAAGTGCTTATGATCGCACACAGGGACTTAGCTTTCAGGAGAGGGCAGATGTTGCGGTGGTTGTGGCGGTAGCATGGCGGCGCTGATATTGTTCGGCGAACTCGTACTTGTTGGCAAACATGCGGTTCCCGCAATAGACATTGCGCCTGCTAAATGGTTCTGGGGTCTGATGGAGGAGTCGTGCTCGCACCTGGGGTTTATGAGCCCCAGGGGAGTCGAACCAGGGTTCTGGCAAGCAGTAGACCGAGTCGTGTACCCAGGATGGACAAGCAATCCCGTAGCGCCCACAGAGCCATTCGACCGAGGCAGCACAGAAGGCGGCCCACCTGAGAGCATCGATGCCTGGTGCGTCTGGAAGGATGAGTGGATCAGCAATGAGTCGCGCACGGTGATCTTTGGCATAGTCAAACCACTCATTCATGAAATTGCCCAGCGCTACCCACGGTCTCTCACCCTGACAGACGGCTTGATACGTCAGAGCCATGGTTTGTATATGATCATGTGCTTCCATAGCATCTCCCGATGATGCGCGCTTTCTTCTCATATTCCTTTATTCTATCACATAGCTCACTATGGAAATATCTCGTCCAGGGTGTCATCGAGATGATTGAGTTGTTGGGCGTGCTTATTGGGAATGTACCGATCAACCAACCGCTGCGCCTGTGTGCGCGTCCGAATCTTCAAATGCTGGCAGAGGGAGGAAATGTCCTCTCGATCTTTTGGACGTCCTGCGAACAGCTTCAACGCCAGAATATAGTCACTTGGCGGTACATACACTTCAAGCAGAGCGTAGGTGCGCCACAGGGTCCCTTCTGGCGCCGTACCAGTGTCGTGGAGGAAGTCGCCGATGAGATCATTGAGCCAGTTGCCTGGAAGCTTGTTCTTCTGAGCAACTGCCCGTACCGCTGCCTTGAAGCTCTGAGAGAGCGGCGAGTTCACGGAGTTCTCCACATCTTTATGCAACACGTCGATATCATTGGTCGAGGGTCTATTGTGAATTTGCGTGAGCATGAATGCCCCACCGACTAAGAGGACACGGATGGGGTGTTGGACACCCTGGTGCTGCAACTCCTGGCCGAGTTCAGCAAGATACCTTTCAATTTCATGTGCCTGCATCGAGACAACCTCAGTTTCATGGGAGTCGGATAGCTCTCTGCTTCAATCTCTTACGAAATGTAGGAGGTTGAAGCGTATCCGTGACAATAAGACGTTTCACCGCTCTTGCCCGAGAGATGCCAACGCTCGTTGCTCCTGATCCTCTGTCTGCACTACTCCAGCCCCGCTCATGATACACTATTTGCACGCGATAGTGAAGCATATGTTCTAACCTCTTTGCTCTGTGTGACCCATCACGCAGAGTGGTATCAGCTTCACACCCTTGGCAGTAAAACCGGCATTACTTCCTACAAGAGGTGCTGGATAAGCTATATGCTTGCAAGGAATGATTGCGGAACGGTGGTAAACTAGAGGGGAAAGCATGTGGAAGGTAGGAGAAAGGAAAGAAGAAGTGCCAGCCCCAATCACTTTGCCACCAGTAGATGAACAGCGGGAGTCCGAGCTGCATCAGCGTTATGAAGAAGCCACAGATGCAGAGACGAGAGCTCGGTATCAGATGATTGTGCTTGCCCAGTTGGGTCATACAGCCCCGCACATTGCGCGCCTGGTGCTGCGCAGCGAGGATACGGTAGCCCGCGTCCTCAACCGCTTCGAAGCCGGGGGATTGGACGCGGTGCTCCGGCGCACCTCGCCAGGGCGCAAGCGTACGATCACGGCAGCCTGGGAAGCCGAGTTGTTACGGGTGATCGAATTGGACCATCATGAGGTGGGCCAGGAAACCACCAACTGGACAACCGAACTGCTTGCCGATTACCTGGGTCAGCAGACAGGGATTACGGTCACACACGAGACGGTGCGGATCTACTTGCATGCGCATGGGTACGTGTGCAAGCGACCGACCTGGACCTTACGACGCAAAGCCGAAGAGCAAGCCGACTACGTGGGAAAAGATTGCGGGTAGAGGTCTTATTAGCAGGGACCACAGCTCCTGAACCTCTACCCGTTGAGCCGTTGGTCGAAGCTGATTTGTGGCAACAGCTTCCCGCCGATCTGCCGTACCTGCTCACCCTGTTGCCGCGAGCAGACCTCTACCGGGCTCGGATGAGGTGCAATTCGCCTTTCATCCGACACTCACACGCCTCTGGAGCCTCAAGGGTCGGCGGGGCCAACGTCTGATCGGGGCCCTGGGCGATAACCGGAGGGTCTATGGCTTTGGGCTGGTGGACTGGAGAGATGGGTGGTTTGATGGCAGGATCGCCTCTGGACGGACGGCTGATGTCTTTTGCGACCAGGTGCGTGCGGCGGTGGCTCGTTCGAAGGCGCGTGGGCGCGTGGCGATTATCATTGCGGACAATCTCAAAACTCACACAGCGAAAGGGTCCCTGCTCGTGCGCAGCATGCTGACCGAACTCTCTGATCAGCTCTCTCTGGTCTATACGCCTGCCTACGACCCGGATGCCAATCGCATTGAATGGCTCTGGCGCATCTCGCGCCGCATCGTCACGCATAACCATCAGCGCAAAGACTTTGAAGCACTGTTGGCTGATGTCAAAACGCACTTTGAGTCGCTCACCCGCACTCCTGATGACCTGCTTCGCCATATCGGCAGTCCTTTTGCACCTGACCGTCGTCCTACTCAGTCACATCACTTACGGCTTCAACTGGCTAAGGTTGTCACACGATATGTCCAGGAGGCTGAGAGTCGGGTTGCTGCTCCGGATTGAGATGCGTGGGTTCGAGATGCGCGCATCCGCCGTACGAAATTGCCAGTTCACTGTGCCGATTTGCTGGTTACGTTGATTTTATCACTATTGAGCTTGCTGACCCTGTGACGATCTCAGCCCTGATCCTCCGCTTCGTTTCCTGGGCGCGTGTAGCGGCGCTCGATCAGGTCGATGGCATTGAGCGGGCAGTAGACTGTGGAATAGCGCCGAAAGAGGAGGCTGGGCAACGCCACCACCTCGCAGCCACCATAGGACACGAGCGCCGTGAGCAGACAGGCCACAGACCAGTACAGGAGAACTCCCAGCCCCCAGCCCCCAGGCAGGAGAATGAACACGGCGGGGAGCCAGAAAATCACCGTACGCAGCCAGGGCTGCGACACCCGCTCGCCAAGGAGCCAGAAGAGGACGATGTACAGGGCCGTGGTCAGCAGCAAACTGCCGGCGAGTCTTTCGATCAGCACTGCGGATAGTCCAAGATGCACAACTTGCGTTCCAATATAGACGAGTCCCAGCAGGCCAAGCACGAAACGCGTCCAGCGTCCGCACACGCCTACCTGCCGTCCGATGGTAAAGCCACGATGTTCCATTTGCAATGACATAGAAATCGACCTCCATTGGGAGTGTTCAAACGTCTGGTTTTCACATGGATGCTCAGCACCACACCGCTCGCCTGAGCCAGATCATGCGGGATCTCCTGTGCTGGTCGGTTGACCGCGATCCTGCAGATCGACCAGGGTCACGACGACGCGTGTCCAGACCCCTTCGTCGTCTGGCTCTTCTTGCGCCTGGCGCACGAGGGAGAGCAGGCGTTCTCGTAAGATGACTAGCTGCGCCTCCGACAAGCGCACCGTGGTCCGCAGGAGCGTGATCTCTCGTCGTTCCCCTGCTTCCTTGGCTATACTTGCCGCGGTAATATCGGCCCGGGTGGCCTCAAGCATGACGCCGAGAAACTCAGCGAACTCAAGCGGGGTCGCCTCGTCGCCGGGTGGCTCCACGGGCGTTGGTCGGTACACCCGTTCGACCTTGC
>WNFD01006823.1_pt1 | contig 11377 bp, 8 predicted proteins | sample 5400491 | NCBI WGS metagenome assembly WNFD01 (sample SAMN13153343, study PRJNA577476) | soil metagenome | isolation source: 120 cm saprolite under Douglas fir tree site 2 hole 2 replicate 2 | place: USA:California | collected 2015-04-18 | reverse complement strand
GCGAACATCCTGCAAGTCCAATTATAATTGTTGCCGCAAATGCCGCGACGGCAAATCGCGCTACGATCGTCAGCGTCACTATGGTGGATCGAGCGGTCATGCCTGACCGGAGGCGACACAGACCAGAGGCGACGATGGTCATGTGACAATGTTTGTGCAGCAGCGCCGGCGCGTCAACCGAGCATGCCCGCCTCGGCGCGCATCGCGTCGCGGATGCGCTCGCTCACTTCCATCACCCGCAGACCGTCGAGCGCGGTGACCGCGGGCGCGCGGCGCGTGCGCACGGAATCGGCGAAGGCGGCGATCTCGTCGCCCAGCGGATCGCCTTCGCCGAGATCGATCTGCTGGGCGGAAATTTCCGGATAGGTTCCGCCAGGAGGCGGCGGCGACTTGCGGTAGACCTGGATACGGCGCGCCTCGTAGTCGACCGAGAGGTAGGCGTCGGGCTGGAAGAGTCGAATTTTGCGCTCGCGGCGCGGCGCAACGCGGCTGGTATTGAGATTTGCGATCAGCCCGTCGCTGAAGCGCAGCCGCGCGTTGGCGACGTCGACCTGCTCGGTCAGGACCGCGACGCCGATCGCCTCGACCGTCGCCACCTCGGCCGCGGTCAAGGTCAGGATGACATCGAGGTCGTGCACCATCAGATCGAGGATCACGTCGACGTCGGTGCCGCGTTCGGTGAACGGCGCGACGCGCAGGCATTCGATGAAGCGCGGCCCACGAACCATCGGGCGCAGCTCGACGATCGCGGGGTTGAAGCGCTCGAGATGGCCAATCTGGAGGACGCGCCCGCTGCGCGCGGCCAGCGCGGCAAGCTCGCGCGCCTCGTGCACGCTCGCCGCCATCGGCTTTTCGAGCAGCACGTCGATTCCGTGGGCGAGCAGGTAGGAGGCGATCTCGTGATGGAGGCTGCCGGGCGCCGCGACGCTGGCGGCCGTGACCTTGCCCTTAAGCTCGCGATAGTCGGCTAGCGCAGCGGCGCCGTAGCGTTCGCCGGTTTCGCGCGCGCGCGTTGAGTCGAGGTCGACCACGTGAGTCACCCGGACGCCGGCTAGTGCCGCGTACTTGAGCGCGTGGAGCGTGCCCAGCCGCCCCGCACCGACCACGGCTACGCGAATCTCATCCATCTTCAGATTCTGCTTCAGATTCTGCTTCAGATTCTGCGTCAGATTTTGCGTCAGATTCTGCGCCAGGGTCCCCGCGCCGTTTTCCGCTCCGTTCCCCGGCATCGCCCCACACGGTGATTCCGGCGCTGGCGGCGGCGGCCAGCATGCGCGCGCGTTCGAGAATCAGCGCCTGCCCGGCCTCGACGCCGATCATCGCGGCACCAATCTCGCTCAGGAGCTCGATCGTCGCCGGGCCGATCGCGGGGCGGTCGAAGCGCAGGTCCTGGCCCGGCTTGGCCGCCTTGGCGACGACCAGGCCGCGGCCGCATAGCGCTGCCGCGCGGCGCAGCGCCGCGTCGGTGCCCTCGATCGCTTCGACCGCACCGACCACGCCGTCGCGCACCGCGGCGGCCTGGCCGACGTCGAAGCCGCCGAGCGCGCGCATCACTCCAAAAGCCAGGCGCAGATCCTTGAGCTGCGCCGCGCTGGGCTCTGGCCCGGCCATCCGGCCGAGCCCGGCGAGCGCGTCGTCGAGCATCGGCACCGGATCGATCATCGCGATCCCGTCGGATTCGATCTCGGCCGCGACCGCGCGCAGCAGTGCGTCATCGCTGAAACGGCCCACGCGCGCGAGCATCGCGATCGCGCGCGCGTCGGGTGCGAACGAGTCGCCCAGGCGTGCGCGCGCAATCCCGCCCGCCATCGCGGCCTCGGTGACGCCGGCGTGCTTGAACGCGTCGATCATGGTTTGCAGCTCGCCCACGCGAATCCAGGTTATCTCCTCGCAGAGGGCGGCGAGGCGCTCGTCGGTTTCGCCGCGATGAGCGACGGCGATCACCGCGTACCCGCGCCGGCGCGCCGCCGCCGCGACTTCGAGCGGAAATACGCCGTTGCCGGCAATGATCCCGAGCTTACTCACGGTCGCGGCTCACCACGCCGCGCTCCGAGGCGCGGATGAAATCGACTAACCTCCGAACCTCGGGCAGCGCGCCGTGCTCGTCGAGCACCTGCGTGAGCGCGTCCTCGCGAAGCAGCTTGGAGTAGAAGAGCGTGCGGAAGGCTGCGCGCAAAGCGGCGACGACCTCGGGACTGAAGCCGCGGCGCTCCAGGCCGACGGCGTTGATCCCGACCATGCGGGCGCGGTCTCCCGCGACCATCGCGTAGGGCGGTACGTCCTGCGCGACCTTGGAGCCGGCCGCGAGCATCGCGTGCGCGCCGATTCGGCTGAACTGATGGATGCCACACATCCCCGCCGTGACGACCCATTCGTCGAGCACGCAGTGGCCGGCGATCTCGGTCGAGTTGGCGAGGATGGAATGGTCGCCGATGAGGCAGTCGTGCGCGACGTGCACGTAGTTCATCACCAGCACGTGGCTGCCGATGCGCGTGAGCATCCCGCCGCCCTCGGTGCCGCGGTGGATGGTGGTGAACTCGCGGATGCGGTTGTCGTCGCCGATTTCCAGGCGCGAGGGCTCGTCGCGATACTTGAGATCCTGCGGCGCGGCGCCGATCGAGGCGAACTGGAAAATCCGGTTGCGCGCGCCGATCGTGGTGTGGCCCTCGATGACCGCGTAGGGGCCGATCTTCGTGGCGGCGCCGATACGCACTTCCGGACCGATGACCGTACCCGGCCCGATTTCGACGCTGGAATCGAGTTCGGCGCGCCGGTCGATGACGGCGGCTGGATGGATGCGCCCGGCTATGGCGTTGACTCCTCGACTTCCATCGCCGACAACTCGGTCTCCGCCACCAACTCGCCGTCCACTCGCGCCTCGGCATGCATCTTCCACAGCGGGCGATGATGCTTGAGCAGCCGCACTTCCATCCGCAACTGATCGCCGGGCACCACCGGACGGCGCAGGCGAAGGCGGTCGATGCCGGTCAGCATGAAGAGCGCGGCCGGGCGTTCGGCGCTCTTCCGCTCGGCATTCATCGTCCCGGTGTTCATTATGCCGAGCGCGAGCAGCGCGCCCGATTGCGCCATCGCCTCGACCACCAGCACGCCCGGCATCACCGGGCGGCCGGGAAAGTGGCCGTTGAAGAAGGGCTCGTCGATACTCACGTTCTTGAGCGTCAGCACCCGGTTGTTCCCCAACTCCAGCACCCGATCGACCATCAGGAACGGGTAACGATGGGGTAGCCGGCGCAGCAGGGCGGCGAGGTCGGGCGAGGATGAATCGCCGTTCACGGCGCGGCTGTTACCTTGAGATGCTCGAACGCTTGCGGATCGAGCTGCCGGTGCCGCTCGGCTCTGGAGCCCCCGCGGGCGCGCCCTCGCCGGCAGCCGACGCTCCCTGCGGACCCGCCCCGGCCCATCGCGGATCGGGCGCGAGCGTGCCGGCCTTGACGTTCTTCGAGTCGTAGGAGCGGATGACCTGGTCGGTGATGTCGGCTGAGGGAATGGCCCACAGCAATCCGCCCTTCTCCATCACCACGGTGTAGCCGGCTTTTTCGCCGAGCTCGTGGACCACGGTGGCGAGGTCGCGGACGATCGCCGCGGTGGCCTCGTTATCCTTCTGATGGAGCTCGTCGCGCTCGTTCTTCACGTCATCCTGGAACGTGCGCATCTTCTTGGCCAGTTCGTCCTCGAGATTCTGGCGTTGATCGGGCGGCATCAGCATGCCCTTCTTGTCGAGTTCGTCCTTGAGCCCCTGGGCCTCGGACTGCTCGCGCTGAAGTCTCGCTTGCGCGCGTTCGGCCTCGACGCGGATGTTGGACCGCGCGCGCTTGCCATTGTTGCATTCGTTGAGCGCGCGCTGGATATCGACGTAAGCGATTTTGACGTCCGCGCGCGCCGGAATCGTGGCAGCCATCAACAGGAGCACGGCCCCGCAAATCAGACCTTGCCTCATCGAAATAACGATCCTCCCATGAGAACTAACGGGCCGTGAGTAACTAGCTGGCGAACTCGCGCCGCGCCACGTGGTAGCGGACGGGCGTGAAACTTCTGCCGACATTATAAGCTGATTTGGCGCATCCTACACTAGAGCGGGGCTCCTGCGCGCTAGAGCGGGGCTCCCGCGCCAAAGTCGAAGACCGTGTGCTGATCATTGGGCCGCCGGTTGATCGGCTTAGCGATATCAACGTTGATCGGCCCAAAGGGCGACTTCCAGAACAGCCCTATTCCATACGCGTACTGCAAGCCGTTTAAGGTGATCGACTGGCGGGTCAGGAACGAATTGCCCGCATCGAGGAAGATGTTGCCGCGCAGTCCCAGCGAGTCGAGAATCGGGAACCCGATTTGGTTGCTGAACAGCAACTCCTTGCTGCCGCCCACCTGCTCGACCCCGAACGGCTGCCCGAACTGGTTGAACAGGGTCACTTGTGGACCCAGCGAATAGATTTCGTAGCCGCGCACCTGACCCTGGCCATTGAGACCGCCCGGGAAAAAGCGCTCGAACAGCGGCAGGTTGCCGCCAGTGCCGGTCTCCAGCGAGGTGCCCCATCCCAGGGTAAATGCCGGCGAATAAACCCATTCGCCCAGCGTCGGATTCTTGATGAACGGAAAGAACCAGTGGCCGTGCAGGACGCCCTTGATGAACGGCGTGCCGCCCAACCCCGCGAATTCCAGGTCAAGGCTCTGGACGGATCCGCTGCGCGGGTCGCGCGGGTCGTCGACGGTGAAGCGGCGGATCGAGGGCAGAAATTCCGAAACCCGGCTGTAGCCCTTGGCCCTTTGTATATCGAAGGTGGTGAATGGCGAGAGGTTGCTGATGCCGACGCTTTCGAACTGGTAGCCCAGACCCGCCGTGATGTGCTCGAGCGAGAACGGGCCGAGCTTGCGCAGTCCCAGGTCGGCCAACGGATACCCGCTGTTGATCAGGAAACCGATTTCGCTCTGGTCGAAGCTGAACAGGTAGAGCTTGTTGTCGAAGCCCTGGAGGCTGACCGCAAGCGGCATGTCGAGGAACCACGGCTCGGTGTAGCTGACGCTCAAGTTCTGGAACAGGAAGCCGATCTCGGCGCTGAAGGCGGCCGATTCTCCGCCGCCGAAGAGATTGGTGTTTTGCAGCAGGAAGGTGCCGAACAGCGAGGAGGCGCTGTCGTAGCCGCCGCCGACCTGGAAGGAGGCGGTGTTGCCCTCCTGGACATTGACGTCGAGGTTGATCTTGTCGGGCTGGCGCGCCGGCTCGGTCGACAAGCGCACGCTCTGGAAATAGCCGAGCGAATCGAGCCGCTGCTTGGAGGTCTGGATCTTCGACGCCGAGTAAGGCTCCTGCTCCTGCACCCTGATCTCGCGCCGGATAACCTTGTCCGAGGTCTTGGTGTTGCCGGAAATCTTGATCCGGTCGATCAGAACCTCATTGCCCGGAGTGACCGCATAGGTGATGTCCACCCGATGCGCTACCGGATCAACCCGGGTGCGTGGGTCGACGTTGACGAAGGCGTAGCCACGATCCGAGTAGAAGTCCGACAGCGTCAGCACGTCGTGCTCCATGTCGGCGCCGCTGAAGACCTTTTTGGGCTTGAGCGTGAGCTTGGAGGTCAGCTCATCCTTGGGAAACTTCAGGTCGCCGGCCACCCCGACCTTGCCGACCGTGAAGACCGGGCCTTCGTCGATAGTTACCGTGACGATGATCGAATTGCCGTGTCGATCGATCGCGGGATCGCCGATATGCACCTGCAGGTAGCCGTGGTTGTAGTAAAACGCGGTCAGGCGGTCGACGTCTGACTGCAGCTTGGTGCGGTCAAGCGTGCCGGAGTTGAAGAATCGGCTCAGTATATTATGCTTGCGCGTCTCCATCAGCCCGCTCAGCCGGCGCGTCGAGAACGCCTTGTTGCCGACGAACCTGATGCCGCTCACTTGGACCAGCGGCCCCTCGTTGACGTGGAACACGCCGATCGCCGTGTTGTTGGGCCCGGGCACGGTGCGAAACGTGATGTCGGCGTCGAGGTAGCCCTTGCCCTGGTAGACCTGCCGCATTGCCTGAATCGTCGCTTGCACGAGTTGCGGATCCTCGATCACGCCCGAATGGAGCTTGAGCGCGGCCACCATCTCGTCGGCGGTGGGCTTGATCTCGCTCATTCCCTCCGTGCGGACGTCGGTTATCAGCGGCCGCTCCTTGACGTGGTAGGTGAGGACCGCCTGGCCGCCCTGCTGGTCGAGGGTGGCGTGGACGTCGGTGAAGAAGCCCATCCGGGCGATCGACTTGACGTCCTGGTCGACGATCGTTTCGTTGAGCGGCTGGCCGGGTTGCGCGCTGATGTGGATGCGGATCGCGTCCTCTTCGACGCGCTGGTTACCGACGATGCGGATGCGGGAGATTATCGGGGTCGGTTGCGCGCCGATACGCTGCGCCGCCAGCATCAGCGCCATCAAGAAAAAAACCGCATGGACCAGGCGCTCCCCTGGGCGGCACCGCGTGCGCAAATCCACCAATCACCTTCCCATCTCTGCGAGGCGCGACCAAGCTAACCAATCGCTATGGTGAAGTAAACCAAACGCTGGCCCGGCGCGTTCCGGCTGTGCACCGCCGCATCGTCGTGCGTCGTCTGCTAGCCGCGTTCCTCGATCAGATGTCCCTCGCGCAGTCTCAGCGCACGGCCCATCGAACGCGTCAGCGATTCGTTGTGGGTTGCGATCACCAGGGTGATGCCGAGTTCGCGGTTGAGCAGATGGAACAGTTGATGAATTTCGCCGGCGGTTTGCGGATCGAGATTGCCGGTGGGTTCGTCAGCCAGCACCAGGCGCGGATGCAACACCACCGCGCGCGCCACCGCGACGCGCTGCTGCTCGCCGCCCGAAAGCTCGGCCGGCCGCCGATGAAGCTTGTCGGCGAGACCCACCAACTCCAGCACCTCGCCCGCGCGCCGCGCGGCCTCGCGCTCGGCCATCCGTGCGATCAGCGCCGGCATCATCACGTTCTCAAGCGCGCTGAAGTCGGCGAGCAGGTAGTGAAACTGGAAAACGAAGCCGAGCTTGAGGTTGCGAAATTCGGCCAACGCCCGCTCGCCGAGCGCGAACAGATCCTGGCCCTCGAAGTAGACCTTGCCTGCGGTGGGCGTCTCGAGACTTCCAAGCACGTGTAGTAGAGTCGATTTTCCGGTGCCCGACTGACCCACGATTGCGATTTCCTCGCTCGCCTTGACCTCCAGCTCGAGCCCGCGGAGCACGCGGACTTCATGGCCGGCGTCGAAGAAGCTCTTGTCCAGCCCCGTCGCCCGCAGCAACAGCTCCGCGCCGCCTGCCGCCGCGACCGGAGCCGCGGCGCCTGCTCTAAAGGACGATCCGCCGCGTTCACTCATAGCGGATGATCTCGACCGGCGAGAGTGTGCGCGCTTTGAAGGCCGGATAAAGCGACGCGCCCAGGCAAAGCACCACGGCGGCCGCCGCCACGGCGAGGAAATTTACCGGGTACAAGCGCACCGGCACCGCGCTTACCATGAACATGTCGGCCGGCAGATGAATCAGATGATACTTGCCAATCAGGAACGAGGTCACGAAGCCGCCCAGTACGCCGATGGCCGTGCCGGTGATGCCCAGCGCGGCGCCCTCGCACAGAAAGATTGCCGCGACCGATCCGGCCCGCGCGCCCATCGCACGCAGAATCGCAATCTCCTTGCGCCGCTCCATCACCACCATCACCAGCGTCGCCACGATATTGAACGCGGCCACCAGCACTATCAGCATCAGCACCAGGAAGTAAGTGAATTTCTCCAGCTTGAGCGCCGAGAACAGCGCCGCGTTGGCTTGCGTCCAGTCGGTCACCGTGAAGCCGCTGCCGGCGAGGCTCGCGATGCGGGCCGCGATCACGGGCGCGTCGAACAGGTTGTGCACCCGCACCTCCAGGCCGCTTTCGAGCTGCGGATCGTCGGCGAGCAGGGCGCGCGCGTCCTTGAGCGAAGCGAAGATCAGCGAGGAATCGAACTGGTACATCCCCGAATGAAACAGCCCGCCAACGACGAAGCGCCGAAGCCGCGGCGCCCCGATTCCGCCGCCCAGGCTGGCGGGCGAGATGAGTACGATCGGGTCGCCCACGCGGATCCCCAACTGCAACGCGAGCGAGTCGCCGATAATCGTGCCGGGAAGATTCACGCTGCGCTTGGCGCCGTTGTCGGCGACGGTGGCCGGATAGGTCCGCTCCAGTGCGTCGAGACCGCCCACCATCAACGTCTGCTTGAGCTCGGTCAGCACCGGGTTATTCGCCGCAACTACGCCGCGCAGCACGCCGCCAGCCACGTAAGCCGGCACTCCCTCGGCGTTGGTCGAAACCGCCATCACCTGCGAGGAAACGTAGGGCGCGGCCGCCTCGACCCCGGGGAGCGCAGTCACCCTCTTCATCAACGGAACCGGGTCGAAGGCCGCGGCGCTGGAACTTTGCACCGTGACATGTGGGTTGAAAGCTAGTAGGCGCTGGCGCAAGTCCTCCTGAAAACCGCTCATCACGGACAGCACCACGGTCAGCGCGAAAGTGCCGAGCGCGACGCCGGCCAGCGAAATGATCGCGATCAGCGAGACGAAGCGCTCGCGCCGGCGCGCGCGCAGGTAGCGCAGGCCTATCAGGTATTCGAAGCGCACCGCTGGCCGTTTGCGGGGAAATTCGCGCTCGGGAGCCGCTGGGGCGCGTGCCAAGCGGCATGGATCGCGGTCGGCGTTAGGGTCAGAATGGTCATGCCAAAAGTCATATAAAGGTAGCCATGCAAATCGATAAAGATCTTTTCACAATAGTCTTCGAGGCTTAACACTTTTGCAATCAGGGGCGTGGTTGCGGCGCCTTGGTCCGATCGCTATAAAAGGCCCAGAGTCTTCACTAAAGGGGTATCCAAATAATGAAGTGCTGGATGTTGGGGGCACTCGCTTTTGCGCTGTGGTCCAGCGTGCTTTGCGTGCAGGTCCGGGCTGTCCGAGCTGAGGATCCGCCGCCGCAAGATCAGAATCTCATCACGATGAACTTTCAGGACGTGGACATCCCGGTCCTGGCCAAGTTCATCAGCGAAATTACCGGCAAGAACTTTGTGGTCGACGAGAGCGTGCGCGGCAAGGTCAGCATCATTTCGCCGACCAAGGTCACGCCCGCCCAAGCCTATTCCATCTTTCAGTCAGTGCTGCAGGTCAAAGGCTTCACCACGGTGCAGGCCGGGCCGGTGATCAAAATCGTGCCCTCGCGCGAAGTCCGCGAATCGGCCGCGCTCACTACTTCGCAGGAACCCGGCGAGTCCCGGGGCGACGCCTACGTCACCCGGATGGTCAGGCTGAAGAACATCGATGCCGCCTCGCTGGTCAACGTGGTCCAGCCGATGGTTTCGCATGACGGCCTGGTCGCCGCATTTCCGGAAGACAACACCCTCATCCTTACCGACGACGCCTACAACATCGACCGCCTGCTGAGGATCATCGGCAGCCTCGACGTCCAGGGCACGCATCAGAACATCGAGGTCATCCCGCTCCAACTCGCGTTCGCCGACGACCTGGCCTCGCAAATCGAAAAGATCATGAGCGGCGAAGGCGGCGGATCGGATTCCGGGATCGGACGCTTCCCACGGCCCGGTCTGGGCGTGGTGGCGCCCTCGGCACAGGGGCCGACCGGCGGCTTCAAGGTGGTGCCAGACGAGCGCACCAACTCGCTGATCGTGCTGGCCGGGCCGCTGCAGATGCGTACCATCAGAGATTTGATCGTCAAGCTCGACGTCCATCCGCCCAACGAGAACTCGCGCATCCACGTTTACCGGCTGAAGAACGCGATGGCGGGTGAGATAGTGCAGGTGCTCAACGGGCTGTTGGGCGGCGGCGGCGCGCCGTCGACGCTCTCGCCGATAACCGGGCGCAACTCTCTCGGCCGCGGCGGTTCGGGCGGTATCGGCGGCGGCGGCTCACTCAATTCCGGCTTCGGCGGCGGGATGGGCGGCGGGTTCGGGAGCTCGGGCGGCTTTGGGGGTTCGGGCGGCTTCGGGGGTTCGGGCGGCTACGGTAGCTCGAGCGGGTCGTTCGGCGGTTTCGGCTCCAACTCCAGTTTCGGCGGCGCGATGGGATCGGCGATGGGCGGCCGTGGCGGCGGCGGTTCGTCGGGAGGAGCAGGAACAGTCAGCGCGAGCACCGGTGGCGGCGGTTCAAAATCCCCCGATTTTGAAAACGCAGTTAGCGTGACCGCCGATCCGGCCACCAACTCGCTCATAATCAGCGCTTCACCTCAGGACTACCAGACCCTGCATCGCGTTATCGAGGAACTCGACGTGCCGCGCATCCAGGTCTTCGTCCAGGCGATCATCGTCGAGGTCAGCGCCGAGCGCGCCCGCGATATTGGAGTCAATTTCCAGTCCGCCACCAACATCAGCGGCAGCACGATCGGTGTCGGACAGCTTAACTTTGGCCAGCTCCAGAACGCGCTGGCCAATCCACTCGGGCTGACCGGACTGGGGAACGGGCTCGCCTCGGGCAGCAGGTGCACCGTTTCGACCGCCTTGACCGCCGCGACGACCGTCGCCGGTGCCGCGACCGGCACAACCCCCTCCACCACATCGGTGCCTTGCGACGTTGCGCTGATGACGGCGCTCGAGACCGACACCCATAGCAACGTGCTTTCCGCGCCAACCTTGCTCACCGCCGACAACGAAGAGGCGATGATCGTAGTCGGCCAGAACCTGCCGTTCGTCGGCTCCGCGAGCGCGACTTCGGCATTGTCGGGACAAATCTTCAATTCGGTCGACCGTCAGAACGTCGGCATCACGCTCGACATCATCCCGCAGGTGTCCGAGGGCGACTACGTGCGGCTCGACGTGTACGAGGAAGTCTCAAACGTGGTCAGCGGCACCACCAATCAGAACACTAATCCGCTTGGACCGACCACCACTATCCGCTCGGCCTCGACCACGGTGATGGTCCAGGACCATCGCACCGCGGTTATCGGCGGACTGCTCTCCAACGAAAGCGACATCCAGCGCTCGGCGATTCCGTTCATCTCCGACATCCCGGTGCTCGGCAACCTGTTCAGCGACAACGGCAGCGACAAGAAGAAACTCAACTTGCTGGTGTTCCTCACACCTCACGTGGTCCGCACGCGCGACGACTTGCGGTCGCTGGCGCTCGACGAGCGCCAGAAGTTCGCCGACGAACTCGGTCGTAGAGAGATGCATCAGATGCCGATGGAGCAGTACAAGGAGATCTACAAACCAACCTTCAGCGTTCCGGTCTCGCCCGCGCAGGATTTGAAAGATCGTGGCGCGACGATGGCGCCGGCCGCGAGCAGCCCCGGCGGCGGCGGCTTCGGATCGACGCCGTCGAGCATGATGGCGCCGGGGACCTCATCTTCGACGCCGCTCAACACCGAAGAGAT
>WNFD01006820.1_pt1 | contig 11378 bp, 10 predicted proteins | sample 5400491 | NCBI WGS metagenome assembly WNFD01 (sample SAMN13153343, study PRJNA577476) | soil metagenome | isolation source: 120 cm saprolite under Douglas fir tree site 2 hole 2 replicate 2 | place: USA:California | collected 2015-04-18 | reverse complement strand
TGCAGCTCGACCGCCGCAAACCGGCCACCCGGCTTGAGGTCGCACAGGAGCGGAGTCCGCCTGCTGATGCGGTCGATGTCGTCGATGTGCAGCTCGACGCCGACCTCCCGAGCCATCGCGAGCAGATGCAGCACCGCGTTGGTGGAACCTCCGCTCGCCGCCACAGCCGCGATCGCGTTGTCGAACGCGCGCCGCGTGAGAATGCGTGACGGCCGTAGGTCCTGATCCAGAACTGACATGACGAGCCGGCCCGCAACTTCGGCGGCGCGCTTCTTGTCGGGATCCATCGCGGGGATGGAGTTGAATCCGAAGGGCGAGAGCCCGATCACCTCCATAAGCATCGACATGGTGTTGGCCGTGTACTGGCCCCCGCACGCACCGGGACCAGGGCACGCGACCAGCTCCAGCTCGGCCAGGTCGGCATCGCTCATCTTGCCGGCGGCGACCGCGCCTATCGCCTCGTATACCTCCCCCACCGCGACGTCGCGCCCACGGAACCGCCCAGGCATGATCGAGCCGCCATATAAAAGGATGGAAGGGCGATCGAGGCGGATGAGGCCGATCGCCGACGCGGGGATCGTTTTGTCGCAGGCGCAGATCGCGCACATGGCGTCGAACTGGTGGCCGCGCCCGACCAGCTCGATCGAGTCGGCGATCACCTCGCGGCTGACGAGCGAGGTCTTCATGCCTTCGCTGCCCATCGTGATTCCGTCTGAGATCGCGATGGTGTTGAACTCCATCGGGTTGGCGCCCGCTGCCTTGATCCCGGCTTTGACTGGCACAGCCAGCTCGCGGAGCCCGAAGTTGCAAGGCATGGTCTCCAGCCAGCAGTTGGAGACGCCGACGAACGGTTTGTTGATGTCCTCCGGCGTCAGCCCGATCGCGTGGAGGAACGACCGGGCGCCGGCGCGGTCGCGGCCTTGATAGAGGGCTCGGCTTGGCAGCTCACGAGGCGGCACGAGATCGCAGTCTAGCTTGACCCCAGCTCGAAGAAGCTAAGCTGTCCCGTCATCGAGAGGGAGAGCAGCGTCCGCGTCGCCGTCACGGGCGGGGCGGGCTTCATCGGCACGCACACGGTGGAGATGCTGGTTGGGACCAAGGCGAGGGTGCTCGTCATCGACGACCACAGCCATCCGTGCGGCGAGCCGCTGCCGCCAGAGGTCGAGGTCGTGTCCGCGGATTGCGGCTCACCGGCCGCGGCGAAAGCGCTGGCCGCGTTCAAGCCCGACGTCGTCCTCCACCTCGCCGACAAGGGCGGAGTGCAGAGGGCGGCGCGCGACCCTGGCGAGCACGTGAAGATGAGCGTCGCGAGCACAGTCGGGCTCCTGGATTCTGCGATCAAAGCGGGCGCGGGACGAATCGTCATCGCATCGTCAGGAGGATCGATCTACGGCGAAGGCGCCAAGCTTCCGGCGCGTGAGATCTACAAACCGGCGCCACTTTCGGCTTACGGCGCCGCCAAGCGCGCAGAAGAGATCTACATGGTTGCCCTGGGACTGCGGCACGGAATCTCGACGCTCGCGCTGCGGTATGGAAATGTCTTCGGGCCGCGGCAGGACGGCACCGGCGAGTCGGGCGTCGTCGCCATCACGTGCCACCGCCTTTTGAATCGCGCCGGACCACGCATCTACGGCGACGGCGGGCAGACGCGCGATTTCGTGTACGTGACCGACGTCGCGGCCGCGAATGTGGCCGCGGTTTTCGGCCGAATCTCCGGCGAGGTGAACGTCGGTAGCGGGCGCGAGGTCACCGTGAACGCCATCGTCAAGCGACTGCTCGAAGAATCAGGCCGCCATCCGAAGAGCGAGTTCCTCCCCGCTCGCGAGTTCGAGGTGCGGCGCGCCTGCCTGAATCCGACGCGCGCCCACCGCTACCTGCAGTGGAAGACGAAGGTCTCGATCAACTCCGGTCTCAAGCAAACGTGGGCTTGGTTCCGCAAGCGGCACTCGGCCCAGAGGGCTGTGACGCTGGGCCTACCGTAGGCCCCACCTGACTCGGGTCCGGTCATCCGCGTGCTCGCCCCCGAACCAGCGGAAGAAGACTGACAGCGCCGCGACTGCAAGGCTCGCCTTGCCAAGGACCATCAGCACCGCGCCCGCGAGGGTCTGGTCGATGATCGGCGTCAGCGAGTCGATCAACCTCGGCACGTGGACGTAGAACTCGTAGAAGGGAACGCGCGAAAACAGGAGGACGAGAGCGACGCCATCCTGGGGCAGCGTCGCGGCAAGCATGTAGACGAGCTTGAGGGCCGGGGATAGCTTCCACGTGGCTTGCGCCGATGTCGCCTCGACAATCGGCCAGTAAAGGACCAACCCGCCGGCGATGAATGTGAGGTGCTCGACGACGTGCAGAGATTCCGAGCGGAGGGTCGCGCCGTAAAGCGCGGGTAGGTGCCAGCCGATCATGACGGCGGCGGCGACGACCTGGGCCGGAACAGGCTCGGTGACCGCCCTGACGAGGGGAACACGGACGACCAGACCGGCCATCTTCGGTGATAGGCCCAGAAGCATCAGCGGCGGCGCGATGAAACCCAGCAGGACGTGCTGCAGCATATGGACGCTGTCGAGGTAGTGGTCGCTCAAGGTGTCGATCGGCGTCTCGAGCGCGACCCAGAGGGTGAGCAAGCCCAGGCCGAAATAGAAGGTGTGCTTGGGCTGGGCGTCGTCGACGCGGCGGGCGAGCCAGGCATGGCCGAGGAAGAGCGCGACGAGGCCCCCATAAACGCTTGGATCGAGCGGCCAGCTCACGCGATGAGCCTATAGCTAACTCACGCCCCTCTCCCCGACCCTCTCCCCGTACGGGGAGAGGGAGAGTCACCCTCCCGCTGTAATCGGCTGGGCCAGGATCCAGAGGCTGGTCATCGTGTACATGACCATCAGCAGCAGCATTGGGTACTGGCTGAGCAGCGCCCGCTGCGCGGTGCGGAACTTTTCGCCCGCCTTGAGGTGCGAGAGATACACGGCGATGACATGTCCGACCACGATGAGCACGAGCTGGGCAAACCAGACTGTCGACGCTTGGGCGAGCAGGAAGCTTGGTTTGTAGCCGGCAAGGCCCGGCAGTAGATGCCACCCCTTCCCCAACGGGTCGTCGAACAGAGGGATCAATCCCTGCGACTGCACCACCACGTAGCTGTAGTTGTGCGCCGCGTTGTACACGAGCGCGATCGGCACAAGTGTGAAGGCGAAGGCGGTGGCGATCGTCTTGAGGTCGGCGCGGCGATTGCCGAAGTAGTTGACCAGCTCCATGAACGCGATGAAGATGAGCAGGAACGCCCCGGTGAGCAGCACCAGGCCGGCCGTTCTGATGGCGAAGAAGCCCCGCGCGCCCAGCGGCAGCCACAGCGGCTCGAGGTTGACCGTGAAGTTCTGCCAAGACTCCGTCGCCTCGATGCCATCGAATGCAAGGGTGCTCAGCATCAGGACCACGAAGACGACGCGATCCCAACCCGCGGGACCTGACTGAAGCAAGCCAACACCCCAGGGCCGCAGATACACGGCGGTGACACGCCCTAGTTCATCGCGCTCGGCTTCCACGGGACCGAACTTCCCGATGATCCCGAACAGCACCGTAAAGGCCTCGTAGTGTTCGAGCCACTCGTCGCGCCCGAACAGCGCCATGCCTGCCAGCGTCACGATCGTGTAGCCCGCCGCCGCAATCGCCACGATCAGCGGCCGGTTGGCCATGCCGCTGGTGAGCTCGAGGCACGCGAACGCGAAGTAGGTGACGACCGCGGGCCAGATGCCGATGCTGGGCAGCCTGTGTCCCCCCACCCGCGCTCCGCGCGACCTCCCCACACGTGGGGAGGTGAACGCGTCGTATACCGCCGCCCATGGATTGAGCCAATACCAGAGGTTGCCGACGAGCCCTGAGAGGATCACCGTCGCGGCCCAGAAGTAGATCCAGGTCAGGTACTCCGCCGGGTTGCGATCGTTGTCGGTCGAGCCAAAGAGGCCGGTGATGATGACGGCCACAAGGCCGAGCACGCCAACGAGGCTTCCGACGACGCGCGGCCATGGCGTCTGCGCGATACCCGTCAGCAAGGGAACGGCCCGACGCGGGTAGGCGATGGCCTTGGGGCCCACCTGGCCGCCCGCGAACATGACGACCAGCACGAACGAAACAACCACTACGGCGCCCGCGGCAAACAGGTACAGAGCTAGAGGCGCGGGCAGGTCGTAACGCTGCCCGAACCCGTGCAAGAAAATGCCTGCCAAAGAGACCACGCGGTTCCTCCCTTGTTAAATGGACGCGCGTGCGCGCGTCACGGATCAGTTCGAGCTGATACGCAAGGAGGACGGCGGCCCGCGCTTGAGAAGCGCTGAGCCGGCCACGCGTGACACCAGCAGCGCGATGTCGGGGGTCGCGTAGGGCGGTACCGCCGGTGCCGGCGCTGGAGCAATCCGCAATACGACGCCAATCGCATGTCTGATCAGACCGACGGCGGATTCCAGACGAGTGCCTATCCAACGCAGCGCTGACGCGGCGACGACCGCGACCGGGAGCTGGCCCAGCGTGCCCCACAGCAGAAGGTCGGGAGCCGACATGACGTCCGTGGCGGAGACAAGACCTTCAACGATCTCCTGGGCCGCGAAGGTCGCGAGCTGGAGGCTGAAGAGAATCGCGAGCAGGCTTACATACGAAGGCTCGGAGTCGGACCGCACGCGGCGCCCGCTGAGTAGGCGGGCAAGGCCGACGAGGAGCAGGCCGGCGATCAGCGCCATGGCGATCGTCCCCAGTGCGGTCTTCGCCACGAGCGGGAAGTAGGCGTGGACGCCGGTGCTCTGGATCTGGTGGGCGGCCGCCCCGAACCGGAGCTGGTAGGCGAGCAGGTGCCCTGCCTGGGAGCCGAGCAGGCCCAGGGCCACAGCAGCGAGCGCGAGGCGCCTCCGGTTCATCGCCACGATGATAGGACTGGCCGGACAAGCCGCCTGTAAGCGCTCGAGATTCCCGCGAATTACAATCCGGCTCATTCGAAGCAATGCTGCGATGGGGAGGTTAGCGATGAACGCGCGTATTCCGGTACTGGGGCTGGTGGCTGCCACCGCATTGGCCGCTTGTGGTGGTTCGACGCCAACGACCACCTCGGGTGGCCCGAGCAAGGTCGCCAGCATTGCGAGCCAGGTCCCGTCGACTGTCACGGGCCCTATTCAGATCGCCACAGACGCGACATATGCGCCGAACGAGTTCGTCGACCCCAACACCGGAGCGATCTCCGGTTGGGACATCGACCTTGGCAACGCGATCTGCAAGGTGATGGGCCTCGTCTGCACCTTCAACAACGTGACCTTCGACGACATCATCGCCCAGCTCAAAGCCAGCACACCGAGCGAGGTCGCGGGCGGCGACAAGCCGCGCTATTCATTCAGCATTTCGAGCTGGAGCCCCACGCAACCGCGTGAGGACAGCGGCATCGACTTCGTCACCTACTACAAGGCCGGAGAAGCCTGGATGGTCAAAGTCGGAGGCCCGACCATCAACACCGCCGCCGACATGTGCGGCCACAGCGTCGCCGTCGAGGCGGGCACGACCGAGGAGAGCGACGCCTGGGGCTACATGGGCCAGCAGGTCGGTGGCACCGTGATCGCCGGCGACAAGAACAACTGCAAGGACGCGGGCAAGCAGGACATCAAAGTCCTCAGCTTCCAGACCCAGACGGACGCCAACTCGGCGCTGCTCTCCGGCCGGGCCGACTTCGGCTGGCTCGACCAGCCAGTCGCGGACTACCAGGTCAAGCAGTCGAATGGCAAGTTCAAGATCGGGGGCCAGCCCTGCAGCGTGGCGCCGTACGGCATCGCCATGGTGAAGGGCAGCCCGCTCGAGAAGCCAATCATGGCTGCCGTCAAGTACCTGATCGACAACAACGGCTACTACAGCAACATCCTCAAGAACTGGAACGTCACCGACGGCGCCATCGCAAGCTCGGATGTGGCGCTCAACAAGAACGACGCCATCGGTCCCACGTGCGTGCCTTCCTACTGACCTCGACGCGATTCGCTAAGTGACCGAGACCGTCTCCGGTCCGTCTGTCCCCGGTTCACAAGCCGGGCAGCGGCCGGAGACGATCAAGGCGATTCCCGTCCGACATCCATGGCGATGGCTGTCGGGCGCCGTTGTGCTCGCCATCGCGGGCGACATCGTCTACACGATCGTCACCGCCCCCAACCTCGACTGGAGCGTCGTGGGGACCTATCTGTTTGGGCGGCTGATCAGAGAGGGGATCGTGGTCACGCTCGAGCTCACAGTGCTCGCGATGCTGATCGGCGTCGGCCTGGGAATCGTGATGGCCGTGATGCGACTTTCGCCGAACCCGGTCGTGTCGTGGGTGAGCTGGCTCTACATCTGGTTCTTTCGGGGCACGCCGGTCCTGGTGCAGATCTTCTTCTGGTACAACCTGAACATCGTCCTTCCCCACATCGGAATCGGCATCCCAGGCACGCCGCTCAACTTGCAGGCAGGCACCAACCAGCTGATCAATCCATTCCTCGCCGCCATGCTCGGTCTGGGCTTGAACGAAGCCGCTTACATGGCCGAGATAGTTCGCGCTGGCATCATCTCCGTGGAGCACGGCCAGACGGAGGCCGCGCAGGCTCTCGGCATGACGCGATTGCAGGTGATGCGGCGAATCGTCCTTCCGCAGGCGATGCGTGTGATCATTCCGCCCACCGGCAACGAGACCATCTCTATGCTGAAGACCTCATCGCTGGCATTCGTGGCCGCTGTGCCTGAGCTGTTCACGCGATCGGAGCAGATCTCAAGCGCCAATTTCGCGGTCGTCGAGCTGGCGATCGTGGCCAGCATCTGGTACCTCGCGATGACTTCGATCCTGACCGTTGGGCAGTACTACCTCGAGCGGTACTTCGCGAGAGGTTCGCAGCGGGAGCTGCCCCCGACTCCTTGGCAGAGGTTCAAAAAGATCCTCTTCACTGGTCACGTCCCGCCGCCGATGGAGGCCCCGATTTCTTTGCCCCGGGCGCACTGACGTGGGCGCCGTGCCGATGGTCAAGGCGGAGGCCGTTCACAAGAGCTTCGGCCGGCTCGAGGTGCTGCGGGGCATCGACCTGGAGGTGGCACCCAAAGAGGTCATGTGCATGATCGGACCCTCGGGGTCGGGCAAGAGCACGTTCCTTCGCTGCATCAATCACCTGGAAAAGATCGACGCGGGGCGACTGTCGGTGGATGGTGAGCTGGTCGGCTACCGCCAGCGAGGTAACAAGCTCTACGAGCTACCGGACTCCGAGGTTTGCAAGAAGCGGTCTGAGATCGGCATGGTATTTCAGCGCTTCAACCTCTTCCCGCACATGACGGCGCTCGAGAACATCGTGGAGGCGCCGCTCCTCGTCAAGAAGGAAAGTCGCGCGACGTCTGAAGCCCGCGCTCGCAAGCTGCTCGACCGCGTCGGCCTCTCGGACAAGGTCGATTGCTATCCGAACCAGCTCTCCGGCGGCCAGCAGCAGCGTGTCGCCATAGCCCGGGCGCTGGCGATGGAGCCGAAGCTAATGCTGTTCGACGAGCCGACGTCAGCCCTCGATCCGGAACTCGTCGGCGAGGTCCTCGACGTCATGCGCGGTCTCGCCAAGGACGGGATGACGATGGTCGTGGTCACCCATGAGATGGGGTTTGCCCGCGAGGTCGGCGACAGCCTGGTCTTCATGGATAGCGGGGTGATCGTCGAGACCGGCACGCCTCGCGACATGCTGTCCAACCCCAAGCACGAGCGAACGAAAGCCTTTCTATCGAAAGTCCTCTAGGCGCGCGAAGCCCTCCATTCCTTCCAGTCGTCACGGACCAACCGTCCCATCATCGTCGCCGCCTCGCGCAGCCACGCCGATTTGCGGCGCTTCAGGTCGGCGAGGATGGCTTTACCGGCCCCGCGGGTGCCGAGATGGATGTTGCCCGCCTCCCACCCCATCGACCTCAACAGCCTCCCTTCGTCGCGCTGCACGGGCAAGGAATCGAGCTCGATGCGGCTGCAGTCCGGCGACAGGCGGCGGACGAGCCAGCCTTCGCGGACATCTGTGAGCGGGTCGGGGCAGCGGACGGCCGACGTGGCCAGGTCGAGGTAGTAGATCCGGCCTGAGGCATGGTCCGTGTGCGCCCATTCCCACGCTGACGGCGCCAGCGCTTTCGCCTCGTGTGCAATGGCGGAGTCGTGCCATTCGGCGATCGCCACCAGCCGCTCGCGCCCCAGGCTGCCGAGGCCTGATCGGCGGCGAACATAACGCACGTTGTTCGCCCCCGCCGGCATCCGCCGCAGCAACAAGGGCTTCAGGTTCGGCGGCAACCATCCGCGAGCTGTGGGCAGAGCCTGCACACGAGCCCAGAAGGCCACCGGATCGCGCAGGCGGCCGGACGCCATTTTCCGGAGCCAGCGATCTTGCTCCGCCAGCACCATCGGCCGGCCGCCGGCGCGCAGCGCGCCCAGGTAGCCCTGCATGATCGCGGCGCACGCCTGCTTGAGGTCGATGTTGAGGTGGCCTTCCGCCGCGGCCAAGCCGGCGCTCGTGGCCAGGCGCACGAGGTCGAACGTGAAAGGCATGCGGTATGTCTCGTCGAAATCGGTGACGCCCCACACCAACCGCCCCTCGGCGTCACGCCAAGTGCCGTAGTTCTCGACGTGAAGATCTCCGACCGCGAGCACCCGAACGGCCTCCGCCAGCTCGGGCAGCGCTTGCGGCGCCTGCTCGGCCCACCTGTAGAAGGTCGCGCGAAGGAAGCTGAAAGTGTCCGCGGCCATCATCTCGTGCTTGTAGTCGAGCTCGTGCTGGCGCAAATGGATGTGGCCTCGGAGCCATCGCTCGAAGCTGCGCGTGGATTCGACGATGTCGGGAGTCGCGGCCACAGAAGGTATTCTCGGGTGGGCCGAACGAAGTTAGTGGAGGGATTCGCCCGGAGCGGCGCCTTCCCAGGCGGTGGTCTCCCAGTTGTCTTGGCGCGCCTTCAGCGGCATCCACGGCGGGAGCTCCATCAGCAGCTCTTGACTGAGCGCGAAGGCATATGGCTCGTAGCCCTTACGCAACTTCTTCAGGCGGTCGCGAAACGCGCCGGCGTCGACCGTCATCCCATCGTCGGCCATCAGGTCGATCAGTGCTTGTAGCTCGGCTTCCGACATGCGATCGGGAACGTCGAACTTCGGGGCCGCTCGGAGGACCTGGCTGAGGTCGCCCAGGGCGTGCCGTCCCATCGCGTACACGCGGCGCGCCTGCCAGGTGTGACCAGTCGCCTTGCTCGCTTGCCACAGCGCCGCGAAGTCGAGGATCGCCGTCAACGCCGCCACCCATGACTGGTTCTCGTGCTGCGAGCGGAAATAACAGAGGACCTGGTACGAGAGATGGCTCTCGAGCAGCTCGGCGGTCCAGTGCTCCCAGGTCGACATGAGCGGTATGAGTTCCTGGATCTCATCGGCCTCCCTTGCGCGGCGAAGCAGGTCGCCCGCGCTCGGCGGCGAGCCCGCCCACTCGTCCAGCATCGAGATCGTCGTCTCGCGTCGCGAGAACCCTTGATAAAGGACGGGGAGATAGGAGATGACGACCGCCAGGAACCCGAACCCGAGGCCGGCCTCGACCACAGTGACGAAGCGCGCCAGGTCTGTCTTCGGAGCGAAGTCACCGATGCCGAGCGTCGTGAACGTCCAACCGCTCACGTAGAGGGCGACGATTGGGCTGCCGAAGTCGAATCCGGCGGCCCACAGCACCAGCGCAAACCCCATGACGAGGATCGCGCCCCACAAACCGATCAAGACCAGCAATGAGATGGGTCCGTATGTGCTGAGGTAGCTCTCGCGCCGCTCGCCGTTGGGCATCCGGCGGCCGATCGCCGCCCACGGTTTCCACGTCACCTGGTAGAAGATCTTCGAGACCCGCACACGACCCGACACCCGGCGTGGCAGGACGATGGTTTCGAACGCGTCGCGTAGGACAACGAAGACGAGAAACAGTCCCACGACTCCGGCAGCGATATGCATCGTCAGGTCAACCCCAATCCGACTGAGGAAATTCTGACGCTATGTTCGCGACGCGAGCGCGGGGTTCCAGCCGCTCAGCGCCAGCGCGAGCGAGCCGAGCAACTCAGCTCGTTCGACGAAGACCGCCGGCACCACCTCGACACGCTCTGCAGCGGCGAGCACGGCGTGGCGCCGGATGGAGTCGCGGATGGGCTGCAGCAAGAGCTCGCCTGCCCGGCTCAGCAGCCCGCCGATGATGACGCGCTCGGGGTTGATCAGGTTGCAAAGGCCCGCGACGGCAACGCCGATCTCAGTTCCCGCATCGGAGATGGCGCGGCGGCACCGCACGTCGCCCTGCGCCGCCAGCTCGATCACCTGTCCCAGCGTCATAGACTCCGAACGGCCCTGGCCGACGAGCTGGAGGATCGCCGGTCCTGATGCAACCGTCTCCAGACAGCCCCGGTTGCCGCAGTAGCAGAGCGCTCCGGCCTCGTCGAGTGTCGTATGCCCGATCTCGCCGGCGGTTCCCGATGCTCCACGCAGGAGCTTGCCGTCGATGACGAGCCCGGCGCCGATGCCGGTGGCCGCCTTGATGTAAGCGAAGTTCGAGCAGTCGCGGCCCGCGCCCCAGGTGAGCTCGGCGAGCGCGCCGCAGTTGGCGTCGTTTTCGAGCTCGACCGGAAGCCCGAGACGCTTTTCCATCTCGGCCGCGATGTGCAGGCCGCGCCAGCCGGGCAAGATCGTCGCCGAGCCGACCGTCCCGTGCGCGCGGTCGACCGGTCCGGGGATGCCGATGCCGGCGGAGACCACGTGCGTTCGCTGGACGCCAGCCTCGACCAGCACCTCCTCGACCATGCGGGCCGCGGCGTCGAGCGCATCAATTGCGTGCTCTCTGACGTCGAGGTTGCAGATTCGTTCAGCGAGCACGTCATGGGCGAGGTCGGCGACCGCGACCTGCACGTGGCTGTGTCCGACGTCGATGCCGACCACGGCCATCGACGAGTCTTCGAGCACGAGCTGCACGCCCGGCCTTCCTCCGCGCCCATCAGGTGCCTTGGCGTCGACCTCGAAGACGAGTCCGGCCTCCCTCAGCCCGGCGACCAGCGTGGAAACCGTCGTCCGCGATAGGCCGGTGGAGCGGGCGATGTCGGCCTGGCTGGTCCGGCCGAGGGTGCGCAGCACCGCGATCACTCGCTCGCGGTTGCGTTCGCGCAGCCATCCGAGCGTCCCGTCTCCCTTCTTGTTGTTCGTCCTGCGCGCCCCCGGCGAATCATGGCGCGCGCCGGGGGTTTGTCAAGAGTCCGGACAAAGATCACCGGTCAGCACACCGATCTCTTGACAAACTGGCGGGCCTGAGCAATGCTCTGCACTCGGCGGCGCGGCCGCCAAGGCTGCTGAGTAGAAACCTGCTTGCCGGCGCACTCTCGCCCCGGAA
>WNFD01007255.1_pt1 | contig 11379 bp, 14 predicted proteins | sample 5400491 | NCBI WGS metagenome assembly WNFD01 (sample SAMN13153343, study PRJNA577476) | soil metagenome | isolation source: 120 cm saprolite under Douglas fir tree site 2 hole 2 replicate 2 | place: USA:California | collected 2015-04-18 | reverse complement strand
ATGCCGCCGCGAAAGTGTCGGGTCGACGGTTTCTCGGCGTCCATTGGGATCCCGCGCTACCGCCCGAACAAGCCGCCGAGAGGGCTGGGGCGCCGGTGGCATGGACCAGCATTGCGACGATGCCAATTACGCCGATCCGCTCTTAACCCGCCTCGATCCGTGATTTCGCAACAACGACATCCCCCAACGGGGTAAGCGGGGATAGGCGCAGATGCACGACTCCCTTGGCTGGACCCCGGAGAGGGGCGAGGAGATGTTCCACAACTATACCGAGACCAAGGCGGTCGCCGGTCACCCGCGCATCAAGGTCCTTTATTGGATGCATCGTGCGCGGCGCGATCTGGTGCTACAGTCGTCACTCAGCTCCAGTGGGCTCGCTTGCCTCGACGGCACGCCGCTTATCGACCTCAAACCCGAACACACCACCGCGAGCGATTAGCGGACGAAGTGGCAGCCGTCAGTTCCGCGCCCCCGCGATCAGCACCGGCGTCGCGCGATAAAGGTCGGGGAACAGTCGCTTCAAATTCTCGATTTTTGGCAAGTCGTTGATGACAATATAAGAGTATCGGGGGTTACGCGTCAGGAAATCCTGATGATAATCCTCGGCCGGATAGAAGTCCCGGCCGGGTTCGATCTTGGTGACGACCGGAGCATCAAACACGCGCGCTTGGCTGAGCTGGGCTTAGACGACACCCACCACCGCATGCGGCACGTACGGCTCCGCCAGAGAGGTAATCTTGTCGGCGGAGAGTTTCACGTTCACGGATGCGAGAGCGTCGTCGAGATGATTCAGCTTGGTGGCACCGACAATCGGAGCGGTGATGACCGGCTTCGATAACACTCACCACGCGAGCGCCACCTGCGCCTATGGGAAGCCGCCGCCCGCCAGCGCTATGCGAGCCTGGTATCGAACCCAATGGGCCGGCGTGCGAGCACCAGCTTCTGCGCCGAGCGGCCAACGGAATGATAGCCCGACGCTCCCTCGGCTAGGAGGTCGAGGAACGCCTCAGGCCCCGTCATCCGGACGCAGCCGAGAATATCGGCGCCACGGGCAAAAAACGCGTCAGGCAGCACCCCGGCCGTCGGCCGAACAATCGTACCGCGGGTCTGGGTCGGGCCAGCGCCAGCAGAGTTTCGAGCGTATTGTTGACCAGGGGCGAGCCGGTGATCAAGACCACCTCGGCCTCGGGCAAGATTTGCGCGGCCTGCTCGGCCGGCGGAAAGAACGGCGGTTCATCGGCTTTTAACGTGGCCGGATCCTGCTCCAGCACAAGAAAGGGCTGACCCCGTCGTTTCAGCTCCTTAAGGAACGGAACAAAAGCGCCGACCACCACGACCCCTGTCGCCCTTGCGGATTTCGGTCGCGTCGAAGGCATCAATGCCTGCGCACAGCTCGACCTCGGAATGGGGACGGCGCTGCCAGCAACAATCGGCCAGCGCATTGACGGGGGCGATCCCGATGGCGCGGCGTTCTCGACCATGATCTCGTCGAGGGCCGGCCCGAGGATGGTGCCGATTGTCGCTATCGTCTCGTCGAAGATCGAACTGCTGTCGCACTGAATCGATGGGTTCGCTTTTGCAGCTGGTATCGCCATATCGCTTAAGATAGATCGGCCGAGCGCCGCAGAAAAAGAATTTTGCCCGTCGTCGAAGTGCGCCGTCGCCCGGCTACAATTTCCCTAGTCTCACGGGAGAGTCCCATGAAGCTCAGCGCCCGCAACCAGCTAAAGGGCAAGATCGTCGGGGTCACCAAGGGTCAGACGACGGCGCATGTCCGTATCGACATCGGCGGCGGTGTCATCGTCACCTCGTCAATCACCAACGAGGCGGTCGACGATCTCGCTCTCAGAGTCGGGGATGACGCCTTTGCGGCGATCAAAGCGTCGGATGTGATGGTCGCCAAGTGAGGCGACGCGATCTTCTTGGTTCAGGCGCTGGCGCAATCGCCGGGCTGGCACTCGCGCCGCCGTGTACCGAAGCAAGGCCTTTCACCGACTCCGGCGATCGTCGGATCGAGGATCTCCGAAAAGCGGAAGTGGCGCCCAAAGGCCGCCGCTATTGTTCTCCGGTGTGCGGGTGACCGCGTCATGCCGTAAGGCTTGGACCGGCATTTCCCGGCTTTCGACGCTGGCGAGCGCCATCTGTTTGGTTGGCAAGTCCACCCGCAAGCGGTGCTGTAGGTCGCCATAGCGATGGTTGCCCGCCTCGCGACGCCGGAGGCCGGTGAACGTGGGTTTAGTTGACGAACGCCCACATTCCGGCCTCAATAGGTATCCCAGAAGGAGGCGGTATAGGAGCCAACAGCGTGGCAGCGGCGCGGCTGACCTTGCGCGTCGATCTCAGCGAGGAGCGGGCGATCGGCCCGGGAAAGATCCGGCTGCTGGAGGCGATCCGCGACACCGGATCGATCACCAAGGCCGGTATCGCACTCGGCATGTCCTATCGCCGGGCATGGCTCCTCGTCGACGACATGAACAATTGCTTCCGCGAGCCAGTAATCGCCGCTCAAGCGGGCGGAAGCCATGGCGGCGGCGCGGCCTTGACGCCCTTCGGCACGAGACTGATCGAGCAGTATCGTGCCATCGAGGCCGAGGCGCACGCTGCCACCGCCGCGCGGCTGCGTGAGCTCGAGGTTGCCTGTAAAGGGGTTCCGGAAAAGACGACGGCAACGAAATCGCATGCTGCGCTGCGTCGTCGCACGATCGCCCGCTAGAATCAAGTTGCCGGAAGAATCCGGCTGAGGCGCCTGGCGAGGAATTCGGCGGCGAGCAACGCCAGCATGGAAATCGCTATCGATATCAGCGTCAGGCGGAGAGCACCAGCGTCGCCGCCGGGAATTTGGGTCAGGGTGTAGATCGCCGAGGGGAGGGTCTGGGTCTCGCCAGGGATGTTTGAGACGAAGGTGATCGTGGCGCCGAACTCGCCCATGCTGCGTGCGAAGGAGAGGATCATGCCGGCGATGATGCCGGGTAGAACTAGCGGCAGGGTGATCACCAGAAACACCCAGACAGGTCCAGCGCCGAGGGTTGCCGCGGCATCCTCCAGCCGCCGGTCGACCGCTTCGATCGACAGGCGGATCGCCCGCACCATCAATGGAAAACCCATCACCGCGCAAGCAAGCGCAGCACCCGTCCAACGAAACGCGAAAACGATGCCGAACTGCTCGTCGAGGAACCGGCCAAGGGGGCCCCGGCGGCCGAGGAGCAGCAGCAGCAGGTAGCCGGTCACCACCGGCGGCATGACCAATGGCAGATGAACCAGCCCGTCGAGCAGCGATTTTCCCCAGAACCGCCCGCGCGCCAATACCAACGCCACGAGGATTCCGGGTATGAGGCTCGTCGCCATGGCCCAGAAGGCGACGCGAAGGCTGAGAACCACCGCGGTCGCCTCATCCGGCGATAGATGCAGGAATTCCGCCATGGCGCGCTTTCAAACCGCGTTCTTTCCGCACGACCTCATTTAAGGACCGTAAACCCCTGCTTCTCAAAAATAGAGCGGGCGGCGGGCGATTCGAGACAGGCGATATAACCGGCATCCCCCGGATTGGTCGAAGCTGCCACTGCCGCGATCGGATAAATGATCGGCGGATGGGTGTTTTCCGGGAAGGTGCCGAGAACCTTGACGCCCTTATCAGCCACAGCATCGGTTCGGTAGACGATCCCGAGCGGCGCCTCGCCGCGCGACACCAAAAGCAGGGTCGCCCGGACGTTCTCGGCGGGGGCGAGCTTGTCGGCGACCGAAGCCCACACCCCGAGCGCCTCGAGCGCCGCCTTGCCGTATTTTCCGGCCGGCACGCCAGCCGGGTCGGCAATGGCGAGCCGACCGCTGCCGAGCGCCTGGGCAAGCGGGAAATTCGGCCCGATGTCGACTTTGACGGCGTTGCCCGCTGGCGCGATCAACACCAGCCGATTGCCGAGCAAATTGGCTCGCGTCTCCGGCTTGATCAAATTCCTCTGCGCCAGATAGTCCATCCAGTCGAGATCGGCCGAGATGAAAATGTCGGCAGGTGCGGCGGCCTCGATCTGCTTTGCCAGGGTGGGGCTCGCGGCATAGGAGGTGGTGGTTTCCTGGCCCTTCTCACGCCGGTAGGCGGCATTGACCTCGTCGAGCGCGTCTTTGAGACTGGCCGCCGCGAAAACGACCAGCTTGGCATCCTGCGCTGACGCCGGGGCGGCCCACCCGAGCAAGACGACAAGGCTGGACGCGAGCAAAGCGCCGGATATGAAGCGCAGGCTGCGACCCGTCATGGTCTCCTCGCTGACTGAGCTTGCGTCATATTCCTTTGAATACGAAGCGAGGTAAAGCTACCGATTTGTCCACGATGCGGAGGCTGCGGTGCTCAACAACGCTGTGATCCGTCACAATCGCGCCGGCGGGGCTCCGCTGTTTTAGCTGTTATTTACAGGAAATTATCAGCGACGGACTCTCCTTCGCCGCAGGAATCCTCGACCGCCAGCATCGCCGCCAACAACGGAACAGCGGGAAAAATCCATAGCGGGCGCCGCAACGATCCCCGCGCGTTTATCTACGCACACCATCCTTAGCCACAAACGATATTTGTTACGCCAATCAGAACTTGTTATTATCGTATCACGATACAAAATTGTCAATCAGCAAAGTCACTACCGCGCCGGGACTCTGGGTGGAAGCCGCCTGCTACCCCCGGGGCAATCGGTGCAGCCCTAGTCGACCGATCGCCGGCAGCTTTAGCGCCGGTGCGACGGCGTCTAGTCCGATGTTGAGCCCCAGAAGGTTCAGCTCGAACCCCTCATCAACGGCGAGGAGGACGCCGGCAAGGCCGTAGAACGAAACCTGAAACCCGGAGCCGCTGGGCGCCGCGGCAAACAGCGCGCCTCCCGCCAGGAAATCTTTGCCGACAGCATTCGACGGCAGATCAAGGCCAAGCTCGGGAACCTGGCGGGCAATATACGCAGTGAACGTGTTGCTGTTGGGGCCGGGCCAAGCGCGATACTGGTGTGGATAGGGATAATGGGCGACCGCGGCTCGGATATTGTCGATGATCGCGTCGACACCCGGTCCGCGCCGGTCGAACACGACCTGCGGTCGGGCGCCGAACCAGTAATTGTCGGGGCCCATCCGGTCGACGCGAACCGCCGGGGCGCCGTTGGCGACGCCAAAGCCGAGCACCTCATACCGCGTATAGCGCCCGGCCCCGCTCGGCTTGACCGCGATCCAGGTGTGCACCGCCAACACCCCCCGCCACGAAACGGCGCGGGCTGCATAGACCTGGATCACTGCCTCCGGCGTGGTCGCCGGGTCGGGCGCAAGGCCAGTGGGGTCGCGGCGCGCCTCGTACCACGGCACCCCGGCGCGCCCATCGGGCAGGCAGCCGCTAACCAGCACCGGCAGCACGAACAGCCCGAGCAGCAACAGACCGAACGAGGTCACGAAATTCATCGGTGCTCGGACTGGACCTGACGCTCGTGTATGCTGCCTTTATGTGGTGGCGACGACCGGTTTGGGAACGCCGCCCGAACGCGCGCACCAATAGCGGACACACCTAAGCCGGCTCACCTGAACCGTCGCGAAAGATCGACCATCAAACATGGACGTCGGGGCTAATGATAGAATTATCCGGTAGGTATCTCACTTAATTGATTTCCCGCGCGTTGCAATCATGAATTGCATCGGCGGATCGTGCCTCCGCCATGTGCAGCGAATCTGCAGCAAAATCTCTCCTATGGGTTGAGGTGCCGGCTCAGTCTGGCGTCGTCGATTGGTGAAAACGTCCGCGCAGCGTACCACATTATTGCGATATAGTCAACCCCGCCACCTGCGAATGCTTCGCGCCATTCGTCGATGGCTGCGTGGTCACGAAGGGGTCGGCTGCAGGTGGCGGCCCAGCTGCCAAGCGAGGGGCAGGGTCACCAGCACGATGGCGGCGACCAGAACCATCATGGTCGGCAGATCGGCGAGGTCGCTGGCGAATCCATACAGCACCGGCGCGAGCGCACCGGCGCCGACCCCGCCAGTGTAGAAAATGCTGAACGCGCGCTGGCGGCGTGCGGGCGCCACCAGCTCGGGAACGGTGCCGTAAAGCACCGACGAGGTGCCGTTGAGCGCCACCCCTATCACCGGTAAGACCGCCAGACCCACGGTCAGCGGCAACGGCAGCAAGGCTAAGATCCCCGCCGCGGTCAGCCCTTCGGTGATGAACGTCGCGCGGACGACTCCGAGCCGGGCGCCGAGCCAACCGCATGCCAGCTTGCCGGCGGCGCCACCGGCGAAGATCAGGCTCAGGGCGATGCCGATCATCGGGAGATCGGCACCCTTGCTCTTCAACAGGAACGGCAGAAATGTCAGAAACCCCATGCGTGTCGCGCTGTCGATCATCGCGATGGTCAGCAGCAGCGAAAAGCCGCGCCCGACCGGCGCCCACCCTGTGATCCCCGGTTTGCCGTCGGCTTCCCGGGTCTTTGCGGCCCGTCCGGGCAACCCGCGCATCGCGAGGATCGTCACCGCAGCGGCAAGGCCGCCTACTCCAATCGTCGCCGTCGCCGCGCGCCACGGCATCAAGGTCAGCAGCCAGGCGGTCATAGCGGGCAGCGCCATCTTGCCGAGGTCGCCAGAGAAATTGTAACCGGCGAGCGCGGTACGCGAGCGACTGCCCGAGAACGCTTCGGAGACAAGATGCGCGCCGATCGGGTGCTGCACACTAGAGCCCACGCCGCCCAAGACCAGCGCCGCTGCGAGGACTGCAAACCCTGCGCTCGCTCCGGCGACAAGGTAGCCGATCCCGGCGAGCGTAGTGCCGAGTCCGAGGATCAGCGGTCCGCCGAAGCGCTCGGCGAGAGCCCCAGCCGGCACTTGGAAGCCGGCCATCGAGCCGACATAGAGCGCACGCAACAGCCCGATTTCGGCATAGCCGAGGCCGAACTCGGCCTGCCACAGCGGCAGCAGCACATAGAGCAAGTCGGTAAAGCCGTCGTGCAGCACATGGGCGCCACAGGCGATCGCCATCGTTCGACGTTCCGGCGCGGCAATCCTACCGAGTGTTGCCGCAATCAGGGACATTGTTTCATCTCGCGCTGCTGTCGTCGCGTCGGGTGCCTGTGGGTTTGTTACGGCTTTATGACAGAAGTTCGCCTATGGGAGAACAGCCGCCCGCCGTTCTCAGCTCGACTTGAGGTCCTTGGGCTAGCTGCCGACAGATCAGATCGAACCCATCCCAGCTTCCTTCGGCAGCTTCTCGGCGATCCCAAGAAGCGCCTGTCGGCGATCCATTTCGGCCCAAATCTCGGAGGAGGTAATCCCGAGTTCGCTCCATAGCACAACGAGGTTGTAGATCAGGTCGACGCTCTCGTTGATTACCGCCGAGCGCTCCCCGCGAACGGCCTCGATGACGATCTCCATCACCTCTTCACCCACCTTCTGCGCGATTCTCGGCAGACCGGCGGCGAGCAGGCGCGCTGTGCGCGGGCTCGTTTTGCACCCGCTGCGCACGTCGGCAATCGCCTTTTCCAATTCCGTAATGCGATCGCAGACCGGGCTCTGTTTCGGTTGTTTTTTCTCCTCAACCGTCGCCATCGAACTGCCACTCACATCTCGTGCCTAAGTCGGCTCGGCAGCAACTCCCCACGGCCCTCGAGTACCGGATAGGCGGCAGCAGCCAAGTGCGCGTTGACCCGCTTAAGATCCCGCACGATGTCGAGAAGGAGCTTGCTCATCTCGATGCTCTCTGCCCGGCTTGCACGCGTCCGCCCGAAATGCTCATCCGTTGCGCGCAATTCGAGCTCGCGAAAGACTTCCTTTTCGCCGAGGAGCTGGCGGGCCGCCCGCGGGTCTTCGGTTATGAACACGGCCGCGGCCGCCCGTGCGTTACTGGTCAGCCGGTCGATCATTTCGCGGATCTCCTCTCGGCCGGCTTCCGAAAAGCTGACGCCGCGTTTGATGCGCTTGGCGGCAAGCGGCATCAGGCTCTTCTCGACGATGTCGCCGGCATGCTCGAGATTGGTCGTGAAAGCCAGGATTTCCGATAAACGTCGATGATCGATGTCGTCGAGCGCGTCGGTGTCGAGCGAGGTCAGATATTTCTTGATCGCCGTGTCGAGCCGGTCGAGCACATTGTCCATGCGCGCGGTTTCCGTAACCCGCTTGCGATCGCCGCGATTGAGTGAATCGAGCGCGCCGCGCAGCATGGCCTCCAACACGTCGACCATGCGCAGCGCCTCGCGCGCGGCGCTGGCGAGCGCAATGCTGGGGGTCTCGCGCGCTGCCCAGTCGAGATAGACCGGCTGCGACGGATCGGCCGTGTCAATGCGCGCCGGTAGAAGACGCCCGAGCAACCGAGCGAACGGCTTCAACAGAGGGAAGAACAGCAGCGCCAAGACAATGTTGAAGCCGGTGTGAAAATCGGCCACGGCGCGTCCGGTATCGGGCTCGATCGTGACCAGCGCCGGGCCGATCCACTTCAACAGGGCAAGCGCCAGCGCGCACCCGATAACCCGATTGATCAAATTACCGATCGGCAGTCTCTTTGCGGCGGGATCGCCGCCGACCCCGCTTTCCAGCAGCGGGTTCAGAGCCGTGCCGAGGTTGGCCCCGAGCACGAGGGCAAACGCGGCGTGCGGCGGCACTACCGCTTGGGAGGCAAAGGCCATGATCAACAATACGACGGCAACACTCGAATGCGCCGCCCAGGTCAATCCGGCTGCGAGCACAATGTCGATCAGCGGCTCGGTTGTGATCGCACCGAGAAGCATCCGCAGGCTCGGCACGTCCTCAAAGGGGGTGATCATCGAAAGAAGGTGCTGAAGCGCAATCAGCATCAGACCAAGCCCGATTCCCACCCGGCCAAGGTCGCGCGTCCGGGTAACGCCGCTGCGCCGGAACATGAACACGCCGAGGAGAATGAAAAGAAACGAGACCCGCGACACGTCCAACGACAGCACCTGGACGATCAGCGTGGTGCCGACATTGGCGCCCAGCATGACCGCCAGCGCGGGCACGAGATCGACAAGCCCGCCCGCCGCGAATGCCGTAGCCATAAGCCCGGTTGCCGTGCTGCTTTGGAGCACCGCCGTTACGCCCAGACCCGCCAGGAACGCTTTGAACCGGTTGCCGAGCGCATAGCCCAGGATGTGCCGGAGTTGTGGACCGAATGCACGTGTGATCCCGGTCTGGACCATGTGTACGCCCCAAATCAGGAGCGCGATCGCACCTGCGAGGTCCATCAGAGTCAAGGTCGTGTTCATCCTGCACGCCCCATGCCGAACGCAGTCTGCCGATCCCACTTATACGCCCTCGACGCCTCGCACGGCACATTCGCGATTCGGATGAACTTGACCGATCGATGCCGACAGACTACCGAAAGGCCCATGGCACCAGCGGCCCGCTCTTCATGGGAAAGGACACTCATGCGCTTTCCGGGCCGGCGCAGTGCACAGCGTTCGAAGTTCTCCCGGCAAACGGTCTCGAGACCGTCATTCAGCCAGACGACGGCGTGACCCCAACGCCGGTGATCTCGCGGGCGATTCTCGTCTACAACCGAGGCCGCGCCGAGCGCCTCGCCGATGGCATTGTCGTAACCCCCTCGCACAACCCGCCGGAGGATGGTGGGTTCAAGTACAACCCGACCAACGGCGGCCCAGCCGACACCGATGTGACACACTGGGTCGAGGACCGGGCCAACGACCTTCTGCGGAACGGCAATACCTCAGTGAAGCGCGTGGGCTTCACCAGTGCGCTCAATGCAGACACGACGCACCGGGAAGATTTCGTGCTGCCTTACGTCAATGACCTGCGCAACGTCATCGATATGGAGACAATCCGCGTCGCCGGGCTCAAGCTTGGCGTCGACCCGCTCGGCGGCGCTGCCGTCCACTACTGGGAGCCGATCAACGCGATCTACAAGTTGGACATCACCGTGGTCAATCCGAAGGTCGATCCGACCTTCGAGTTCATGACCGTCGACCACGACGGCGAGATCCGCATGGACTGCTCCAGCCCATACGCGATGGCCCGGCTCGTCGGCCTCAAGGATCGCTACCGGGTCGCTTTCGCCAACGACCCGGACTCTGATCGGCACGGCATCGTTACGCCGGGCGCGGGTCTGATGAATCCCAATCACTATTTATCGGTTGCGATTCTTTACCTGCTGGCGCATCGACCCCTCTGGCCGGCACGAGCCGCGATCGGCAAGACCGTCGTCAGCAGCAGCATGATCGACCGGGTCGTGCACAAGCTCGGCCGCCGCCTGTCGGAGGTGCCCGTCGGCTTCAAATTTTTCGGCGGCAGGGTCCTTGATGTTCAGCGCCATGAGGTTTGCTACGCTCGAAGGTCACGCTGCGGTTACGGTTAGCTTCAGGCCGAGCGCTCGCACGACTTTCAACACGGTTTCGAATTCGGGCCGACCCTCTGGCGAGAGGGCCTTGTATAGGCTCTGCCGACCCAATCCAGTGAGGTGTGCGATCTCCGTCATGCCCTTTGAGCGGGCTACCGCGCCCAAGGCGTGACTGATCAACTCCGGATCACCGTCTTCGAAAGCGGCTTCCAGATAGGCCGCTATATCTTCGGGCGTTTTGAGGTGGTCTTCGGTAACCCAGGGGATCGTCTTGGTTTCAGTCATTGCGTCCTCCTATAGGAAACGCGCGAGTTTCAGCGCAGTGCTGATATCCCGAGCCTGCGTGCCTTTGTCGCCGCCGGCCGGTAGGACGATCAAGGCGTCGCCGCGTTGGACGTAATACACCCGGTAGCCTGGCCCGTAATCGATCCGAAGCTCCGATACCCCCTCACCGACAGGCTTCGAGTCGCCGGGATTGCCGAGCGACAAACGATCAATCCGCACCTGGATACGCGCCCTCCCCCGGCGGTCCCGCAGCTTCCGGAACCAAGCCGCGAAGGTCTCGGTCTGGCGGATCTCGATCACGGGAAATATGTCTCCTCTAGGAGACATATTGTCAAGTTGCATCGGGTGCCGAGCGCCGCAGCGATCGAACCACGATGCCTCTAGGCCGCACCAAGAATATGATATGCAATTTTCAGCCGCCGGTACCGCCCGACCGCGGCGCCAGCGCGTCGAGCAGCGCCTGGATGTAGCCATAGCAATAGGCGAAGGCGACGCCCGAAGGGTCGCGGTCGTCGATCTGCGGCACGTGGTCGGGCATCAGCATGTAGGGGTAGCCGACATCGCGATAGTCGGGGAACGCCTCCATGAGGTCGAGCTTCCTCCCCTTGATGTTGCGGAAATGCACGTTGAAGATCTTGCGGCGCTCTCCGAACCAGCGGATCACCTCGAAGATCTTGCGAACAGGATCGTCGAGCATCTCGGCGACGGTACCTTGGGCCAGCATCCCCATCATCGATGCGGCCGAAGGCGTCTCCCGCATCGGCGGTTAGAGCTAGCCTAGAGTAAGGCCG
>WNFD01012370.1_pt1 | contig 11383 bp, 9 predicted proteins | sample 5400491 | NCBI WGS metagenome assembly WNFD01 (sample SAMN13153343, study PRJNA577476) | soil metagenome | isolation source: 120 cm saprolite under Douglas fir tree site 2 hole 2 replicate 2 | place: USA:California | collected 2015-04-18 | reverse complement strand
AGGAGGCGCCTTGCCTTTCCGCGAGCCATTCCCTTGACTGCGTTTTCCATTTCCTTCCCCTCCCCTATGGCGCCTGCCAGTCTGAGCCATGAAAAGCTGAACAGAAAAGCAAGGACAACGGCGCGCAACAATCTCGCGCAGCAGGTTGCGACGTACATCAGCCGGGTGAATGCCCCGTCCGAAAAAAGTCGGACACACGAACAGAATTGCCGGGCGTTATATTGTGCTGACCGGTGCTGATGACCAAGGCTCTCCTCCCTTTCCTGCACTTCCTCCAATATTCTGCGCGTAACTATTAGTGCATGTATGTTCGCTACCGCACGGCCGTCCACGCCACGAAGCGCGCTGCGTTTATCACTCCGTCCGATTCGTTATGCCGCCTGGACGCTTGAGAAGCCGAAGATCTTCGAGCAGTGTTGCATTGACCGGTTGAACTCGCCGCCGAAAGCGGACATTCAAAGTGGGCGCACTTCGGTCGCTTGCGCAGCATCCATAACCGGACCGGAAAAATGCCGTCGGGAGAAAATCTGCCAGGAAACTCCTACAAAGCGCTGCTTGCCCCTCAGAGAGAGGGGCGCAAGCGCCTCGATTGGCGCGAAAGCGTTTGAATCTTCGGCTCATTCTCCGGCGCCGAGAGAAACGGCGTCAGAGCTCTGGACTGTATGGCGGAGAGAGAGGGATTCGAACCCCCGGTGCCCCGAAGGGCACAACAGATTTCGAGTCGTACTATAGGGAAACGGCCCAAACTCTCCAAATTCGAAAACGTAATGTTATCAAGCTCGCAGCGCTTGCCTATTTCTATACCTCAAATCTCGGACAGTTCCGTCCTATTAGGCTTACGGCACAAATTCGGCACACCTAGCAAACGCGGCGGCCATGGCTCCGCCATTGGACTACATCAACCGTCATGATGTTGGACGTCCATGCCTTCCGAACATCTTCGACAACCCAAAGCTGAGGCGCCTCCGGTATTCCTGGGACGATGCAGACCCAGAACGACTCACCGCTATTCAATGCGGCCCTGGCAGCTTCCGGCTCATTACCTACGAGTTGGATTGGGCCGTCCTTCTTGCGACCCTTAATTTCGATCCGTACGAGGGAATTATCCTGGTTCCTTCGTGCCTCACGGTCATAACCGACCTGTTGCCTGTTCTTAGGCACAAAGCTAGACACCTCCGCCGATAGTTTGTCTTCAACGAATGCCATGGCGAACGTCTCAACGTGATTGTTTTCGCCGGATTCTCGTACCATAACTTTGGCGAAAAAATCTTTCCACGCAGATATATCGGACGACGAAACACCCTCGAGGTATTCCGAGCTTAGGAAATCCAGCTGAGGAACATATTGACGGTGACGCTCCCAATCTTCGGCCGGCGAGTAGTCCGTGCCGAGAAAGACTTGATTGGATGGCTTCGCGTCGTCCGCTTTGGTCAAAACCCATATAGGCTCGGTTACGCCAGGCCCCTTCTGTAGCAATCGGGTATAGGCAACTAGTGAGTTTCTTGGTGGCTGCGCGGCTGCCACGCGTACTCGCGGCAAAAACACCCCTCGACATATCTTGTCGAAATCGATTGCTTCAACATGAGTACGTTCGGCGAAAAACTTCGAAAGCTGTTCGGAATCGAGGCACACGTGAAGCAGTCGGTATCCGCGTAACAGAGCATCTACTTCCGGATAGCTCCCCCTAAGCTCTAAAACATCCTTCGGTATGTTTCGAAGGTGCACACCTTTCGCGAGAGCGATTTCACTAGCGTCCGTCGGAACGTATATAGGGTTTTCGATAGACTCAAAACGACCGCGCCGACCCTGCCTTTGCGTATCCCTGAAGGACCTACCCGTTTGGCTCATGGCTTCGTAAAAGCGAGTCAACCATTCCGGGTGATTTAACCTCCGTTCGAGCACTTTCTTATTGCGAGCCACTTCGCCAAATCCGATTTCTCGAATGCATTGGCGAAGCTCATCCGGTAGGGCTTCCATGTCGACGGTCGAATCAATTAGAGATAAATCGGTTCGACCACCAAAGAGTAAAGGCAAATCAGCATCGTCTAGCAGTTGCTCTAGACCCGCCTCGGGACGCACCGCCAAATCGGGGCGCACATATACACCCGCCGCGGTTGGCATAACTTCGGAACTGCGAAGGTATTCGAGCACTGGATTTTTAAGACACGGGCCGAAGAGTTTTTCGTACGCTAATTGCCCTGGATAAGATGTAAATTTGAAAAGTGGTAAGAACTGCGGTCCCCAGCGCGGATCGCGCTTGAAGCGTTCAATTGCCGTCTTGGCAGCTTCGACGGCCTCGCCTACCAGCCAACGGTTCCACGAAAGTTCGTATTGAATAGCCTCGCGACCTGGTTGAACTAGGAAGTCGGCCTGTACTAGAAACTTTGCTCCACTGCGTTCTTCCACGAGCGGCAGGAACGAAGATACCGTCCCTAGGGCACTCGCATTTTCAACTGTACGGAGGTTACCGTCACCATCCACTTCGAAAGCGATGACCACCTCGCGCTTTTTCAGAGCCGTTTTTCCTGAGACGGATGAAGCCATCCTGCTCACCCAGATTTTCAACGATGGTCCGTTCGCCGCTCGTTTCATCAATGATTGCCAGGCGCCGGAGCCACCTCAGAAACAAGAAGATGTGCACATCGATCCTCTTCAGTTCCTCGAGGGTTTGGCTGTAGAGAGCTTCGGAGCGGAATGGAAGGACGAATGTGGTTAGAGCGCTGTTGACGGTCTCGTCAGCGTCGTCAACCCAAATCGGCATGATTTGCCAAGGAACTGCACTCGGGTCTTCGTGAGCGCTTCTATCAAACTTGAATCGGAACGGGCCAGAATACAGATGCGGACGGTCCGTCACCTTGAATACCGACTTAAATCCAATACCCAAGAAGCCGAGCGTTCCCAATTCGGGCTTTTTCGTCGATCGAACGCCGCATATTGCGTCAACGTTCGGTTCGGTAAATGGGGCGCCGTTGTGAGCGACCGCGATCCGATTAGGCGATATAGTGAATTGAATCTCTCCAGCCGGCGGTTGATTTTTCGGAGCCGCATCCTCAGCGTTCTGTAGCAGCTCGAGGATGAAATGAGCGCTTCTCGAGAACAGGCTAGAATTTCGTGTCTAAGGCCTTCGACGTAAGCTTTCGCTGCAATCATGTCTGTGCCGCTAGCGTGGACTTAGTAAGAGCATCAATTCACTAGCTTCGTGGCGCGCTTTACGTCGAGCGACTTTGTCTTCCCCGGTGCCCCGGCCCCCGAGAGTGCTGAAGCAGCTCTGAACGGAGTTCTCTTTCACTTTGAAATGCGCTCGCGCGATTGCACGCACCGTATCGCCAGATAACCCGTTAGAGCACTCATGGTCTGGAAACGTGAGAATTGCTCTGGCGCCGTTTACAGACACAAGGAACAACAGCTGCTCAAGCGCTTCCTCTGACTTAGTTACCAAGCTAAAGGCCGACTTTGGGCGATGACACGCTTCTGGGTAGCGGCCGACGCCGCTTACATCGCCACAGTGGCCACGAGTGATCGACTCAAGCACGTGGTAAAAGCGGCTGTATTGAACGCCGGAATACGGAGGGTCAAGAAATACTAGATCTCCGGGGCCGACGTTGGTTGCTATTTCAATCGCATCTGCTACCCGCGCAGCACCCAATTTTCGCGCGTGCTGTTCTGCGAGCGCCTTCAGCCAGCCGGATACTCGAACAACCGGATCGCGAAGCCATGCTTCCTTCAAATAGCGCACAGCGGTTCGGGTAGGCTGAAATGGTTGCGCCGTATGTCCCGGCGCCGCAACGCACTGACTCGAAGCCTTAATAAGCGCCGCCAACGCAACCGTGCGGTTGACGCCAGTATCTGGGAGGGTCGCTCTAAGCGCGTCAATCCAAACTGATTGAACGGGGCTAAAGTAATGACCACCGTAGGCGCGTGTGAGCGGCAAACCGACGCGCGCGGCACACCAATCGCGCATGGCCTCGACTGATGCCCTGGTGAGCCGGTGTTCCTCATTGATATGGGGGGGTTGGAACCGCGCTACAAATGCGCGAGCTCGGTTTATCCACCCATCCCAGAGTTGGAGCCATGGAATCGGGCCACAACGAGCAACTACAGCTTCTGTTAGCAGAACGCTATAGGCCTGCAAGTCGACACCATAGACCGGAACGGCGTGCCGGCGCGCAATGAACGAGGCAACTTCGCCGGTACCGAGGAACAGATCTATAAAGCGTTTGGCATCACGTATTTCTGAATCGAGAGCCTTTCCTAATCCGTTCATCAGCATGGCTCTCTTGGAACCCATGTACTTCATATACCGAGGCCCCACAGCGGAATGCGTTCGGCCGTGCTTAAGGTGTGCGCCGAAACGGCACGCGCGCCCAAAAAGGCTTGGCGAGATCCGGCGGTAGTGCGCCACGCTTTAGACTGGGCTACGGCGGAATCTACGTCAGCCCATAAATCAGCTAAATTAGCAGGAACTGTAGCGGCTTCCCAAAGTCCCCTATCTTCTCCGAATGCGCGCCACCAAAATCTCAGGTTCGATTTTTCAGAAGCGGATGCGGTGGCGAGAAGTGAGGTACAGGCTCCGGTTGCAACCCTAAGCAGCATCGCAGCACGGGCGATTGCTTGCAGATGATAAATGGCAAGGTTCTTGTTCGCTCGTGCTCCTGCTGCTTCGATTATGGGAAGTTCTTGTGTGGCGCCACCTGGAATATCGAGGAACGTTTCCCACTCAGCTTGGAGCATGTCACCCGGACTAACGGCGTGGAGTACCACCTGCACGAATTTCTTGTAAGCACGTGGTGCTTGCCGTGGAGTGGAGCCCTTCGAAGCTGAAAAAGCTTGCGCCATGCTCCTTCGTAGCAAGTACCTGTCGAGAATGCGAAACGGATGAAGTGCTGTTGGCTCAAAGGATGTCCAAAAGCCCTCAAGAAATTCAAGGCTGCTTGAGAAACCCATCCGGGTGGCCGCTGGAATGCACGTAGGCCTGTAGCTCGCTTGGTTGCGCGCCTCCTTGTCTTCTGCGAATAACTTAAGATCCAAGCCCCAGTCGAGTAACCAGGCACTTACGACCTTACCCCGCAGCACGGCGCCAGGAGCGGCAGGGAAATGTTGCAACCATCCGTCGAGGCTAATTCCTCCTGGCTCGATCACCTCCAACACGAGTTGACTTGCAGATGGCTGAGTCGCCCAGTGGCTGAGCGCGTCCCAGGCAAACGTGTGTGTACCGCCCCGGACAACGTGGCACTTCCCGTCTAGTGTAAGAACAAAATGTCGATCGTCGAATACGCCAATACCTGCGGTCGCAAGGACTGACATCGCGGCGCGGAGTTCGGCGTAGTACGCTAGGTGCGTTGCGGCGTGAATATCGCCAGACATCACAGACGCCAAAGCGCGCGCCGCATAGCTCCACCCATCCATGCAATGGACGATGGAAGACGCGGCCATGTAGCGGCTCAATTGCTTATGAGCTAGCACGCCGCCAGCTACGGTGTCAGCTTCGAGTCTATCGACCGTGTCTAGCGCATACCTGTTTCCGGCGCTTAGCCAACGGTCGCGAGGCCACTGCTCAATTACTCTCCGAAACTCTGTACGGAGTTTCTTGGAGTTAGCGCGCGACAACAACGCTCGCTGGTTAGGGCCCAGTGGCATCTAGCTTATGGATTTACGAATCTGCTTGGCGGTTTCCGAAAATTTGTCGTCGCGAGACTCCAGATACCGCAGCAGCTCTAGACGGAGTTCCCTATAGCCTCCACTTCCACGAAAAACGGACTTCAACTTCGACTCGTTCGGGGTGAGGCCAGGTGCATCAGACGCGCGCCAATCGTATGTAGCGAGCGCCTTCGTTAAGTCATCGACGAACGTCCTCAAGTCGGTTTGCTTGTCTAGCGATCGGAGCGCATCAGTAACGGCTTTTTCATCACTGCCGTTCGCTCCAGTGCCGCCCCAGTCCATTAAGTTGATTTCTTCAGCGTTGGCATAAAGAAGATCGTTCGCCAGATATAGGAAACCCCTGATCCCCTGATCTTGGTTCAGAAGTGAGTTCGGACCGTAAAAACGTAGGTCTAGGTTGGGGGCGAGCCCTGCAGGCCGCTGTTGCGATTGGAGTGCTTTCGCCCACGGGAGGGTCGTGCCTTTAATTGCGCTTCGCATTGACTCGCCCAAGAAGATTAGCAATGCCGCCTGCTCAGCGCGATTCCATGTCGGTGTTTGTCGACTCGATCCGATTGGCGCACCGAACAAGCCCCCGACGCGCGCACCCCTGCCCTCCCAACTTTTTACGAATGTCGCGAGGAGGGAACGTATCCATGCAGCCTGAGAGACCATCAACCCCTTGTGTCCGGGCTCGCCGAGCATGTTGATTCGGTGATGCCAAGGACTCCTTGGATGAGCCCAAAGGAGATCTACTAGTTCTTGGGCCCTTGTTTCCCGGTAGATGATGTGACCCTCAAACTTTGTTAGCCAGTCCTCCGTTCTGAGAAGCGGATACAGGTCGAAGGCAAGGCTTGCATTGATGCGCTTGGGCTTTATGTTGATCGTGTAAAAGAGGTATGCCTGCCAACTCAAATCTAATCCCTTGAATGCGACGACGGGCAGTTCAAAATCGTCGGGAAGCGCGGGATCCTCAAAGGCCCATAGACGGTGTTGACCATCAATGATTTCGATTGGATGAAGGGCAGCTGGCTGCCAACTGCGGCCACTGAACCCTGTCGGCAGAGTAACTGTGGCATGACCATCTTTCCCTTCTGCGATTTCAACTAGCTCTGCCGGCTTGACCTTGCGCTCGCGGCGCGAGTCGTTGGCCGTCAGCACGTTGACGACAATCGCTGTTGGCAGCCAACCAGGTTTGCGTAGGTCGTTGTACTCGGATATTTCGCGCTGCTTTGTGCTTAGGTCGGACCATGGATATCCGAATTCAACGAAGCGAGCTATTTCGTTCGATCGTTCTTGCTCGTGGCGTCGTTGGATTCCGAGATCTTCGCTGGCGGTCGATCTGTCCTTGGTGGTTCTCTTATGAACGCCACTTAACGCTTTCAAATAGCCGGCGCGGATACTGAATTGATAGAACCAGTGTTGAGGCTCGGCGCGTCGCTCCTTCTTCGACCACTTCACTCCGCTCCAGGCTGGTAGCCATTGGTTAACTTTGAGGGCCGGCAGTGTCTTTATGACCTCAGATTTGCTCATAGAGGGTCTTCCGTCGAAGTGCCGAAGTGGTAAGAGTTGGGATGTGCTGTTGTCCGCTCTTTATCGTTTTGTCTTTTTAAATCACCGACGTATTGTAACGAGCATTAGCTGGATTGACTTTTTCGCTGATACTGTACGAATATACAGTATCGTCACAAGATGCAAAGGACATAGATCCCGAATAGCGGTCCCGGAAACGGGCGAGCCGCAGCCAGGGATGCCAACGTAAAAGCCGCGTAAGACGTTCGGCATGGGCAAAGACGACGCATTTGAGCTATACGCGCCGTCTTGTGACTTCACGGACAACTTTGTGGAGTCGCCATGTCGAAGCGCGTGGGTGCAGGACATACCGGAGCAGCTGATCCGCTATCCCAGTCGGACGGCGTAGGAGCGGGCGCCGGCGCCGTACGGCCGGCCCCGCCGGCGGACGGCCCGGCGTCCGCCGCCGCATCCCCCCGTTTGGTAATACGGGGGGAAACATTCTCTTCTGATCTGGTTCCTCCCGGATTGACGGGAATCGACCGGAGAGCTGCCAGATCGGGCGCGCCGAATTTTGGCCGGTCTGTGGATTGTTTTTCGCGCACGCTCGGGCCATGAGTAGCGCATCGAAAAAAGAACTCGCATCGCTGCCCGCGAGCGCTCCCGACACTGCGGTGCCAGGCGGCAATCCTCGCGCGGCGTTTACCGACTGGCTGAACGTCACCTATGCGGCATCGAGCGGCGACCCCGCCGCGTTCTTCGATGCCTTCAGCAAGGTGACGCAGGCGCGGTTTGGATTGCTCAACGAGCGCCCAGGGCGAGGCCTTCAGGGCTACAAGCACTCGTTCGAGTTTCAGTACGGGAGATCGTTCTTCGGCTTGGGCGGGCAGCGCGGTACAGGCTTCGTATCGATCTCGGGCGACGGCTGCGCCTTGATTCCGGACTGGCGCGCCTTGGTCGAACTCCTGCGTGACCGGCTCCAAGGCCGGATCACGCGCTGGGATGGGGCTACGGATGACTTCGAGGGCCGCCGGAGCGTTGATGAGGCCGTCAGGGTCTATCTGGCCGGCGGCTTCAGCTGCGGCGGCCGTACGCCAACCTGCGCAGTCGATGGCGATTGGATCGTCCCCTTAGGTAACGGCCGGACGTTCTACGTTGGGAACCGGAAGAACGGGAAACTGCTTCGCGTCTACGAGAAAGGCAAGCAGCTGGGCGACCCGGACTCGCCCTGGGTGCGCTGGGAGGTGGAGTTGCACAACGTGGACCGGGTCATTCCATGGGAAGTGCTGCTCGAGCCCGGGCGCTACCTCGCCGGCTCCTACCCTGCCCTATCTTGGGTGCAGGCCGATGCTAGCCGCATCGAGACCCTACGGCGCACGGACGGCATTACCTACGAGCGCCTGGTTCATCACGCGCGCCAGAGCGTGGGGCGGCTCGTCAACACGATGTACGAGCGCGAGGGCGGTGCAGAGGGCGTCGTAGAGGGACTGCGGCGAGATGGAGTGCCGAAGCGCCTTGCACTGACTGAGCGGCTCGGGCTTCGAGGCGAGAAGAAGCACAAATGAACTTCGAAGCGGTCGATTTTGATTGGGCGCTGGGCGAGCTGCTTCACTTGATCTGGCGCGGCAAGCTCATTGGCATCCCGGCGCATTTGCTGGAGCCCCGGCTATTTCACGCCTGCATGCACGTCATTGGCGCTCAGCCGTTCGTGGTGGGGCAGTGGGCGCACCAGGTTATCACCGGCATGGAACCCTTCCGGTTCATGACGCTGCGGAACCATGAAGTCTCTAGCGCTGAATGAAGCCGCTGCCTTTCTTCGGATGCATCCGGAGGAGGTTCGCCGTCGCGCCCGCTTGGGCCTCATTCCAGCTGCAAAGCCGGGAAAGCGCTGGGTGTTTCTCGAAGCCGACCTTGCCGACTATCTGCGCTCGCTCTATGCTGCGCCTCGGCAAGCGTTGCGAGTGACGCTGAGAAAGGAGACTGAATGTCACTTCGCAAGCGCGGAAACAAGTGGTGGATTGACGTCACCACGGCAAGCGGCCAGAGAATTAGAGAATCGACTAAAACGTCGGATCGAAAGGCCGCGCAGGAATACCACGACAAGCTGAAGGCTGAGGGCTGGCGTAGGCACAAGCTGGGCGACAAGCCGCAGCGGACGTGGGATGAAGCAGCACTGCGGTTCTTGAAGGAAGCAGAGGGCAAGGCGAGCCTCAAGGAGTACGAAAGGCAAGTCGCGTTCTGGACTGAGCACTTCGAGGGGCAGCCGGTAAATGCGATCACGCGGAACGGCGTGGCGGACTTGCTGGAGAAGAGCAAGCCCAACAGCAAACCCGCGACTCGCAATCGCTATATCGCTTGCCTTCGGGCGATCCTCATCAAGGCCGCTGGCGTGTGGGAGTGGCTGGACCGCGCGCCGAAGCTGAAGACGTACCCGGAACCGAAGCTGCGCATTCGGTGGATCACGAGAGAGGAAGCGGAAACTTTGCTCTCAAATCTTCCCGAATGGCTAGCAGCGATGGCCCGGTTCTCTTTGGCGACAGGGCTGCGGCAGGCAAACGTGTACGGCTTGGAGTGGTCGCAGGTTGATCTGAAGCGCGGCGTAGCTCTGGTGCATGCGGACCAGGCAAAGGCGCGAAGGGCAATCGGCGTACCGCTAAACGAAGACGCGATAGCAGTGATCCGCAAGCAGCTAGGGAAGCACCTGCGGCGTGTCTTTGTTGGCCCGGATGGCGGGCAGATCGATACCTGGTACACCTATCCTGCGCAACAGGCATGGGTGGCCGGGTGCAAGCGGTCAGGCATTGAGAATTTCCGCTGGCACGATCTGCGACACACCTGGGCGAGCTGGCACGTTCAGCTAGGCACACCGCTATACGTGCTGAAGGAGCTAGGAGGCTGGGAAACGCTAGAGATGGTTAACCGCTACGCGCACCTCGCCCCCGAACACCTGAAGGCTCACGCAGAGCGGTTAAGCCTTACGGCACAAATTCGTCACAGTGGCGAAGGCTCGGAGAAAACCGAGGTTGCCGTAAGTAGTTGAATCGTGGCGGAGAGAGAGGGATTCGAACCCCCGGTACGGATAACCGTACAACAGATTTCGAGTCTGCCCCGTTCGACCACTCCGGCATCTCTCCGCGGTCCGAACGAAGCGCGAATTTTATCAGGCGCGCGCGATCCTCTCCTGCCCGCTCATGTACTCGCGCAAGGCGCTCGGCACGGTGACAGACCCGTCCGCGTTCTGGCAGTTCTCGAGAATCGCGACCAGGGTGCGCCCGACGGCGAGGCCCGAGCCGTTCAGCGTATGCACCAGCTCGGTCTTGCCTTGCTCGTTGCGGAATCTCGCCTGCATGCGGCGCGCCTGGAACGCCTCGAAGTTAGAACACGAGGAGATCTCGCGATACGCCTTCTGCGACGGCAGCCAGACCTCGATGTCGTAGGTCTTCGCCGAAGAAAACCCGGTGTCCCCGGTGCACAGCGTCACCACACGGTAAGGCAGGTCGAGCTTCCTCAGGATCGCCTCGGCGTGCCCGGTGAGCTGCTCGTGCGCTTCGTAGGACTCCGCAGGGTGCACGATCTGCACCAGCTCGACCTTGTCGAACTGGTGATTGCGGATCATGCCGCGGGTGTCCTTGCCGGCCGCTCCCGCTTCCGCACGGAAGCACGGCGAGTGGCAGGCGTACCTGAGTGGCAGCCTCTCGAGCGGCAGGATCTCGTCGCGCACCAAATTGGTGACCGAAAACTCCGCAGTCGGAATGAGGTAGAGGTCGCGCCCCTCGACCTTGAAGAGTAGATCGTCCTTGAACTTGGCAAGGCTCGTCACGCTGTCGGCGCAGGCGCCGCTCACCATGTAGGGCGTGTAGACCTCGGTGTAGCCGTGCTGCGACGTGTGCAGGTCGAGCATGAATTGCGCGATCGCGCGGTGCAGGCGCGCCACCTGCCCCTTCATCACCACGAAGCGCGATCCGGCGAGCTTCGCCGCCGTGTCGAAATCCAGGCCGCCCAGCCCGGCGCCGACGTCGACATGGTCCCTGGGTTGGAAACCGAACGTTCGCGGCTCGCCCCAGCGGCGCAGCTCCACGCTGTCCTCGGGCCGGCTGCCGAGCGGGACGCTCTCGTGCGGAATATTGGGGATCTGCCAGACGAACTCGTGCAGTCTCGCCTGCACGGCGGCGTTCTCCGCCTCCATCTGCTTCAGCTTTTCGGCAAGCTCGGCCCCCTGCCGCATCAGCGCAGC
>WNFD01006812.1_pt1 | contig 11384 bp, 11 predicted proteins | sample 5400491 | NCBI WGS metagenome assembly WNFD01 (sample SAMN13153343, study PRJNA577476) | soil metagenome | isolation source: 120 cm saprolite under Douglas fir tree site 2 hole 2 replicate 2 | place: USA:California | collected 2015-04-18 | reverse complement strand
AATGCACCGATTCGCGAAGCGATGTGTGTCGCCTTTGGTGGCGTGGACAGCTATGACGTCCACGCGATCGAGACGGTGCAGTGCATGGTGGAGCGGCGCAAAGGCGGCGAGACCGGCGTGGAGTGGCTGCAGGCCTACAAGGGAGAGGACTTCTGGAAGGCCCATGAGCAGAGTATCTGGTCTCAGGCCGTGTTCAAGGCAGCAGTATGCCGTAGTCACACGCTGGCGCCTGGCCGCGAGGGTTATACCGATGTATACCCCACGCTGGCAGAGATGAAGGCGATCGTACGCGATCCTCTGGCGTATCACTTTCGCTACAGAGACGGCACGCGTGGAACGATCATGCTGCTGAATGGCTTGGTCGAGGACTTCAACTTCGCAGCGGAGATTGAGGGACAGACAAAGCCCTTCTCGAACATGATGTATCTCTCGCGCGGACGAGAGGCTGCCACTCTGGAATCGTACTTCGATCCGCTGGTCTTTTACATTGAGCAGTTCATGCTAACCGGCAAGGAGCCGTATCCCGTGGAGCGTGTTCTGCTGGCCAATGGCATTCTGTGCGCCGGCCTCGACAGCCTGAGCGAAGGACAAAAGAAGATTCAGACACCCCAGCTTGACGTTCACTATCAACCTGGCGCATCCACACTTCGGAGGACCTAAATGCTGACGAGACGCCGCTTTCTTGGATATTCCGCCCTGACGACAGCCATGATGACTTATCGTCCGCTCCTTGGTTCTGCAGGCGCGCAGACACCTCGTGATCCTTCGCGCTCGGTTGTACGTCTTGCGGTGCTGGGCAATACGTACCACCTCGGATCGTCGTTGCAGACGATCACCGATCGCTTTTTGGTTGGCTACCCTTTCGAGGGGGATTGGCATATGCCGAACGTACAGGTTGTCTCGATGTATCTGGAGACGAAACCTGTCGAGGTTGGACCGGCGTATGGTCCAGGCCGCATCGCGCCACTGAAGCTCGAGCGTGATGTTTTAAGCCAGGGCCGTGCGAAGGAGTTTGGTTTCCGCTTGTGTCGAAATATTCCGGAGGCGCTCCGCTGCGGTGGTGACAAACTCGCCGTGGACGCGGTGCTGGTTGCTTTGGAGCAGGGAGAATATCTCCATAATCATAAGGGCCAGATCCTCTATCCGCGCTTCGACTTTTTCCAGCAGTGTGCCCAGGTGTTTGAAACAGAGGGCCGCGCTGTCCCTTACTTCAACCATGAAAGTCTCTCCTTCAGCTTTCAGGAGGCGAGGAGCATGGTTGCTACGGCAGAACGGCTCAAGTTTCCGCTGATGGCGGGCTCGTCTCTTCCTGTGACGTGGCGCATTCCGGATGTCGACATTCCCATGGGCGCACAAATTGAAGAAGCTGTGATGGTGGGCATTGGAGGCATCGACGGTAGGGACTTCGATGCTCTTGAAGCCCTGCAATGCATGTTGGAGCGCCGTAAAGGTGGAGAGACGGGCGTGAAGTCCGTGCAGTTCCTCGAGGGTGATGATGTATGGGCCGCAGGTGAATCAGGCCGGTGGTCGAAGGAGCTGCTCAGCTCTGCGCAGTCTCGGAGCGATGCTTTGCAGGGTCTTACTGTGATGGATGGCCGTCCTCAAGACATGGTGGCGTCCGGAGTACTGCCACAGCTTGTGCGCGATCCCTCTGCGTATTGCATCGAATACAGCGATGGCACGCGTGCAACACTTCTTATGCTCAATGGCGCCGATGCAGACTTCACCTTTGCAGCGCGTGTTGCTGGGCATGGGACTATCGCGACACAGTTCTTCAATTCACCGACGCCTAATGTCACTTACTCTGCTAGCCTCGCTTCAAAGATCGAAGAGATGTACATGACGAAGAAGGCGCCTTACTCTGCGCACCGGACGCTGCTGACCAGCGGCATCCTGGAGGCGTGCCTCAACTCTCGCTCGCGGCAGAACCAAAAGATCGAGACGCCTCATCTGGCTGCGGTGCATTATCAGCCACCGACGGAATCGCAATACGCAAGGGCCTAGTTGCTGAGTCTTTATGGGAGGATCTGATGTACTCACGCCGTCGCTTTCTTGGTCATGCCGCGCTAGTACCGGCGATGCTCACTGCTCGTCCGCTGTTGCGGACGATGTCAGCGGAGGAGGCGGTAAACCTGCCATCCCGTATGCCTGCGCCTGTTATCTCGGCGAAGGCGCGGGCGATACATAAGCGCGCCTTTGTCTTTGATGGACACGTTCACGCTCTGGATCGTGAGTTCTACAAGGGCGGCAGCATGGGCACGCGCAAGGCTGACGGATATTGGGATCTGCCACGGGCGAGAGAGGGAGGCGTGGGCGCCTTCTTCCTGTCTGTCTATATTCCTGAGGAGTACTATCCCGGTCGTTTTGAGACGAAGCAGGCGCTGCGCCGGATTGACGATGCACTTGAGGAGTTGGAGAAGAATCGTGATCAGGTAGAGCTTGCCCTCAATGCCACTGACATCAAGAGAATTCGAGCCAAAGGAAAGATGGCGGCGGTTCTGGATATTGAGGGCAGCTACGATCTGGATGGTGACCTGGGCGTGATGCACGAGATGTACCGGTTGGGAGTTCGGTCGGCTCAACTCTCTGCGCATAACTGGAATCAGAATTATGCCGATACCTGCTGCTCTAAACCCCAGTGGAATGGCTTCACATCGCATGGACGAGAGGTGATCCATGAGATGAATCTCCTGGGGATGGTTATCAACGTCTCTCATGCTTCGCCCGAAGCGACAATGCAGGCGATCGATGCCAGTTCCCATCCGGTGATTGCGACGCACAATGGAATGCGCAACATGGTCAACATCCCGAGGAACATGCCTGACGACGTTCTTAAGAAGTTGGCGGCGAAGGATGGCGTTTTTGGATTTCAGATTGGCAATGAGTTTCATAGCGCGACCGAGTATGCCTATCAGACCGAGCACGAGAAGAGGACCTTTTTTGACACGTCGACTGTGGCGAAGAAGGTTGAGGGAAAGACAATCTACGAAGTAGACAAGATCGTGGGGCCACAGTTTCCGCGAGTAGGTCCGGATGTGCCGGACTCCGTGCGAATGACTGAGGATGAGTGGGTGGGCGTGGTGAACAAGGCGATCGAGATGGTGGGCGAAGATCACGTAGCTCTCGGAACCGACTTCGATGGCGGTCCGAACCTCCCCCGCGGCATGCGCGATACGCGTGATCTTCCCATGATCACCGACGCGATGTTACGTCGAGGCTATTCGGAGGAGAGAATCGATAAGTTCTGGGGTGGGAATCTACTTCGGCTGTTCAGCCAGGTGACGCAAAAGCACACTTAGTTGTTACGTCGATTCCAATATGCAAGTTCTGACTACCAGAAATTACTTGCCTCTAATACCGGCTCGCCGGCGGCACTTCCAAAGATCTCAACGCGAAACACGAGCTGCATGTTGCGCGCATTCCAGTCTTTGGGTGCATTCTGAAGTGCCTTCCGTAGGGACACAGGATCGGTGAGGATCTTTCCTGCGACCTGAGTTCCATAGTGCGAGAGGCCTGCAGCAAGCACGATCATTCGTCCCGTCTTCGATTCAAAGATACGAGATATGACAACGTAGTCGACTTTTGGGGGCCCTTGCTCAAATATCCACTTTTTCCCGGAGCCTGCCTTGTCGCGAAGGAATCGTCCCTCATTCGACTGCTCGAAGACAAAGCGCATGTTATTGGCCAACTGCATCGTCCAGGAGTTAGATCGTGCGCCAATCAAAATAACAGGCGAGTGACTTAGCTCGGAGAAAGACACATCATTGGCGAGCCGGATCTGTGGGTCTTTGTAGTGATTAGCGAAGAACGCCGCTAGTTGTGCCAATGCGAGAGTATCTCCCCATCCCACATAGTGGTTCACGTCATGAATCAGTTCTGAGGAGGGAATTGTGGCGGGGAGTGCAGCTTGAGAAGCCAACGCTTCGGAACGGTTGTTCAACTTCCATACGTCGGGACTTCCTGTACAGAGCAGAGGAGCGTTCGCGTCCTGCAGGACAGGCTGCCAGAACCGTTCGACGATGCTTGGCGAGAGTTTCTCGTGAACAAAGTGCCAGGAGACCAGACCAAGGATTGAAAGGATGATTCCACCCGCTACAAGCCAAGGCCACAGACGCGAGGGAGATTGCCGTTCTTCGGGGGCCAGGGGTAGAGTCGGCGCCGGGCCGTCCTCAATCTCAATCCACCGGTACTCCGGGGTATAGGAACCTTTGGGGAGATGAATTTCAAGGGTAGACTTTTCGCGGGTCTCGCTGTAAAACTGCGCGAGGCGCTTTCTCAGTTCGTTTGCCTTTACGCGGACAATCGAGTGTTCACCGGTGTCGTAGTCGGGCAGGCGTTGAAAGACCTGATTGCCAATGACCCGCTCTTTAAGTTCTTCAAAGCGTCCATCAAGCGAGGTGGTGACGATGTACCGGAGAAATTCCTGAGAGCGCTTTGAAGTGCGGAAACCGGGACTTTGGAGGATGCGCTCAAGCTCCGCCTCTACCCGAAGACGCTGGTTCGCATCCACAGTAGTGGACGAAATGTCTGGCTTGCTCTCAGTCATGTGTGATCGTTACGCATCGTCAAAGGTGCTGTCAACGTCATTTCATGGGCCTGACGGTTCGTAACATCGCGTAACAATGCGATCTCCCAAGACATAACGGTTCCGATCTGTTCCAAACGTAGCCTCACCTCTGAGCTGGGAATAGAGTGAAGCCATTGACGTACCCTCTTCACTCCCGATTTCAGCCGTCAGAAGCGGAGCAACCAGCCTGCGCTTGCATCTTTGCCGTTGGCACGACGAGATCTTTAGCGGGTTCAGCTTTTTTAAGGAGCAGTGTCATGAATACGAAATCTCCCGACGAGATCAACCCATCGCCCTCTCCGGTTGCCAAAGTAGCGGCGCCAGGTACTCCGGCACCGGACCGCAGAGTCATTACCTCGGAAGAGTTTCCGCGAGTCCTCGGTCCTTATTCCCATGCCGTAGTGGCGGGTGGATTTGTCTTCATCGCTGGCCAGGCGCCGATCGACTCAGGAACGCAAGAGTTTCGATTGGGAGACATCGGCTCCGAAACTCGTCTGGAGCTGAATAATATGGCGTTCATTCTGGAGACTTCAGGCAGTAACCTTGCGAGCGTGGTGAAAGTAAGTATTCACCTCGCAAACCTGGACGACTTTGACGGGATGAACGCGGTGTACAAGGAGTTTTTCCCGAGCGAGCAGCCAGTGCGCACAACGACGCAAGCCGTACTGCGAAGCGGACGAAAGATCGAGATCGACTGTATTGCACGCGCAAGAGATTAGAAGGATCGGTTCGGGCGGATGACCGCCAATGGAGTTGCTCGTGCAGAAAGGGACAATAGTATGACGAAAGCGATTTCTGAGCTCGAGCTGGAGTCAACGGCGGAGATCACTACAGGACACCGTACCGCTCTTCTTGCGGGTTTTCTTGGTTGGATGTTGGATGCCTTCGATTTCTTTCTCGTCGTGTTCTGCCTGACGGCTATTGCTCGCGAGTTTCATCAGACTGACCGCGCCATAGCCCTCTCCATTACGCTCACACTTGCTTTCCGTCCTGTTGGAGCCTTCATCTTTGGCGCTCTTGCGGATAAGTATGGCCGCCGCGGACCGCTGATGCTGGCGTTGGTCTTCTACTCCGTGATTGAAGTTCTCTCCGGACTGGCGCCTAACTACATGACCTTTCTTGTGCTGAGAGCGCTCTTCGGAATTGGAATGGGAGGGGAGTGGGGCGTTGGGACATCCCTCGCGATGGAAGCGGCCCCTGCGAAGAGCCGAGGATTTCTCTCGGGCATACTGCAGCAGGGCTATCCCGCGGGCTACCTGTTAGCAGCTTTGTGCTACATCTATGTTTTTCCCCGGTTCGGATGGAGACCACTTTTCTTCCTTGGTGGCTTGCCAGCACTGCTTGCACTCTTCGTTCGCATGCGCGTTAGAGAATCGGACGTATGGAAGAAGACCAGACAGGACTCGTGGAAAGACCTTATCCAGGTACTGGCGATGCATTGGAAGCTGTTCATCTACATCGCTCTGTTTATGGCTGGCCTGCAGTTGACGACGCATGGCACGCAGGACATGTATCCGACCTTCCTTGAACGCTATTGGCACTACGGCCCGACCGAGCGCGCTTGGATCACGGCGATCTCCATGGCTGGAGCACTTATTGGTGGCATCTTCTTCGGCATGCTTTCGGATCGCTGGGGACGCCGTCGAATGATCATCGTCGCCATGTGTGTTGCTATAGGGGTGATTCCGCTGTGGGCTTTCAGTTCATCCAAGGTGGGCCTGATTCTGGGAGCGGTTGCGATGCAGTTTCTGATTCAGGGAGCGATGGGTATCGTACCCGCGCACCTCTCGGAGATCTCTCCGAATTCGGTTCGAGGGTTTCTTGTAGGTTTCGGATATCAATGTGGCGTTCTCATATCCAGTTCCGTCGTTTATGTGGAGGCCATTCTGGCCGTTCATATCAGTTATGCGTGGGCCATGGCAGGTACGGCTCTCATTAGTCTTCTTCTGGCGATTATCGGGACTGCCACAGGGCCCGAACGTCATGGTGCAGCTTTCAAGAGCTACGCAAAGTGATTTGTAGGATGAAGCAGAAGAGTCTCGGTGAGACATCATCGCTTACAGAAAACGATCTACGTAAGCTTGTCAGAGCTAACACGGCAACACAGTTGATTCGCAAACACTGGCCGCGGAACGGTTGGAGCTGTTCCCTATTACCCGAGGGTTAGTGTGAGCAAGCATCTCGTTTTGGCAAACGCACGCCCGAAACCAATTGCGGGTGGAGAGCGGGTGAGAAGCTTTCGTGGGTATCATGTAAGCAGTTGAAAAGAGCGGTGGCCAGAGACAGCTTTGGTCAGTGCTACACGGCTCCATTCAGCTACCGACAACAGGAATTGCACTGAACCCACGTCTAGATATTATTGCGGCCTAAGGCGTCACTCTTAGCCATTCTGAGCCAACCGACCTCATCTGAAATTTCGTCTCGTGAGGGGTAACCACAAGCCCATCTTTATGACGAGCACAGCACGGCTGATATCGCCGAAGAGTAAATTTCTCCACGTATCCATGACCCCATAAGCCATTTATAATCAATGGTTTTACCCACGATAATGGCGGTTGTCATGCTAATCTGCTTTCGTGACCAATTTGCTCGTTTCCGGGAGCCCCGCCGCTCAGGGGGCCTACAACGCGCCGCCGGCCGATCCGGCAGCCCTTACCCAGGCCCAAACCATCCTCCGCGGCATGGTTCTGGACTCGGTCGCTTCACCTCACTCGCGGCGGAACTACGCCAAGGCCATCGACGACCTGTTCGCCTTCTCGGCCGGCCGGCCCCTTAGCCGTGCACTCCTGATGGAGTACCGGGCGACGATGGACGCGCTCTCCCCCTCGACGGTCAACGTCCGGCTCTCGGCCGTCCGGAAGATGGTCTTGGAAGCCCGCAAGAACGGCATGATCGGGGCGGAAGAGGCCGCGAACCTGACGGGGGTTCCCAACATCCCGCAGAAGGGAACCCGGCTAGGAAACTGGCTGACGCGGGAGCAGGCGAAGGAACTGCTGGCCATTCCCGATCGGTCGACGCTCAAGGGCAAGCGGGATTACGTCATCCTGGCGATTCTGGTCGGATGCGCCCTGCGCCGGCAGGAACTCGCTGTGCTCGATGTCGATACGATCCAGTTGCGGGAAGGGAGGTGGGTACTGGCCGATCTCGAAGGAAAAGGGCGCCGGATTCGCACCGTCGCCATTCCGGTATGGGTGAAGCAGGGAATCAACGTCTGGATGACCGCCGCAGGAGTGGAAGACGGGAGACTGCTGCGCGCCATCTCGAAGGGTGGCAAAGTGAAGAAGAGCCTGAGCGACTGGGCCGTCTGGTCCGTGGTCGAGCAGTGCGCCAAACAGATCGGGATCGAGCGGTTCGGGGCGCACGACCTGCGCCGCACCTGCGCCAAACTGTGCCGGAAGAACGGCGGGGATCTGGAGCAGATCAAGTTCCTGTTGGGCCACAGCTCCATCCAGACCACCGAGCGGTATCTGGGGTCGGAGCAGGACATCGCCGTTGCTGTGAATGATAATTTAGGACTTTGAAGTGGGTACTGTAGAAGTAAGGAGCGCCGGAAATGTCAGACCGAAATGCTTTACAGCCCGATTCGATTGCCGCGCTCGCGGCGGTGGCCCGTCTGCTCGGTATGGCGAAGACCAATAGCGGCCAGGCGCGCCGCGTGGCGGATTTCCTGCTTGCCTGGCACAACGCCGAGGAAAACGGCGGCTGGAATCCGGTCGATCTCTGGCAATTGGATACCGGCATCGCGCAGGACATTCTCTTGGTGACCACATTCATAGCCGTCGAACACAAGTATCCCGACGATCTCGGCTTTGCCTCCGAGATCGCGGACGTTTGGAAACTGTGGCGTGGAAACCGGGTTGTCTCGTCCGACGCATCGGCCAGCTAAACTGGCTTAGGAAAGTGGGGGTCCCGTCAGAATTCGGACAACAGAGCCCGCTAAGAAGATAGCGTGTCAATATTAGATGGGTGTGGGCATAATCCATTGACTTTGTACGCATATTGCGTAATCATTTACGCGATATGCGTACATCGCCCATCCTTGATGCTCTGTTCCCGGAAGTCCGCACGAAGATCCTTGCGGCTACCGTCAGCCAATCTGAAAAGAGCTGGTATCTCACTGAACTGGCGAGGTTTCTTCACACTCGTCCCTCCAGCCTTCAGCGAGAGGTCGATAATTTGGGGAAAGCGGGAATCCTGGAGCAGTGGCGGGATGGACGCCGACTGTACTTCAAAGCAGACACAAACTCCCCGATATTTGCGGATCTGAAGAGTCTCTTCGATAAGACCGCGGGTATTCTCCCGCTTCTAGGACAAGAACTTGAGCCTTTCGGTGAGCGTATTCAGCTTGCGTTTGTCTATGGTTCAATCGCTCGATCCCAAGAAGCGTCAGGTAGCGATGTCGATTTGCTGGTTGTCGGGACGGTTGGTCTGGCGGACCTCATCCCGGCATTGCGGAGCGCAGAGCAAACCTTAGGACGTCCGGTAAATCCGACCGTCTTCTCCATCGAAGAGTTCCGACGCAAAGCGCGTAATAACGACCATTTCTTGAGCACGGTACTTAAGGATACAAAGCAATTCGTGAAGGGAAGCGAGCATGAGTTGGAAGCAATTACTGGCAAAGGGTGAGGTGAAGGTTCACCAAACCAGCAAACAGGAGTTGGACAACATTCGAGCCCTGATCGCTCGCGACCTGGCGGATGCGGCCCTCGTGGGCCTGTCTGCCGACCGTCGCTTCGCAACGGCGTACAACGCTGCTCTCCAGGTTGGAAAGATCGCCGTCGCCTGTTCTGGATATCGAGTGAGCGCGAAAGCTGGACACCACGCCGTCACATTCGAGGCCGCACGCTTGGCGATTGGCTCTGAGGCCTCTTTATTGACCGACTACTTCGACACTTGCCGCCGGAAGAGAAACGTCATCGATTACGACAACTCGTCCGTGGCTACTGAGACTGAAGCCGACGAATTGCTCCATAAAGCGAATGAGTTTCACGCGTTGGTTGAACGCTGGCTTGCGGCACACCGTCCGGCTTTCGCTCGCTGATGCTCTGGTTTCAATGGCAGTGCCCCCTGTAACCCAATCCGCTCCGACCTCATTAAGAGAAGCCATGGGTGCGTCCGTTGTCGCGCGGTACTCAAATCCCGGAATATGTTCTGGAGGGCTGTCTAGCGGCATTTAAATCCCGGAATTTGCCGAGCTGTTTGTACTCAAATGCCGGACCGAAACCGATGCACGGAAAAAGGATAGTGTCATCTTTGTGCTTATATCCCGGACAAACTTCAGCAGGAACTTCGTCCGGGTTTTAGGTGCAACAGTCCGGGATTTCAGTGCAGCGACAATGCAGTTAAATCCCGGAAAAGGATTGAAAACAAACAAGCGTGATTCCAGGAATTGAGTGCAGCGTGACACCTACGCTCCGTTCGGTCGCTTCGCTCAGGATGACAATTTTTACTTAGGACCTGCCGGGTGCCCCAATACATGCGGCTTCATTGCATCGGGGTCCCCGGCTAGCTTGCTGGCTGGGGTAGATGTGTGGGCATTCGCGCGCGAGCGCGAACCGTAATGTCGTGTTACTGCGCTCCGGCAGCCGCGTTTACCACTCTCACGAAATCCTGCAGCGCACACGCATAGTCCGGCCCCGGCCCGCTGCACCCCGGCACATACACCGGTGCAATGGAGGGCTTCTCGTCGCCGGTCAGCGGCGTGAGATTGCGGATCTGGTCGAGGGTCTGCGCCATAAACATCACGCGCACCGTGTTCGCATTCGTCTTCGTATTGCCATGCATCTCAAACACCAGCGCCGAGCCCGGCGGCGTCGCGTTGAACGTCTCGTCGGAGACGAGCCAGTCGATGCGAAGAAGGCCGCCCATCCATGCGAGGTTGGCGTCGTGCGCGGAGAAGAGGTAGAAGCGACGGCCGTACTCGGGGTTGGCGTTGTGTTGTGCACCCCACTCGCCGAGCTCCGGCAAACGTCTTTGGTCAGTTGCCTCGGCAGACGCCTTCCCTCCGCCGTTGATGATGACAGTGCCTGCACGAATACCACCGTACAGTGCATAGGCAATACGCTGCGCCAGCGGCTCTGCGGCCTGCTGCGCGTAGTAGGGCGTGCGCAGGATGAAGTCGTGGTAGCGCGTATTCATCTCCATGAGGCGGTCGAGTGTGGGGCGCGAGACGCGTCCCCAGCCGACCTGCTCGAGCGGCATGCCTTCGACGTACTGGAGGAGAAAGTTTTCGGCGAAGTCGGCGCCGAGTGCGACGGCGCTTTCTTTGCGGGAGTCGCGCGGCACGAACCGGGCTATCTGGTGTGCCTGGGGCTGGCTCATGGTTGGTGCGGTGACGGCCTCGAGCATGGTGGTGCGGAAGTCAGGTGTCTGTGTATTGCAGGTTGGGTGGCCCTGGGGGCAGGTGGCGAGGATGGTGTGCATCTCGGCGAGCGGAGCGGCGAAAGCGTGCTCGAACCACGCGGGCTGGTTGGCTGAGCGGCCGTTGATGGCGTCGGCGAGGCGGGCGCGGTCGATACTAGCGGGGTCCTGCTGCAGGTCGGCGTGGACGTCGATGGTGCATCCGGTGCGACGGCGGAGAGGGTAGCCTTGGCGGAGGCGATAGTTCGCGAGGTGTTTGTGGATTCGGCGTAGACACTCTTACAGCCCGCGGTGAGCAGCGAGGCGTACCTCTGTCTGTAGAACTCGCCCATGCGCTTGAGTGCCTCTACGCCGTGAGGGGTGAGGACGCCTGGCTCGACGGGCCAGGCGGGCCAGGCGAGGGCGTTGAAGGCGCTGAAGCGCGTCTCGCTCTCGATGGGAGCGCGGACGCCGTGTC
>WNFD01006809.1_pt1 | contig 11387 bp, 8 predicted proteins | sample 5400491 | NCBI WGS metagenome assembly WNFD01 (sample SAMN13153343, study PRJNA577476) | soil metagenome | isolation source: 120 cm saprolite under Douglas fir tree site 2 hole 2 replicate 2 | place: USA:California | collected 2015-04-18 | reverse complement strand
CGAACCCGAAGCCGAGCGTTGAGACCGTGACGCCGTTATGGGCCGCGCCGGCCGCGTGCTCAGCCAAAACAGCGGGACGCTGCTCGCCAATATTGGCCTCGCCATCGGAAAGCAGGACCAGCTTGCACCCGAATTGCTTCCGGACGGCCTTTCGGAATTGGGATACCCCGGCCTTCAAGCCGCTCTCGATGTTTGTGGAACCGCCGGTTTCCAACCCCTTGATGGCGGCCGCGAGCTCCGTGCGGGACTTGGCGCCTAGGATGGTCAGGGGTTTGACCACCTGGACTGTGTCGTCGAAGACGACCAGCGCCACGACGTCGCCGTCGTGCATCAAATCGAGCAAACGCAGAGTTGCGGCCTTGACAAACCCGAGCTTGCTGGGCTGGCCGGTGTCGTCACCTCCATGAGCTGGTTGATCTGGGGTGATTGATGCAGCGGCGGGTCCGGCCATCGAGCCCGAGCGGTCGATGACCAGCGCTAGTGCGACGTTGCGGCGGTCAGGCTGCAAGGGCTGGGACGGCGGCTCGGTACGGACGAGCAGATGCAGGGCGCCACCGACCCTGACGATGGCGCTCCTCGACGGACGGATGGTGAGCTCGAGTTGTTGTTCCATTGGGCGAGCTTGGAACCTGGACGCGACAGCTGACTGTCGGGCTATCTAAGTGCCAGTGCGTTCTCTAGCCGAAGTTCGCTCACGATGCGCGCGCCGGTCCTCGACCATTTCGATCGGCTTGGGAAGTCTCGTCAGCGCTAGTCGGGCAGATTCGGCACTGCCATCCATCTCGTAGGTCCGAGCCATGGCCCGAACTTCAGCCTGAATATCTCGACGGAGTTCAAGTGGCTTCAGCACCTCGCACTCTCCTCCCCAGCCCAAGACCCAATGCCTGAGCTCGAGGATTGAGCCGACCCGAAGGGTCAATTGGAGCCGCCCATCAGGCAAGGATTCGACGACCTGGGTCGGATGCCAAATAGTTTCTTTCGCGCGCCTGACGGCATCGCGCTTGAAGGCGAGCACAACCTCGACCGGCTCCGCGGACGACCAGATGTTCCAAGCGCCGGCGACGTGATCGCGAACCGAAAAGCCGAGCGGAGGGCTGAAGCGGTCATGAAGGACGGTGACAGCGGAGATCCGCTCTAACTTGTAGATGCGGACCTGCTTGGGTTTCGGATCCCAGGCCATCAAGTAGCAGGTGTGCCCCGCCGCGCTTGGCTCAAGAAAGAGAGGCCAAAGGCGGCGCTCAAACGTGTCCTTCATCGTGTAAGTGATCACGACCTGACGCCGCTCGGCCCAGGCTGTTGTCAGGGCGGCGAGCACCTTGGTGTAAGTAGGGTCGATTGGCTTTTCAGCCATCTCGTCGCCAATCTCCATCAGGGCTGGGCGCATGGCCTTAGGCAGGGCAGCAGACACTTTCTCGAACGCAGCGACTGCGAACGGATTGGCCCGATCAGCAAAACGCAGCATAAGCCTCGCCGCCAAGAGCAGACTGACCATCTCCTGGACATTGAGGTTCAACGGGGGCAGCCAGTACTCGGGCACTACCTGCCACCGCGCTCCGTGCTTAATGAACGGCACACGAAGTTCGGACTCCAAGGCCGCGATGTCCCGCTGGGCCGTGCGCTGATTGATCTCCATACGCTCTGCCAGCTGCCCGCTGGTCAGACCATAAGGCACTGCCTGGAAGAGGGTCACCTCACGTAGAAGGCGTAAAACGCGGTCCTGCTTCTCAAAGTCCGCGCGCGCCATGCGTCGCGATTATCCACCCCGTACGGCGAAACCGCCGGGGCGAAGTCGCTAGGACTCTGCCATCGGGGGACAACTCCAAATCCAGCGGCGCAATGGTTACACGATTCGTCGTCTACCCGGCCTCCGAGCCAGACGAGTGTTATGGCAGCTCGTTTGCCGTCGTGACGACCCGATAGTCCACACCGAGCGTGCCTCTGAAATGATGCTCACCGCAGACAATCTTTAGCCGCTCATCAGGCCGAAGGCTGGTTTTCCAGGTGCTCGACTTAGTCTCTCGGACGAGGTAGAGCAGTGGTTTGCCAGTCGGATTTCCCTGTACGTCCAGATCCTCCATCACGATCGCCCAGTCGGGCGTGTAATCACCGACGGGCGTGGGGACCTTGAACCACGGGGGGAGCTTCAGGTAAACCTTGACGTCGTTGCGGTGTTCGAGGCCCTCCACAAAGCTCCGTTCGATCTCGGAGTCATAGATGACGTGGTCGTAGACCGAATGAGGACTAGGCACCAAGTATTGCTGCCAGCTCTCAATCTCCGTGTCTAACTTCGCCATCTCGTACCAGTCACCGATCTTCTCGTACTGAATCCCGTCAGCCAGATGATCAGCCAAACAATCCTTTATCGCTCGGACAGCTTCCACGGCGAACTCGTGTGGATTCTCCAGCGCAGCATTCTTGTTCGATGCGCGGCAGAAGAGTTCCAAAAGCGTAGCTCGCGTAAGGCGCACAGCCGGCGTGGTGTGGTCCATGAGGTCAGCCATTACGTCCACCAGATTCGGCAAGGGGTAGCGACCGACTAAGTCGACGGCGGTCTTTGCTGCGCTCATTTGGAGAGCCACGAACGAATCTGCCGCCCCCACGTGCAACTGTACTTTCGTAACGGCGACTCGCGGTGGGTGAACCGAAATCTGGTCGATCTTCGGTCCGACATCCTTCAAAAACTCTTCGGTATCTACCTTTACCGCATATCGCGTCCTGTACTTGATACGGTCCCAGAGCGCCTTGAACTCAGGCTTTAACATGACCTGCTTTTGTAGCTTGGCAGTACCGCGCTGCCGTGCATTGGGCGGCTTAGGCGGCAAACCCTCCTTACCGTACTCATCCTCAATCTCGGACTGCAGCTGTTCCACGTACCGTTCATAGCTCTCGTTGGCCACGACCGTAAGGACGTTGATTCGCTCATCGTGGATGCGGTCGCCCTTTTGGTCCCTGCAGAGACGGACCCCACGGCCGACCTCTTGGCGCTTCTTGATTTCCGATGCGGTCTGGTTGAGCGTACAGATCTGAAAGACATTGGGGTTGTCCCAACCCTCGCGCAATGCGCTATGCGAGAAGATGAAGCTGACAGGCTCATCGAATGACAGCAACCGCTCCTTGTCTTTCATGATCAAGTCGAATGCAGCCGTGTCTTCCTTCGTCTCGCCAGAAACGGAGTCGAGGAACTCTACAGACCCTCCTCGCCTGCGCTTCTGGGCGAAGTACCCTGCTTGAACAGTTGCGGGATCGATGTTGCTCCAGTCGCCATACATGCCTCTCTGCTGATTGAAGCTGTTGACAAAGAGGCGGCGAATAATGCCGTCAGCCTGCACGTAGTTGTCGACCCGATCAATAAAGAAGAGCGACAGTACCTTGATGCCGTGCGATCTAAGACGTGCTTGCTTTCGGAAGTGTTCCTCGATCGTGTACCGGATTTGCGCGTCGAAGATTGCATCCTTGTCGGCGCCTCTCGAGTCCCCTACTGAGAGCTCTACGTTATTCGCAAACCTCACGAAGCCAGCGCCTGGATTGATCTCCTCTACTTCAAAGCCGGCATACTCGCGGCGGCCGGCCTTCCGCTCCAGCGAATCGCCCGGCTTAACTGAAACCGTCTTTTCCTTGACGGCGCCTGTCTTCATCAATTTGTGGAGGGCTACCATGGCCGACACGGTTTTCTTCCGTGAATCGATGCGATCAAGACGGACGAAGGGCTGATTGACATCATCTTGCTTCACGATCGAGGCAACCTCGATCCGCTTGACCAACCCCTGTCGGTACGCCTCGAACGGTGTCAGCCGATAGATCACGTTGTAGGGGTTACGGTGGGTGGCGCTGTAGCGGAACGCTACCAACGGATCGAGAGCGGCAAGTGCTTTGACCCTAAGTTCGCTCTCCATATTCTGGGGTTCATCGAGAATGAGAATGGGTCTCACCGACTGAATTACGTGAATCGGTGTCCCACCTTGCAGCCGATCGTTGGTCTGGCGAATCACATTCGACGCCTTGTTGAAGGAATCGATTGTCATCACCATAATCTCGATGCTGTCTGACGAAGCAAACTGGCGCACCTGGGCGAGATTGGAAGAGTCATAGACGTAGTAGCGATACGGCAGGTTGTCGTACAACTCGTGCAGGTGCCGTTCGGTCATGGCCAGATCCTTGAGTACACCCTCACGTATCGCCACAGAAGGAACGACAACCACGAATTTCCTGAATCCGTATCGCCTAAAGAGTTCGAGCACGGTGCGTATGTAGACATAGGTCTTGCCCGTGCCAGTTTCCATTTCGAGCGAAAAGTTGGGGAATTGAACGTTCTTCGAGCCTTCGGCCGTTAGGATCGAATCCTGGATCTGTGCAAGTTGCCCCGAGGGCTCTATTCCATGTTCTTGCTGGACAATCCGGAGATTAGCCAGCAGCGACGATTCATCGAGGTCAAGGCGGTTCACAACGGCACCGAAACCGGTGCCCAAACCGAAACTTAGATCGATTTCGATTCGGGGCTGGCCCTCGAACAAGGCGCATGTAGCCTCGATCGCTTCAAGTTGGTACGCCTGCTTGGCGTCAAACTGGAATTCCACGCAAACGTCTCAGATTGTCTTTAGCCTGCACTGCATAGAGAGGTTCGCAGCGAGGCTGTCGGTCAAGGCAACATCCCGGCATACAAACAAGTCCTGGCCGGTGAGTTCAATTGCAGTTGGAGTCTCAGGGTTCAGTTCCGAATCGAGGCAAATCGTGAAGGACTGGGACTTGTCGGGATCGGTAACTCTCCACACCTCGTTCAATTTGGCGGAGTCGACTCTTTCAAGGCGCGAACCGAGGCCAAAGCCCTCCTTAATGGCAACCTCCCAGATCACCCTCTCGACAGTCCAGCTTTCCACCAGGTTATCGGCGAACCAAGCCATCTGCTTCGCGTAGGAATCTGCGTCCCGTTCTTTGACGCCGGCCCAAGGTTTGAAGCTTGAAGCACTCAGCCCAAATACCCGAAACCCCAGGTCTTCGGCCAATTCGAGTCCTTTGAGCTGCGGGTTCGGACTTGACGATGCACCAAGTTTGTCAATCACTTTGCGGATTCGATCTTCGCAAATTGCGGCGACGTTCTCGTACCCGGCGCGACGGGCGGCCGAGTCGACCGGAGTAGGCTCGGGCAACTGAACACAGATAAAACGTCTATTGCCTCCATCGCGGCGATTCATTTCTAGCACTGCATGGGCCGTGGTCCCAGAGCCAGCGAAGAAGTCCAACACAATGTCGCCAGTATCAGTCTCGGTCGAGATCTCTACAATCCGACACAAGAGAGCGGTGGGTTTGGGATTACTAAAAACCTTATCCCCCAACAATTCCTTGACTTCAATCGTCGCTTTCTTGTTGCCTTCGAGATCGTTCCAGAGCGGCGAGGGCCTCTTCTCACGACCTTCTAGGTAGTACTTCACATAGGGAGTCCATCGTTCTCCGTCATCCTTTGCCACTTTCTTCCAGACTATGTAGTCATCGGCGAGGATTCTCTTGTACGTAGCCGGCCCGCACCGCCAACAGCTCTCGTAGCCTCCCGGACCTATTGGGAACACTTGAGTGCCGTCTGGAGCCTCGACTGGGTAATACATAAACGGTCGGTCCTCGCGGCGGTCATTGTTTCCCGTCTTTCTCAGCTGCAACAAGGAGTACTTGCCACGCTTGTCTTCAAGATTGAAGCGCTCGGCGTCCTTCTCTGAGAGCGGCAAACCCCCCACCTCGTAACCGGTGCTCTTCGAGTAGACAAGGAGATAGTCGAACGAGCTCCCAAACCCTCTGCTGTCTTGACCCGTGGTGGTCCCAGTAGCCCTAACCACGCAACCCAAAAAATTCTCCTCGCCGAATAGATCGTTCATCAGCATTCGGAGGTTGTGCTGCTCATGGTCGTCGATACTCACGAATATCACACCGTCGTCCCGCAACAACTGTCTCGCCAGGAACAGGCGTGGATACATCATCGAAAGCCATGTCGAGTGATACCTGCCGCTGGTTTCGGGGTTACTCGTCAGAAGGTTCCCCGCTGCATCCTTTTGGCCGGTCAGCTTCAGATATGCGTCAAGCGGGTCGGCGTAGTCGTCTGCGTAGACAAGATCACTGCCGGTGTTATATGGCGGGTCGATGTAAATGACCTTGACTCGACCGAAGTAAGGCCGGTAGAGCAGCTTTAGAACCTCAAGGTTGTCTCCCTCGATGAAAACATTGCCCGTTCGCTCAAAGTCGATCGACGCCGCTAGGTTCGGAGCGAGCGAAGCTCGAGACGGCATCTGTAGCACCTGAATCGCGTCGCGCCTTCCTGCCCAGGTGAAGCTGTAGCGCTCGGCACGGCCGTCGATTGCACCACCCAATAGGGTGCGTAGCTTTTCGAAATCGACCCTGCCCTCCACGATGGCCTCCGGAAAGACCATGTCAAGGCGAGCAATGCTGTCCCCGACAATGTCTGCAGATGTGAGGGCCACGTGCGCCACATCGCGTCCGCCCGTCGGCTCCTTGCTGTTTGTCTGTTCCTTGGTCGTTGCCATCTTGCCCTCGCGGTCAGTCGACGAAGTCTGCCACGAACCCGGAGAACCGCCCCTCTGTTGACTAGATTCCGCACCTTGGAGTCTCTCCGGCCGGGCCGACACAGCATACCTATGAGATCAAAAGCCCACCCACAGAGCTGCACCAAGGACTCCGCATCACCCGCTGCCAACAGACCCGGCGCGCAGACAGGTCGGAGATCAAACCAAATTAGTGTCCCGGATCCGCCCCGCCCATCCTCAAGGAGTGAGGTGGAACGTGGATCGCCGCTGCGTACTCTTGGCGATCGATTTTGGTTACCTTCCATGCACAGCGACACACTCGACAGAACCGCCAGGCGCCCCGACTCAGAGCCGCGTCAGTTAGCGTCCCTCCGCAGTTGTCGCAGGCGCATAGTCCAGCGTCCACTAAAGTCAGTGCCTTGGCGCGATCGAACATGCGTTCGAATCATACCTTCCCAGGTATGGCTCGGCTCGGGCCTCGCGTGGACCCCACAGCCTTCCGACGCCGCTCACCAGGTTTGATCTGACAGACCACGTCACACCTGCGGCAGTCTCGCGGTCGGTGCCGAACTATTCGGTTGTTAGAGTGCTTGGCGTCGGCGCCGGGGTCGACACTTCAGGCGTCGAGCGCGTGCTCCTTCTGAAGCTCGGCGGCTCTCGCGTGCTGGCCGGTCTCCAGATAGGCTGCGCGCAGCTTTCGGGCAATGTCCTCGCGCTCGGGCTGGCGCTCAAGGGACTGCTCCAAGAGTGGGATGGCCTTCCTCGGCTCTTGGCGAGCCATGTGGTTGGCGGCCAACGCGCCCATTAGCTCGACCCTCGCTGTTTCGGCGAGCTGACGGAGGGCCCGAACGTACTCGGCCGCTGCGCCCCGGCCGCCGTTGGTCTCCTTCTCTATCTCCTCCCAATCGGGGAGGAACTCACCCTCAGTCTCCTCGAGGATCCGGCCGGCCTCGGCCGCCAGGTCGCCGCTGAGCATCCCGTACTTTGCGGTGCACTGCTTGGCCAATTCCTGGAGATGAACGATGTCGATGCTGCATCTGCTCAGATCGAGGCGCAGCTCGGTGCGATCGGCGATGAGGCGTGATGACAGCACCGCCGGCAGGTCCCGCTTGAACATGTCGCCGAGCCGGTCCCGAAGCCGCTTGCGCTGCCGCTCTGGCGACAGGCCTGGCGAGTACTCATCAGCGAACGCGCCGCGATCAACCCGACCTCCTGGTTCGAGTAGGCCGCGGACGAATAGGTACAGCCAGATGTAGGCGAGCACTGGTTTGCCAATCAGCACGGGCGCGTAGTCCTGACCCGCCTGACGGAACTCTATCCGTCCGAACGTCCGAATCGAGAGGTAGCTCGGGTCGGCAGATGCATCCGCAGGCTCCGCGTCTTCGGTGTCCTCGGTTGCGTTCTCGTCCTCAGGTCCCTCAGCCAGGGGTTCGATCCGATCCTTTGATCCTGGACTATCGCCATTCGGCTTCGCCATGGCATGCGCCATCGCCTGCCGCTCCAGCCACCACTTGACGCTGATCAGCGGCCTGGCCTCAACCTTCGCGGCAACCGCCTTCGTGGCGGGCAGCGGCAGCCCGCGGACCTTTAGTTGACCGTGAAGCTCGGCCTCGTTTATTACGCCCTTCAGGTGTGCAGCGAGCAGTGCTTTCGGGCTGTCCACCCAGCGACTCTGCCGCTCCAGTTCTAGCTGGGCTGACCTCTGCTCGGCCAGCCGGCCGACGACATAGAGTGGAACCCCCAACTCGAACACCTCGGCGGCATCGACGGCTACCTTCCGAGCGCGCTGTCCACCTCGCAACACCAGCGGCTCAAAGAGCCAGCGACGCCGACCTGAATGCAGGTCCGAGAACCTTGCGCGCAGGTGATCAATGCCCCGCTTCGGCACTAATAGAAGGACGAGGAGAACTACTGCACCGGCCTCGAGGCCAGCGGTCAGCTCATGCGGCATGGCTTGAATCCTTCGCGGCGAGGTCCGGCATCAGCCTTGCTGCGAGCTCAGTGATGGCTCGACCCGCTCGCGACTCGGGACGCAGAACCCAAGGCAATTCCAATGCGTTGCCCGCGGCCGCGTCCTCCGGAATAAGCGCCAGGTTAGCGAAGGCCTTGGGCAGCAGCTCCGGAATCGAGATGTTTGCGCTGACCCGATTGACCAGCAGGCCAAATCTTGCGTCGAGACCGTATCGCCACGACGTATCGGACCATGGGAGCACTGCTTTGGCCGACTCTTCAGTAGGCAGTCCGACCAGGAGCGAAACCTCGCTCGCGTCGAATGCGGAGTCAGTCAGCCAGCGGTCGCCGGGCGGACAGTCGAGGAGGATCACGTCATAGAACCGTCTGAGCACAGAAGACAGCAGCCGCAAGCGGTGGCCGTCCAGCACACCGTCCGCAACGCAGAGGATCTCGCAGCCTGAAGGATGCAGCTCCGCCAGTTCGATCACCTCGTCGCCGACCGCCGCCATGTGGGTGCGGCAATAGTCGGTGAAGGGCTTCGGATCAAGTCCAACCGTGGTGGTCAACGGACCCGCACGAACAACGCAGATCGGGCGAGGTCGGCGGCCATCTACAAGCCCCACCGCGGCCAGTTCCACGGCCAGGTTGAACGCCACCGAGGTGCAGCCGGCTTTCGCCTCGAGACCGTGGACAGAAATGATCGCCGGCTTCCGTCGAACCTCGGGGATCGTCGGCCTGGAAATCACTGGCTCCAGTACGGACGGCTCTCCAGAAAGGGGGGTCGACCGTGGGAACGCAAGCCCGATTCCCGCCGCCGCGCCAATGAGCAGCAGCGATAGAACGACTGCTGGAGCCCAAGACAAAGCGAGCACAGAGTCGAGCGCGGGAATCCTGTCTGACCAAACAGCCGCAACGATCGCAACAGCGACGCCCAACGCCAGCGGCGCGGCGAGACGGATCGCCCGTTTCGTCCTATTGCCCATAGGCAAAGATCGCGCTCCTCGACTCGCTCAATGTCGCTGTGCCGAGCACCATAAGCTGAACTGAGAGCGTCCCGGTAACGGTCACACGCGGACCACTGACTGTCACGGTCCACGAGTGAAGGCCGGGCACTGCAGCTGTGTGAATCGAACCATCGGCGACCGCCTTCGCCTGAACCGGATCGAGCCGAATAATCTGGCCATTGCTGCTCCGGTAGGCCGCCACGTCGATCGATGACGCGCCGTCCTCGGCCGACGCTTGCAGAGTCTCTCCGAGCTGCGCATAGCTCGAATCGACCAGTGCCGTGTCGATGACGAAGACCGAGAGCGGCAGGAAGAGAAACGCCATCACCAGCGCGGACATGACCAGCACCTGGCCGTTCTGCGTGTCCAGCCGTGTCACGGTGTCCTGCTCCGATACGGCTCGATCAGTGCGTGCGCCTGCCAGGTCACCTCGACCCTTCGGCCGAGCACCTGCGAGATGATCGGAAACGCCGCCAGGTTTACGTAGCCTCGTGCGGTCACCGTCAGGGTCGATCCACGCTGGAACGAGCCTGTGTCGATGGTCACTTGGAAGTTCTCAATTTGCGATCCGAGCACCGCCTCGGCCGCGGCGGCTTGTCCGTACTGTTGGGCCGCGGTTGCGCTGGGCGCCCGTGCGGCCGCGAACGCGGCTTGGGTGGCGGCTGAGCGAACAGCCATGTCCTCGCCGACGATCTGCCCCACCGCCAAGAGCCCGAAGGCGAAGAGCATCAGCACGAAAGCGCTCAGCCCCCACTCCACAAGCGCTTGGCCCGATTGCCTTCTCATGACGATCCCGGCTCGAACTGCTCAATGGTATGGACGGAGCGGGCTTGCACCGGCAGACGGTCGAACGGTGGAAACGGTATAGGAAGGATTGCGGGTGCATAAGTGCTCGCCGTGACCACAATCAGGTTCCCCTCCCGGGTAACGGACACCTCCACCGGCTTGGCTCCTGGCTCGAGCTTCGCCCAAAGCGTCTGCGTCTCGAGCTGGCCATCGCGAGGCTGGTGCCCGACCAGACTCGCCTGGTAGGCGCCCTCGCGCGTCGCCAAGTCAAGACTGGAGCGGTAGTTGAGGAAGATCGCGACCTGTGCGGTGGCGACCACGAGCAGCATGAGTAGGCCGACTGTGAACGAGAACTCGATCAGTGCCTGACCTCGTTCGCTCATAGCCGGCCCAGCGTCCCCATGAGCGGCGTGAAGACGAGAAACATCACGAGCACGAGAAGTGGCAGCACAAAGAACATCAGCGCGGGCACCGTCATCAGGACCGGAGCTCGAGTGATGCGTTCGCGGTAGCTGGCATGCCAGGAGCTGCGAGCCCGCTGGGCGAAGTCGACCAGCAGCCTGGACATACCGGTCCCATAGCGATGACCAACGCGAAGGTTGTCCGCAAGCCGATGGAATTCCGCGACCGCGTAGTGGTCCGCCACCTCATCAACGGCTGCTTCGAACTCCACCCGTTGGACTTCCTTGCGGCGGAGCGCCTCACGCAGCAGCTCTGCAGCGGGGTCGGCATACGTGCCAACCGCGGCCGCCAGGGCCTGCTCTGCGTTGGCCGTACCACTATCCAGAAGGACGCGCGCACCAGTAAGCAGGCGAGGCAGGTCCTTACGGATCGAGGCTCGGACGCTCGCCACCTCGAACCTCCACCTCACCCACTGGCCGGTCACGACCGCACCTGCCGCGAGCAGCGCGATAAGGGGCGAGAAGACTGCAAGCCATGTCGCTCCGGTTGCCAATCCGCCGATGCTTGCGACGATGATCACTCCGACGGCCGAGCCTCCAGCGAGCAGCGCAAGGCGGCGGATAGCGTCCCCTTGAGTGGCGGGCGCGTCTGGGCTCGCAAGGCTTAGCAACGCGACGTCCGCCTCCGGCAGAATCCGCACGCCCGCCACCGACCCGGT
>WNFD01011340.1_pt1 | contig 11389 bp, 4 predicted proteins | sample 5400491 | NCBI WGS metagenome assembly WNFD01 (sample SAMN13153343, study PRJNA577476) | soil metagenome | isolation source: 120 cm saprolite under Douglas fir tree site 2 hole 2 replicate 2 | place: USA:California | collected 2015-04-18 | reverse complement strand
AGTGAGCTCTTCGGCCACGAAAGAGGCGCGTTCACAGGAGCGTTTGCGCAAACCAAAGGCCGATTCCAACTGGCGGACAAGGGCACACTCTTCCTCGACGAAATCGGCGATTTGCCGCTGGAGTTGCAACCGAAACTCCTCCGCGTCTTGCAAGAACAAGAGTTCGAGCGATTGGGCAGCAGCCAGACGATTCGGGTGGACGTACGCGTTGTGGCGGCCACCAATCAGGATCTCTCGCAGCTTGTGGCCAATAAGCAGTTTCGAGCAGACCTATACTATCGGTTAAACGTAATTCCAATCATCCTTCCTCCGCTGCGGGACCGCGCCCAGGACATTCCGTTGCTGGTGGAGTATTTCGTCACGAAACTCTCGGCGCGCTTCAAGAAAGTCATCGATTCGATTCCGGAAGAAGTGATGAGAATCCTCAAAGCGCACGACTGGCCGGGTAACATTCGTGAACTGCAGAATGTCATCGAACGCGCCGTAGTACTTGCGCCCGATTCCGTGCTGCGTCCTGCACTGACGGAATTGAAACAAATGACGAAACAACGGTCGGCCGCCGCTACACGTACCCTCGCCGAAGCAGAGCGGGAGCACATCTTGGAAGTATTGAAGCAAACCGATTGGCTGATCGGGGGACGGGACGGCGCCGCCACGCGGCTCGGCTTGCCGCGTACCACATTGGTTTACAAAATGCGAAAACTTGGAATTGAAACCCGCCGTTCATCCCGTGTGCGGTCCGTCCAGCAGAAACACGATACCGAGCCTCCCCTGTTCGAAAGAGCTGCGGCCAGCGGACTTCCGACTGAAAGGTTTAGGGCTGTCGCGAACTTTTGAGGAGTAAGTATTCAAGAGCCGCAGCTGCATCTGCCATTCGGGCAAGCGCCGTGATGGCCGGTCCAGGCACGAACCAACTGAGTCGTGCGGAATAGGGCCACGTAGTGAGATGAATCCCCAGCGCGACACGAGGAAAGATTTCAGCGTAGCGCGGGGTTCTGGGCGAGTCGCGAAATCACAATCCTTACTCCACAACATCACAGTGTGACATGATCGAGCCTATGGCATTAAATTCAGGATGCGATTGCAGCACGATGTTGCGACGCATACGGGCGCGCCACTGAGCATTTCACTGGCACTCCTTTCGTCCGTCAACAAAATACCCCGCCTACCCGGCGGCAGCGTTCCTTCTCGAAGAGTTCCGTTATCTCATTCAGCCTGCACGTGGTCACGTCAACTTAAAATACCCTGGGTTAACCCCACATTTTCAATTACCTGAGCGTCTCGTTCAACAATGTCCAGGGCAACATCCACGTTGCTCACAAAGCCTTCGAATGTTGTCTTTCGGTAATCCAGAAGGGATTTGACGTCCAGATCGGGGGGCCTTGCCGCTGCGACTGTACGAGCCCCGGCATTGAAGATGTGCCCTTATGTCCGTACCAGCCCCCATCCAGCCGGGGCGCGACGTCGCAAAAACTGTTGAACCAGAGAGCTGTCCACTCTCGAATCCATCAGTGCTATACCTCGTCACTGCGCATTACCTCGGCGTCGGTCCGACGACTCCGCCTGCGAACAGTTGTCCGTCGCAGTTTTCATGCAAACTCCTTGTTTCAATATCTTAGCGATGGCCTTTGCTTTGCCCTTCTCAATTCGTAACAAACGCTATCCTTTCCGAAAACAAAAACCAATAACACAAGGAGTGTCTTATGAGCAGTTCCAGCACAGTATCGACACAGAGCCGTCGCTCGTTCTTCAAGATGACGGCAGGAGGTGCGGCCGTGGCCATACCCGGCTTCGCTTTAATGAACGGAGCAGAGATTGCCTTCGCCGGACCAATGCCCTCACTCAACGACAGCGATGTGGCCGTATTGCAGTTCCTTGCAGCGGCAGAACTCGTCGAATCGGATCTTTGGGGACAATATTGCGAACTAGCGACCAACAATCCCGGCTATCGCAATGCCCTTCAGAAGATCGACGAATCGCTTCCCGACTACATCTGCGGGGTCCTCGAAGACGAATGCAGCCATGCCACCTTCATCAACGCATTCCTGGTCGCTGCCGGCAAAACACCAATCAACCTCGATCCTTTCCGCACCTTGCCCAGCGTCCCCGTCGAAGGCGCGAAGAGCATCGGCCGTCTGACCAACCTGACGAATCTGACCGTCGATACGAGTTACTACCAGCGTTACCGCCAGGCCGGAAACCCCGACTTCGGAGATGCCTTCGCCCAGATAGCCAACATCGTCAACCAGCCCACAGTCCCTACCTCCGAGTCGATCGGCGGCGATGAGCTCCGTTCCATTGCACAGACAGCCGCCTTTCACTTTGCTGCAATCGAGCAAGGTGGAAGCAGCCTCTACAACTCGTTTATGACTAAAGTCACGAACCTCGACGTCGTGGCAATCCTCGCCTCCATCGGACCCATGGAGGTCTACCACTTTGCCGTCTTCCAAACTGCCCTTGAACGAATCCGCAAACTCGACGGCCACGACGGCCCGAGCTTTCCAGACATTCGGGAGAACCCGAACCGCGGCGACATTATGCCTGAACCCAGCATTTTTCTGGATAAAAACCTGCCCGTCTGTTCCGTCATCAGGCCCCGCAACACCAATACCGCGGGAGCGGTTGCGGCCGCGACGGGCCTAGTAAATTCCGGTCTGTTCCTGGGCCAAAGCCAGGCCTTCTTCGACGCAGTCGTGCCACTCGCTGAAGCAGCGGACGCCGCACTCCGAAGCTAAAAAACTAACCGGGCGGAGAGATCAGCCGACTCATCTTCGACCTGCTCTCCGCCCCTTCTCCTCAGCGATCCCCGAATTGCTCATAGCAGGGTTGCTCAAAAAATGTCTTTACTCTTCCCAGGCGCCATCAACAACTCCTCTTGTTATAGCCCGAGACATCTCATAGGACCGAGCAGATTGAGGGCGGCAATTATCGACCTCGGCTCCCTCCAACTCGTATTTGGTTGCACGATCCTGATGAGTGATGCTTCATTCTCCCTGAGGCTCTCACACGGCCGCTGGAACAGAAAAGGATGTGGCAAACGCGTTCTCCCTCGTGGAACACGAGACTGTTGAACCACATCCCGTATACCACCCGATGGACAGCCAATCATCTTGAGCTAGCGGTTACTCACCTCTTAAATCCCTTCCAGCGCGTTTTCTAGGTGCCGGGGAACAATACGGGAACATTCTGAATTTAGTGTTTTCAATTAGTTAGCGGATACGAGGATGGAAGTGATCTTGGAGGTAAGGCAGGAGATTGGAGCTAAGTTATTGATTCTAAATGGTGGCCAGAGACGGGATCGAACCGCCGACGCCGGCCTTTTCAGGGCCCCCTACCAATGGAGCTAAGTGGCCTAGAATCAGCGGACCCAATTGAAACAAAAGCTGTTAGTGCAGTGCCGATTTAGGATCGGTTGGGATCATTTGGGATGGTTTCCTCCCCAAGTTGTTCCCGTATTGTTCCCGCGGCCCTCGCCACTGTAGGAGCATAGGGTCTGAGGAAGTCCCTGCGTCAACAATTTCGATTATGCCATGAGCTCGCTCTCTCTTCCAGATGAAGGGTCTCTGCGTCTGTTGACTCCTCCTGGCGCCACGCTCAGAATTATTGTTCTGGGTCGTGCAACCGTGGCGACGTCCGTGACAGCGCTTTCTGAATACGTGCTGGAGGCTCTCCGCGAAGGGGCGGAATTCGCCCTTTACCGCGGCCGGAAGCAGGGCGACCCATGGCCGGTCCTGGCGGTAGCGCTCGTCGCGGAACAGCCGTCACCTCAGAGTCTCCGGCGGCTTGAGCACGAATATTCGCTCGCCTCCGAACTCGATCCTGCTTGGTCAGCCAAGCCTCTGGCTCTTACTCGTCACGAGGGGCGGACGGTCCTCGTACTTAAGGACCCTGGCGGTGAGCCCCTAGATCAGGTTCTTGAGCGGAACAAGGGGCAACTGCTCAATCTGACTCGCTTCCTGCGCATCGCCATTGGCTTGGCGAAAGCACTCGGTAAAGTCCATTGGCAAGGCCTCATCCACAAAGACGTCAAGCCTGCGAATGTGTTTGTCGACGACGACGGCAACGTATGGCTCACCGGATTCGGGATTGCGTCCCCACTGCCGAACGCGCGCCAGTCGCCCGTACCGCCGGAGATCATTGCCGGCACCCTCCCCTATATGGCTCCGGAACAGACGGGCCGCATGAATCGCTCGATTGATGCACGCAGCGATCTCTACTCTCTAGGAGTAACCCTCTACCAGATGCTCACAGGCCACCTGCCGTTTGCTGCCGCCGATGCTATGGAATGGGTCCACTGCCACATTGCGCGCCAACCGATGCCGCTTGATGAAAAGATCCCCGCGCCGCTCTCGGCGATCATCATGCGACTCATGGCTAAGACAGTAGAAGATCGTTATCAGACCTGTGCGGGCCTTGAGACCGATCTTCGGCGGTGCCTGGGGGAATGGGAAACGCAGGGCCACATCGACGGGTTCCCGTTGGGCACGCACGACGTCCCGGACCGATTGCTGATCCCAGAGAAGCTGTACGGGCGGGAGCGCGAGGTCAACGCGCTGCTGGAAGCCTTCGATCGGGTGGTGGTCTACGGCACAACGGAACTCGTCCTCGTATCCGGTTATTCCGGCGTCGGCAAATCCTCGGTGGTGAATGAGCTGCACAAGGTGTTTGTCCCGCCGCGTGGACTCTTCGCAGCGGGCAAATTCGACCAGTACAAGCGCGACATCCCGTATGCCACCTTGACAGAAGCCTTCCAGACACTGGTCCGTCAGATCCTCGTCAAGAGCGAAGCGGAGGTGGACCAGTGGCGGGATGCCCTGGCGGACGCAGTGGGTCCGAACGGCCGGCTAATCGTCAGCCTCATCCCCGAGGTGGAGTTCATCATCGGGGAACAGCCGCCCGCTCCAGACCTGCCGCCACAAGAGGCGCAGAACCGCTTCCAGTTTGTGTTCCGGCGCTTCCTCGGCGCGTTCGCCAGGCCGGAACACCCGCTCGCGCTGTTCCTCGACGATCTGCAATGGCTGGACGCGGCAACTCTTGAACTGCTGGAACGCCTGATTACCGATCCGGACGTGCGGCACCTGATGCTGGTTGGAGCCTACCGCGACAACGAAGTGAGTTCATCTCACCCGCTTCTGCGGACGCTCGAGGCGATTCGCAAAGCTGGAGCACAGGTGCAGGAGATTGTGCTGGCGCCTCTCAGGCTCGACGATATCAGCGAGCTCGTCGCTGACGCCATGCATTGCAAGGTGGAGCGAGTGTGGCCCTTAGCGGAACTGGTGTATGAGAAGACCGGCGGAAATCCGTTCTTCGCGATCCAGTTCTTCACCGCGCTGGCCGACGAGGGGCTCCTTTGGTTCGACCCAGTCACACGGGCTTGGCAATGGGACATCGATCGCATCCGCGCGAGGAGCTACACGGACAATGTGGTGGATTTCATGGCCGTGAAGCTGACGCGGTTCTCTGCCGCCACCCAGGAAGCCCTAAAGCAGCTTGCCTGCCTGGGCAATGTCCCCGAGGTCGCCACGCTGGCCCTGATTCACGGGGAAACGGAGGAGGCGATGCACACGGCCCTCCGGGAGGCCGTCCGCGCCGGGCTCATCTTCGAGCACGAGAGCACCTACAAATTTCTGCACGACCGGATCCAGCAGGCGGCTTATTCACTGATTCCCGAGGAACACCGTGCCGATGTCCACCTCGGCATCGGCCGAGTGCTGCTGGTGAGCATGACGGCGGATCAGCTCGCCGAGCATCTGTTCGATGTCGCGAACCAGCTCAATCGGGGAGCTGCACTGCTGATCGACCGGGGCGAAAAAGCGCAGGTGGCGACAATCGATCTGCGTGCCGGGCGAAAGGCCAAGGCGTCAGCGGCCTATATGTCGGCGCGCGCGTATTTTTCGGCCGGCATGGCGCTCTTGGACGAAACCGACTGGCGGAGCCAGTACGAGTTGATGTTCAGCCTGTGGCTCGAACGCGCGGAGTGCGAGCTTCTGTGCGGCAACTTCGAAACAGCCGAGCAACTGATTGTGGAGTTGCTAGAGCGCGGAGCGTCCAAAGTCGACGAGGCGACCGTTTACCATCTCAAGGTCCAGTTGCATGAAGTGAAGGGGGAATACCCGCAAGCCGTAGCCAGCGGATTAGCATGCCTGAAGCTGTTCGGCATCGACATTCCAACTCATCCGACCCAGAAGCAGGTCCAGGCCGAATACGAGACGGTCTGGCAAGTCCTCAATGGGCGCCCGATCGAAAGTCTGATCGATCTACCGCTGATGACCGATTCGGAGGTTCAGGCCGCCATGCAGGTACTCTCAGGCCTCACTCCACCTGCTTACTTTACCGACTCCCGTTTGGGTTGCTTGCAGATTTGCCGCATGGTGAAGATTGGCATGCGGTACGGGACGAGCGGCGCTTCGGCGCTCGCCTATGCATACTTCGGGAATATCCTCGGCCCGGTCTTTCATCGTTACACCGATGGTTATCGCTTCGCGAAGCTCGCCAGTGACCTTGTCGAAAAGCACGGCTTCATTACCTGTCAGGCGAAGATCTGCCACCTAATGGGGCACGTCACCCTTTGGACACAGCCGATTGCGAACGCGATCGACTTCATGCGGGCGACGTTTCGAACTGCAATTGAGACGGGTGATCTGATCTACGCTTGCTACGGTTTGTTACATCCGATCGCGGTCTTTCTCCTGCGGAACGATCCGCTCGACGCGGTTTGGCGCGAGTCCGAAATCGCGTTGGACTTCGCCCGAAAGACCAAGTATCGCGACGTGGCGGACATCATCCAGAGCCAGCAACGCTTCATCGCGACGATGCAGGGCCGGACTGAGACCTTCTCCACCTTCAACGATGCCCAGTTTGACGAGGCGACGTTCGAGGCGCAGATGACAGGGGATCGGATGTCCTTGCTGATGTTCTGGTATTGGACGCTCAAACTGAAGGCGCGTTTCCTGGCGGGCGACTATGCTGTGGCTCTCGGCGCAGCCGACAAAGCGAAGCTGCAGCTTTCTAGCTCTTCTGCTCTGATCCACGTGCTCGACTACGTCTATTATTCCGCGCTGACGCTGGCGGCACTCTATGAGAACGCATCTGCCGAGGAGCAGCAAGGGTGGCGCGAACTCCTGACCGCTCACCGGGAACAACTGCGCGAGTGGGCCGAAAACTATCCACCGACTTTCGCCGATAAGCACGCGCTGGTGTTGGCGGAGATCGCCCGCCTCGAAGGGCGAGACCCCGACGCGATGCGCTTGTACGAGCAGGCCATTCAATCCGCTCGCGAACACGGCTTTGTCCAGAACGAAGCGCTGGCCCATGAGATCGCCGCGCGGTTCTACTCGGCGCGCGGCTTCGAGACGATTGCCCAAACGTATCTACGCAACGCGCGGAATTGCTACGACCGCTGGGGCGCACTCGGCAAGGTAAAACAACTCGATGAACTCTACCCGCACCTGCGTGAGGAACGGGATTCTACCTCTCCTACGACCACGATTGGCGCGCCCGTTGGGCAATTGGACGTGCAGACAGTAATCAAGTCCTCACAAGCACTCTCGAGCGAGATTGTCCTGCCTAAGCTGATCGAGAAGCTCATGCGAATCGCGATTGAGCACGCAGGGGCTGAGCGGGGTCTGCTCATCCTTCTCTGGGGCGATGAGCCGCAGATCGAGGCGGAGGCCACGACCGGTCACGGCGGGGTCAAGGTCACCGTTCGACAGGTAGCCGTGACTTCGTTTGATCTTCCCAAATCCACACTTCAGTACGTCATCCGGACACGGGAGCGCGTGGTCCTTGATGATGCTTCGGTCGCGAACTTGTACTCGGAGGACGAATATGTGCAGGAGAAGCGCCCCAGGTCTGTCCTATGCTTGCCCATCGTAAAACAAACGAAACTCGTCGGCGCACTCTATATGGAGAACAATCTGACCTCGGGCGCCTTCACGTCGGACCGACTCGCAGTGCTGGAGTTGCTGGCTTCGCAAGCCGCGATTTCGCTGGAGAACGCTACCCTTTATTCTGATCTGCAAAGAGAGGGACAGAATTTTCGTCTAATCGTCGATACCGTTCCTGGTTTCCTATGCACGATGACTGCGCGAGGTGAGGTCGAATTCGTCAATCAAGGCATCCTGGATTATACGGGCTGGACCCTAGAGCAATTGGCCGATTGGCGCCCGCTTATACATCCGGATGAACGCGAGATGGTGATGATGCGGTGGATCCGCTCGGTAGAAACCGGGAATCCGTACGACATTGAACACCGTATCCGCGGTGCCGATGGTGTCTACCGCTGGTTCCACGTACGCGGCCTTCCAGTACGAGACACGGAAGGCCGTATCGTCCGTTGGTATAACTTGATCACGGATATTGATGAGCGCAGGAAAACACATGAGAAGCTGCAACGTAGCGAGGCTTTCCTGGCGCAAGGGCAGAGCATAAGCCACACGGGCAGTTTCGGCTTTAACCTTTCGAGTGGAGAAATCTTCTGGTCCGATGAAACCCACAACATCTTTGAATACGATCGAGCGGTGAAGCCAAGTATTTCAGCGAATTCATCCTGACGACAGAGATTTCGTGCAGCAGACTCTCGACAGTACTTTCGAGGCAAGGGCGGATTTCGATTTTGAACATCGTTTGCTGATGCCGGATGGTTCAGTCAAACACCTTCACGTTATCGCGCGCGCGTCGAGCACCTCCTCGGGCAATCTCGAATATGTGGGTGCCGTGACGGACATTACCGAGCGCAAAGAAACCGAACAAGCATTGCGCCGGAGCGAGAGACATCTGGCGGAAGCGCAGCGGCTCGCGCATATGGGGAGTTGGGTTTGGCGGTTACCGGGAAGGGAAGCCGTGTACCTCTCCGAGGAATGGTATCGCATTTACGGATTCGATCCAGACGAGGGACCACCGACCTGGAGCGAACGGCTACAGCGCATCCATCCGGAGGATCGAACCAAGTGGCAGTGGGCGATCGATCGAGCAATCAGTGAAAAGTCGAATTACGAGGTAGAATTCCGAATTCTTCTTCCGGACGGCACTCTCAAACACCTCTACACCGTCGGCCATCCCGTCTTGAGCGCATCCGGGGAGTTGATGGAATTCGTCGGTAGCTCCGCTGAGATCACCGAACGGAAGGTGGCGGAAGAAAAACTCCGGCAAAGCGAGATGGAGCTTCGGCAGATCCTGGATTTCGCGCCGCAGTGCGTCGCCGTATTAGGGCCAGATCGGGATCGCACTCGTCTTTATACCAATCAAACCATGCTCGATTATTTCGGGTTTACTCTTGAGGAGTGGCGGAGCTCCGACCGTCGCAAGTATTATCATCCAGATGATTGGGAACGCTTGATCAGCGAAACTCAAAGTAAATTCTTAAGCGGCATCCCGCACGAATACGAAGCACGTTTTCTGAGAAAAGACGGGAAGTATCGCTGGTTTCTCTTCCGCTGGAACCCGCTACGAGATGAACGAGGACGCGTCACACGTTGGTATGCCGCAGCGACCGATATCGAGGACCGCAAGCAGGCTGAGCAGCGACTCCAAAATGAAAACGTCGCGTTGCGCGAAGAGATCGACAAGGCGTCGATGTTCGAGGAGATCGTGGGAACATCGCCGACGCTGCAAACGGTGCTTTCCCGCATATCGAAGGTCGCTCCTACCGATTCCAGTGTTTTGATCACCGGAGAGACCGGGACGGGGAAGGAACTCGTTGCCCGGGCCATTCACAGGCGTTCCCGGCGCTCTTCACACGCCTTCGTGAGTGTGAACTGCGCAGCCGTCCCGCGCGACTTGATCGCGTCAGAATTGTTCGGCCACGAGAAGGGCGCCTTTACCGGAGCAACTCAGCGGCGTTTAGGGCGCTTCGAGCTGGCCGAAGGAGGCACGATCTTCCTCGATGAAGTTGGCGAGCTTCCTGCCGAGACGCAAATCGCTCTGTTGCGTGTTCTGCAGGAACATGAATTCGAGCGTGTCGGTGGAACTGGGTCCATCCAAACCAACGTTCGGGTGATTGCCGCTACCAACCGCGACCTGGAGGCTGCCATCGTTGCGGGCATGTTCCGGAGCGACCTCTTTTACCGTCTCAACGTCTTCCCTGTTGAGGTTCCTCCTCTGCGGCAACGAAGAGAAGACATCCCCCTGCTGGTCGAATACTTCATTGATCGTTTCGCAAGGAAGGCTGGAAAGAGCTTTCAGGCGGTGAACAAAAAGAGCCTTGATCTGCTTCAGTCGTATCCCTGGCCGGGTAATATTCGCGAATTGCAAAATGTGATTGAGCGATCTGTCATCGTATGTGAAACCGTGAATTTCACAGTGGACGAGAGTTGGCTTTCTCGGCAACCCCGTGCGACTGAGCCCACCAAAGAGGTGGGCATATTCACGAAGCTTTCTTCTCAGGAAAAAGCAATCATTGAGGCTGCGTTGAGCGAATGCGGAGGACGGGTGTCCGGACCCTTCGGCGCGGCTTCCAGGCTCGGTATGCCACGCTCCACATTGGAGTCGAAGATCAGGTCCCTGAAGATCGACAAGGACCGCTTCAAAACCGCTGACCCCTCGAAGTACAGCTAGAACACTTTCGGACCTGATTCTCCTCAGCTTTTATAAGTTCGGCGCACCTGATCGCTATTGCGAAGAATGTCGACGGTAAGGTAAGAGCCGTCAGAACACCGTCCCACCGATACGGACTTTGCCAATTGGCACCTTTCGCAAATCTCTCTGTGCGTCAGGTGTCGTAGTTTCAGGTGAATGTCCCGGTAACATCTACAGTTGCTCGCAACTTCGATCTTAGCCGGAACTTTCGAACGTTGTTGGTTTTGCGGTTAATTAGCTTTTGCCCCATGGAACCTAGGCAAGCGGTCAGGCGGGGGCCGTGACTTAGCTCTCAGAATCATTACTCAGACGTAGGCCAGTCTGTAAAGCGCATCTCAGCGAATTCTTACGGGAGGAAGCGCTTGAACTCCTCGCCATCATTTAGTGCAGACATCCGAGGCTCATTCTGAATGCTCTTCTGTGAGCGTTGGAGCGTCTAATAGGAGGTTCGGAAGCTGTAGAACAAAGACTGTCTTTCCCGGAATGGATTCCTCGAGATTCAGGCAACCTCCATGCTCACGCGCTGCTTGTTCTGCAATCGACAGTCCAAGGCCAGTGCCGCTCACTTTCTCGGCACTCACGAACGGTTGAAAGAGCATATTGCGGATGCAATCAGGTACACCAGGGCCATTGTCTTGCACACGAATGCAGATCGAACTGTCATCGTGCCAAAGCAAAATTTCAACCCTCTTCGGAGGAGAACAGCGCTTCAATGCCTGGCATGCGTTGAGCAGCAAGTTATAGATAGCGGTCCCAAGTCTTTGACTATCGATCCGGGCCTGGAGAGATGGCGCCTCACAGATCACCAATTCGC
>WNFD01011238.1_pt1 | contig 11389 bp, 9 predicted proteins | sample 5400491 | NCBI WGS metagenome assembly WNFD01 (sample SAMN13153343, study PRJNA577476) | soil metagenome | isolation source: 120 cm saprolite under Douglas fir tree site 2 hole 2 replicate 2 | place: USA:California | collected 2015-04-18 | reverse complement strand
TCAAGCGCCGACACCCCGCCGGTCCAGAGCGCTGACAAATACCACATCTCATTCAAGGACGGAGCGAGCGTCGAGTACGACCGCGTAGCGCACGCGCTCGCCGTGAGCCTGCCCAACGGCGCGACGATGAACCTGAGCGCCCATGGCGCGTCGATTGCGATCGACGCCATCGGCAACATCACCGTTCACGCCGCGGGCGGAATCAGCCTCATCACTTCAGCGCACAACGATTCGGTGGACGGCATTATCAACACTTACAACGGGCATACCCACGCGGATCCGCAGGGCGGTAATACGGCACCGCCGTCGCAGCAGATGTCATGATTGTTTCACCAATATCATGGCCGCCGCTCCGATGTCGCGGCTGGATTGTAGGCAATGAAACAGATAGCGCAGGCGATACTCAGGATGACTGCGCGAGGAACGCTGCATAATGCCGGCGGGAGCAATCACACTTTCGGATATCAAGTCGGCGGACTGGTCGCTGATGCTCGATTCCTTAGGGCAGCCAGGATCGGGAATAGGCAAGGTCGTCAAGGGAGTCGACGACGTCGACCAATGCATCGCGATCATTCTGACCACGCCCAAGGGCACGGACGTGCTCCGTCCGACGTTCGGCACCGACCTTTGGAAGTATATCGATGCGCCGATTAGCCAGGCAGGGCCGGCCGTAGTGCGTGAAGTCACTCAGTCGATTACTCAGTGGGAGCCGCGCGTGAAGGTGCTCTCCGTCACCACCACGCCGCTGGGCAGTATCGTGACGCAACCGGGGGCGCACGTCGAGATCACGGTGGCGTGGCAGCTTAATTTGGGCGGCGCGCCGAGCCCGGCGCAGAACACGACGATCGCGCTGGCGAGCGCGGGCCAGCCAGGATAGCCAGCCAGGGATAGCAAGTTCGGGACGCGCGCAGCATGCGTGCCAAGCGCGAAGGGATGCCAGATGGGAGCCGGAATATCGAATCTGCCGCCGCCGACGTTCATCAATGATGCCGATGGGCTGAACCCCAACCTGATCTTGGCCGACATGGTCGCGGCCTTCCAGGCCGCCGCCGGCCGCACCTTGCAACCGGCGCAAGTCGAACGCCTGCTGATCAACTTGTACGCTTATCGCGAGTCCCTGGTACGCAACGCGATCCAGTACGCCGGGCAGCAGAACCTGCTCGCCTTCGCGGGAGCGGTGAGGACGCTGCAGTTCCCTCTGCAAAACGCGCTCACGCTTCCATATACGATCCCCGCCGGTACGCGGGCCGGCACCGCCGACGGCGAATTCGCTTTCGCCACCAACGCGGACCTCATCGTGCCGGCCGCGACGACGGTCGCGAGCGTCACGGCGACCTGCACCGCTCCCGGTCCCAACGCGAATGGCTATCTACCGGGCCAGATCAACGTGCTGCTCAACCCCAACGTGCTAATCGCGTCGGTGACTAACTCCATCACAAGCGGCGGAGGCTCGGCGCCCGAGACCGACGACCATCTGCGCACCCGCATCCAGGCCGCGCCCAACCAGTTCAGTGTGGCGGGCCCGGCGGGCGCGTACCGCTTCTTCGCGCTCGGTGTAGATCCCTCGATTATCGACGTGAGCGTGACGTCGCCCACGCCCGGCACGGTACAGGTATACATCCTGACCGGACCGATCGCTGCGCAGCCGGCGGCGTCGCCCAACAATGCGGGCGTGGCGAACTCCGCGCTGCTCGCCAAAGTGCTGCAGGCGCTGGGAGCCGACAACGTGCGGCCGCTCACCGACACGGTGAGCGCGCTCGCGGTGAGCGAGATCGACTACCAGATTGCGGGCACGGTCACTCTGTTCGCCGACGCCGAACCGATTTCGACCATGGCCGCGGTCAACGCCGCCGCACAGGACATCGCGCTCAACCTGGCCGCTCGCATCCAGCGCGACATCGTGCCGAGCGAGATTGTGGCGGCGCTCTCGGTCCCCGGCGTCTACCAGGTCGTGCTGACGCAGCCGTCGTATACGCAGCTCAGTGTGGGACAATGGGCCAATTGCGCCGCGATCACACTGGCGCAGGCGATCGCCACGGAGCATTCGTGATGGGTGCCGCGGCCAGACAGTTTTGCCCGTTATGCCGGGGCGACTTGTGCATGGCGGACGCGGTGCGCGCGCATCTTATCGCGGATCACAAGCGCAGTGCGGTGGAGGCTGACGAGCTGATCGCGCGATTCGACATCGCCAAGCCAATTCCTGAGCCGGAACCGGAGCCCCACATGTATTGCGCAACCGAGGCGCAGCGTAGCGGCGGTAGACAATCGCGCGACGGCGGCACGGCGGCGCCGGAAATGCTGGTGGACTGATGGCGCAGCTCCAGCTACCGCCCTCGATAAACGATTTGCGTTCGCAATCGCTATTGGCGACGATCGAGCGGCTCGATGCGCTCGACCTGACGCCATTGCTGATCTATCGGCTCGCCTCGGCTCCGGATTCGGCGCTGATCTTCCTGGCCTGGCAGTTCGACATGCTCGATCCGCAGTGGCAGCTCGCGGCGACTACCTCGGGCGAGAGCATCGACGCGCTGACCGACGTCGACTCGCTAACCGATATCGACACCTTGCTGTCGTCGTCGGGCAGCGCCGGGCCGACCGACTTCGATTCGTGGCGCGCGCTGCTGCAAGCCGCCATCCCGCTGCATCGTGTGCATGGCACACCCTATTCAATCAGGCAGGCGCTGGGCGCGCTCGGCTGGTCCAGCGTCGCCTTTCTGGAGGGACAGGCGAGCTGGGGCGGCAGTGCGTGGCCGTCTTCAGAGGGCTGGGCGATATTTCGGGTGGTGGTGAATCTGGGAGTCGGACAAGTGGTCGGTATGAACGACGCGGCGCGAATTGTAGCCGCGGTGAACTTCTTTAAGCCCATGCGTAGCTGGCTCGATGCGCTGGTGTTCGAGGCAGCTCCACTCGTCGACGCGGCACCGGCACCGAGCGACTTCACCGGCGCGGTCGACCACGCGCCTGCGCCGAGCGACCTGCTGACCGCGCCAATCGCGCCGCTAGCGGACCGGCGAGTAATCGCGCCGGTCTACAACCGGCATTACTACCATATCGGGATAACATACGGCGCACACGAGCCGGCAGTGGCCGACTCGGGCGTGGTCGCCAACGGAGTGCCTATTTCGGCAAACGGGTAAAGCAATGGTGAAACGGCCAAAAGGAATAGTCAGAATCTTCAGGCGCGGCGCGCTGGTATGGGAATGCCGCAACCTGTTCGTCAACGCCGGGCTGCCAGCGCTGGCCAGCCTGATGGCCGGCGTCACGTCGGGCCAATACGCACTGGCGGTCGGCTTCGGCTCTGGGGGCGCGGCGCCGACCGTGAACGATACCGACTTGGGCACCTCGCCGAAATACTATAACGCGGTGGGCACGCATACTTTTCCCAATGCCGGCAGCGTGCAATTCAATTACGCGCTGACGACGACCGTCGACTACGGCGCGCTCGGTATGACCGTGCAGGAGGTGGGCCTCTTCGCCAACGCGGCGGCGGCCGCGATGCCGGCCGCGCTAGGCACAGCGAATCCAGTGTGGGCGGCCTCAACGGCGTGGGCGGCCGGCAATTTGATCGTCGACGCCAACGGCAATATCCAACGCTGTACGACAGCGGGCACCAGCGGTTCGGCGGCGCCGACGTGGGCGACGGCGCTCGGCGCCACCACCACTGACGGCGGCGTAGTCTGGACCCTGGTCGCGCTGCATACCGCACCGGCTCCGATGCTGGCGCACGCAGTGGTGCCGGCATTCGCTTTCAACGGCACGGCGAATTACCAGGGCACCTGGACCTTCACGTTCTGAACAACTACTGAGGTAAATGATGGCAACGCTTATCGATAGTGCGGAATATACCGCCAACGAGATCTACGAGATCCAGCAAACCGATCCGGTCGAAGGTGCAGGCACCGGCGCGAGCTTCAGCGGTATTGGAGTGAGCAATGAACCCCATCAGCAGCTCGCCAACCGCACGGCATTTCTCTACGGACGGCAGAATACCAACATCGCGAACATCGGCGCGCTGCAGAGCTTCGTCGCCGGCTTCACCGGCTCACTTAAGACCGCAGGCTATCTGAAAATCCCGCTGACTGACGTGAGCCGCGGTTCGGCGATCGCGATCATCCAGTGGGGTTACTACGCGCTCTCGCAGCAGGCCATCCTCAACGACACGCAATTCACGGTGAGCTGGCCGATCCCATTTCCCAACGCGATCCTGCTGCCGCCGCTGGCGACCAACGTCTATTACCAAACCCACGGGCGCAACACCGTCGCCTCGGTCATCAGTTACGGCGTTTTCGGCGCGATTTTCGTGCTCGACGTTCCCGGCAACCTCCCCGGCGACCCGACCACGCCGCCATACGCGGGCGAGTTGAGCAACGGGTTCTCCTGGCTGGCAATCGGATTCTGACGGACTTACATCATGCATAAATCGCTATCGAAAATGTTCCTGCGCTCACTCGTGATACTGGCCGCGATGGCCGGGGCGGCGGCGGCGCAATACCAGTCGATTCCAAACTTCACCGGCATCGGCGCCGGGTTCAACTTCCGGCAGGCGATCAATCAGCGCTTCTCGGGCGCTCAACCGATCGCGCCGCAGTTTGCCGGTCTGACCTTTGCGAACCTGCCTGCCGAGCAGGACGGGCTGCTGTTGTGGTGCAAGGATTGCAAGGCGACGGCGCCGTGCAGCGCCGGCGGCGCCGGAGCGTGGGCGAAAGGCGCGCGCGGGGTCTGGAGCTGCGCCATCGGTGCGCTCGAGCAGGACCTCAATGCCAACGGCCACAACATCATCGCGGCATCCAGCGTCAAGACCGACCAGCCGGGCGATCCCCAATATCGCGAGTTGCTGGTGCCCGGCAATGGTATCGCGGTCGGCAACGGCGCGACCGCGCCCTTCACCGTCGTCGACGAAAGCGCGAACATCAGCGGGCACTTAAATGGAGCGATCAACGTTAAGGCGCCGCCCTATCTTGCCAAGGGCGACGGGGTGACCGACGACACCGCGGCGATTCAGGCGGCGGTCAACGCATCCTGCGGCGCTTCGGGTACAAACAAGCCGGAAGTGTATTTGCCCGCGACTCCGGGCGGGCTCTGCTACAAAACCAGCGCGCCGATCCTGCTCAACTGCTCGCTCAAGTTCAACGGCGGTGGATGGCAGCAAACCAGGTTCTGCCAGAACTATTTCGGCTCGACGATTATCGCGCAGGCGGCCGAGGCCGGATGGAAGCCGCCGCTGACCACAAGCATTTCGACTACCTGGCACGCTGCTCATCGTTATGGAGGTCCCAACTCCAGCGGCGCCGCGTCGATAACGTCGGACATCATCGATTCAAACGGGAATATCGAAGTCCAGACTTTCTTCAACAGCGGCAATGGCTGCACTTCAGGCAGCGCCCAGCCCACCTGGCCGACCTCTCCGCAAGGCACAACGACGTCGGATAACAACTGCGTATGGGTGCTGGCAACGACCGGGGGTAGTAAGACAATTGCGACTGGTAGCGGAGGCAGCCTCGATGCTGAGGATCCGGAGTTCTTCAATGGTGCGGGATATGGAATCAATAACGCCACGATGGAGATAATGAACGCGGCGAATCTCGAAAGCAGTATAAATGGATTCGCCAACTTCACGGTCGAGTTTTACGTCGAGCCGTTTTTCGATGACGGTGGCGGCTTTGATAACCTCAACTTGATTGGTATCCACTCGGGCGTCCCGGAGGCAAGCAATCCAAACGCTCTGACGTTTTTGATGGAGGGCGGCGGTTGCACCGGCGGAAGCAATTGTCTTCGGGCCAGTGCCGACATCGGCGGATCCAGTGTCACCGTGGGCGCCGGCACCACCGGCAGGTTGACCGCATTCCATATTCATCACGTGGCGCTGACCTACGATGGCAGCACGTTGCGGCTTTTTATCGACGGCGTGCTGGCGGCCTCGACAGCGGCATCTGGAAGCTGGACGATACCGCCCTATGAGAGTTTTGAGTTAGCCGACCAGTCGCCGAGCACATATCTCGGGATGAGCACCACCACGAACGTGACGCCCGCCTTCTATGACTCAATTCGCATCTCCAACACGGCGCGCTATACCTCGAACTTTACCCCGCCGACCGCTAAATTCACCGCCGACGCCAACACGATGTTTCTTGAGAACTTTCCGACGAACGCGCCAACCGGGACCATTGAAGGGTACAGCGGGATAAATGGCGGCACCAATGTCTTCATCCCAATCGAAACCAGCAATGGCGCCGCGGACCTGAATCCGCTCTACATTGGTAATATGCAATTGAGCGACAACGGCATCTATGCGAACTGGATGCTGAACTCAACTATCGAGAATATCCAGGTGCAGGGTGCGGGACGGACTTGTCTTAACCTGCACGACAACGACTTCCAAGACACTGTTCGCCGGTTCTTCTGTAGCGTCGTTCCAGCCGCTAAAACCAACGTCGGGTTCCTGTTTCTGAATCAGGGGGGCAACAATCTCTATGACCATTTGCAGTGCGACGGACAGTATTCATGCATTGGCCAAGTGAGCGGTTCGGGGCATTACACAATGCCCGATTTCACTGACCGGACGTTTGCCGTCGCACCGCTGTACTTCGTGCAGGCTCAGGCGCTACTGGACAGTCCCGAGCTCGACGTCGAAGATACTGCGACCAATCAGATCGCGGCCGTCTATTCCAACGGCGCGTATGCCCCGATCGTCATCAATGGCGGCCAACTGCTCAGCGGCGCGACTGGCAATGCCTACCTCGCGATCAGCGGCGGCGCACCGTTCATCGTCAACGGAACCCAGTTCACCGGTGGCAGCCCGGCCGAGCTGCTCAATGTGATCGCGAATCCGTTGTCGCCCGTCGTAGTACGGGACGCGATACAGCCCAGCGGCATCGCCTCTACTAACGCCGGCAAGTCATGGTGGCTGAGCGAAAGCCTGGGCGGCCAGGATCCGGGTGTGAAGTTCGCCGACTTGCCGAGCAGCGTCACGAACGGAGCGCGGCGCTACTGCGTCGATTGCGACCCCCCAGCGAATCCGCCTGTGGCTTGTACCAGCGCGGGAGCCAGGACTGGAGCGTGGGTTAACGGACTGAACAACATCTGGATCTGTGTTCCATAGCATCTCCGCCTGCCGGGTTGCCGAAGCCTTGCGCGGCACACATCCAACTGACAAGGTTGTGCGGAGTCGCGGAGCGCCGCGTTCATAGTACTTCGCCCAGGGCGCTGGTATTCGCGGTGTCCATCGCTCAGAGGGCTTGAGTCTTGGTATGTGAAGGGAACTTCGTCACCGATGACGAGCCACCACGAACGACTGGTCGAGACATGCTGCCGCGCGTGATCTCAACATTGACGCGCCCGTGGGTCCTCGGACTGCTGTGGCTGATGGTACTCGCATACGCGGTGCGGTTTGTTCTATTCAAACTCCCGGCTCCGCCGAAGCTCGGCGACTTCGGTCACTTTTACACCGCCGCACTGTCGCTTCGCCTGGGCTCGAATCCTTACACCGACAAATTCGACGCTCTCGCTCATTCCAAAGGAGTGGATATAGGCGTTAACCATATCTCTAACCAGACGCCGATCCTGTTGCTATGCATCGAGCCGCTCACGAGGCTCGGCGCACGCACGGCCTATTGGATATGGATCGGTATTTCGTTCGCGTCATTGGTGTTCGCGCTCGGCCTCCTGCTGTTTACGGAAACGTCGCTCGCGCTCCGGGAGATGCTCCTGTTCACGGGGTTGCTATTCATCTATCCGCCCGTATATGAGCTCTTTTACTTTGCCAATACGCAGTGCTTGATATTATTGCTGATCGTGGCCGCGATGTACTGCCTGAGGCGTGGATGGAATTGCTGGGCCGGCCTCAACCTCGCGATGGCCACGGCGCTCAAGGCGTACCCGTGGACGCTCGCCCTTTACCTGGCCGGCCGGAGACAGTGGGGTGCGCTGCGCTGGATGATTATCGGCGGGGCGATGCTCGGCGCGCTGACAATATGGAGCATGGGGCCGGCGAACGTCCTGTCATTTGTCGGCACATGGGGTTTCACGAACCACCGGCAGTTCCTCGCGCATCCCGATAATCTTTCGATCAACGGGTTCGTGTCGCGCCTGTTCTGGTCTCAGGGAGGCACCTCGCCGACTCGTAGCATCGACACCATCCGCAGCGTGGCGGTCATTACCGTGGAGGTTGCGCTTTTCGTTCTGACCGTCGGCGCCAGCGCAAGCGTCGAACCTGATCGCGGCTGGCGTGCGCTCTCCTTGTGGATGGTGGCGATGATCCTGCTCGCGCCGACGGCGCATGGCCACTATCTGATCCTGCTCGCGGTGCCATTCGCAGCGATCGCGGACGCCTCACGCCGCGGTGACGTCGACCCACGCGTGATCTACGGCGCGATCGCAAGCTATTTGCTCGCGTTTTCAAACTACCCGCTGAGCTTGCTGCAAGATTACCATTGGATTGGCGGCGCATCCTTTCGCATCGCCAGCGAGTACGGCTTTGCCGCGGCCATCCTCGCCTATCTGACGGCGTACTTTTTTGCGCGGGCGAAGCCGGAGACGGCGACGAGTTCATCGGCGACCAGTTTATCCCCCGAGCTGACGAAGGCGGCAACTTCGCGCTCCGCTGCTCATTGTCAATGAGGCGAAACGCCGGCGGGCGCAGGGTGCAACCTCCGCTGCTCTGTGCGGTGGGAATATGCCTGGCCTACCTGGCTTTCTTTCCGGCCGTCATCTACTCGGTCGATGGCAATTCGATGGTCGCGGTATCCGAGTCGCTGCTCACCGGACATGGCTTTGCAGTGCCGATTGTTGGACTCGGGGCGATCGGGCGCCATGGTGTGTTCTATTCCAGTTGGTATCCACTTTTATCGATAATAGCATTGCCTTTGGTGGGAATTGCTATTTTTGCAAGTCATCGCCTGGGCCTGCCACAGCATTACGTCGCGGCGCTGTTTGCCGTCACCTTGTCGCCGATCCTCTCGGCCGTCAGCGCATTGATGGTGGGCCTGCTCGCCCGGCGCCTGGGCGCCACTACCCGGGGGGCGATACTTGCCGCTCTCGGCTTTGCCTTCGGCACGATTGCCCCGGTCTACAGCCGGTTTTTTTTCGCGGACCCGCTGCTCGCGCTCCTTACCGTGGCCGGCATTTATTTTACGCTGGGCGACGATTGGCGCGGAGCCACCGCCACGGCACTGCTCGCGGTGCTGGCCAAGCCGACCGGAATAGTCCTTGGCCCGTGCCTCGGCAGCTACCTGCTGTGCAAGCGCCAGCCGGCGGCCAGGTGGATCGCGCCATTGTGCGGCACAGTGGTGGGACTGCTAATTTACTTCGCTTACAACTGGGCCCGCTTCGCGAATCCGTTCGACTTCGGCCAACCAGGATCGTTCGCCTTGCGTGTTGTGCCATACGCGATCGCTGGACTGTTGATCTCGCCGGGCCGCGGACTGCTGTGGTACAGCCCGGCGATTATCGCCGTGGCGGCGGTGCCGGGCGCGGTCTTCAAGCGACCGGAGGGCAGGCTGGTTGTGATCGTGGCCGCGGCGTACCTGGCGGAGCATTCGATCTGGATGTCCTGGGCGGGAGGATGGTCTTGGGGGCCACGGCTCCTGCTGCCTGCAATGCCGGGGTTGATGGCGCTCAGCGGACTCCTCGAGCGGCGGCGGCGCTGGCTACTGATTGTACTGACTATCGCCGGTTTCATCGTCAATGCACCCACGCTGATGTCTTTCTTCGAGCGGTACTACCAGGAAGCAGTGGCGGCAATCGCGCACGCTCAGGATCGTTAATCTGTGGTGGTGGATGCTACCGGCGGTGGGAATTCCGCGTATCGCCGGCGCCGCCGTTTCATTGGTGCTGCTTATTATCGGGCTCTGGCTAATCGCGCACGCACTGGCCCGCGCGCCGGACGACGACGGCGAGCCCTTGTCCGCCGAGCCCTAGAGGGCTGCGGCGGTATAGTAACTTCGATTCAATTCAGTTGCACGTGGCTATCCAGTCAGGTCTTGTCCGGCGGACGCGGCGGCGGCTCCGGAGGCTCGCTCGCCGGCGGCTCGACTATCACTTCGGCCCCCGCCGGGACCATCGCGGCCTCCGCCTGGTGCGGCGTGTCGTGTCCATCGGAGGCGGCAGCCGGCGATTGCTCAGCAGCCTCGACCACCGGCGGCCGCGGCGATGTCAGGGGCATCAGGTTCGGCGTACCCGGCATCGCCAGCGACAGCGCGGGATCGTGCGCGATCGCGTCGAGGGCGCGGCGCGAGATCTCATCGGCGACCTGCACCGCGTAGCGGGTGTCAGCCGGATAGCGAATCGTCAGCTCGATTCCGTTGGGGCCCAGGCGCAACCGGCTCTGCGGGCGCGGCGACTCGAACTTCATGCTGAGGTCGCGCTCGAGATCGCCGTATTGGCGCAGCACCGTGTCGCGGTAACGGGCATAGACGTCCTCGACTACCTCGAGTAGCCGCTTCTCAGCCAGCCGGTAATCGCATCCTGGCGACAGCGTCAGGCGAAACTCGTTCCACACGAAGCTGGTCCCGGGCGCCTGCTTGAAGAAGTTGCCGTTGGTCTGGAAAACGATCGAGTTGGGAAAGACCACCACCCGTCCGGTCGGCTGGCGCGAGTTGCCGTCGCCCACCAGCTCCATCAACGCGAGCTTGAACAGCCCGATGTCGATCAGGTCGCCGCTGATGCCGGCGATCTGGATGCGATCGCCGACCCGGATGCCATAACGCCCGGTTACGAAAAAATATCCGGCGAAGGACAGGATCACATTCTGCAGTGCCAGCGCGACGCCGGCCGCCGCCAATCCCATCACGGTTGCCAGCGTCCCCAACTGGCTGGCGAAGTCGAACAGCAACACCAGGAACACGACCAACGCCACCGTCAGCTTGCGCAACTGCAGCAACTGGCGCCGCCGGCGCAGGTCCTGCACATAGCGGAAAGTCAGTCTGCGCCAGATGAAGGCGCCAATGAAAATCGTCAGCAGGACTACGCCGAGCGCGCCGAGCCGAAGCAGGAGGCGGCGAAACAGGTTGTCGGAGCGTTGATCGACCATGTCGCTCCATTGCTGGAGATTTGCGACGTATAGCTGCAAGACCACATCTTGCTTGGCGAGCGGCACCAGCGCTTCGGTGATCAACTTGTGACGCTTGATCAGATCGTCGAACTGCTGCTTGCGCGCGAGGTTGGCGGCCAGGTCGTCGCTGCTGGGCTCGGCTGCCAGCGCGTCGGCGTGTGCATTGAGCTCGCGCATGCGCGCGATCAGCGGCGTGCGGGCCGTGGCGTTCAACGCCGACAGACGGCGGGTCTCGTTAATCCGGTCGCTTAGCGCATGGTATTCCTCGCCAAGCCTTATCAATGATTCGATAACGCCCAGTAACCCGCTGTCCTGCGCTGACGCCGCAGGTTCGGCCGGGTT
>WNFD01034626.1_pt1 | contig 11391 bp, 10 predicted proteins | sample 5400491 | NCBI WGS metagenome assembly WNFD01 (sample SAMN13153343, study PRJNA577476) | soil metagenome | isolation source: 120 cm saprolite under Douglas fir tree site 2 hole 2 replicate 2 | place: USA:California | collected 2015-04-18 | reverse complement strand
TGCATGTGGCACAATCCAGAGACAGAATATCATTTATTATGAATAAAGAGTGTAATTACATTAACAAAACAACTAATAATAATGAAAAAAGCCCATGTGGGCCTGGTCCAACAGGACAATGCATGGTGCATGCATGCCCTCATCAGGGGACCGGGCCCACACGACACACTTGCTGTGTTCATGATGAAGGTAATGGTGGTGGCACCGTTGGATAGGTGGCGCCATTGATGAAAACTGTGAATGGAAAAGCACCACCCTAAGAAAGGAAAGCTAGAGAAGTTAGCAAAAAGGTAAGATAAGGAAACAGGTGCCAGCACGACACCACACCTGAAATATTGCCAGTCACGCTGGCACAAACCTCAACTAGACCTCTTGATGATGCAGCCACAATGACAACCCCAAGGCTGCCTGCAAAAAAAGTGAAAGACGAAGAAAGATCAGAACACATGCAAATGATCTTGTGCACCCAGCCCAAGTCCACATTGTGCTTATTCTTTGGAGAATGTTGATGATAATGATAACAACCCCTCTGATACAGGGGACCCTAAGTTATGGGATCCCTATGCTGGCTTGAAGCTATTGCAGTTGGATGGGCATATGTTGGATGGTGAAGTAGAGATTGAAGATGATCTCCCATATGGAGGGGCAAAGGAGTTGAATGGCACAATGATTGATATGATGCTCAACTTAGGCAATTATGATGAGCGTGATGGAGAATGGCTCCCACCAAAGGAGCAGAAGAAATTGGAGGCTAGGAAGAAAGGTAGTCAGTGTTTTGAGGATGTGAATATTAAAACACTCACCAAGATAATCAGGCAAGAGAAAGACTCATTACCATGGGCCTGACATCTTTATGAAGGCAGAAAAAACATGACAATGCCCACACCACATTTGTGTGATGAAGAATCAATCACAACTCACTGATCATCTGTTCACCAGGTTATGATCCCAGTCATCCCATTTGGGCTTGGCCTCTTCATCACAAGTGTTATCCAGGGCTGCATTGAGGGTTCCATCAGCGGTGTCATCTTGTGCACCATTGGTTGCCCAATCCCCAGAACCCTCTTCCTCAGAGGGTTCCTCACCTGCTCCTTCACCATTGTTACAGCCCACATTTGAAGAGATTGTTAATGTGCCAAGTCAATCTCCTGTGGAGGTGGAGGACAGTGGAAGCGATGCTGAAAGTGGTGATGCAGTGAGCCTGAATGATCAGCTGAACAGCCCAAAAGATGATGAGGTGACTGGCTCAGAGGGGGAGAAGGATGATGTTGACCTGTTGCTTGATGCTGCGCTAGGGCCTGAGCCAAAAGTGAAGGATGAAATCCACAGATAGGAAGAGCTGCGCAAGCAAATCAAGGAGGATCTGCTGGAGGCATATAAAGGAAACAAAACACACACCTAGGCGAACCAACTCACTATCTTGAGAAACTTCACGACACTCCATATCAAAGGGCTGGGACACATTGACACAAGTAAAGAGATCGCACAGCAGTGGTACAAAGGCACAGGCATCCACTTCACCCACCAGATTTGTTTTCTGGCATGCCACTATCAGCTGTTTGAACAGCTGCCAATCAAAAAGTGAGGTGGTGACAGAGGCCAATCAAAAAGCAAGGTGGTGACAGGGGCCAATCTCTATTAAGTGACAAGTAAATACAGATGGCTGCAAGGGCTTACCTATTGAGCTTGGCTGTGGGTGAGGTCACCCTCAAGAGGTTCCATCATGCCCTTAACACCCAGATCCTTCCAACACTTGGGTGACCACCCATGAAAAACTTGTCAGAACAGACAGCCAGGCAATGGCTCATTAAGTTGGGATGGCGGCGCACGATGTTGAGAAAAGGCATCTACATGGATGGTCATGAAAGACCAGATGTGGTTGATTACTAGGTGAAGAGCTTTCTCCCCTTGATGGCCTAGTATGAGAAAAGGATGGTGCATTAGGTTGTGAATGAGTCTGGGCTTGTGTGTATTGATTGTTACCATCCAATGGCAACCCCACTAAGGTGATGACTCAAAGCTAACTGATGCACAGTTAGAGTTGCATAGAGCCTAGATTGCCACTGAGGCAAGTTAGATAAGAGTAGAGAGGAGTCGCCACACAGGCTTATCTGAAGGATTAGAGCTGAAGTGTTGGGATTACACAAAAGACTCTACTTAATGAGTATAGGTTGAAATGGTATGCTATTTATACTACTTGGTAGCAGTGTAGGTAATCACAATAAGAGAGCAGGGAGACAATAGTAATCGATGAGACAATAGACAGTCTGAACAATAGCATATGAGCTAGCTACGTCAGACAATAGAGCCGCAAGACAATAAGAGAGGCAAGACAATAGGGCCCTAGACAATAAGGCGGTCACCTGCTGACCCAAAGCGCAGGGACTAGAAAGAGGGGGACAATAAGGATGTATGAGGGGGCTTTACTAGGGGAAAACTACTGAAGCCTGGGCAGAAGCATGAGTCATGTATGAAATAGGCATTGTGGGGCTCACAACACCATTTGGGGTCACAAGTACAGTCATGATGAGAAGAAGGGCATACAGTGTGGCATTCCCTGTCCTGGACAAGGCATCTTTGATGCATTTCAATAGCTAACTCATTCAACTAGTGGCACCACCAGGGGAGTAGTTTGTCCGTGTGCTCAGGTGGTAACATCACCCCCCTTTCATGGTGGACCTTCTGGTCCACTATGACAGTAGTGGCGTGAGTTCTAACAACAGGGAAAGAAGGGGCAGTCGGGTAGCTCGTTATGGAGGTCAAGCCAGTTTTCGAGGTGGCAGAGTCATTTATGGAGCCCCCATCCTTCCATGCAGTGTCATATTCTGCCAAGTTCTTCATCCTCTCAATTGAGTCTGGCGATGATGGCTCATCGGTCCACTTCGAGCTGGGATTGGTGCTCATGGTGGTGGTGGTAGCATTCGACTTCTGCATAGGCAGCAGGGTTTTTGAGGGCATGGGCTGCTGTAGCCACAGCATAATATGGCCCTCCCTTGGCTTGGAGGAGCTCCTTGAACCACTGTGGCATGGTGGAGGTTGGGTGCTGTGAGTACTCGGGTTTGAGGTAGAGGGAGACCATGTATTCTGGTTCATCAGCATGCTCCCCTGCCCTAGCAACAACTTCTCCATTCCCCAACATCCTGATCCATTGTGTGACAACATTCTCACCACTTTGGGAGGACACTTGAATGTCCACTCGTTCTCCATTTCACTCATAGGTGGAGGGCATGTCCACATTTCCCACCCTGTTCTGGAGTTGGCGTATTTTATTTTCTTGCTGTTGCATGGCCCCCTTGAGTCAGTTGATGCGGTTGTGGGTGTTACATTCTAAGCTGGACACAAGGTTGGCTGATGTAGCTGCAGGTGGTCACACAAGGCAGAGCAAGGGTTCAGGAAAGGAGTATAGGAACAGAGGTTTACTATGTGACGTGGGCGACGCTTGGTCTAGCCCACACTCCCAGTGTGATCACTTTAGGATGCTTAGATGAAGGAGACGAGAGGGAAGGAGGACAGGGTCCGCTACTCGAGTTGACTCAGCTAAAAAGCCAGGTATAGATACCACGACAAAGTAGAGAGAAGGAGATAAAATGCAGGCCTCAATAGATAGTGCAGGGTGAGACCTAAACACACTAGAACAAGGGGGACAAGACTACTAGCTTGCATTGGGGATCAAGTTAGGCTTAGGCTCTTTTAGGGAGTGGCCCAAGGGTCTTATATACTGGAGAAGGCACAGCCTCGTACTAAAGCAGAACAATGGGGAGAAGGGGGAACAATAAGGGAACTGGGGACAATAAGGGGAACGGGAACAATAAGGCAACTCTAGAGGGAAGGAGCCTATTGTTATCTGAAACACACAAGAAGTAACTGTTCTACAGTATGAGTCAAGGGGAATGAGTTAGAGATAATTAGGTAAAAGAAAAAGGGTAGTCCAGATCATAACAGTGGGCCTCTTTGAGCTGTTGGTTGGTGGTGGTGGTGCATTGACATACTGTAATCAGTGGGTGTGGGCCCTCGGGGTTTGCATTGATACAGACATGTAGCGGTGGGGGGAGGAGACCTCCTGAATGGATGGAGTGGGTGAGGAGGGGACATACTGCATCAAAGCTGTCGATGAGACCAATATGTGGTGAGCTTGGAGGGCATTAAACTCATCAAGGATTTGGATAGCAAAGCAGGCATTGCCTTTGACAAGGGTGGGGGAGCCATATTGGGATGTTGCAGGAGAGTTGATGGAGGGGTTGGAGTTGCCCAACATTTCTTACTGGTGATAGACACAGAGGGGGTCTCGACAGAAGGTGGTGTGGGTGTAATGGTGTTCAACAGGTTGGCTTCATTGTTTGCCTTTGCGGCGCTTCTTCTTTTTAGGAGAGGGAGCAGGTGGTTCAAGAGCATCATCGTTGAGGTTCCAAGTGGGTGGTGGCAGATTCCAGTAGAGGGCTGGGGAGTCAAGGTTGTAGAAGCTGTGAGTGCGATAAGACAGGGAAGCCAGGTTAGGGGATACTGTTGATGGAGTAAGGTCACCCTTTTTATGCTTTTGAGGGGGTGGTGATGGTGATATTCTTTTAGGAGGGTAGGAGTCTGCAGGTTGCCTGCTGGTTCCCATGTGTTGTTGCTTTCAGGGTACCCCTTCCATTTGATAAGGTATTGTAATTGTTTTTGTTTGCCCTAATGTTGGTGGCTGCAGATGGTCTCAACTTTATATTGTTCTACATTGTTCATAAGGTCTGGAGGGGGCCAAGAGTAGTTCTCTCTGTGTTCTTTTGTTTCGACATATAGGGTAAGGAGGGAGGTGTGAAACACCGGGTGTATTGTCCATTGGGGGGGGAGTGTCAGTTTATACATCACTGGTGATATCACTTGCACAATTGAGAAGGGTCCATGATGTCTAGGGGCGAGCTTGACTGATCTGTAAGGCAGGGCTAGGTTCTTGGCCTTGAGCCAGACTTTTTGTCCCTGATGGAACACATTTTCCGAGGGGGATTTGCTATTGGCTGTGATGTTGAGCACTTTGGTGGCTTGGACTCATCTCTGCCTTAATTGTTCAACATGTAATTCCGCAGTTGGGTTCTCAGTCCCTGTTGCTACTTCTGGGGTGATCAGGGGTTCTAGGCTGTTGAGAAGTCGATTGGTGGTGAGTCTAGTTGTTGTGTTCTGAGTGTTATTGTGTACCAATGTGGCCAGTGGAAGCATTGTCGACCACTCATCTTGGTTAACTGAGATAAGATAGAGAAATTGTTCCACCCAGGTTTTTGTTTTGTTGGCATTTTGTGCATCCTTTGATGTATTATGCAATCCACGTTTTTGCTCCCAGCCAGTAGAACCTCTAAAGGACTTTCCACACCATCTTGTTGCACCCTAGGTGAGCCACCAGTCCATCATGGTAGGCGTGCATAATTTGCCTTTTTAGCTCTTGGTCAGGGGGTACTGCCTCCCTGCCATCGTTGTTTGTCCAAAGGCCTCGTTCCTCATTTAGTTGGTGGGCTGCTTCCTTCATCCAGGCGGCATGTCATTGTTGACTATCAACTATTGCCGTTTCAAGGGAGTTCACCGAGTCTACATCAGCAATGTTCAGGAATGCTTGTGGTGGGATTAGTAGGAGTTGCCTGTCCTGAGTTTCTCATTTATTGCTATTTGGTCAGGAGAGCATGTCTGCTGGGGTGTTGTTCTTTTCAGAGATGTGTAGGATTTTAAAGTTATAATCCTGGAGCTTTTCATGCCACTGCACTGTCCATCCTGTTAGTTTTCATAGGGACTTTCAATATGTGAGGTTTTTGTGGTCCATTTTGATAATGAATGGTTCTTTAGTTCAGATAAGATATGGACACCAGTGTTTGATAGACTTCAGTACTCCTAGAAACTCCAGGTCATAGGCATTATAGTTTTGCTCTGTTGGTGAGAAGGTGGCTAAGTAGAAGGCAATTGGGTGTCTCTTCCTGGGGGTAGAATGTCCTGCTCCTCCCTCTTGCAATAGTACCGCTCCTACTCCATACTTCAAGGCATCCATTTGGAGGTAGAAGGTTTTATTGAAGTTTGGTTGCTGAAGCACAGGTTTACTGACCATTCTGTCTCTTAGAGTTTCAAATGCCGTTTGTTGCTTGTCATCCCAGTGCCAGGAGGTGGCTTGCTTTGTGAGGTCCAGGAGTGGTTGGGTGATCTGTAAGTATCCTTGTATGAAGTATTGATAGTATCCTGTGAACCCTAAGAATTTTTAGACTTCTCGGACGTTGCAAAGTTGGATCCATTCTTTGACTCAGTCAACCTTTGCTTGTTCCATCTCTACTGCTCCTTTTGCAACTCATACTCCTAGGAAATTGAGGTGGACCTGTTCAAAGACACATTTTTTGGGATTGAGGTGGAGGTTGTTGGTTTTTAGTCTTTCTAGGACTCTCCTCACCAGCTTTTGGTGTCTGGCTAAATGTTCTTCATGTGATTCTCCCTGTCAAGGTCCCATATGTATGGCTATATTGTCCATGTAGATTATGACATGTCCCTCATCAATGAGGTCTTGAAATATGGTATTTATCATCATTTGGAATGTGGCCAGAGAGTTGGTTAACCTAAAGAACATGACTGTTGGTTTGAACAGCCCTTCATTGGTAATGAAGGCTGCCTTCCATTGATTGCCTTCTTTGATTAGGACTTCATTGTACCCCCATTCAATGTCGAAGCCAGTGAACAAGGTGCAGTCACGTAAGCAATTGATGAGCTGAGGTATGAGGGGGAGGGGATATCGGTTTTTGATGGTCCAGGCATTCACTGGTTGGTAGTCTTGTACAGGTTGCAATTTTCCATTTTTCTTTTTGATAAAGAAGAAGGGGGTGGTGTATGGGCTTTTTGATGGTTGTATTGTTCCCCAGGCCATATGCTCTTTTAGGAATTTTGGGAGTTCAACTTGCTCCAACTGCAAAAGTCATATCATTCTCCCTGTTAATGTTGGTGGGGCTCTGGGCTTTAGGTCAATAGCATGGTCCCATGGTCATGATGGAGGTAGGCCCTTTCCTTTCCATTGTTTGAATATGTCTCTATAGTCACAATAGTGGAGGGGGACATTGTCAGATCATCGTGGTGTCTCTGGTTTTCTCTTTGTAACAATCCCTTGTCTGGCTTTCACTTGGTGGGGTAGGAACTGGGCTCAGGCGGTATCAGCAGCTCTTAGTACTATTGGCAGTTGATCATGGGCAATCCATCCTTGGGCCCAGTCAATTTTTGGTTGTGCTGCTGTGAACCAAGGGTAACCTAGAATAACTTTGTTATCTCCTAGATTGGAGAGGAAGTATTGAAGCGTTCTAGATTGGTTGCCTGTTCTGGTGGCTAGATCGGTGTAGTACTTGAGATCTCCTGCTTGGTTAGGGGTTCCATCGACATTGAACAATTGTCGTGGCTCTTTTAAGGTTTTAATCGGGAGGTGGAGGTGTTTCGCATAGTCTAGACTCATGAAGTTTTCTGTCACCCCTGAGTCAAGGAGGGCGATCATTTTGGCTCTTTTGGATTTTGAATGCAAGTAAATGCACAGCATCATAGATTTCCTGGTGGAGATAAATACATCCTGGTCTTGGTATCACCTAATTAGTGCTGATCTAATCAGGCAGTGACAAAATCCTCCTTCTTCCCTTTATATTAGGAAATCAGTGCATCTTTCTATACAAGGGGGAGGGTGTTGAATGCTTTCAAGGTGTTGTCCAACAGGTTAGAGGGGTGTATTTCTTCCTAAAGGGTGGACAGGTCTTTATCTTGGTCGATATAGTCTTGGACATATGCTTGTTGGTTTTAGGCTTGTTTGGAAGTGTGGCATTCTCTAGCGAAGTGTCCAGGTTTGTTACAGTTGTAACACTTCCTTACTCATGGGAACTGGGAATTTGTTTCTTCTAGCTGTATGATGTTTCCTCTGGTTTGGAATTGTCCTTGACCCTGTCCTCCTCTGTGGGGAGGGAAGCATCCCCTGGATAGGTCCATTGGGACTGGAACATTGTTTATGGTGCGTGGGGCATTAGACGAGTTGTACTAGTACTGAGGAGGAGGGCGATGGGAGTCGAAGCATTGGAAGGGTCTTTGGAATGCGGGGGCGGTGCTGTTCCTCATGGCACGTAGCAGTTGTCGGTTTTTAACCACTAGTATAGTTTTGTCTTTCAAGTCATAGTAGTCCATCAGGGACTTGTCAATTATGCATTTGATTATGTCTGGGGCTGAGGCCAAGCCTTTGAGGAACACATTCATCAGTTCTCAGCTTCCTATGGTGTATTTTGCCTTTTGGGCAAGCATTTTGAGATTGCTAATGTATTGATCAATGTCTGGGAAGCAGAATTTAAGGTGGTCGAGGGCTGCTTGGGTGGTTTCTTGTTTTGTCAAGTCCATGAATTGGGTCTCGAATTGGGTGAGGAAGTTGAGATAGGTATACTCAATGTTGTCTGCCACTGGGTGGAGTTGTTCGAGTCCTTCTAGGATTCCTTCCACCCATCCATCTACTTGGGGGCCTTTGATGAAGGTTAGGGTGATTGTAATATGTTGGATCAGGGGAGGTATCCCAGCTGGCTTTAGGTCTGCTGCTGGATGGATGGGAATGAGATGAACGAGGGGTATCCCTCCTAGTTCATTAGGTCCTCCTGGTCCTCCTGGTCTGTCATGTCCTCCAGGGTCTCCAGGGCTGCCAGGCCCTCCTAGTGTCCTTCCCAGAGCAATGTTGAATGTATCCCTGATGTGCTGAGGGTTCTGGTGGGTATTACTGGGGTCTGGGGGAGGTGAGCTTCCATCTCCTCCAGGTACAATGGTTCTAGCAATGGTCTCCGTGCTTGTTGCCAAGGTTTGTATAGACATAGTGTTGCTATGGTGTGTGTTGTCAATTGGGATAAGTCTGCTGGGTGTCCCTTGTTGGTTACTCCTGGGACAGTGTGGGCTTTCTAGGCCATTAGGGTCAATAATAGCTGGTGCATTTCCGATTTGGGTGTTGGTCTGATTGCTTTCTTTGTCTTCTGTGTCTGGGTACTGTGGAGTGGGGTACACTTCGACTTGCACTCCCTGATAGTAGGGTCATCCTGTGGTGAGGCTATGGTGGAATTCATACCACTGATTGTTGCTTCACACTACTGGTGTTGGAGGGTGCGTTACTTGCCAGCTGAGGTAGCGATATCATCTGTTGTTTCTCAGGTCATCTGCTTCAATCCATAGTAGTCTCGGGTGGTCCCTATGCAATGGTGGAGCGTGCAAGAGTTCATCAATGGGGAGCCACATCCTAGTGCTCCCAGCGATGCTGCTGGAGCTTGCCGTTGTAAAAGAAGTAGAGTCTGATGTTACTATCCAATGGCAACCCCACTAAGGTGATGACTCAAAGCTAACTGATGCACAGTTAGAGTTGCATAGAGCCTAGATTGCCACTGAGGCAAGTTAGATAAGAGTAGAGAGGAGTTGCCACACAGGCTTATCTGAAGGATTAGAGCTGAAGTGTTGGGATTACACAAAAGACTCTACTTAATGAGTACAGGTCAAAACAGTATGCTATTTATACTACTCAGTAGCAGCGTAGATAATCATAATAAGAGAGCAGGGAGACAATAGTAATCGATAAGACAATAGACAGTCTGAACAATAGCGTACGAGCTAGCTATGTTAGACAATAGAGCCACAAGACAATAAGAGAGGCAAGACAATAGGGCCCCAGACAATAAGGCAGTCACCTGCTGACCCAAAGCACAGGGACTAGGAAGAGGGGGACAATAAGGACGTATGAGGGGGCTTTACTAGGGGAAAACTACTAGAGCCTAGGCAGAAGCATGAGTCATGTATGAAACAGGTGTTGTGGGGCTCACAATGCCATTCAGGGTCACAAGTACAGTCACGATGAGAAGAAGGGCATACAGTGTGGCATTCCCTGTCCCGGACAAGGCATCTTTAATACATTTCGATGGCTAACTCATTTGACTAGCAGCGCCACCAGGGGAGTAGTTCGTCCATGTGCTCAGGCAGTAACATCAATCCAGAGCTGGGGCCAGATGAGAAGAGAATCATCACGGTGTTCCAAGATAAAAGCTGCTTTCATACAAATAAGTACAAGCACAATGCATGGTGCACACTGTAATTTTCATTCCTGGGGGCACTCTCTTGATGCTCTCAAACAGGGTCCAAGAGAGATAGCAGAAGCTCCAGAAGAAGGGGTGCAGGTGACTGATCCATGTGTCAGATTTCATTGAGGAAGAAAACAGATGTCTTATTGTCCACAATGAAGAGGGAGATGTGGTGAAGGATGTGTGATGCATTATTTATCCAGGGATGGGCACTGACACGTGGTGGGACCATGCACAACTCCTCATGCAAGTTGACAAAGCAATTGAGATATTTGAAGAGACACATCCTAACTGCATCACACTGTTTGTGTTTGATCAGTCATCCACGCATGCCTTGCTTGGGCCTGATGCCCTCCATGCCTTTGATATGAACAGATCAAATGGAGGAAAACAAAGGAAACAAAAAGACACAATAATTCCAATGAATAATCCATAGCCTGAGCTCTGCAGCAAGGCACAGAAGATGACAACCAAGGATGGTGAGGCTAAAGGCCTCTAACAAACCCTGGAGGAATGTGGGTTTGATGTGTGAGGGATGCATGCCAAATGCAGCCCTGTCTGCTCTTTTAAGAGTAAATCTTGCTGCATGGCACAGCTTCTCAGCAAGCAGGATGATTTCCGATCGCAGGAGTCCCTCCTTGAGCACAAGATTAAAGCGAAGGGACATATCTGCATTTTCCTTCCAAAATTTCATTGTGAACTCAATCCAATTGAGATGGTTTGTGTATTTAACATATATTTTTTTCAATAATATTTACTAAATCTATTTACAGTACTGGGGTTGGTGCAAATACAGGTACAGGCAAGTTTACAAAACTAAGTTCAAGGATGCAAAGAAATGTGCACACGAATGCCTTGATGCATGCCCCATAGAGGTGATCCAAAGATTTTTTAATCAATCTTGGTGTTTCATGGACATGTATCAGCACAGCTTGACAGGGAAGGCAGCTGATTGGGCAGTGCATAAACAGAAGTCACACCAACAGGTTGGCCAAGTGGCCATAATGTCAATTGAGGCCATTGTGAACCAAGATTAACCCTACAAGGGGTATATAAAAGTCAAAAATTTTCCCAAAAAATTGTTTCAACCCAAAAACCGTGGGAAAAGGCCCAACCAGCCTAGTTTTGGACATTTTCAGCCCGTCTGGGAACAAATCTGAAGTCTGTTTGTCCTAAAAAAATCTAATTCAGGTGCTATGTAAATTGTTGACTTTCGTTGTCTGGCACTGTATAACTTTCCTGGCAGGGCGAGGGTCCAGCTCTAGTTGCCAGGAGCATAGCACCCTGGGCCTGCTCCTTGCTCCTGCTCCTCCATCAGGAAAACTTGAAAATACTT
>WNFD01007573.1_pt1 | contig 11391 bp, 12 predicted proteins | sample 5400491 | NCBI WGS metagenome assembly WNFD01 (sample SAMN13153343, study PRJNA577476) | soil metagenome | isolation source: 120 cm saprolite under Douglas fir tree site 2 hole 2 replicate 2 | place: USA:California | collected 2015-04-18 | reverse complement strand
GCAACTGGGCCAGCAGGCGACGCGACCCACTCGGCACCACGTGATCGGTGACGCTGGGCGCCGCCTGGAAGGCCCCAGCGCCATACAGGGCATCGCTCTGGAGCACCACCGCACCGCGCCGGCCATCCCCGCGCGTGACGGCCCCGATGGCGAAGAAACTGTTGGGCACGTGCGCATCGTGGTTGACGTTGTTGACCATCTGCCATTGGCGTAAGCCGCCATCGCCGGCCAGGGCGATACTGCCGGTGCCGATGCCGCCCAGCGGTAGGGTGAGCGCGCGCAAAGCTTCGCCGCGGTAGACCGGCCTGCCGCGGGCCGTCGTGCTAGTTGCCATAGCTATTAGCCTTTAATGCCCGACTGCGTTACGCCCTGGATGATCCAGCGTTGGGCGAGGAGGAAGACGACCAGGACCGGCAAGATAGTCATCGCCACCGCGGCCATGACCACCGAGGCATTGCCGCTGGAAAGGTACCCGCGCAGCGCGGTAATGCCCAATGGCAAGGTCATCTTGTCCCAGCTCGTGAGAAAAATCAGCGGGTAAAAGTAATTGTTCCAGGTGTTGTTGAAGGTAATAATCGCCAGCGCCGATAAGGATGGCGCAGCCAGGGGTAAGCCGATGCGGGTGAACGTCGTCCACGGGCCGGCGCCGTCGATCTTGGCCGCATCGATCAGATCCTGCGACACGGTCAGAAAGAACTGCCGCAGCAGAAACACGCCAAATGCACTGGTCAAACCGAGCATGATGAGCGACAAGTGGTTATCTGCCAGACCCAGATTCTTCATGATGATGAACACGGGGATGATCGTCACCTGGGTGGGCACCATGAGTGAGGCGAGTAGGACGATGAACAGCATGTCGCGGCCCGGGAAGCGCAGCCGCGCAAACGCGAAGCCGGCCATCGAGCAGGTGATCAACTGGCCGAACACGACGAAGAAGGTGATTTTGAGGCTATTGGCCGCAAAAGCCACGAAGGGCACGGTCGACTGAAACACCGCGGCGTAGTTTTCGAAGTGCCACGAGGTCGGCAGCCAGGCTGGCGGCAGCTTGTACGACTCGGCGCTGGGCCGCAGCGAAGTCGAGAACATCCACAAAAAGGGCATGACCATGAGGATGGCGCCCACGCCCAAGACGACCATCGCGGCGATGCCCAACAACCGGTCGCCGGTGATCTCGTACCTATTGGCCCGCACGCCGCGCGCGGTCGTTGTGCGGATGTTAGTCGTAGTGGCCATGGGACTACGCGCGACCCGTTGATTGGCAATTAGCCATAGTGCACCCACGTCCGACCGAGACGAAACTGGATCAGGGTCATAATCACGATGATGATGAACAGCGTAATGGCGATCGCCGAAGCGTAGCCCATCTCGAAGAACTGGAAGGCATTCTCGTAGATATACATGACCAGGCTGCGGCTGGCGTCGCCAGGGCCTCCTTTTGTTAAAACAATGACCGAGTCAAACACTTGCAGCGCCCCGATCATGTAGATAATCAGATTGAAAAAGAGGGTTGGGCTGATCAATGGCAGGGTAATGTGGCGAAAGAGATGCCAGCGGTTCGCGCCATCGAGCTGGGCGGCCTCGTAGTAATCGACGGGAATGTTCTGTAACCCAGCAAGGAACACGAGCATCGCAAAACCCGTGTTGCGCCAGACGTCCATGACGATGATCGATGGCAGCACCCATTGCCTGTTGCTCAGCCACGGAATGGGCGCCACATTCAACAGGCTCAGGTAGTAATTGATGATCCCCGTATCTTTTTGATACAGAAATGACCAGACAATCGAGGAGTAGACTAGTGCCACGAGCACGGGGAAGAAGTAGGCCGAGCGGAACAGGTATTTGAGTGGTCCAGGAATGTGGCGGTTGAGCAGGACCGCCAGAATCAATCCGATACCGACATTCAAAGAGACGGCGAAGACCGTAAAAAAGATGGTGTTGCCGTAAACGGTACGCAATCGCGGATCGGTGAACAGGCGGACATAGTTGTCCAAACCAATAAAGCTGGCGGGCGAAAGGATGTCGTACTTGGTCAGGCTAATGCCGATGACGGCCAGGATCGGCCCGAGGATGAACGCGGTATAGCCCAGGAACGTCGGTAAGATGAACAGATAGCCCGCCAACGCTTCGCGCTGGGTTTCGTTCGCCAGCCAGCCCCGACGCCGGAGCGTCGAGGCGCTCGCGGCCGCGATGATTCCCACGACAGCTATGCCGTCTTGAGCCTGGCCATCGCAGCCTTCAACTCGACGTGCGCCGCCTGCATACCCTCCTCGGGCGAGCTAGCGCCACTCATGATATCGCCCATGTAGCGCATGAAGATCGTCTCCAACTCATTGAAGTTGGCTGGCGCCTCAACTGGCTTACTGTCGCTGAGGCTGCCGTAATAGATTTTGGCGTTACTCGGGAGCTTGAGGAAAGCCGCGCTTTCGGACACCGAGCGGCGGGCCGGGATGGCCACACCCGCGTCAGCCGAGGCCTGGATCGTTTCCTTGCTGGTGAGCTCCTTGATCAATTCCCAGGCCAGTGCTTTGTTCTGGCTGTCTTTGGAAATGCCCCAACCGCCGACACCGTGGACGGACGTCGCGGCTGTCTTGCGCGGCCACAATTGGACGTCGAAGTCGGTGAAGTTGTTCTGGACGAAGCCGCCGATGGGCCAATGGCCCCAGCCGCTCATGGCGAGCTTGCCGGCGGCAAACAACTGGGCGGTATCGGTGCCTTCCACGTCGGGCGACACATTGTGCACCTGGACCAGATCGTGCACGAACTTGACCGACTCGAGCACCTTCGGATCGTTCAGGTTCGAGTCAGTCCAATCTGGCGTGAGGCGATAGGTGCCGTTGGTCAGGAACCATGGCGTGAGGCCGAAGTTGAACCACGGAATGCCGAAGCCGTAGACCTTGTTTTCGCCACTGCCGGTGGTCAGCTGTTTGGCAACTCCCAGGAAATCATCCCACGTCCAGGTGTCTTTGGGTGGCGCGATGTTGGCATCCTTGAACATCTTGGTGTTGTAGTAGATGACCATGTTGTTCCAGGAATGCGGCACCTGCCAGATCTTGCCGTCGACCCTGAACGCGTCGATCAACGCTGGGGCGACATCGGCGATCAGCTCCTTGCCGCCCGGGTCGTTGGTCAGGTAGTCGTCTAGCGGCACCAGCAAGCCTTTCTTGACGATCAGCCGAGTGCCTTCGATGGCGATATTGATGAGGTCCGGAGAGTGGCCGGCAGCCACGTCAGTGGCGACCTTGTTCGAAAACTCTGACCAGGTGGTGACGGGGACGAAGTTGTCCTCGATGGTGACGTTGGGGTACTTCTTCTTGAAGCGGGCATGGGCGTCGGAGTAGATCTTCTTGTCCGCCTCGCCGCCGAAGTCCAGGATGGAGATGGTCGCGGTGGTATTGGCTGGCGGTGCCCCAGCCGCGGCCGCGGCGGCCGGCGCAGTTGTGGCCGCTGGCTTGGCGGCGGCCGCGACCGTTGGCGCGGCTGCCGGTGCCGTCGTGGGCGCCTTTGGCGCGGCTGTCGGAGCTGCCGGAGCCGCGCCCGCGGCGGTGGGCGCGGCTGGCGCAGGGCTGGCGGCTGGTGCCGCACAACTGCTCACGAGGAAACCAGCCGCGGTCAGGGTGCTCAGACGAAGAAAGTCACGTCGACGGAGGTCTTTGCTGTCCATGTGTTCCTCTTCTTGATGTTCGCAATGCTGAGGGCCAGGCCTGATTGAACACGAGGTCACGCTTGCGAGTTCGCGGTTCGTCACACTGCAGCGAGCGCTTGAACCTCCTTCCCAACGTGCAAGCCACATGATTTCCGGTCAATCAGCGTCGCCGGGAGTTTGATCTCGACCGTGTCCGTGTGGCCACCAGCGATCCTTTTCAAGAGCAGGTTCGCGGCTGTCCGGCCCATGTCGTAGGTTGGCTGAGAGATCGTGGTGAGCGGCGGATCGAGGGATTGTGCCCAGGGCATGTCGTCGAACCCAACAATGGCCACATCGGTCGGGATACGCAGTCCTGTTTCGTGGATGGCGTTGAGCGCCCCGAGCGTCATCAGATTATTGGCCGTAAAGATGGCCGTCGGCGGATCGGCCAGGGCCAACAATTCGTGCGCCGCGCGGTAGCCGCTCTCCTGCTTGAAGTCGCCGCCTCTGATCATCGCCTCCGCGACGGTCATGCCATGGTCACGCAGGGCTTTCGCGTATCCTTCCTGCCGTTCGCGCGCCGTGGTGATCCGCATCGGTCCACCAATGAGCCCGATGCGCCGATGACCCAGCCGAATCAGATGGTCAACCGCGTCGTAGGCGCCCTGGATATTGTCTACAATCACGGTATCCGCGTCAATGTGACGCAGGCGCCGATCCAAAAGCACGACCGGTGTTCCGCTCTTTATGAGCGGCTTATATGCAACGCTATTTTCGTCAGTTGGCGAAATGATGACACCAGCCACTTTTTCGGCCAACAAGACGCGCATGTGCAGTTCTTCTCGGGCCGGATGTTCATCAGAATTACAGAGCAGCAGGCTGTACTGATTTTCGTAGGCGACGTCCTCGATACCACGCACAACCGACGTAAAAAACGGATTGGCGATGTCCGAAATGATCAGCCCGAGGATCTGAGCGCCCTCCATGCGCAGACGCCGCGCCACCCGATTGAACTGGTAGTCGAGCCGCTCGACCGCGGCGGTGACTCTGGCACGCGTTTCCGGGGAGATTTGCTGGTGATTGTTGAGGACGCGCGAGACCGTCGCGGTTGAGACCCCGGCGAGGCCGGCGACGTCTTTGATGGTTGGCATTCACGCTCCCCGGTCAACGGTAATCGATTACTGTAATCGATTACGGCCCACTTCGCAGACTATCCGCGCCCTGGCGCGCGTGTCAACCTCGGCGTGCGATGCCCGGCGTGGGACCATCGGCGATGGCAACGAACCCGACCCCAGAGCGACTGCGCTTTGTCTTGCAGCCTACTCCTGCAAGGAGCGCTCGACTGTCGCGAGCCCGCGGTCGATGGCGTCGACCAGCTCATCGATCTGGGTCGAGCTGATCGTGAGCGGCGGGGTCACCAGCGCGTGGTCGCCCACCTGGCCATCGGCGCCGCCTTGACCTGGGTAGACCGCGGCGCCGGCGGCGATGCACGCGCGGGCAAACTTGAACGCCACACCCGCTTCGACCGGGAACGGCTCGCGCGACCACTGGTCGCGCACCAGCTCAACACCCTGCAGCAGCCCCATGCCGCGCACATCGCCCAGGATGGCGTGCTTCTCCTTCAGCTGCGTCAGTCCACGCGCCAGCTCCGCACCGCGCTCCTGGGCGGCCTGCATCAGGCGGTGCTGCTGGATGTAGTCCAGCACGGCCAGCCCGGCCGTGGCCACGACGGGGTTCTGTGAATAGGTATGGCCAGCCACCAGCGGCGAACCCTGGGTGCGCAGCGCGTCGACGATCTTGTCCGACGCGACGAGCACCGCCAGCGGCGCGTACCCGCCGCTGGCGCCTTTGGCCGCTACGAGAATGTCGGGCACGACATCCCAGTGCTCGAGGGCAAACCAGGTGCCGGTCCGCCCGAAGCCGGTCATCACCTCGTCGGCGATGAACAGGACGTCGTAGCGATCGCAGATCTCGCGAATGCGTTGAAAGTACCCGGCCGGCGCGGGTACCCCACCCATGGTTGCGCCCACGATCGGCTCGGCGATGAAGGAGGCCACGTTCTCGGGTCCGTGCCAACGGATCATCCGCTCGAGCTCGTCGGCGCAACGCAGGCTGCCCGACGCGCAATCTTCACAGCGATAGGCGTAGGCCGGCGGGATCTTGGGCATGTCGTGGATCAACGGCGCGTACTTGCGCCGCCGACCGGTGTGGCCGCTGAACCCACTTGCCCCGAGGCTCATGCCATGAAAGCCTTGCCAGCGCGAGATCACCAGGAGCTTGTCGGGCCGCTCACGGGCCAGCCAGTACTGACGCGCGAGTTTAACCGCGCCTTCGGTCACTTCAGAGCCACTATTGAAAAGCGCCACATGGTTCAGATCGCCCGGCGCGATCTCGGCGATTCGCTCGGCAAGCTCGGCCACCCGCGGCGATTGGAACTGTGACCACGGCATGAACGCCAGCGTTTGAAGCTGCTTGGCGATCGCGTCCACCACCTCGGCCACGCCGTGTCCGATCGCGGTGACACAGCCCACCCCGCCCGCGGCGTCGATGAAGCGATGGCCCGTGTCGTCGTACAGGTAGATGCCCTCGCCGCGGACGACGGTCGGCAAGTCGCCCTGGATCGCCGGGAAGAAGGCGGAACGCCGAGTGGCTGGTGATGTCTGAATCATGGAATCATGGAATCATGCGGATCAGCGACGTCAAGACCTACATCCTGGGCACTGCCTGGCGCAACCTGACCTACGTCGAGGTCCACACCGATGATGGGCTGGTCGGTGTCGGCGAGGTGCGCATGCTCAACCACACCGACGCGCTGATCGGCTACTTCGCCGAAGCGGTGCCCAACCATGTGCTGGGCAGCGATCCGTTCCAGGTGGAGGACCTGGTCGCGCGGATGTTTCGTAACGACTACGCCCGAGCGGGCGAGATCGCCATGTCGGCGATCAGCACTATCGAGATGGCCTGCTGGGACATTGTCGGCAAAGCGCTGAACCAGCCGGTGTACCGCCTGCTCGGCGGTCAGGTGCGCGAGCGCATCAAGGCGTACGCCAACGGCTGGTACACCGTCGAGCGCACGCCTGAAGACTTCCATGCCGCCGCCAAACGAGTCATTGGGCGAGGTTATACGGCACTCAAGCTGGACCCGTTCGGTGCCGGTTTTTACGAGCTGGACCGCCAGGAGCAGATCCGCTCCGTCGGTCTGGTCGAAGCAGTACGCGACGCCGTTGGACCGGATGTCGACATCATGGTCGAGATGCATGGTCGCTTCAATCCGGCCACGGCAATCGAGATCGCCCGCCAGCTGGAGCCGTTCAAGCCGGCCTGGGTGGAGGAGCCGGTGCCACCCGAGAACCTGGCGGCGTTGAAGAAAGCCGCCGAGCATATCCGCATTCCGGTGGCGACCGGCGAGCGGATCCACGCCCGCCACGAGTTCCGCGAGCTGTTCGAGCTCCAGGCGTGCGACATCATTCAGCCGGACATCACCCACTTCGGCGGCATCCTCGAAACGAAGAAGCTAGCGGCCTGGGCCGACGCCTACTACGTGCTGGTCGCGCCGCACAACGTCGGCGGACCGGTGTCCACCGCGGCCAACCTGCACCTGGCCGCGTGCACCACCAACTTCAAAATCCAGGAGCACTTCAACGACTTCGCCGAAGACTTCGTGAAAGCCGCGGCGCCGGGTAATCCGGAGGTGGTCGACGGCTACTTCGCGCTGCCGAGCGGGCCCGGCCTGGGCGTCACGCTCGACCACGATGTCATCGCGGCGCATCCGCGCCGCCAGATCTTCTTCAACCTGTTCGCCGAGAACTGGCATCGCCGTCAGGCGGAGCGCGAGCCCGCGCCGACAGCTCGGTGATGCTCGCCACGCCTTTGTGCGGAGTCGCGCCGATTGCGCCGACGCCGTTCGACGACAACGACGAAGTCGACTACGCCGGCCAGAAACGCGTCATCGATTTCATGATTGATGCCGGGGTGGACGCCATCTGCATCCTGGCCAACTACTCGGAGCAGTTTTCGCTGACCGACGACGAACGCGAGCGCCTGACCATTTTGATCCTGGACCACGTTGCGGGACGGGTGCCGGTGATCGTCACCACCAGCCACTACAGTCAGAAAGTGGCGGCCGAGCGCAGTCGTCGCGCGCAGCAGGCCGGCGCGGCGATGGTCATGCTGATGCCGCCGTACCACGGCGCCACGATTCGTCCGGATGAGTCCGAGACTTTTGACTTCTTTCGCGTTGTCGCGGATGCCATCGATATCCCGATGATGATTCAGGACGCGCCGGTGAGCGGCGTCACGCTCAGCGCGTCTTTCCTGGCTCGCCTGGCGGGCGAGATCGAGCAGGTGCAGTACGTCAAAGTTGAGGTGCCTGGAGCGGCGGCCAAGCTGCGCGAGCTGGTCAAGCTGGCTGGTGACCGTTTGCCCGGGCCGTTCGACGGCGAAGAGAGCATCACCCTGCTGCCCGACCTGGACGCCGGCGCCACCGGGACGATGCCCAGCGCGCTGCAGCCTGATCTACTCGGCGCGATTGTCCAGCGGTATCGGGCTGGCGACCGCTCCGGGGCGATCGCCCTATACGAACGGTCGCTGCCGCTGATCTTGTTCGAGAACCGTCAGTGCGGCCTACGCGCCTGCAAGACGCTGATGCAAGAAGGCGGCATCATCGCCTGCGAACGCACCCGTCCGCCCATGTCCCCCCTCCACCCCGCCACCCGCGCCGGCCTGGTCGAATTGGCCCGGAGGCTCGACCCGCTCATCCTGCGCTGGGCACGCTAACGCAAATTCCCCGGTAGGGGCCGATACGCTGGGCCTAAGTGGGGGGGCAGACGTGGTCATGCTGTCGAGGCTACGCCCCCGCCCCGGTTTCAACTCGGGCGGTCAGGGCGCGGAAGCGGCCGAACTCCAGCCAGGCGATCCCGAACGCGAGCGGCACGATCAGCAGCTCGATGGCGATGGGCGAGCCGAAAGCGCTCGTGGCGCTGATCTTCGGCAGACCGCCACCCTGCATCAAATAGATCATCAGCGAGAGGCCGCCGACGGCCACGCCCGCGGCCGAGCTGGCCAGCGCGACGATTGGCTCATAGGTATGTTGGTTGCCGAAGCTGCCTGCAAACCTTCTGCGCGCGACTTCCAGGGCCGCGACGAGGAGGACGACGCCCGCACCGAACTCGGTGAATTGGGCCAGGTTGGCCGCGACGCCGATGTTGGGGATGACGAGCGCCTGCATGATCGGCGCGAGGATGCCGGATTTTGAGCCAGGGCTATTTTCGACGTAAGTTTTGAACTGCGCGACGAAGTTGGCGTCGACGATTTTGCTCAGCCCGGCGAAGATGAATTCGATGCCCAGGGCGGCCTGGATGAGGGCGCCAGCGGCGAGGGCGGCGTTGCCGCTGCGGGGGAGTCGAGGTGTGGCGCGGAGGGTAGTCATGGCCCGAACCTCTCTTTCTGCAGGAACCATCCTCTCTTTCGGATGTTTCCGAACAGAGTATACCAGAAGACCCCGGTCACGGCGGCGACACCTGCGCTAGGGTGTGGGGAATGCGAGCATTCCGCTTCGGGTTCCAGGTCCGCCAGGAAACCGCCGACGAGTTGCGCGCGACGGCGCGCGCCGCCGAGGCCGCCGGCTTCGACGTCATCTCGACCTGGGACCACGTCGTCGATGGCTGGGGGCCGCTGTCGCCGCTACTGGCCATGGCCGATGCGACAACGCGCCTGCGGATTTGCCCGCTCGTGCTGAACAACGACTTCCACCATCCGGTCCACCTCGCGCGCGAGCTGGCCAGCATCGATCACCTGACCGGTGGCCGGCTGGAGCTCGGTATCGGCGCGGGCCACGCGTTTACGGAGTACGCGGCGATCGGCCAGACGTTCGACCCGCCGGCGGTGCGCAAAGCCCGCCTGGCCGAGGCGGTTCAGATTCTGCGTCGGCTCCTCGACGGCGAGGAGGTCAGCGTCGCTGGGGAGCACTACCACCTCAACAATGCCAGGACAAAACGAGCGCTCCAGGAACACCTGCCGATCATGGTCGCCGTCAACGGTCGCGCGGCGCTGGCGCACGCGGCGCAGCACGCGGACATCATCGGCCTGACCATGCTCGGCCGAACCCTGGAGGATGGCCAGCGGCACGCGGTGCGCTGGGAAGCCGACCGGCTGGACCGTACCGTTTCGTTTATCCGCGAACAAGCCGGCACGCGTGACGTTGAGCTGAACGCACTCGTGCAGCGGATTGTCATCACCGATGGCCGGGTGGCCGCGGCACAAGAAATGGTGAATGGCGTGGAAGGCCTGACGCTTTCGGATGCTGTGGCCACGCCGTTTCTGGCGCTGGGCACACACGACCAAATTGCCGACCACCTGCGCATGTGCCGCGACCGGTGGGGGATCTCGTATTACACGGTGCGCGATATTCCGGCGTTCGCGCCGGTCATCGACCGGTTGCGCGCTTAGTGCGGTCCGAAGGCGACGAAGATGAGCACGCTGCCGAGCACCGTCACGATGCCGAGCAACACGCGCGAGCTGGCGGCCGTCCAGTTGTGTTGGCCGCGGTGTGGGTCCAAAAACAGGCCGTAGGGTGGATGCTTGGCTGGCTGATACATGCGCGATCGCCCCTCAAAATGCCTCGCCCGGCGTTATGTCCACTACCCTTCCAACCTACGCCCGGTGCCCGGAGTGTGTCACCGGTTGATGTGTCACAAACGAGTCACACAACCGGTAGTATTTCCCCAGCGGGGACCCCGTCTGTTCGCCACTGCGTTTCGACCCTCATGGAGTGCAGCGCTCGGCAGGGGCGGACCGCTTCGCAGAGATTCAGTCGGCGATGACGAGCGCCGGGGCGGCGGCGGCGCGCCAGGCTTGCAGCATCCGCTGGCCGTCCATGGCGCCGATGGGGGCCAGATTCGCGGCGGCGGTGAGCAGCTGGAGTGCGGCTAGCTCGACGAAGAACGTATTCAGCGGACCTTCGAGCGGGATCACGACCGCCAGCCAGATGCACATCGCACCCAGGACGGCGTTGGCCCGAGCGACGTCAGCAGAATCGCCGGGACAATCAACGCGGCCGATAACAGCCGCATCCACATCGGCATGCTGACATCCTGACCCAGCTGGCCGGCCATCGTTGCCAACATCAGCAGGAGCAGCAGCCCCAGGCCGCGCACGTCGAGCCAGCGGGCGTCGAGCCCTAGCAGCATGCCATCGATGCGCGCGACAGACAGAAAGCGGATGCCGTGAAGGGTGTGCATTGCGCGCCGTTTCTGTGGTGAGCATCGGCACGCATCTCACGCTGGCGACCCCTGCCTGGGGGAGGTGTCATATTGTTCCCATGTAGGGGAGCTCCGATGAGTCAGGACATCGCAGGCATTCAGGTCGACGCCAACGGGGTGGCCCGCTGCTCGTGGGGCGCGGGCGATCCGCTCTATCAGGAGTATCACGATGTGGAGTGGGGCCGGCCGGTGGCCGACGACCGGCGGTTGTTTGAAAAACTGTGTCTCGAAGGCTTTCAGGCGGGCCTGAGCTGGCTGACGATCCTGCGCAAGCGTGAGAACTTTCGCGCGGCATTTGACGACTTCGATGTTGAGCGCGTGGCTGGGTTCGACTTGAACAGGATTGAACGGCTGATGGCGGACACGGGCATCGTCCGCAACCGCGCCAAAATCGAGGCGACGGTCAACAACGCCCGCCGCTGCATTGAGCTATGCGACGAGTTCGCCAGCCTGGCGGAGTACATCTGGCGCTTCGAGCCCGAGGCTGCGACCCGGCCGGCCGTGCTCGAT
>WNFD01030256.1_pt1 | contig 11395 bp, 10 predicted proteins | sample 5400491 | NCBI WGS metagenome assembly WNFD01 (sample SAMN13153343, study PRJNA577476) | soil metagenome | isolation source: 120 cm saprolite under Douglas fir tree site 2 hole 2 replicate 2 | place: USA:California | collected 2015-04-18 | reverse complement strand
TTCTTCGGCCTGCCCATGCGCGAGATCTCCGCGCGCATGGTTCATCTCGACGACCTTCCCGACGCCGAGATTGCCGTCCTGCGCCGCAGGCTCGAAGATATAGAGGACTGGAACCGGCGGCTGCATCTCTCCGAGGCGTTCGTCGTCGAGCGCCTCAGGCGCGGCCGCGCGGTGAGCGCCGGCGTGGCGTCGGCCTATCGCGAGTTGGCGTTCTACCACGGCAATGTCCGCGTCGCGGCCATCGCCAGGCGTCTGGACTGGAGCCGCAAGCACCTGGCTCAGCGCTTTCACGAGGAGATCGGCGTCTCGCCGAAGCAGGTGGCGCGCATCATGCGCTTCAACCGGCTGCTTGACGTCGCGCAGCGTGAGGAGTCGCCGGATTGGGCGGGCCTCGCCGCCGAGTGCGGCTACGCCGACCAGGCGCACATGACACGCGAGTTCGCCGAATTCGCCGGCACGACGCCGGCGCGCTGGGAGATGCAGGCTGCCTGACCTGGTCCACGCCAGGTAACATTCCTTCAAGACCTCGAAACGCGATCGAGCGAAACTGCGTTCATTGAAACTCGCGAAGGAGAAGTTCGATGAGCAGCGAAGCCCCACGCGTCTACGCGACCTTCCGCTACCGCGACGCCGCCAAGATGATCGACTGGCTGTGCCGGGCTTTCGGCTTTACGGTCCGCGTCCGATACGGCGAAGCCGACGACGTGAAGCACGCCGAGCTGGCACTGGGCTCGTCCATGATCATGATCGGCCACACGCGCGACGACGCCTATGGCAGGATGGTGGGCGCGCCCGGCGGCGGCGGTAGGTCCACCTACATCGCGGTCGACGACACGGATGCAGCTTTCGCCAGAGCCAAGGCGGCCGGCGCGACGATTCTGGAAGAACCGGTCGACCGCGACTACGGTAGCCGCGATTTCATCTGCGCCGACCCCGAGGGCAATGTCTGGTCGTTCGGCACCTATTGGCCGAAGGCGGACGAGGCAGGCCAGGGTCTGTAAGACAGTTAGATATTTGGGGGATTAAACTGAACCGCTGAGGCGGTGGGGTGCTGTCTCGGCGAGAGAGTGCTCCTGTCTGAAGGATGCGGTTGTCGAAGCGCAACCTTGCACAGGGCATTACGCCGCCGTGCAACATGCGCGGCCTGTCATGCGGCTTTGCCAACGCTGTCCGACCTCGCCCACCTCCCGCACCCGGGGGAGAGGCGCACGTTACACGACTTTCAGCCTCAGCAACGCATCGGCGTTTGCGTGGGTGAGCTTGGCCATGTCGGCCGGCGTCAGCGAGATGCGGTCGAGGAACGCGCGCCCCTTTGCGTTCGCCGCATAAGGGTAGTCGACGGAGAACATGATGCGGTCGATGCCGAAGGTCTGGAGCGCGGCCAGGAACGGCGGTTCGCTGAAAATCCCGCTCGTGGTGAGCCACACTTGATCCAGGATGGCGCGACTGACCGGCCGCTTGAGGTGGTCGATGTCGAGGGCGAAGACCTCATCGGCGCGCGCCAGCATCATCGGCAGCATTTCGCCCATATGGCCGATAATCAGCTTGAGCCGCGGATGGCGATCGAGCGCTCCGGCGACCACCATGCGAAGGAGGTGGATCGCGGTCTCCGAATGCCAGCCCCAGCCGGCGCTCTCGAGAACGCGCGCGGGACCTGGCGGCAGATCGGAGAAATAGGCTTGTCGCACGGGCTCGGGCGGCAGGTGCGGATGGACATAGATCGGCACGTCGAGCTCGACGGCCGCCGCCAAGAGACCGTCATAGCTCGGGTGGTCGAGGAAGCGCCCGTCTGTCGTGCCGTTGATGAGCGCACCCCGGAAGCCCAGCTCTTTCACGGCGCGCGCAAGTTCGGTCGCGGCCGCGTCCGGGACCAGCATCGGCAGCGTGGCGAAACCCGCGAAACGATCGGGACGGCGGGCGACGGCTGCCGCGAGATGATCGTTCAACTCGCGGCTCATCGCGATACCCTCGGGACCAGGAACGAGATCGGGGCCGGGGCCGGTGTTAGAGAGAACCTGCACCGTAATGCCCGCCTCATCCATCGACTGCAAACGCCGCTCGCCAATCTCGGGAAGGAGTTCAAGGGGATTGGGGCCGCTCGGGGGCAGTGTTCTCTTCCGGAATCCGCGGCGGCTGATGGCCGCCGCATCGATGCGGCTGGTCAGCGCCGGAACCGTAAAATGCTCCTCGATCGCGATGGTGCGCATGGGCGGCCCTCTCCAATTGTGCGTCGCGTTGTGGCATCGTTGCGGTCATCCGGCAAGCGCATGAAAACGCCCATTCGCTCTTTGCCAGAGAGCGCGTCCCGGTCATGTTGAACCAGTTATTCGGCGTCATGGCCGGGCTTGTCCCGGCCATCCACGTCTTTCTCGCTGAAAGCCCGCAAGAAAGGCGTGGATGCCCGCGACAAGCGCGGGCATGACGCGAGAGTCATGGCCGGGTGCGGATTTGACCGCTTTCATGGAATCGATCTACCAGGAACCGTCACGCCTTTTGTCTTGCTACCTTTCGCGTCGGCAAGTTTGTTTCGCCGAACGCGCGTTCCTGCCGGCGGCTTGATTTTGCTGGCAGCAGGGACTAGGTAACGGTGTCGCCTGCGGGCCTGGTTTTCGGACTTCCGCGGCGATGGTATCCCACAAAAGGGCCCGCGCGCGGTCTCATCCGTCAAGGATTGGGGCAGGAGGGGGGTGTGCGGTTTCCTCCGGTCCCGTTGGCAATTCGGGTGCGGCGGTTTGGGGGCGCAGGAATCCGGAAGGGAATGCAATCGGCACGATTGGACAAGGTACAATGGCAAAAGTCAGCCCCTTCAAGTTTTTGCAGGAAGTGCGCCAGGAAGCCGCCAAGATCACGTGGCCGAGCCGGCGCGAGACCACCATCACCACCGTCATGGTGTTCGTGTTCTCGGTCGCTGCGGCCGTGTTCTTCCTGATGGCGGATCAAGTGATCCGCATGGTGGTGACGTTGGTGCTCGGCATCGGCAGTTGAGTGGAAAATTCATGGACATGCACGAAACGGCCGTCACCACTGTGATGGTGTTCGTGTTTGCGGCCGCCGCGGGCTTGTTTTTCTTGTTGGCGGACCAGGCGATTCGCCAGGGGGCGGCCTTCTTGCTGGGCATTGTCAGTTAAATGAAAACCGTGGGAACGACGGCTATGGGCAAGCGCTGGTACATTATCCACGCCTATTCGAACTTCGAAAACAAGGTGGCAGAATCGATCCGCGAGCAGGCCAAGCAACGCGGTCTGTCGGATTTGTTCGAAGAGGTGATGGTGCCGAAGGAAAAGGTCGTCGAGGTGCGCCGCGGCCGCAAAGTCGACGCGGAGCGCAAGTTCTTTCCCGGCTACGTGCTGGCGAAAATGGAACTCACTGACGAGGCTTTCCACCTCATCAAGAACACCCCGAAGGTTACGGGCTTCCTGGGTGCAGACAACAAGCCGACGCCGATCTCGGAGGTCGAAGCGGCCCGCATCCTGCACCAGGTCCAGGAAGGCATCGAGCGTCCGAAGCCGTCGATTTCCTTCGAGGTGGGCGAGCAGGTCCGGGTGTCGGATGGCCCGTTCGCGTCCTTCAATGGCATCGTGGAGGAGGTCGATGAGGCGCGGTCCCGCCTCAAGGTCGCGGTGTCGATCTTCGGCCGCGCCACGCCGGTCGAACTGGAGTTCGGCCAGGTCGAGAAGGGCTAGCGTTCTTTTCCAACCGCCTTTTGCGCGGGCGCAAAAAAGCGCTTGCATCCGGCGCGATTGCGGTTAAGTGACGACATTACCGCCTGCATTGCGCTCATCGGGGCAGGGGAAGGTTCGGAAAATCCGAACCTGAATGTTGTTGTGGGAGGCGACGGGCGGCAGCCAACCGTTCGTTCGAGCCGCACCACGAGCCCGGCATCGCATTGCGCGGTGCCGCAGGGAGTTGTTCATGGCAAAGAAAATCACTGGCTATTTGAAGCTGCAGGTGCCGGCGGGTTCCGCAAACCCGTCGCCGCCGCCAGAAGCTTGAGAAAGGCGCGCCGATCCCGGTCGTCATCACTGTCTACGCCGATCGCTCCTTCACGTTCGAGATGAAGACGCCGCCGGTCTCCTTCTTTCTTAAGAAGGCGGCCAACATCCAGGCGGGCGCCAAGGCCCCCGGCCGTGATAAAGCCGGCGCCGTCACCCGCGCGCAGGTGAAAGAGATCGCCGAGCAGAAGATGAAGGATCTCAACTGTGATACCATCGAATCTGCCATGCGGATGATCGAGGGCTCCGCCCGCTCGATGGGTCTTGAGGTGAGGGAGTAAGCGCCATGTCGAGCCACGGGAAGCGCGTTTTGAAGGCCCGGGAGGGCATCAATCGGGAAAAGCTCTACGCCCTCGATGAGGCCGTGAAGATGGTCAAGGACCGGGCCAAGGCGAAATTCGACGAAACCGTCGAGATCGCCATGAATCTTGGCGTCGATCCCCGCCATGCCGACCAAATGGTTCGCGGTGTCGTGTCGCTTCCGAACGGCACCGGCCGCACCTTGCGAGTTGCGGTGTTTGCCCGCGGCGCCAAGGCCGATGAGGCGCGCGCCGCGGGCGCCGACGTCGTTGGAGCCGAGGACCTGGTCGAACGCGTTAACAGCGGCAATATCGATTTCGATCGCTGCATTGCGACGCCCGACCTGATGCCTCTGGTGGGGCGGCTTGGCAAGGTGCTGGGCCCGCGCGGCTTGATGCCGAACCCCAAGGTTGGCACCGTGACCATGGACGTCACCGGCGCCGTTAAGGCCTCGAAGGGCGGCGCTGTCGAGTTCCGCGTCGAGAAGGCGGGCATCGTCCATGCCGGCGTCGGCAAAGCTTCGTTTCCTGCCGACAAGCTCGTGGAAAACATCAGGGCTTTCGCGGATGCGGTGCAGAAGGCAAAGCCGCAGGGCGCCAAGGGCCAGTTCATCAACCGCATCGCCATCTCCTCCACCATGGGGCCCGGCGTAAAGATCGAACCGGCGAGCGTGATGGTAAGCGGCTCCGTCACCGCACACTGATCGGTTGGGCGGGTCTCGCCTTGAACCCGGAGCCGGCGGAGCGGCGGATACGCTCGGCCGGAAGTTGTATCGCGCTGATCGAAGTGCGAAACGGTTGTGGGCGGCAAAATTGGCCGCATAAAAAACAAGAAAACCACTTGAAAACCACTTGGCAGCGGCGTGCCGGCCCGCTAAATAAGGTTCACTGGCGCGTCGGCCATGCGGTGTCGGCGCGCTTTCGCGTGCTTTCTAGCGAAATTGGTGGTCAAGAATTTTTTCCTATCAGAAATCCGATCGGATCTTTCTGGAAGGGAAAGTGAGCTGACTTCAGTTTTGTGGTGATGAAAGCGCTACGGCCATCCGGCGGAGTCCGGGTGGCGTCCTGTCCGAGACTGCAGGCGTCCTTGAAGACCGCCAATATGGCGTCACGCGAGGGCTTAATTTCGAAGCTTAGGTAACCACTTAGGCTTAGGTACCTGCACAGACGGGTGAAGATCGGTTACGGGGGCAACCCCGCTACGGTTCGAACCTTTAGGCCTTGGCGGCGCTCCTGGTGCCAGTTCAAGGGGGCAGGGCATGAGGAGCACGTATCGCCTCAGCCCCCCACCTACGCTCCCCGCAAGCAGGAGGGTAGGTGGGGGGGCGGGCGGTGCAGCAGGTCGTAAACCGGCGGCTTCCAGCTACCAAGATTCGGGATTGAGCTCAATCCCGAATGGGGCGAATAGCCGCCAACCGGAGAGAGCAAGTGGATCGAGCGGCAAAAAAAGAGCTCGTCACGGAGCTAAATGGGGTTTTCAAAGCCTCAAGCGTCGTGATTGTGGCTCACTATGCCGGCCTCACGGTTGCCGACATGCAGAAGCTGCGCATGCAGATGAAGCAGGCCGGCGCGAAGGTGAAGGTCGCCAAGAACAGTCTCGCCAAGATCGCTCTTGACGGCACCGACGTAGCCGTGGTCGCGCCCCTCCTCAAGGGGCCGACGGTGATCGCCTATTCGGGCGATCCGGTGGCTGCGCCGAAGGTCGCGTCAGACTTCGCCAAAGCTAACGGGAAGTTCGTTATCCTGGGCGGAGCGATGGGCAAGACCGCCCTGAATCCCGACGGCGTCAAGGCGCTTGCCGCGCTGCCGTCGCTTGACGAATTGCGTGCCAAGCTCGTCGGCCTCGTGCAGGCGCCGGCGACCAAGATTGCGCAGCTTGTCAATGCCCCGGCCGCTAAGGTTGCGAGGGTGATTCAGGCCTATGCCGACAAGGGCGAAGCCGCCTGACGGGCTTACCAAATCGCGTTGAAGTTCGAACCTGAAGGATAGTGGAGGAGAAGTGGGGGGTTTCCGCGGCTGCCGCGATCGCAGTTGCGGCCCCCGGAGGCGGGGGTGCAGCTGCCGCTCCGGTCGAGGAAAAGACCGAGTTTAACGTCGTGCTGGCCGCGGCCGGCGACAAGAAGATCGAGGTCATCAAGGAAGTTCGGGCGCTCACCGGACTGGGCCTCAAGGAAGCAAAGGACCTCGTCGAAGGCGCGCCTAAGAACGTTAAAGAGGGCGTATCCAAGGAAGAGGCCGAAAAGGTCAAGGCCCAATTGGAAAAGGCAGGCGCCAAGGTGGAACTCAAGTAGCGGTCTGGTGCTTCAAGCCCGCACGGGAGGAAATTGCACAAAACATCGGCGCGAGCCGGTGCAAGGGTATGCACGCGCTCGCGGCCCCCACCCTGCCCTCCCCCTCCCTACCCTCCCCCGCAAGCGGGGGAGGGTAGGGAGGGGGAGGGCAGGGTGGGGAAGCCGAACGGGGGCGGCCGTGGCGGCCGTCCAGCTTTGGTGATTGATGAACAGACGCCTATATATGGTTTTGATTAATCACACCATGCTTGAGCGTACAAAACGTTGAGAGTAGCTGAATACCTGCTCCTCATGTGCTTGCGTGGGCGGGATCGGTCACAAGCAGGCGGGAATTATTCCTTCCGGCGCGTTGTTTCTTCTTCCGAGTGGAACCATCGCGGTTCGCCGGAAGGCTCCGCCACCCGTCAGGGTGTGCGGAGGAAGTAAAGAGGCCACGATGGCACAGACGTTCACCGGTCGTAAACGGGTCCGCAAGTTCTTTGGCAAAATCGAAGAAGTCGCAGAGATGCCAAACCTCATCGAGGTCCAGAAGGCATCCTACGATCAGTTTCTCCTGGTCAAAGAGCCGCATGGCGGACGCCCTGACGAGGGTTTGCAAGCGGTATTCAGGTCGGTGTTCCCGATCTCCGATTTCTCCAATACGGCCCAGCTCGAATTCGTCCGCTACGAGTTCGAGCTGCCGAAATACGATGTCGACGAGTGCCGCCAGCGCGGCATGACCTACGCGGCGCCTCTCAAGGTGACGCTGCGCCTCATCGTGTTCGATATCGACGAAGAGACGGGCGCAAAGTCGGTCAAGGACATCAAGGAGCAGGATGTCTACATGGGCGACATTCCGCTCATGACCAACAACGGCACCTTCATTGTCAATGGCACCGAGCGGGTGATCGTCTCGCAGATGCACCGCTCGCCCGGCGTGTTCTTCGATCACGACAAGGGCAAGACCCATTCCTCCGGCAAGCTCCTGTTTGCCGCCCGCATCATTCCGTATCGCGGTTCCTGGCTCGACATCGAGTTCGATGCCAAGGACATCGTCTATGCGCGCATCGACCGCCGCCGCAAGATTCCGGTGACGTCGCTGATGTTCGCCCTCGCCATGGATGGCGAGGAAATCCTCAACACCTTCTATAAGCAGATCGTCTACAAGCGCGCCAAGGACGGCTGGCGGGTTCCGTTCGACGCCAATCGCATGCGCGGCTACAAAGCGGTGAACGATCTCGTCGATGCCGACAGCGGCAAGGTCGTGATCGAGGCTGGCAAGAAGATTACGGTGCGCCAAGCCCGCCAGCTCGCGGAGAAGGGCCTCAGGGCGCTCCGCATTACCGACGAGGAACTGATCGGGCACTACATCGCCGAAGACCTCGTCAACATGAAGACCGGCGAAATCCACGCGGAGGCCGGCGCCGAGATCACCGAGAAGATGCTCAAGACGTTGCATGAGGAGGGCTACCGGGAAATCCCGGTGCTCGACATCGACCACGTCAACGTTGGCGCCTATATCCGCAATACGCTCCATATCGAGAAGAACATGACACGCGAGGATGCCCTGTTCGACATCTATCGCGTCATGCGCCCGGGCGAACCGCCGACGCTCGACACCGCGCAGACGATGTTCAACTCGCTGTTCTTCGATTCGGAGCGCTACGATCTTTCCGCGGTCGGCCGCGTCAAGATGAACATGCGGCTTGACCTCCAGGCGGAGGACACGCTGCGCGTGCTGCGCAAGGAGGACATCGTCGGCGTCATCCGCACCTTGGTCGACCTGCGCGACGGCAGAGGCGAGATCGATGACATCGACCATCTGGGCAACCGGCGGGTGCGTTCAGTCGGCGAATTGATGGAAAACCAGTACCGGATCGGCCTGTTGCGCATGGAGCGCGCCATCAAGGAGCGCATGAGCTCGGTCGACATCGACACCGTGATGCCGCAGGACCTCATCAACGCCAAGCCGGCCGCGGCCGCGGTGCGCGAGTTCTTCGGCTCCTCGCAGCTCTCCCAGTTCATGGATCAGACCAACCCGCTGTCCGAGATCACCCACAAGCGGCGGCTTTCGGCCCTTGGACCTGGAGGTCTTACCCGCGAGCGCGCCGGCTTCGAGGTGCGCGACGTGCACCCGACCCACTACGGCCGCATCTGCCCGATCGAGACTCCGGAAGGTCCCAACATCGGCCTTATCAACTCGCTCGCGACCTATGCGCGGGTCAACAAATACGGCTTCGTCGAGACGCCCTATCGCAAGGTCAAGGACGGCCGGGTAACGGACGACGTGGTCTATCTCTCCGCCATGGAGGAAGGGCGCTACTATGTGGCACAGGCGAACGTGCCGCTCGATGCCAAGCGGCGCTTCACCGAGGATCTCGTCGTGTGCCGGCATGCCGGCGACGTGCAGATGATCGCGCCCGACCGGGTCGACTACATGGACGTGTCGCCCAAGCAACTAGTATCGGTGGCGGCTGCGCTGATCCCGTTTCTCGAGAACGACGACGCCAACCGAGCGTTGATGGGCTCCAATATGCAACGCCAGGCCGTCCCCCTGGTGCGCGCCGAGGCGCCGTTCGTCGGCACCGGCATGGAAGGCGTGGTTGCCCGCGATTCCGGCGCCGCCATCGCGGCGCGGCGCACCGGCATCATCGACCAGGTCGACGCCACCCGTATCGTGGTGCGCGCGACCGAGGATCTCGACCCGACCAAGTCGGGCGTCGACATCTACCGGCTGATGAAGTTCCAGCGCTCGAACCAGAACACCTGCATCAACCAGCGCCCGCTGGTGAAGGTCGGCGATGCGGTGAAGAAGAGCGATATCATCGCCGACGGTCCTTCGACCGATCTCGGCGAGCTTGCGCTCGGCCGCAACGTCCTCGTCGCCTTCATGCCGTGGAACGGCTACAACTTCGAGGACTCGATTCTGCTCTCCGAACGGATCGTCAAGGACGACGTATTCACCTCGATTCATATCGAGGAATTCGAGGTGATGGCCCGCGACACCAAGCTCGGCCCCGAGGAAATCACCCGCGATATTCCGAACGTCTCCGAAGAGGCGCTGAAGAATCTCGATGAAGCCGGCATCGTGTACATCGGCGCCGAAGTTCACGCCGGCGACATCCTGGTTGGCAAGATAACGCCGAAGGGTGAAAGCCCGATGACGCCCGAGGAAAAACTCCTTCGCGCCATCTTCGGCGAAAAGGCCTCCGATGTCCGCGATACCTCGCTGCGGGTGCCGCCCGGCGTCCAGGGTACCGTCGTCGAGGTGCGGGTTTTCAACCGTCATGGCGTCGACAAGGACGAGCGCGCGCTTGCCATCGAACGCGAGGAGATCGAGCGGCTCGCCAAGGACCGCGACGACGAGCAGGCCATTCTCGACCGCAACGTCTATGGCCGGCTTGCCGAGCTGCTGGAAGGCCGGCAGGGCATTGCGGGTCCGAAGGGCTTCAAGAAGGAGTCGAAGATCACCCGCGCCGTGCTGGAAGAATACCCGCGCTCGCAATGGTGGCTGTTCGCCTCTCCGAACGACAAGCTGATGGCCGAGATCGAGGCCATTCGCAAACAGTACGACGAATCGAAGAAGGGCTTGGAGCAGCGTTTTCTCGATAAGGTCGAAAAGCTGCAGCGTGGCGACGAATTGCCGCCCGGCGTGATGAAGATGGTCAAAGTCTTCGTCGCCGTAAAGCGCAAGATCCAGCCTGGCGATAAGATGGCCGGCCGCCACGGCAACAAGGGCGTTGTGTCCAAGATCGTGCCGGTTGAGGACATGCCGTTCCTTGCCGACGGCCAGCAGGTCGACATTGTGCTCAACCCGCTCGGCGTGCCGAGCCGCATGAATGTCGGCCAGATCCTTGAGACCCACCTGGGCTGGGCCTGCGCCGGCCTCGGCCATCGCATCGGCCAGGCCGTCGACGCCTATTACCACCGCAGGGATCTCAGGCCGCTGCGCGACACCCTGAAAAAGGTCTATGGCGATGAAGAGACGATCAAGACCTTGGACGAGGCTGGTCTGATCGAGCTTGGCACCAACCTCAAGCATGGCGTGCCGATCGCCACCCCGGTCTTCGACGGCGCGAAGGAAGCCGATATCGAGCACATGCTCGATCTTGCCGGCCTCGATCATTCGGGCCAGATGAAGCTTTACGACGGTCGCACCGGCGAAGCGTTCGATCGCAAAGTGACGGTAGGTTACATCTACATGCTCAAGCTGCATCATCTTGTCGACGACAAGATCCATGCCCGCTCGATCGGCCCTTACAGCCTCGTTACCCAGCAGCCGCTGGGCGGCAAGGCTCAGTTCGGTGGCCAGCGCTTCGGCGAAATGGAGGTGTGGGCGCTCGAGGCCTATGGCGCCGCCTACACGTTGCAGGAGATGTTGACCGTGAAGTCGGACGACGTCGCCGGCCGCACCAAGGTGTACGAGGCGATCGTGCGTGGCGACGACACATTCGAGGCCGGCATCCCGGAGTCCTTCAACGTGTTGGTGAAGGAGATGCGCTCCCTCGGCCTCAACGTCGACCTGCACAATTCCAAGCTGCCGCTGCGCGGCGCCGACGGCGCCGCGGAGGCCGCCGAGTAGAGCGGCTGGGTTCCGGCCCCCGCCCCCATCTACCCTCCCCCGCATGCGGGGGAGGGTAGATGGGGGGCGCCGCCAGACAGATCGCCAGATACGAGTGCGCCGGCGCTGGCCGGCGCAAAGCCTCCAGATGGAGCCCCTGATGAATCAAGAAGTCATCAATCTCTTCAGCCCGCAAACCCCGGCGCAGGTGTTCGACCAGATCAGGATCTCGATCGCCAGTCCCGAGAAAATCCTGTCGTGGTCCTACGGCGA
>WNFD01006804.1_pt1 | contig 11395 bp, 11 predicted proteins | sample 5400491 | NCBI WGS metagenome assembly WNFD01 (sample SAMN13153343, study PRJNA577476) | soil metagenome | isolation source: 120 cm saprolite under Douglas fir tree site 2 hole 2 replicate 2 | place: USA:California | collected 2015-04-18 | reverse complement strand
CCTCGGCCTCGGGTCAGGACTTGGCCGCTGACTGCAAGGGGCAGTGTCGTCATCGACCGCCCCTTCGGGCTTAAGTAGCCTCTCCCTCAACCGCGATCAGCCACCAGGGCCCGTCGCCGTCCGGCACCGGGATGCCCTCAACGCGTGGGCGATGGCCGCACCACTCGACGTAGCCCGAGAGGTGCAAGGGCCAGCCCGGGACCGCAGATGTTCCGGCGGGAGTGTGACGATTGCGATCTCGCGCCCGCACGGGGTCTTTGGTCGAGGCCGGCCGACGTGATCGAGTAGGGTTGGCCCGGGCAACTCGTCGAAGTACGTCGAATTGTGACCGGCCAGTCAGTTGTGGAGCACGGTCATCCACGCGGGCGCCACCGCCACATCGGTGGCCTCGGCTTCGTCGACCTGGGGGCTCTCGGTCGAAGCCCACATCGCGGCGGCTACCCGATGACGCCGGCCGAGCGGAGCCGCGCGATCGTGCTGGCGCTGTAGCCCAGGACGTCGCGCAGAATCGGGTCGGTGTGCTCGCCGAGGCGCGGGGCCCGTCGCGGCTCGCGGATCTCGCCCTCGGTGCGCACCGGGCTCCGCACCTCGCGCAGGGTCCCGAACTCCGGATGCTCCACCTCCACGATCATGTCGCGGGCCAGCACCTGGGGGTCGGCCAGGGCCTGCCGCACGTCGTTGACCGGCGCGCACGGCACGCGACCGCGCAGGCGGTCGAGCCAGTCGGCGGTGGTGCGGGTCTGGAAGCGCGCGCGCAGGAGCGGCAGCAGCGCCTCGCGGTTGTCGAAGCGGTCCGCGAAGGTGCGGAAGCGCGCGTCCTCGGCCAGCTCGGAGACGCCGAGGGTCTCCACCAGGTCGCGCCAGAACTTGTCCTTGTTGCAGAAGATGACGATCCAGCCGTCGCGGGTGGGGAAGTTCTGCGCCGGGACGAGGGTCTGGTGGGCCGACTCGCGGGTGCGCTCGGCGATCCAGTCGCGGTTGAGGGTCCAGACCGCGAAGTAGGAGAGCATGCTCACCGCGGTGTCCAGCAGCGAGATGTCGATGTCGCGCCCGACGCCGGTGCGCTGGGCGTCGAAGAGCCCGACCATCAGCCCCACCATCGCGGCGTAGCCGCCCGCGAAGTCGATCACCGAGACCCCGCACTTGCCCGGCGGGCCGTCCGGCTCCCCGGTCACCGACATGTAGCCCGCGTAGCCCTGCACCAGGTAGTCGAAGGCGGGCTCGCCCGCGCGCGGGCCGGTGCGGCCGTAGCCGGTGAGCGAGCAGCAGACCACCCGGGGGTTGGTGTCCCTGAGCTGGTCGTAGGTGAGCCCGAGCTTGTCGGGCAGGTCGCCGCGGGCGTTGTTGAAGACCGCGTCGGAGACGCGCACCAGGTCGCGGAGGACCGCCTGCCCGTCGGGATGGCGCAGGTTGAGCGAGACCGACCGCTTGCCGCGGTTGAAGGACTGGAAGTAGGGCGAGTCGCCCTCCCCCTGGAACGGCGGCACGTAGCGCGCGCTGTCGCCGCCCACCCCGGGGTCCTCGACCTTGATCACGTCGGCGCCCAGGTCGGCGAGCATCTGGGTGCCGAAGGGGCCGGCGCCGAACTGCGAGACCGCGAGGATGCGGAGACCGTCGAGCGGCGGGCGGCTCATCTCAGTACGGGAGCCGGCCCTCGCCCAGCGTGGCGTGGCTCTTCTTCGGCACCAGGACCTTCCGGGTGTAGGAGCACACCACCTCGTTGCGCTGGTTGAAGCCGTGGGTCTCGACGGTGACGATGCCCCGGTCGCCCTGGCTCGACTCCCGCAGCTCCTGCACGCGGGTGCGCGCGTAGAGGGTGTCGCCGATGAAGGTCGGCTTCTCGTGCTTGAGCGCGTTCACCTCGAGGTTGGCGATGGCGCGCCCCGAGATGTCGGCCACCGTCATGCCGATCACCACGCTGTAGACGAGCGGCCCCATCACCACCCGCTGCTTGTGCTGGGTGTAGGTCTGCGCGTAGTGGGCGTCGGAGTGGAGCGGGTGCTGGTTCATGGTCAGGAGCGCGAACCAGGTGCAGTCCGCCTCGGTGATCGTGCGGCCCGGCCAGTGGGTGAACTCCTGGCCCGCGGTGAACTCCTCGTAGTAGCGCCCGTAGCTCATGGAATCTGGGAGGCGAGCCACCGGGCCGCGAGCCGCCGGCGCTCGGCCACCGGGTCGCGCGGGCCGAGCAGCAGCGCGGCCGCGTCGCGATAGTAGCGCTCGACCGGGAACTCGCTGGTGTAGCCGTAGCCGCCGTGGATGCGCATCGCCTCGAGGCTCACCGTGTAGGCGGTCTCACCCGCCGCGAGCCGGGCCATCGTGGCGCCCGCGTCGTCGCGCGAGTCCACGTCGAGCCGCTCCGCCGCGCGGGCGGTGAGCAGCCGCGCCACGGTGATGCGGGTGGCCATGTCGGCCAGCTTGAGCTGGATCGCCTGATGCTGGCAGATCGGCTGTCCGAAGGTGGAGCGCTGCTGCGAGTAGCGGAGCGCGGCCTCGAAGGCGGCCTGGGCCAGGCCGACCGCGGTGGCGGCGGTGCCCACGCTGCTCACCGCCTCGAGCAGGGTCTCGGCGCCCTCGCGCAGGATGGCGGTGGTGCCCAGGCGGACGCCGACCAGCACCACGTCCGCCGCGCCCAGGCCGCGCAGGCCGACGGTGTCGGAGGCGAGGCCCACGGTGAGGCCGGCCCGCCCCGCTTCCACCACGAAGCAGCGGCTCCGGCCGTCCTCGAGGGCGGTGTTCACGAGAAAGAGCTTGGCCCGGCCCGCGTTGGCCACCACCGGCGCCGACCCGGTCAGGACCCAGTCCTTGCCGGCCTGGCGCGCCCCGATCGACGGGCCGATGATCGGCGCGGTCCAGCGCTCGCCGCGGGTCATCGGCGGGAGCAGCCGCTCGCGGACGTCCCGGGGGGCGTGCCGCGCGATGGCGAGGCTGGCCGCGAGCTGGGCGCCGAGCCAGCCGCCCAGGGTGGCCGAGGCGCGGGCCACCTCCTCCACGATCATGGCGGCGGTGGCGAGCGAGAGACCGAGGCCGCCGTGCTCGGGCTCGGCGAGCGCGCCGAAGATGCCGAGCTCGGCGAGCCGCGCGACGAGCGGCTCGGGGTCCCGTCGCGCCGCGTCGTAGTCGTGGATCACGGGCGCCACGTCCTTCTCCACCGCCTGCCGCACCGCCAGGACCAGCTGCCGCTGCTCGTCCGGGAGATCGTCCCGGCTGGTGAGGGCCCCGGGGCGCTCGCCGTAGCGCTCCAGCAGGTTCCGGCAGATGATGAGCCGCTGGATCTCGTTGGTGCCCTCGCCGATGATCATGAGCGGGGCGTCGCGATAGAGCCGCTCGGCCAGGCCGGAGGCGAGCTGGCCGCGGGCCCCTTCGATCCGCATGGCCTCGACGGCGACCTCCTGGGCGGCCTCGGAGGCGTGGAGCTTGGCCATGCCGGCCTCCAGGTCGCACCGGTCGCCCCGGTCCTTCATGGCCGCGGCCCAGTAGGTGACCAGCCGCGCGGACTCCACGCGAGTGGCGATGTCGGCCAGGGCCGCGGGCGGCTCGGGCAGGGCCCGCGCCACGCGCACCGCCTCGTCGAGGCCGGCCTGAGCCACCCCGACCGCGCGGGCCGCGATGTTGATCCGCCCGGTCTCGAGCCCCGACATCACGTGCTTGAACCCGCGCCCCTCGACCCCGCCCACCAGGTTGGCGGCGGGGCAGGGGAAGCCGTCGAAGACCAGCTCCGCGGTGTCCACCCCCTTGTACCCCAGCTTGGCGATGGACTTGACGACCTCGAGCCCGGGGGCGCCCTTCTCCACGATGAAGCAGGACATGCCGCGATGGCGGGGCCGCGCGTCGCGCTCGGTGAGCGCGAGCAGCGCGAAGGTGTTGCCCTCCCGGCCGTTGGTCACGAACATCTTGGAGCCGGAGAGCAGGTAGCGGTCCCCGTCCCGGCGGGCCACCGTCCGGATCGCCTGCACGTCGGAGCCGGCGTGAGGCTCGGTGAGGCACAGCCCGCCCCGGGCCTGGCCGCTCGCGAAGCGGGGCAGCAGGCGGAGGCGCTGCTCCTCGGTGCCGTGGTGGTAGACGATGAGCGCGGCCATCGTGTGACTGTTGATGACCCCGGCCAGGGACATGAAGCCCCGGCACAGCTCCTCGATGATGCGGGCGTAGGTGGTGACGTCGAGGCCGAGGCCACCGTACTGGGCGGGAACCAGGGCCCCGAAGAGCCCCATCCGCGCCATGCGCTCCACCAGGTCCCGTGGGTACCGGTCGGCGTGCTCCAGCGCCGAGGCGGTGGGTCGCACGTCCCGCTCGACGAACTCGCGGACGGCGTCCACGAGGGCGGGAACGCGGCTTGGACCTGGACTCACGGGGGCGGACCTCGCGCTGATCGCTGTCTGGGCTGCGACGAGACTAGCAAAGGCCGCGAGGCCATTGCAAGGCTCGGCCCCTCGTTTCTTGGACGCAGGTCGCCGGGCCCGGTATGCTGGGGGCATGCACTTCACCGTCGCCAGCTACAACATCCACAAGTGCGCGGGCCTCGACGGCCGCGTGGACCTCGACCGCATCGCCGACGTCATCCGGGAGATCGACGCCGACCTGATCGGCCTGCAGGAGGTGTTCCGGCCGCAGGCCCTGGACCTGGCCGAGCGCCTGGGCGTCCAGGTCGCGATGGGACCGACCCGGGAGCGCGATGGGCTGCCCTACGGCAACGCGATCCTGACCCGGCTCGCCATCCGAGGCAGCCGCACGTTCGATCTGTCGCGGCCGGACCGCGAGCCGCGGGGCGGCATCCGGCTGGATCTCCAGATGCCCGGGCAGACGCCGGGCGGGCGGATGTCGGATGGGCTGCTGCACCTCTTCAACGTCCATTTCGGGCTGCAGATCCGGGAGCGGGCCGCCCAGGTGCGGATGCTGGTGCGCGAGCACATCCTCCACGACGAGCTGACCGGCCCCCGCGTGGTGGTGGGCGATCTCAACGAGTGGTTCTGGTTCGCGGGCCCGGTCGGCCGGACCCTGCGGCGGGAGCTGCACGGCCCGCGCATCCGGCGGACGCACCCGGCTCCGCTCCCGCTGTTCCCGCTCGATCGCATCTACTGGGATCGAGATCTCGCCGCCGACGGCTTCCACGTTCACCGCAGCCGTCTTGCCCGCGTGGCCTCGGACCACCTGCCGGTGGTGGCCCGCCTGCGCATGGCGCCCGCGCGCGGCTGATCCGCCGCGCGCTGCCGGCCGGGCCGTGGCAGACACCGAGCGGCTCCTGCACGCGGCCCAGCAGCTGGCCCGCGGCGAGGCCGATGTGGCGGACCTCGAGCTGGTGCGGGACGCCCATCCGGCCGACCTCGCCCACGTCCTCCAGCAGCTGGCCCCGGAGGAGCGCCACGCGCTCTTCCGCTCCCTCGGGCGCGACCGGGCCGGCGACGTGCTGTCCGAGATGGACGACCACACCCTGCTGGAGCTGATCCGCGGCCTCGACGACGTCGAGCTCTCGCGCATCCTCGAGCAGATGCCGGCCGAGCACGCCGCCGACGTGGTGGACGAGCTGCCCACCGAGCAGGCCGAGAAGATCCTCGACCTCATGGAGGACCAGAAGTCCGAGGAGGTCCAGGGCATCCTCGAGTACCCCGAGCAGTCGGCGGGCCGGCTCATGTCCCCGGACTTCGTGGCCCGTCCCGAGGACGCGACGGTGGAGGAGGCGATCCAGTACATCCGCCGCTCGATCGCCCAGGAGCGCCCCTTCGAGCTGTACGTGGTGGACGACCACCAGCACCTGGTCGGGCGCGTCCCCCTGCGGCGCCTGCTCATCGCGGCGCCCGGCACCACGCTGGCCACGCTCCTCGACGACGAGCTGGTGAGCGTGCGGCCGGAGATGGATCGCGAGGACGTGGCCCGGCTCGTGGCCAAGTACGACCTGGTGAGCCTGCCGGTGGTGGACGAGCAGAACCGGCTGCTCGGCACCATCTCGGTCGACGACGTCATCGACATCATGCAGGAGGAGGCCTCGGAGGACATCTTCCGCATCGCGGGCTCCGACGCGGCGGAGCTCGAGCGCCGCACCCCGTATCAGGTCGCGCTGCTGCGCCTGCCCTGGGTGCTGAGCACGCTCCTCATCGAGCTGCTCGCCGGCCTGGTCATCCACTTCTTCGACCGCACGCTCGGGCAGGTCATCCTGCTCGCGTCGTTCATGCCGGTGATCCAGGCGATCTCCGGCAACACCGGCCTGCAGTCGGTGACCATGGTGGTGCGCGGCCTTGCCACCGGGCAGGTCCAGCTCTCTCGCTGGTGGGAGCCGCTGCGCCGGCAGGCGCAGACCTCGAGCATCCTGGGGGCGGTGTGCGCGCTCGTCGTGGGCGTGGTCGGCTGGCTCTGGCACTCGCCCGCATTCGCCCTCGTGGTCTCGGTGTCGATGTTCATCTCGGTGAATCTCTCGGGCACCGCCGGGACCGTGATCCCCATGCTGTCCAAGCGTTTGGGCTTCGATCCGGCGCTGACCGCCGGCCCGTTCGAGACCGCGTTCCAGGACGTCCTCGGCGTGACCATCTTCCTGTCGCTGGCCACCCTGCTCCTGCACTGGCTCACATGACTACCGACGCTTTGTTGCCGACCGGTGCCGCGCTTTGTATCGGCAAGGGGCCGCGCAATCTTGCGGGGTCAGGAGAGCGCTCAATGTTCTCGAGATGTTGTGATCTCTTTCTGGCTGGCAAGCGCCTTGCTCCTTCCCTCTATCGCCATGGAAGCGCGATCCTCGGAGCAGGAGCTGGCGGCGTACCCGGCCCAGGCGGTCGCCGAGTCGGGGCCGTCCCGCCTGCCGTCGCGGGCCCTGGTGGTGGACGACTCGATGGTGGTGGCCGACGTGGTGACCGCGCTGCTGCGCCGCACCGGCTGGACGGTGGACGTGGCGAACACGGTCGACGCGGCGCTCGAGCACGTGCGCGGCGTGCCCTACGACCTGGTGGTCTGCGACGTGTGCATGCCCGATGGTGGCGGGCCCGCCGTCTACTACGCGGCCACCACTCGGCGGCCGGACCTGGCCAGCCGCTTCCTGTTCATCACCGGGAACATGGACGATCCGGAGCCCTGGCGCTTCCTGGCCAAGATCCGCGCCCACGTGCTGGAGAAGCCCTTCACCGGCCGGGCCCTCCGTCACGCCCTGATCAAGGTCATCGCCTGACCCGCCGGCTCGCGCCGGCGCTCCTCCTGCTCCTGACGCTCGCCGCCGCCCCCGCCTGGGCCGGCGCTCCCACCGAGCAGCTCCGCGCGCTCACCGACCGCGTGGTGAAGGTCCTCGAGGATCCCGCGCTCGACCAGACCCAGCGCCGCACCGAGATCCGCGCCATCGCCCTCGAAGCGTTCGACGTCGGGGAGGCGGCGCGGCGCGCCCTGGGTCCGCACTGGCCGAAGCGCAGCCCGAGCGAGCGGCAGGAGTTCATCGGCCTCTTCCAGGGCCTGCTCGAGCGGGGCTATCTCGCCCGCATCGGCGAGTACGGAGGCGAGAGCGTGCAGTACGTGGGCGAGCGGATCGAGGGCGAGTACGCGACGGTGCGGGCCCTCATCGTCACCCAGAAGGGCACCCAGGTGCCGGTGGAGGCGCGGGTGCTGCGCCGGGACGACCGCTGGCGGATGTACGACGTGCTGATCGAGAACGTGAGCCTGGTCGCGAGCTACCGCTCCCAGTTCGACCGGGTGATCCGCACCTCCTCCTACGAGGAGCTGGTCCGCCGCCTCAAGGCCCGCGAGTAGCCTACGCGGGGGATTAGATCCCTACGGGCCCGGAAACTCAACACTTCCGGGCCCGTGCTACGTCTGGCGGGGACAAGTCAGGGACAACTGTCTGGACGGGGACAGATCGGCGCCGCGCGGAGCGGTAGCACAGTCCATGTCCGCGAGCGCCACGACGCGGGCCGCGTCGGGCTGAGGCCGCAAACTGCCCAGTAAGGACAAGTAAGTCGTCCTTTTTTGAGTCTTCTTGGCGCTAACCTAGGCTTAGGTCTGTGTAGCTTTGAGGGATGAGTGCCATCCGTTCACGTCAGCGCGCGTGCTGAGCATCCCTGCTGAAAGGGAAGGGGCGGCAATGGTACCGCGAACTAAGGTGTTCATGGCGACACGGCGAACAAGACTTTCGGCGGTGATCATCATTTCGGTAAATGTCTGGCTTCTGTTCTTCTTAGGATGCGCACCGCAGGTGCAGTATGCATGGTTCAAGGATGGAGCGACGACAGGCGACTTCAACAAAGAGAAGTATCGTTGCATGCAAGAGTCCACACGATCTGGCGCGCAATCGAATCCTGTTTACAACTACGCCACAGGCCGCTACATGGGTCAGCAAAGCAGCGCGAACCAGTACGTCGACAACAACATCTTCAACGCATGTATGCAAGCATCCGGCTGGGAATTGAGGCAACAGCCTCGGTGAGCAGCAAGACGATGCGCCCACGCGCATCTGGACCGGCCTACTGCGCGACGGGGAGGTCCAATGTCACCCGAGCCTGACGACCCGCCAAAGGGGAGTGAGGAAAGAGTCCAAGAGCAGATCCGGCGGCTCGATGGACGGATTGACGACCTTAAATGGGCCGTCACGGCTCTGTCCGCTCTAGGTTCCTTCATTGTGGTTGGACTGTCAGTCTTTTTGGGCATCAACCTGAAGTCGGAAAGAGACTCCCTTCGCGACTTCAGAACCGACGTTAAGCTGGAAGTGAAGGAGGTCCTCGGTAAAGGTGCACAGCCCCCAGAGTTGGTCTTCCTGGGTTCTAACGGGAGGCGCCTCCAGGACCAAACTATTCCGGCAAGAGTCGAGCAGAATCCACAAGGTGAATGGGTTCTGCATTTCGCTACGATCGAGAAGAACGAGGGTGGGTCTTCGACGGGCCCGCGTCTGGTCAAGATCTATACGCCTCATCCCCTCGTCTTTCCGGACTCCAGCACCGACGAACCCGACTTCAAGTATGAGACGTATCTCGATCCAGACAGAGTGCGACCACTCGCGCTTCCAGGCGGGGGTTACACGCAGAATTCCGTGTGGAGCTTTGTCCTCGCGGCCCAACCGCCGTCGAAGGGTGCCTCCTACCCCGTGCTGCTCAAGGCATACTACGGAAACGACCGAGTCATGAGAGTCTCGTTCAGATTGAACTTCTGAGCGTTGCCACAGAGCACGCCGGGTGCCTGCCGACACACCCGGCCATCGCCCGAAGGGGATGAGCCGCCCTCTGGAGGCTGCCCCTTCGGGCTCTCTTCCTTCTTCTACTGCTGGCTACGGTGCTTCCAGCGAGCCAGCCCCAGCCCGGCTACCGTCGTGCCGAAGAGGAACAGCGTGGCGGGTTCGGGGGTTCTTTCATAGCTGAGACCACTCGCGGTAATGTACGAGGCCCCCGGAGTTAGGCTGTCGAACGTAAAGATGGGATCTGCAGGCCCACGGGAGAGAGTCAGTGTAACCCCTGTGGGTTGAGGGATCCCAGCCGTAACCCGCTCCACCTGGGCCATCACCGCTCTCACATCGCCTTCTTCGGGGAGCATCGCCGGTATGGGAAGCTGGAGGGCAGGTTATGACGTGGAGCGGCGGCTAACGATCAAAGCGGACCGATCAAGAGTCCCGCTGTCGCGACCCGTAACATTTACGATTGACATCGCAATAGTTTCGGCACACGGTAACGTGAACATTTCGACCCGGACCGATCTGCAACACGGAGGCCACGACATGCTCCCAGATCACCGGCCCTCGCGGTCCTTAAAGTTGTCCTAGTCGGCGTTCTCGCCTGCCTCGGTGGCTTCCTCTTCGTTGGAGACGGAGTCGAACGTGCTGATGTTCACGGGTCGGGTAGGGAGCTAGAAGAGTAGTAGTGGGCGCGGCGGGTCTCCGCAGACCGACCGGCCGGGTCACCGCGCTCGCCTTCGGTCTCTTTGCGCTTCTAACCACCACGCTGGTCGCACACCACCAGCCATGGCGCGACGAGGCCGACGCCTGGTTGATGGCCCGCGATGCGAGCGTCGGGGAGCTATTCCACTACGCGGGATACTCGGGCACCCCCGTGCTTTGGTATCTGATTCAGGTCCCCTTCGCGAAGGCGGGTGCCGCCTACGCGACGCAGCGCTACCTGCACCTGGCCATCGCGCTCGCAGCGGTCGGGCTTCTCCTGTTCCGCGCTCCGTTCCCGCTCCCTCTCCGGATGGCGCTGGTCTTCGGCTACTTCTTCTCGTTCGAGTACGCGGTGGTCGCCCGCAACTATAGCAGCGGAATCCTGCTGTGTTTCGCAGCAGTCGCCAGACCGCCAGCGTTTCCGCCTTGCCCCCGCCTACGGCCTTGCCATTGGGCTCGCCGCGAATACGAGCGCCCATTTCACGTTGTTCGCAGCGGCGCTCCTGATCCCGTTCTTGTGGGACGCGTGGACGCGAGAAGCGGAGGCGCGCCTTTGGCTTGGCGTGGCGCTTGGCGCTATGGGTGTCGCCCTCGCAGTGTGGCAGCTACTACCGCCGCCGGACGGGCAGTTGCCACGAGGGATCTTGACGATGTACGAGCCCGGGTACTTCCGCGACATGCTTCCGCAAGCATTCGCGCCGGGCTTTAACGCTCGGTGGGCCCAAGTGGGCGGCTTGCTGGCGGCCACTTTGGTCGCGGCGCGATTGTGGTTCGCGCCGAGAGCAGCCCTCGTCTTGACGCTAAGCACGGCCGCTCTCACCTACGTGTTCGTATTCAAGTACATCGGGGGCGCGCGGCACTACGGACTTCTCCTGGTCGCGGTGGTGATGGCGCTGTGGATGGCGGAGGGGGAGCCGGAGTCCACCGCGCGGGCCCCACTCCAGCTGCGGCGGGCGGTAGGCATGGGCTTGCTCGTGCTGCTAGTGCCGTCGGTAGTGATCGCGGCCCGGGCGTGGCGATCGGAGATCCAGTACGCGTTCTCGGAAGCGGGCGACATGGCTCGGTTCATCGTAGGGAGCAATCTTGAGCGGGCATGGATCGCGGGGCACCCGGCCCCACAAGCCGAGTCAGTGCTGGCGTTCCTGCCCCCTCGCACGTTCTGGTACCCCAGTCTCGCGGAAGCGGGTTCGCATATGCGGTGGGACGCGCGGTTCGCGGCGGCGCATAGGATGTCGGTAGACGAGGCCCTCGCCCGTATGAAGACGCAGCGGCCTGCGTGGGCGGATCCGCAGGATCCCGCGCTCGTGCTGGTGTCGCAGCCGCTAGCAGATCCCGCGGCAGAGGGATATCGGCTTCTGTACCGCACGCCTGGTCGACCTTACTTCGTACCGACGGAGATCTACTATCTGTACGCGCCGATCAGCACCGATCGCTTGGCAGCGGCCGACTATTAGCAGGTTGCTGACAAAGTGGACGGCATCGCAGTTTTCTGGCTTCACTCGCCGCGAGGTGCCGTAGGCTGCGAGCAAGGAGGAGCCAGCCGATGATGGGACACGCCGATCCGCAGCG
>WNFD01010117.1_pt1 | contig 11396 bp, 12 predicted proteins | sample 5400491 | NCBI WGS metagenome assembly WNFD01 (sample SAMN13153343, study PRJNA577476) | soil metagenome | isolation source: 120 cm saprolite under Douglas fir tree site 2 hole 2 replicate 2 | place: USA:California | collected 2015-04-18 | reverse complement strand
GCTGCTTCGGCGATTTTCGCGGCCAACCGTGCCCAGGGCTCCGTGACGTTCGACGTGCATCAGGTCGAGGGCGTCACCCGCCGCCGCCAGCTGCATGAATCCGGCTCGTTGCGCGTTCGATTTCCGTCACCGGAGGCGGAAGGTCTCTCGGCGGTTTTCGTCAATACCGCGGGCGGCGTCGCCGGCGGCGATCGTTTCGACATCGGCATTTCGACCGGCGAGGGATCGCATCTCGCGGTGACGACGGCGGCGGCGGAAAAAATCTACCGGGCGCAAGGACCGGCGGCAGAGCTCAACATCGCCTTGAAGCTTGCCGCAGGTTCGCATCTCGCCTGGCTGCCGCAGGAGACCATTCTGTTCGACCGGGCTCGGGTAAAGCGCCGGATCGATATCGACCTTGCGGAGGGCGCCTCGCTGCTGCTCTGCGAGATCGTGGTATTCGGCCGCGCCGCGATGGGGGAGCGAATGCGGCAAGGCGAATTCGTCGACCGCTGGCGAATGCGGCGCGGCGGCAAATTGGTGTTCGCGGAAACCGTCCGGCTCGACGGCGACATCGGCGAAAAGCTGGCGAGGCCCGCGATCGCGAAGGGCGGCGTGGCCATCGGCACCGCGCTGATGGTGCCCGGCGACGAGGCGCTGGTGGAGCGGATTCGCGAACTGTCAAAGTCGTTCGGCGGCGAGGTCGGGATCTCCTGCTGGAATGGGTTTGCAATGGCGCGCTTCTGTGCCCAAGATGCGGCCAGGCTTCGCGCCGACATGATGGCGGTGCTCGGCCGCGCCTCTGGTTTGGCGCTGCCACGGCTTTGGCTCAGTTAGGCTGTGGCTCAATTAGGCCGTGGCTCAATGAGATGGTTCAAAATGGTTAGAGTGCTCGCATGAATCTGTCTCCCCGCGAAAAGGACAAGCTTCTGATCTCGATGGCGGCGATGGTGGCGCGACGGCGGCTGGAGCGCGGCGTCAAGCTCAACCATCCGGAAGCCATCGCGATCATTTCCGATTTCATCGTCGAGGGCGCGCGCGACGGCCGCACGGTGGCCGAGCTGATGCAGGCCGGCGCCCAGGTCATCACCCGCGCGCAGTGCATGGATGGGATCGCCGAGATGATCCACGACATCCAGGTCGAAGCGACGTTTCCCGACGGAACAAAACTCGTCACCGTGCACGAGCCGATTAGATGAGATTGAAGCCGTCATTCCGGGGCGGCGCGAAGCGGCGAACCCGGAATCCAGAGGTTAGCATTTCGAGATTCTCAGATGTGCAATTGCACATCATAGTTCGCGTCTTTGACGCGCCCCGGAATGACTGAGGAGAAGGTAGCCACCATGATCCCCGGCGAACTATTCATCCAGGACGGCGAGATCGAACTCAATGCCGGCCGCAAGACGGTGACGCTCACCGTCGCCAACTCGGGCGATCGTCCGATCCAGGTCGGCTCGCACTATCATTTCTTCGAGACCAATCCGGCGCTGAAGTTCGACCGCAAGAAAGCTCGCGGCATGCGGCTCGATATCGCGGCCGGCACCGCGGTTCGCTTCGAACCGGGGCAAACGCGCGACGTGCAACTCGTGGCACTCGCCGGCAAGCGTGTCGTCTACGGTTTTCGTGGCGACGTGATGGGGAAGTTGTGATTTCTCGCGATACAATGGCTGCCGCTGCACCCCCCTCCCTAACCCTCCCCCGCAAGGGGCGAGGGAACACTTCCGCCGATGGAGCGCGATGATGTCCGTAAAGATAAAACGTTCCGTCTATGCCGACATGTTCGGGCCCACCACCGGCGACCGGGTGCGGCTGGCCGACACGGATTTGATCATCGAGGTCGAAAAGGACTTCACCGTCTATGGCGAGGAGGTGAAATTCGGCGGCGGCAAGGTGATCCGCGACGGCATGGGGCAATCCCAGGTCACCAACAAGCAGGGCGCGGCCGACACCGTCATCACCAATGCGCTGATCGTCGACCACTGGGGGATCGTGAAGGCCGACGTCGCCATCAAGGAAGGCTATATCAGCGCCATCGGCAAGGCCGGCAATCCCGACATCCAGCCCGGCGTCACCATCGTCATCGGCCCCGGCACCGACGTCATCGCGGGCGAGGGCAAAATCCTCACCGCGGGCGGGTTCGACAGCCACATCCATTTCATCTGCCCGCAGCAGATCGAACACGCGCTGATGTCCGGCGTCACCTCGATCACCGCGGGTGGATTCGACAGCCACATCCATTTCATCTGTCCGCAGCAGATCGAGCACGCGCTGATGTCCGGCGTCACCTCGATGCTCGGCGGCGGCACCGGCCCGTCGCATGGCACCTTTGCCACGACCTGCACGCCCGGCCCCTGGCACATGGGGCGGATGATCCAGTCGTTCGATGCGTTTCCGGTCAATCTCGGCATTTCCGGTAAGGGCAACGCCTCGCGCCCGGCGTCGCTGGTGGAAATGATCAACGCCGGCGCCTGGGCGCTCAAGCTGCATGAGGACTGGGGCACCACGCCGGCCGCCATCAACAACTGCCTCGACGTCGCCGACGATCACGATGTTCAGGTGATGATCCATTCCGACACGCTGAACGAGTCCGGCTTCGTCGAGGATACCGTGAAAGCGTTCAAGGGCCGCACCATTCACGCGTTCCACACCGAAGGCGCCGGCGGCGGTCACGCGCCCGACATTATCAAGATCGCCGGTTTGAAAAACGTGCTGCCGTCCTCGACCAATCCGACGCGGCCGTTCACCCGCAACACCATCGACGAGCATCTGGACATGCTGATGGTGTGCCACCATCTCGATCCCTCGATCGCCGAGGATCTTGCGTTCGCCGAAAGCCGGATCCGCAAGGAAACCATTGCGGCGGAAGACATCCTGCACGACCTCGGCGCGCTGTCGATGATGTCCTCGGATTCGCAAGCCATGGGTCGGCTCGGCGAGGTCATCATCCGCACCTGGCAGACCGCGGACAAGATGAAGAAGCAGCGCGGTTCGCTGCCGCAGGACAAAGGCAACAACGATAATTTCCGGGTCAAGCGCTACATCGCGAAATATACCATCAACCCCGCGATCGCCCATGGCGTCTCGAAACTGATCGGCTCGGTGGAAAAGGGCAAGCTCGCCGATCTGGTGCTGTGGTCGCCGGCCTTCTTCGGCGTCAAACCCGAATGCATCATCAAGGGCGGCTCCATCGTCGCAGCTCCCATGGGCGATCCCAACGCGTCGATCCCGACGCCGCAGCCCGTGCATTATCAGCCGATGTTCGCGGCTTTCGGCAAATCGCTGACGGCATCCTCGGTGGTATTTTCCTCGAAGGCGGCGGTCTCTTCGGGGCTGGCCAAGAAGCTCGGCATCGACAAGAAGCTCTACCCGGTCGAAAATACCCGTGGCGGCATCTCCAAGAAGAGCATGATCCACAACGGCGCCACGCCCAAGATCGAGGTCGACCCCGAGACCTATGAGGTGCGCGCCGACGGCGAATTGCTGACCTGCGCGCCGGCCGAGGTGCTGCCCATGGCGCAGCGCTATTTCATGTTCTAGAGCTTTGGTTCTGATTGAATCAGAACCAAAGCTCTAGATTCTTGTTTTGACGCGTTTTCTTAACGCGAACCGGTATCCACTTCGCTCGAAAACGCTATAAGCTTGCTCCCGGCACCCAAAGCCAGAACAAAGACCGGGAGGATTTCGTGATTTACGTTGTTGCCACACTGACCGTGAAGCCTGAAACGCGCGCCGAATTCATTGCGGGCGCGACCGCCTGCATCAAGGAAACCCGAAAAGAGGCCGGCAATATCGCCTATGACCTGCATGAAAGCGTCACCGATCCGGCCAAGATGGTGTTCGTCGAGCAATGGGAAAACGCCGAGGCGCTGGTTCCGCATCGCGCCGCCGAGCACATGAAGACGTTCGGCCGCATCGCCGTGAAATGCATGTCGGCGCCGCCGAAGATCGAGATCATCACGCCGGAAAAGGTCGACGTTCGATAAGCAAGACTTGCGATAAACAAGACTTGCGATAAACAACAAGAACCGGGAGACCGATCCATGATCTACGTCGTCGCCACCTCGCAGGTGAAGCCGGACCAGCGGGACGCCTTCATCAAGGGCGCCAAGGAATGCATCGCGGCCACCCGCCAGGAAAAAGGCTGCATCGCCTATGACAGCCACACCAGCATCAACGATCCCAATTTGTTCGTGGTGGTCGAGCGCTGGGAAACCCGCGAGGACCTCAATGCGCACAGCCGCGCGCCGCATATGAAGGTCTGGCGCGAATACTCCGCGCCGCTGAAGATATCGCCGACCGTGATCGAGATCATCAGCGACGGCAAGGTCGAGACGCTGTGAGCCTCTTCACATGATCCGCGCAACCCAGGTCCGCGGGCAGCATCGCTGGATCGAGACGCCGGCCGATACCGTCGTGCTCGACTTCGACGATCGTCACCGGCGACGGATGGCGATGACCGGCACGCGGGGCCTTGAGTTTCTGCTCGATCTGGAAAACGCGGTGGCGCTGCGCGGTGGCGACGCACTGGTGCTCGACGATGGACGTTTGATTGAAGTCGTAGCGGCGCCGGAGCCGTTGCTCGAGATAAGGGGAACCGACCCGCACCATCTGGTTCGCGTCGCCTGGCATCTCGGCAACCGCCATCTGCCGACGCAGATCATGGCCAAGGGCTTGCGGATCCGGCGCGATCACGTCATCGAGGCGATGGTGAAGGGGCTCGGTGCGCGCGTGATCGAGATCGAGGCGCCGTTCGATCCCGAAGGCGGCGCCTATGCCGGCGGCGGTCACGCCGATGCGGCCGAGAGCGATCCGCACCGCCACGCGGCGCATGATGGTTCATCGCACGATCATGGCGACCATCACCATGATGATCATCATCACGGCGACTCACATGCTCATGACCACAAGTAAGCCGCCGCCGATCGGCGATCCCGGCGGCATGGGTGAAGGCGAGGCGGCGGCGCTGTACCGGCTGATGACATGGCTGTCGCCGTCGTTTCCGGTCGGTGCGTTTTCCTATTCCAGCGGGATCGAGTGGGCGGTGGAAGCCGGCGATATCGGCGACGCCGCGTCGTTGCGGGACTGGCTTGCATCGATGCTTGCCGATGGCGCGGGATTTTGCGACGGCGTCTTTCTTGCGCGCGCACACCGGGCCGCGACGTCGTGCGACGATGCGGCGCTGGCAGGCATCGCGGAACTTGCCGCGGCCTTCGCGCCGTCGCGCGAGCGCCAGCTCGAGACATCGGCGCAAGGCCGCGCGTTCATCGAGATCGCGCGCGCCGCATGGAATTGCGATGGGCTGGATCGGATGATTTCCTGGTGCGGCGGCGCGATCGTGTATCCAGTCGCGGTCGGTCTGGTCAGCGCCGCGCATGCGATTCCGCTCGCGCCCACGATGCACGCCTTCCTGCACGCGCTGACCTCGAACTGGATTTCCGCCGGCGCGCGGCTTATTCCCTTGGGCCAAACCGATAGCCAGCGCGTGCTGGCCTTGCTGGAACAGGTCGTCGTCTCGACCGGCAAGCGCGCGCTGGAAGCATCGCTCGACGATCTCGGCAGCGCGACCTTTCGGGCCGACCTCGCCAGCATGCGGCACGAGACGCAGTACACGAGATTGTTTCGATCGTGATGGGTTCGGTTCGCGTTATGCATTTCAGTGCGTCGTCCCGGCGAACGCCGGGACCCATACGCCGTGTCATTTCGTTTTGGCGCTGGGGCAGAGACCTTCTGTCATCATAAGCGCCAGGGGTTATGGGTCCCGGCGTTCGCCGGGACGACCCCCGGGGTGAAACTTTGGGAAAGAGCATCAGATATGTCTAAGACAAACGGTCCGCTTCGCATCGGCATCGGTGGTCCCGTCGGATCGGGAAAAACCGCGCTGATGGATCTGCTCTGCAAGACCATGCGGGAGCGCTACGACATCGCCGCGATCACCAACGACATCTACACCAAATGGGATGCCGAATTCCTGGTGCGCTCGGGGTCGCTGACGCCGGATCGCATCGCCGGCGTCGAGACCGGCGGCTGTCCGCATACCGCGATCCGCGAGGACGCCTCGATGAATCTCGCCGCGGTCGCCGACATGCGCGCGAAATTTCCCGATCTCGATCTGGTGCTGATCGAATCCGGCGGCGACAATCTCGCAGCTACATTCTCGCCCGAACTCGCCGATCTCACGATCTACGTGATCGACGTCGCCGCCGGCGACAAGATCCCCTCGAAGGGCGGCCCCGGCATCACCCGGTCGGATCTTCTCGTCATCAACAAGATCGACCTCGCGCCGCATGTCGGTGCATCGCTGGAAAAAATGGATACCGACGCAAGACGGATGCGTGGCGAACGGCCGTTCGTCATGACCAATCTCAAGAAGAGCGAAGGCCTCGAGCGCATCGTCGGCTTCATCGAGGCCAAAGGCGGTCTCCGTCCGCCAGCGCAGGCCAAACTGGGCTGAAGTTTTCGTTAACCCTTGTGGCGGCCACCGCCTGACGACAACAGGGTTAAGAACTTTCGCATCGCGCGGAACCAAATCGATCTGTGGTGATTAGCATCCTCCGGGATTTTGCCATGACGGCACTCATGGCAACCATATTAATCTTCGCAGCCAACCTTTGTTGCGTACCGATGATCGCTGCTTCATTATCCCCGACGGTTGGCTCACTTCCTGTTTCGGTTCGTTGCCGCCCCGGCGGACGGCAGATATTTCTTCGCCAACTCCTCATTTTCTGAGTACGCGAGTGGTTCGGCTTGGTTTCATCATTGGCTTCATCGCGCTCATCGGAGTTCTGCTCTCCGGTCTGGCGGCTTATCGCGTCCACGAACAGGAGTTGACGGTCGACGGCATCGCATTGGCGCGCGCGATCGACGTTCACGCCAGCCTGGTTCAGGATCGGCTGACAGAACGTGAACTGCTCGCTCGCGTCGCATCGGGGCTGTTCCGTGCGCCTTCCGTGATCAAGGCCAACATGCTGCAGCCGCTGCGTTCCTCCATCTACGCCTTCAAGACCGATTTCATTGTCGCAAGCTGGATCGCCCGGCTGAAGCCGAACGAACTGGAAGCGGCGCGCAAGGAACTCGCGAGCGCAGGATTTACGAATCCGACGATCCGCGGTTTCGATGACGCGCGTCTGGATACCCGGTCTGTCGACAAGCCGATCGATGTATTGATGGACGTCGAGCCACGCAGTGCCGCGACAATGCGTTTGCCCGGCCGTTCCTATGATCATGACCCGGTCCTGGGACCGATGCTGGCGCGCGCCATGACCGACGGCAAGCCGGTGGCATCCGATCCCATACCGCTGTTGCGCCCGGATGGGGAGATCGGCATCGTTCTTGCCGCGCCGGTTGTGCAGGAGGCCGATGCCTCGCCGGCGGGCTTCGTGACCTTTTCCTATGAACTGGCGACGCTGATGCTGGCGAATGACGATCTGTCACTGTTTTCGGTCGCGCTGAAAGACCCAAGCAACGTTGACGGCGAACTGGTTGCAAATGATCGGGGCATCGTGACGTCGCGGACGGTAACGCCGGAAGAGCCCCCGCCGTCGAGCATCAGAACCGCAACGTTCGGAGGCCGCGACTGGAAGCTCGCCTATTACGCCAAGACCAACGCTGTGATGCGGGCGCAGCAGACGGCCGCCATCGTCGGCGCCATTGGTCTCGCGCTGACCGGGATCATCTGCGGGCTGTTCGGATATGTCGCTTACAATAATTTGCGGCTCAGCCGTGAAATCCAGGTCAGAATTGGCTTCGAGCGCCGATTGACCGCGGTGATCGACGAACTCAATCACCGGGTCAAGAACATCCTCGCGGTGATCCAGTCGATCGTGACGCGCACGCTGCGCCATGGTTCCGATATGGATGTCGCCCGCGAACTGCTGATCGGCCGGATCCACGCGATGTCGAACGTGGTCTCGCTGTTGAGCGAAAGCCGGTGGCAAGGCGTCAAGCTGAAAGGGCTGTTCGAGGCGCGGGCCATCCCCCATGCCGACCGGATCGCGGTCAGCGGCCCCGATATTTCCGTGAGCGCGCGCGCCGCGCAGAGCCTGTCGCTGCTGTTCTTCGAACTGGCATCGCACTCCGACGAGGGGCTTTCGCTGGTCGGCAAGCATCCGCACATCGTCGCGCATTGGGAAGTGAACGGCGAAGACCCCGACATCATTTTCCATTTTCGCTGGGAAGAGTTCAACACCAGTGCCGCGACCCGCCGGGAAGACAGCGATTTCGGCCTCATCCTGCTCGATCGCGTGGCACCGGAGGCGCTCGGCGGCACCTCGAAGCGCTATTTCACCGACGTCAGTTACGTGTACGAACTCACCGCTCCGATGGATACCGTGGTCGACCTGACGGAGAGAGACCGAACCGAGCAATTGTCGGCGCCGCTGAAGCCGGTTCGGTAGCAGGGGGCAGGCCTTCGTCATTGCGAGCCAACGGGTCGCGCGAATGCGCGCCCGATGACAGGCTCCGCGAAGCAATCCATCTCCGCAAACAAGACTGGATTGCTTCGTCGCTTCGCTCCTCGCAATGACGACGTTTGCCGCCTGCACTCTCCGGAACAAACCTCCGCTTACGGGAATTGAAACTGAGATCAACCCGCTCGTAACCCGGAGGCGCTTTCATGGGACGTTATTTGTTGTTGTGGCTGATCGGTGTCCCGCTTCCGATTATGGTCCTGATCTACGCGTTCGGCGGTCTGCACTAGAATTCGATGCAACAAAAAAGCGGCCGCGATCTGTGGCCGCCTTTCGTGTCGATGGGGCTCGTATTGAAAGGGCTCGCATTGGGGCGAGTTCAGCCTCACATGTCGTTCAACAACCATTCTGGTTACTCCAGGGTACGCGTCAGCGCGAACGACGATGTGCGATGGCACATCGGAAAATCTCGCGCCGACATCTCTGAATCTACACATCCAAGCCGGCCGTTGCCGACATGGCCCATGATTCTGTCGAACTTGGGTCAACCCAGGTTCAAATCGCGCATCCCCCAAATGCGCAATTTCTCGTCGGGGAAGGAAGGCCTGGAGCATGATCCGGAAAAGCATGCTCTCGGACTTGATCCGAGGGTGGGTACCGGTTTTCCCTCGGGACAAACGCGAAGCGTTTGCCCGGAGATCATGCTCAAACAAAAAGATAGAGCGGGATGACGATTCGAAGAAAAGTCATCCCGCCCTGGACCCTTTTTCGTTTTCGATAGAATCGGAACCGGGCTCCAGATTCTTGATTTGACGCGTTTTCTTGACGCCAACCGCTCTCCACCCCGGATCGCGTCCGGGCAGGCTTTCGCTTGAAAACATCTAGCCGCCGCTGCCGCCGATCACGGCGCGAACCGTCTCGTCGGGGCCGAAATCCTCGGCGCCATCGACATAGAGCAGGGCGCTGAGCTTGGATCGCGCGCGATTGACGCGGCTCTTGATGGTGCCGACCGCGCAGCCGCAGATCGCCGCGGCGTCTTCATAGGAAAAGCCCGAAGCGCCGACCAGGATCAGGGCTTCGCGCTGGTCCTGCGGAAGCTTTTCCAGCGCTGCGCGAAATTCCTCGAACTCCAGATGCGCGTTCTGGGCCGGCTGGGTTTTCAGCGTCTTGGCGTAGCTCCCGTCGGCATCCTCCACCTCCCGCCGCCGCTTGCGATAATCGGAGCGGAACAGGTTGCGCAGAATCGTGAACAGCCATGCCGGCAGATTGGAGCCGGGCTGAAACGAGTCGATATTGGCAAGCGCGCGCAGCAGGGTTTCCTGCACCAGGTCATCGGCCCGGTCGCCATTGCCGCTGAGCGAGATCGCGAACGCGCGCAGGCTAGGTACCGACGCCAGGATGTCGTCGCGAAGTGAGTCTGTGAGAGGCATTACTCCCTCCCGTCTTCTGGATCGCCCGCATTCCCCACTTGGGGAGTGGGCTCCGGTACATCAAGCTTCCGAATCAGCTCCGCGAACCGGTCAGGCACCCCCTGCCGCACCACATCGTCGTACATGGCGCGGAGCTGGTGGCCGATTCTCGACTGAATCTCGGCGTTGAGGCCGCCCGGCTTGCCCGGTTTGCCGGGCGGAGATTTTAGATCTTTCATGAGCTGTTCCACGCTTCCCCGAGTGTTAAGTCCCTGAAACTTCGTTAGTTATCCTTGATTTTTGAAGTCTTTGAGGCCTCTGCTATGGGGGCTAATTCAAAGTCAGCCGGAAAGTTCCGGAGCGCGGGAACTTTTTGATGCTTCAGGCGTAGTCAGCGATCGGGGGAACCGGGTCACCCCGCATTGATGGTTTGACCCATGCAATAATGGAGTGGGGATGTCGCGATCACAGCTAGTTGCTGAACATTTACCGTTGTTGCGCCGCTATGCCCGCGCGTTGTCGGGAAACCAGGCGTCGGGCGACGCCTACGTCGGAGCCATGCTGGAGGCGCTGCTTCAGGATCCCGCGCTGCTCGACGAGCAGCACGGACCCCGCGTCGGACTGTTTCGGCTGTTTACGCAAATCTGGAATTCGGTCTCGCTTAACGACGATTCCGAAATGGCCAACGTGGCGGGCCTGCCGATGCCCTCGGAGCGCCGGCTTTCGAATATTACGCCGCTGCCGCGCCAGGCCTTCCTGCTGCTGTCGCTGGAAGGCTTCTCGGAAGAAGAGGTGGCGTTCATTCTCAGCATCGATGTTGCCGAAACCCGGCAGCTCGCCGATACCGCCGGCCGGGAAATGGCGGCGGAAATCGCCACCGACGTGCTGATCATCGAGGACGAGACTTTCATCGCGATGGATCTCGAGAGCCTGGTGAAGAACCTCGGTCACAACGTGATCGGCGTCGCCCGCACCCATTCCGACGCCGTGGCGCTCGCCAAGAACAGGAAGCCGGGCCTGATCCTGGCCGATATCCAGCTCGCCGACGGCAGCTCCGGCCTTGATGCCGTCAACGAGCTGTTGCGGATCTTCGAGGTGCCGGTGGTCTTCATCACCGCCTATCCCGAACGCTTCCTGACCGGCGAACGCCCCGAACCGGCGTTCCTGATCTCGAAGCCGTTCCAGCCCGCGATGGTATCCGCCGTCACCAGCCAGGCGCTGTTCTTCCAGCGCAATTCCCGCAACCGCCCCTCCCGCGTGGCGGCGAGCTGATCGGGAAGCGACTGCATTGAAATAGTGCGGCGCGCTTCACGGCGCGCCGGGACGGTGCGGCGGTAACGCGCTGCCAAGCTGATTCCCTGTGGCAACAAGTCGCGGATCAGTGGCTCGGCTTAAAGTCACGAGTGGGACGACGGACCGGCATGGTTGCGTGACGCCATCAGCCAGAGCTGATGCCATTGCATCGAACGAGCCGAGCGCAATGCCGACGCGGGCGGCGTCGCGGCGTTGGCCAAACCAGGCATGAAGCGAGTCGCCGGTTCATTTCCGGTCGCCGTATCTCGCACGGCGTCCGCGTCGGCATGAATCACCGAACGATATAACG
>WNFD01006803.1_pt1 | contig 11396 bp, 18 predicted proteins | sample 5400491 | NCBI WGS metagenome assembly WNFD01 (sample SAMN13153343, study PRJNA577476) | soil metagenome | isolation source: 120 cm saprolite under Douglas fir tree site 2 hole 2 replicate 2 | place: USA:California | collected 2015-04-18 | reverse complement strand
CACCGCCATATGACACGGGGATGACGGCCCGTCATGCGCGCTTCATGATCGGGAGTCCCGACGCGGACGGCCTGGTTCGTGTCCGGCATGCAGAGCGGACGCCGGACGACCGCCCGACCATCGAGGCGTTGATCCGGGCGGTCAATCCGGATGGCAGATCGGCCACATAGCACTGGATGTGCGATTCCGAATGCTCGCGGCGCTGGCGTCGTGCACGGTCCTCCTCACGGCCTGCGGGGGGCTCACATCGCCCGCCTCTCCCGCGACGAAGGCGACCGGATCAGGCGACTTCGGCCTCGTTGCGTACCAGGGTTCGGCCGTCTTCGGTGGCAAGCAATCGCACTTCGCCAGGGTCTTCGATCAGGGAAAGCCGGTCGTCCTGAACTTCTGGGCGGGACTGTGCCCGCCGTGCCGTGCCGAGATGCCCGGCTTCCAGAAAGTCTCAAGCGAGCTGTCAGGAAAAGTCCTGTTCGTCGGCGTCGATATCGGGCCGTTCGTCGACCTGGGTAGCCATCAGGATGCGATCAAGCTCTACACCCAGCTGGGCATTCACTACCCGCTCGCCTACGCCGTGGATAGCTCTCCACTGCAGGTCTACCGCGTGCAGGGGATGCCCACAACGGTGTTCCTGTCTTCGTCCGGACGCGTCGTCGACCAGAAAACCGGGATCGTGACGGAAGACCAGCTGCGAACCATCATCCAGCAGAAACTGCTCGCCGGCGGCTAACGGTGTCAGTGACCGCAGCCGGGAAGTCCGCGCGCAATTCGTCGCCCGCCGGGTTTCTGCGCCGCCATCGAGGCGCCTTGTCTATCGTCCTGACGATTGGAGCGCTGGCGGGTGCGGTCGGCGCCGCGCTGCTCACTGGCTCCCGGATCGGCCCCATCACCGGTACCGTCGAAGGCCTGGCGTCGTCGTCCTCAACCATCATCGCGAAACTGGGTCAGAACCTGCCGGCGGGCTACGCGGTTGGCGCTGGAATGGTGGCGGCCGTCAATCCGTGCGGCTTTCCCATGCTTCCGGCGTACCTCGGCCTTTTTGTCGGAACTGGCGCTACCAATGAGCTCAGGCCGGGGATCGGACAGCGCGTCGTGCGGGCGATCACCGTAAGTCTCACCATGACCGCGGCCTTTGTGCTGCTCTTCGCCAGTGTCGGGATCGCACTCAGTCGCGGTCTTCACGCGGTGACCGAGGCTTTTCCCACCGTCGGACTGGCTGTTGGGATCCTGATGGTGCTGATCGGTGGCTGGATGGTGGCCGGCGGGATATTATATGTCGACCTTGGTGACCGTGCGGCCGATCGACTCGGTGGCATCGCTCGCGGCACCAGCATCCGCGCCTACTTCGCCTACGGGCTTGCTTATGCGCTCGTGTCGCTGAGCTGTACCTTGCCGATCTTCCTCGTGATCGTCGGCGGTGCAGCCACGTCGTTCGGCCCTGGTGCCGCCCTGCTTCAGTTCATCCTCTACGCAATTGGAATGGGCCTGGTGATCACACTCCTTACCCTGGGCATCAGTCTGTTGCAGGTTGCGGCGCTCCGGAGCGTCCGGCGGGTCCTGCCCTTTGTCCAGCCGGTGAGCGCCGGATTGCTGCTGCTCGCCGGGGCCTACCTCGTCTACTACTGGCTGACGGTCGGGGGCATCCTGCGAAGCGCCACCCTATGATGATCCCGAGAATTCGTGCAACCTGATTTCAGGCCCGACCCGTCCCTGTTTCCGTTTGCGTCGCGGTGGTTCGAGGGCGCAGGGCCGCGCGTGCACTTCATCGATGAGGGGCACGGGCCGGCCGTCGTCATGTTTCACGGCAATCCCACCTGGAGCTTCCTGTACCGCAAGGTGATCGTCGCCCTGCGTGACCGCTTCCGCTGCGTCGCCGTCGATTATCCAGGGTTCGGACTTTCCGAACGGCCGGCTGGCTATGGCTACACGTCGGCCGAACACGCGGCGGTCGTCGGCAAGCTCGTGGATCATCTGGGACTCGACGACTTCATGGTCGTCGGTCAGGACTGGGGCGGCCCCATCGGGATGACCGTCGCGCTCGAGCGAGCCGACGACGTCTCCGGCATGGTGTTCGCGAACACCTGGTACTGGCCCGCCCAGGGCGCGCTAACCGTCTTCAGCCTTGTGATGTCAAGCCCCCCGCTGCAACGGCTGATCCTCCAGCGGAACTTCTTCGTCAACGTCATCATGCCGCGGTCCGTGGCCCGGCCACTGGACCCGGCCGTGTTCGAGACGTACCAAAAAGCCCAGCCTTCCCCGGAGAGTCGTCGGGGCGTCGCCGAGTTTCCAAGACAGATCCGTCGCGCGCGCCCCATGCTTTCGCGGTTGGCGGACGAGGCCCCAAGAGCCCTTCGAGGGAAGCCGATGGAACTCGTGTGGGCGATGAAGGATCCGGCGTTCGGGCGAGAGAAGGTCATCCAGCGGTGGCTTCGCGATTTCCCACATGCGCACGTGACCCGGCTGAGCGGCGCCAACCATTACGTCCAGGAGGACGCGCCGGAAGCGTTGGCGGCGGCGGTGGTCCGAGCGTCTACGACGAGCGTCTTGTGAGCCGACGGAGCAGCCGGCCCTGCCATCCCCGATTGAACCCAGCGATGGTCGCCCGGGATGCCAGCTGCTGGATTCCGATCCCATAGGTCGGATAGGCGTGGATGGTCGAGCTGAGCTGACCCAACGTCGCCTTCGACTGGATCGCCAGCGCGAGTTCGTTGATGACTTCGCCGGCGACGGGCGCGACGACCGTCGCGCCGACCAGCGTGTCATGGCGAATGACCAGCTTGATGAAGCCGTCGAGTTCTCCGGTCGTCTGGGCGCGATCGACACGCTCGAGTGGGAGTCGGAGCACCTCAATGCGCCAACCGCGGTGACGGGCCTCGTCCTCCGTCAACCCGACCTGGCCCACCTCTGGATCGGTGAAGACAACCCAGGGCACTCCCTCGCGCTTACCGCGCATCGTCCCAGGAAAAAGGGCGTTACGGGCGGCGACGTAGCCCTGCCAGCCGGCGTAATGCGTGAACTGCAGGGAGCCCGCGGCATCGCCGGCGGCGTAGATCCGCGGGTTGCTGGTGCGCAACATTGAATCGACCGAAATCCCTTCCTCGGTGAACGTCACACCTGCCTGCTCGAGATTCAGCCCATCCAGGCGTGGCCGGCGCCCCACCGCGACCAGGAGTGCATCGCCTTCGATGCGAGCCCCTGCCGCGGTCAGGGCGATCCCGCCGCCCGTTTTCTCGATCTGTTCGACCGGCGCCCGCAGAACGACCTCGACGCCTTCCCGCGTAAACCTCTCCAACAGAACCGCGCTGGCGTGCGGGTCGGCGATCGGGAGGAGCCGGTCAGCAGCCTCAACCAGGACGACCTCAGACCCGAGCCGGACGAAGGCCTGCGCGAGTTCGGCGCCAGTGGGCCCAGAACCGAGCACCAGCAGGCGGCGCGGCAGCGCCTTCATGGAAAAGACGTCCTTGTAGGTCAGAAATGGCGACTGTGCGAGCCCGGGGATAGACGGCACGATAGGTTCCGCACCCGTACAAACGACGAAATGTCGACTGGTCAGGTGACGGTCACCGATGGCGATGCTGGTTTTGTCGACGAAGCGGGCGGCTCCGAAGGCGACCTCGACGCCCTGCTGGGTCAACGCCTCGGCCGTTTCGAACGCGTACACGGCATCGATGGCGGCGCGCACGCGCGCCATGATCCGGCCGGCATCGAGGGTCGGGACGGACGCGCCACGGACGAGGGCAACGGCGTCTCGGAGGGAATGGACGATTCCAGCGGTGTGGATGAGCGCCTTGCTCGGGATGCAGCCCGTCCAGGTGCAATCGCCCCCGATCCGATCCTTCTCGATCAGCAACACCTTCGCGCCGACCGTGCTGGCAAATGGGGCCGCGACCAGCCCGGCCGAACCGGCGCCGATAACCACCAGGTCGTAGGAAGCGTCCATTCGCCCGATGCTACCCCGACTGGAATTGCAGGGCAGGTAGGCTATCTCCAAAAGTCCAGGAGGATGTGATGAGCTGGGTCACCGAATCAGCCGACGCCGCCGAGATGGACCACATCCTCGCCTCGCACAGCCTGAACCCGGACGCGCTCAAGGCCCACCTTGACCTCTACCGCACGATCATGTTCGGTCCGTCCGGACTGAGCCGCGCCGAGCGCGAGGCCGTCGGCGTGACGGTCTCGGCGGTCAACCGCTGCCATTATTGAGTGGTCCACCACGGTGCCGCTCTTACCCGCGAGTCGGGGAGTGCGGCGCTGGCTGAGGCGGTCGCCTCGCTCAACCTGGAGCAGCTCCCCGAGCGCCTGCACGCGCTGGCTCGATACGCCATCAAACTGACCGGGACGCCTCAGGACATGGTCGAATCAGACCTTGCTCCGTTGCGTGCCTCCGGGCTCAGCGACCGCGATATCGTCGACCTGAACCAGGTCGTCGCCTACTTCAACTACGTCAATCGGGTAGCCGACGGATTGGGGGTGGAGCTGGAGGCTCGCTGGGCCGACACGCCCAGGTTCACAGCCTCGTAACGGCCAATCCGCCGGTTCGCACTCGTGCATAGTTCCTAACGTGATCGCCGGTGCTAGCCGGTCCCACTGGATAAGGGCTCGTACGATCGGGCTCTCCGTGGCGGCCGCCATCCTCCTGGCTGCCTGCGGCGAAGCCGCGACGCCCGCAGCGGCACCGAACCCCAGCGGCGGAGCGCCGACCGCGAGCACGCTTCGGGGATTCCATCGGGTCTTTGATCAGCCGCACCTGAGCGGCGGTCACCCACTCACGCTTTTCCTTGGTGGCCAGTTCTGCCCGTTTTGCGCCTCGATGCGCTGGCCGCTCGTCAAGGCCATGAGCCGGTTCGGCACCTTTAGTGGGTTGGGCCAGATCAACAGCCAGCAGGGCACGGACGGCTTCAACTCGATCGGCAGCTATGACCTCACTAAGGCCACCTTTACGAGCGATTACGTCACTCTCCGCATGGTCGAAGTGGCTGACGTCAACGGCAACCCCTTGCAGCGGCCCGACGCGGAGACGACCGCGCTCCTCAACCAGTTCGACCCGCAGGGATCCATCCCCTTCGTCTTCGTCGGCGGCAGCTACGTCGCACAGCTTCCCTACTCGCCGGCGCTTCTCCAGGGGAAGAGCTTCCAGCAGATCCTGGACGACGTGAACTCCACCAATCCGGGTCAGATCGGTCAGGCCGTCGATGCCGAGGCTGATGGCATTACGGCCATCATCTGCAAGACCGACGGCGCCCAGCCGCCGAGCGTGTGCGGCCAGGCCGGCATCCAGGCGCTGACGAAGCAGGCCCCCTGACGATGATGGTCGCTAAAGAGTCGTTCGTGGAGGTCTACCGCCAGCGGACCTACCAGCTCGCCGCGATCATCGGCGCGACCGGGATGGCCATCCTCCTCGTCTGGAGCAGCCAGATCGTAACGGTCTTTCCTCAGGGCGGAATCTTCCTGGACGTCGACGCCCTCACGCTTGTCTCGATCGCGCTCGCGGCCGCGTTGATGGGTGTCACCCTCCCGCTCCACTGGTATGCATGGCGCCGCACGCGAGTCGTCGCGCCGGCTTCCGGCATGGGTTTGGTCGGAACCCTCTTCAGCGTCGGATCACTCTCCTGTTGCGCCCCCCTCTTGGTGCCGGGCGTGCTTAGTCTCCTGGGGTTCAGCGGGTCCACGCTTCTGGCATTCAATCTTCGCCTTCACCAGCTCCGGGTTCCGCTGACTGCCCTAGCCATCGCCTTCCTCCTGGTCAGCCTCTGGATCGGACTTCGCAACGTGACCCGGAGCTGCCGGATACCGGCATGAGTTTTCGCCGCCCCGTGCTGTGGGTGATCGTCGCGGCGGTGGCGCTCGTCGTCGCGGTCGCGCTCGTCGTTCACCCGCCTACCATCGCCCGCCACCCCACGGGCGCCGTCGTCGAATCTGGCGGATCCGGCTTCGACCCCATCCGCTCGGATGAGATCCAGTCCATCCTTCCTCAGGACGCCATTCCAGCGTTGATCAAGCCCGCGTACCTCACCGCTTCGCAGGCGTCGGACATCAATGATCAGGAGCAGGTGATCGGCGTCATCGTTAACGGCGACGCACGGGCCTACCCGCTGTCGACGCTTAGCGTCCACGAGATCGTCGACGACGACATCGGAGGTCAGCCGCTCGCGGTCACCTGGTGACCCCTCTGCTTCACGGGCATCGTGTATGCCCGAACGGCGAACGACAGAGTGTTGACCTTCGGCGTCTCCGGCAAGCTGGTGCGGAACTCGCTCCTGATGTACGACCACGAAACCCGGAGCCTGTGGAGCCACCTCACGGGCACCGCAATCCAGGGCCCCCTCAGCGGCTCGCGGCTGACCGTCCTGCCGGCGACCCAGACCACGTGGGGAGCGTGGAAAGCCGCCTACCCCGCCACCCGGGTTCTGCCGCACGACTACCGGGGGCAGACGGACACATATGAGAGCTACTACGCTGGCGGCGACGCCGGAATCCTCGGCCGGAAGCGGGCCGATTCCCGACTGTCCACCAAAGCTATGGTCATCGGCGTGCGGATCATGAACCTCCCGAAGGCCTATGCCCTCAACGCGGTAGTCAACGCCAAAGTCGTCAACGACACCTTCGAAAGCCTGCCGCTCGTGCTTCTCGCTACCAGCGATGCGTCCGCGTCGGTCTACGAGCGGACGCTGAACGGGCAGACGCTCTCCTTCGAGGCCGTGGGCAGCCGCGTTCGCGACCGTGAAACAGCCAGTATCTGGGACCCGGTCGCGGGCAAGGCCACCGCCGGCCCGCTGGCCGGCCAGCATCTGACCCCGGTGCCGGCGACCACCAGTTTCTGGTTCGGTTGGTTCGACTTTTTTCCGGGGACCGCACTCTACAAGTAAGGGTCCGCGTTCAGCTCAGGTCGATCGGGATGATGTCGCTCTCGGCGAAGATCGGGCCCACTATAAGGCCCAAACGAAGGTAGACCTTCTCCGGCACCGAGATGTCGGCCAGATAGAGCTGACCCACCCAGGGCCGGGCGGCAGGAGCAAGCAGCCCGCGCTTGGGTAGTGCGAGCGTCAGCGTTTCCGTGGCATGAATCGTGGGATCCGACGCCTCGCCGCTATCGCCATCAAGTCCAGAGGGAAGGTCGAGGGCAAGCATCGGACGGCGCGAGGCATTCGCCGTCCGAATCAGCGCCGCGACGGGCCCGGCCGGTGCGCCTCGCAGGCTATATCCGATGACCGCATCGATGACCAGGTCCGCGCCGGTGAACAGGTCGGAGATCCCATCGGCGGCTAGACGGATCGGAATTCCCATCCATTCAAGGATCGCCAGCTGTTGCCGTGGGACGCCGTGCATCTCGTCGAGGGACTGGGCGAGCACGATAGTCACCGCCCCACCCCATACGGCGAGACGCCGCGCAGCTGCCAGGCCGCCTCCGCCATTGCCCCCTCGTCCGGCCAGAACCACGATCCGGCGACCGCGCGTGTCACCGCCCAGCATCCCGCGGGCACGCGTTGCCAGGCACCGGCCCGCGTTCTCCATCATTTGCAGGAGGCTGATCCCGACTTCCTCGGTCATCAGGCGGTCCACCTCCCGCATCTGGTCGACCGAGACCGATGTGACGCCCGTCACAGATTCTGCCGCGGCCTCGCGTCACGCTTGAGGAGGAAAGTGAGGTGGATTGCGATGCTAGGAACCGCGGAGCTCGAGACCATCATCCACGACAATAAGCTGCCCGCCGTCATCTTGATCCTCCACTGGAAGGCCCGTGGCTGCCACGTCCATCCATGTTCCGCCATGGTCGCGAGCCCCGCCGACGCGGAGCATCCGTGAGTGGTGGGGTCGAATCGCGGGTACAGTAGATCACAGATGGAGTGTGCTGATTGTGGTTGCAAGGTCGCACGTGGCGGAATCCGGATTGAGGTCTGCGGTCGCGCAGACTGCTGTTGCGCCACGCTGCCCGTTGCCGGCCAGGCCCCGGGGCCACGCCCCAGCTCTATCGGCGGTACTCCGGATCCTGCGGCGTAGCGGGCGAGTCATCGCGTTTGTCTGGCGGCTCCGATGCGCCAACCGTTGCTACTAACTGCCTGATTGACTTATGCCCTAATGCACGATCAGTGTGCCCTGCATCCCCAGGCCCTGGTGGCCGTCGACCGGGCAGAAGAACTGGTAGGTCCCGGGCTTGAGTGTGACGGTGAAGCCCTCTGAATGACCGGGGCCGAAGGCGAGGTCCCTCGTATGCCCTTCGACCCCGTTACCCGTCAACACCAGCGCATGACTGATGGTGCCATCGTTGATGGCGGTCACTGTGTAGATGCCGGCGTCCAGGGAAAGTTGCGCCGGCGTGATCTTGTACTCGCTGAGATGGAGCGTGGTGATGGTGGGCTGCTGGCTGGCACCAGGGCTGGAACACCCGGCGAGACCCAGTGCCACGACCAGCGCCGCGGTTGGGAAAAGATGGGCCGGCGACCTGAGGGGGGTTCCAAGCCGCCGGCCCACGGAGGTGGGAACAGTCACTGCACGATCAGATCGACCTTGTCAGCGACATCAGGCATCAGCGGGGCATGCTGGTTGTCAACCAGCAACGCGAAGAAGGTGTGATGGCCGGATTTGAGGCCCTGGGTCGTGGCCTGGAAGCTCGTCCCGCAACTCATCCCGAGCATCGTCCCCATGCCCATCATCGGGCCGGTCATGCTATCGACGTTCACATGCCAGTGGCCATAACCCTTGAGATTGCCCTTGCCGAAGAGGTCGCAGGACGGATTGAAGTTGTTGATGGCGACCTGGATCGTGAACGTGCCCGATACCGTGTCACCGGCGTGAGGCGAAAGAATCTTGATCGACGGCGTTCCCAGGTTGGCACCAGCAATCGCGGGCAGCGCCGCGGACGGCTGGTACGTGAAGGTCATATCCTCTTTGCCCTTCGTCACTTCCTCGTGATTGTTCAGCGCCGGAAGCACGGTCAGCGTGTGCGTGCCGGGAGTTACGTTCTGCAGGCTGATGGTGGCCACGTCGCTGCAATACATGTTTACGAGCGCGTGGTCGAGCTCGATGTGGTAGTGGCCGAATCCCTCCTTGGGGGCTTTGCCGGCCAGCGCGCAACTGAGCTGATACCCAGTCACGGCGACTTTGACGTCGAAGGAATTGGCCGTGATCACGGCGCCGCTTTGCGGCGAAACAAACGTCGTCGCCAGATTGCCCGACGCCTCGGGCATCGCCATGGCGGACGACGATGGCGAGCTGGCCGGGGCGGATGCCTGACCACCACAGGCCGCCAGCAGCAACGGAATGCCAACCGCGAATGCTCCGAAGGAACGGGTGCGTGTCATGGTGCCACCTCCGTGTGTCTTTCACCCTTCCCTATGTGTCGGTGGCCCGGCTCGGATTTCAGCGATACGGCTGAGCCGCAATCCATTTACGATCGAGGGGCTCTACATGAATGATGAGAGGCTCGTTCGTGGCCAGGCTGCTGCTCAACACAACCAGCTCACGGAAGTACCGTTGGCCGAGGCCGCGGACAGCGAGCTGCTGAAGCGGATTGCCATGGGTAGCGAGGAGGCTTTTCGGATGCTGTGGGATCGCTTCGGTGCCGGGGTTTACACCGTGTGCCGGCGCCGGCTGGGCGATGTCAGCGCCGCCGAAGACGCGGCTCAGGAGGCTTTTACCAGTGTTTGGCGGCGGGCTGGGACGTTCGACCCAGCGCGCGGCTCGGCCGCCGGCTGGCTGTATGCGGTCGCGCGCAACGCCGCCGCGCAGCTCGTTCGGCGAGGCCAGGCCGGGGCGAGCTTCGTTGTGCTGGACGAACAGACTGCTGACGCCGAAAACGATCCGGTGATGGGCCTGGCGCTGCACGCGGCGCTGACGCGGTTGCCGGCAACGGAGCGCGAGGTGCTGGAGCTCGCCTACTTTGAGGACATGACCCAGACCCAGGTCGCGGAGCGGCTTCGGCTCCCGCTCGGCACCGTGAAGACCCGCACCCGCGCCGGCTTGCACCGCCTGGCCGGCTATCTCGAGGATAGCCAGGAATGAACCCTGACGACATCGAGGAACTCCTCCGGCAAACCGGTCGGCCGATGGAGCCGCCAGCCCGCCTGCGGCGGGCCGTCCTGCGAGTTCCAAATGGCTCGATTCTCAGCCGCCAAGTTCGCGCATGGCGGATTCAGATCGCGGCGGCGGCGGCAGCCGTTCTGCTCGTGGCCACGGGCGCCGTCGCGGCGCAGCAGCTAACCGCGTTCCATTCTGTGGCTGCCGTTACGTTGCGGGGCGCTCCCGGAACGCAGGCCGTCGCGGAGTTGGGACAACCCGACGGGCCCAATCGCCCGGTACGCCTCGTGGTCAAACACCTGAAGCCGGGGGCCGTGTCGTATTACGAGCTGTGGTCGCTGGCGGAGCAACCGCCGATGATGCTCACGACCTTCATGACCGATACAACCGGGTCCTGCACCTTTACGTTCTCGATGCCGGCGTCCGCATCCTGGCACGATCTTGTCGTCACGCCAGAGGGCCAAAGCGCCACTTACCTGTTGCGCTCAGATCGGTAAGCCAATCGTGAAACCGGTCGGCGTCAGGGAGTAACCCTGACGCCGTGCCAGAACGCGACGTAGTCTTTGATCTCCGCGGCCGCTGGGAACGGGGCCGGGTAGTACCAGGCGCCATCCGGGTTCGTCTTGTCGTCGACCTTGATGTCGTAATAGCTGGCCAATCCCTTCCACGGGCAACCGGTGTGCGTCCGGCTCTCAACCAGGTATTCCCGCCGGACGCTCTCCGGCGGGAAATAATCGTTGCCTTCAACCTTGATGGTGTGATCGCTCTCCGCGATCACGGCGCCGTTCCAGACGGCCTTTGGCATGGTTATCGACTCTCTTGCCGCCGCAGCGGCCCGTATGCAAAGAGGAGACCGAGGACGGCACCGAACATCAGGTGACCGAGGACCCACGACCATTCGGGATTGGCGCTGAGAAACGAACCGCTCGTCCCACTCAGCAGGTTGCGCAAGACGACCCAATACATGACGGCGTAGACAACGATCCCGTAGATCATGCCGACCACGACGGCGGCAACCCCGCGCAGCTGCAGGGCAACCGCTATCGCGAGGAAGATCAACCCGAAAATGATCGAGTTCATCATGTGGCCCGCCAGGCCGACGATGAAGGGCACGATCTGGAAGTCGTGGCCCTGATGACCGATGCCTAGCGCCTGACCGATCCCCTGGGGCGCCGCCCACAGGTTGGTCGTAAAGATGCCGACGATCATCGCCCACATGGCGAAGACCAGGCCGGCGATCAACCCCGCGGCCCCCGCCCTGACGGCGGACGACGCCGATCCACCCGTATCCTGAGAAATCGCTGCTGCGCTCATACCAAGTACCTCCAATGAATGAGATCTGTTGCTCTCCAGCCTATGGACCGCCGGCTGGTGGGTCTGTGACC
>WNFD01009383.1_pt1 | contig 11397 bp, 9 predicted proteins | sample 5400491 | NCBI WGS metagenome assembly WNFD01 (sample SAMN13153343, study PRJNA577476) | soil metagenome | isolation source: 120 cm saprolite under Douglas fir tree site 2 hole 2 replicate 2 | place: USA:California | collected 2015-04-18 | reverse complement strand
GACACGATCGAGAATTAGCGCCGCTCGCTTCGCGTCGATGATCGCCGGGTTATCAGCGGCATGGTTCATTTCATGTCGTGAAATCCGGTGGCCGCTGGATCGACGCGCCCGATATCTACAACCCACGAAAGACTACAACCGTTTCGTCCGATGGGCGGCCAGCCGACGCGCCTACACGCCGTCCCAGACAGCGGCAATGGCCTTGTCGAGCCCCGATGCCCCATCGACGATGAGGAATTCGGGTCGTTGCAGGCCGCGCTTGATGAGATCGTCGAGGACCGTGCGCCAAGCCTCGGCGCTCTCGCCACCCGGTCCGACGCTCTAACGCCGGATGATTCGAGGTTGATCACCCCGGAGACTACGCCACCTTCAATTCCTACCAACCGCGCTACGGCACCGGTTCGAGACTGGTACATGGGTTCAAGACAGTGTAACATCCACGTAAGATCAATCGCTTTGCTTGCCTGAGAGCTGCCCAGAAAACGGCGACCTACCGAAGTCCCCGCTTCCCACAATTGGCAGCCCGGTGCCGTCGGTAGGCACAAAATCGCTCTCGACAATTGATGTTGGTTCGTATCGCGGAGGCCGCCGGCCCCCGCATTCATTGCACTCGCGCGCTGCCGGCAGCGTGCGCCCTGAATCGGAGGAAAGACCGATGTCCAGACTTATCGGTTTCGTGTTCGCGGCTTGCCTGCTCGCCATTGGAACATCGACCAGCGTCCCGGCCGCCGGCCCCGATTGGCCAAAGTCTCTCACCTTGGGGACGGCTTCGCCGGGCGGGGTGTATTACGTTTATGGCGAAGAACTCGCGAAAATCCTGACGGAGAAGCTCGGCATTGCGGTCAACCCCTTTCCGACCCAAGGCGCGATCCAAAACGTGAAGCTCCTCGATAGCGGCGGGGCGCAGCTCGGATTGATTACGATGTCGACGGGCCTGGAGGGCTGGAACGGCTCCGGCGATTGGACCAAAGGGCAAACGTTCCGGCAGGTGCGTGCGCTGTTTCCGATGTACGATAACCCTTTTCAAGCCGTGGTCTTGCAGCGATCCGGCATTGCGAGCCTCGCACAGCTCGACAAGAAGCGCATCGGCGTCGGACCGCGTTCGGGGAACGGCGCCACCTATTCTCCAGGAATATTCAAGATTGTCGGGATTTCAGCCGAACTCCGCTATGGATCGTACAACGATATCGCCACCGAGCTTCTTGCCGGGCGCATCGATGCTCTGCTGACGCTGCTCGGAGCGCCCGTGCCTGCGATCCAGGACGTAGACGCGAAGGAACCGGTCACATTCCTCAATCTTTCTCCGGAACAAATGGAAGCCATCCGTAAAGCGATGCCGGAGTTCGGCCCTGCAAAGATCGCGGCCGGAACTTACCGCCTCCTGGACAAGGACTATGTCACCGTCGGAGTGCCTAATTTTGCGATCGGACGAGTCGATCTCCCGGACGATTTGGTCTACCAGCTGGTCAAAGCAGTCTTCGAGAACCACCCTCGCCTTGTGAAAGCTACTTCGGCAGCAAGCGACACCCTCCCGCGAAATGTGGTGAAGAACACCTTCATGCCGTTTCATCCCGGCGCGGTTCGCTACTACCGCGAGATCGGCATCAGCATTCCGGATTTGCTCGTTCCCACGAATTGATAGGTCCGTCGCGCGAAATACTCGCCCACGGTCCGGAGGACAGAATCATGCGGATGAGATCACTTCTGGGCGCACTCGCGACCCTGCTCGCCTTTGCGACATCGACCAGCGTCCCGGCCGCCGGCCCCGATTGGCCGAAGTCTCTCACGTTGGGGACGGCTTCGCCGGACGGGGTGTATTACGTTTATGGCGAAGTACTCGCGCAGATTCTGACGGAGAAGCTCGGCATTACTGTCAACCCCTTGCCGACCCAAGGCCCGGCCCACAACGTGAAGCTCCTCGATAGCGGCGGGGCGCAGCTGTCCTTCACCGACAGTGCGATGTGTCGGATACGTGCTGCCATGGCCTCGTCTCCGTCTTTGCAATCCTGGTGTCATCGGGGATTGGGATGACAACGGTTCCCGAGGCCTTCGCGCGATCCACGATGGTGCGGTGAGCTGACGCACCCAGTGCGTGGACCAGCATTTCGCGCGACGGACCAATCAATTTGTGGGAAGGAGCGCCTCCGGAATGCTGATGCCGATCTCGCGATAGTAGCGGACAGCGCCGGGATGGAACGGCAGAAAGGTATTTTTCACCACATTCTGCGGGAGGGTGTCGCTTGCTGCCGAATGAGCTTTCACAAGGCGAGGCTGGTTCTCGTGAACCGCTTTGACCAATTGATACACCAAATCGTCCGGGAGCTCAGGTCGCCCGATTGCAAAATTATACACTCCGATGGTGACATAGTCCTTGTCCAGGAGGCGGTAAGTTCCGGCAGCGATCTTCGAAAGGCTGAACTCCGGCATCGCTTTACGGATGGCTTCAATTTGCTCGGGAGAAAGACTGATGAATGTGACCGGCTCCTTCGCCTCTGCTTCCTGGACCGCCGGCACGGGGGCTCCGAGCAGCGTCAGGCTAGCATCGATGCGACCGGCAATAAGCTCGGTGGCCACATTGTTGTGTGATCCATAGCTCATTTCGGCTGAAATCCCGAGAACCTTCAGTATTGCTGGAATATAGGTGCCGCTGGTGCCCCCACGCGGTCCGACGCCGATGCGCTTCTTGTCGAGCTGTGCGAGGGTCGCAATGCCGGATCGCCGCAAGACCACGGCTTGAAAAGGCGTATCGTACATCGGAAACAGCGCCCGCATGTTCCGGAAGCGCTTTCCGTTGGTCCAATCGCCAGTGCCGTTCCAGCCCTCCAGGCCGACCCCCATCGTAATCATCCCGAGCTGCGCTCCGCCGCTATCGACGAGCTTCACGTTGTGGACCGTGCCTTGGGTCGGCTGGGGATTGACCGTAATGCCGAGCTTCTCCGTCAGGATGCGCGCGAGTTCTTCGCCGTAAATGTAATACACCCCGCCCGGCGAAGCCGTCACCAAGGTGAGAGACTTTGGCCAATCGGGGCCGGCGGCCGGGACGCTGGTCGATGTTGCAATGGCGAGCAGGGTCGCGACAACGCCGAAAAGTGATCCCACCCGCATGATTCGATCCTCCAGTACGTGGACGGACATTTCGCGGGACGGACCAATCAATTCGTGGGAACAAGCACGTCCGGAATGCTGATGCCGATTTCGCGATAATAGCGGACAGCGCCGGGGTGGAACGGCAGGAAGGTATTCTTCACGACGTTCTGGGGAACGGTTTCGCTGGCTGCCGAACTGGCTTTGATCAGACGAGGATGGTTCTCGTGAATCGCCTTGACCAACTGGTAGGCCAGATCCTCGGGGAGATCGGAGCGGCCAACTGCGAAATTGTAGACCCCAATTGTTGAGTAATCCTTCTCCAGAGAGGAATAGGTTCCGGCAGCAATGATTGAGGGCGTGAGTTCCGGCATCGCTTTGCGAATCAAATCAATTTCCTCGACGGATGGACTAATGAAATTCAGCGGTTCCTTCGCCTCCAACTCCTTCGCCGCGGGAAAAGGAGCACCCCCCGTCAACACCAGCGCGTTGTAGTGACCGGAAAGAAGCTTAGTGGTCATGTCGACCCACGATCCATAGCCGATCCGGGCCGACAGCCCTAGAACTTTTAATATCGCGGGAACATAGGTCCCTCCCGTTCCGGCACGGGGACCGGCACCGACATCAAGCTTGTCGAGCATTGCGACTGTAGAAATTCCAGATCGACGCAACACTGCAAATTGAAACGAAGTGTCGTACATCGGGAAGAGCGCGCGTAGCGTTCGGAAGGCTTTCCCATTCGCCCAGTCTCCCGTCCCGTTCCAGCCCTGTAGGCCGACACCCATAGTGATTAAGCCCAGTTGCGCTCCGCCTGATTCGATGAGCTTCACGTTGTGGATCGGACCTTGGGTAGGAAGTGCATGCACGGCAATACCGAGCTTCTCCGTCAGGATTTGGGCGACCTCTTCGCCGTACACGTAATACACGCCGCCCGGAGAGGCTGTGCCCAAGGTGAGTGATTTCGGCCAATCGGGGCCGGCGGCCGGGACGCCAGTCGATGTTGCAATGGCGAGCACGGTCGCGACAACGCCGAAAAGTGATCCCACCCGCATAATTCGATCCTCCAGTGCGTGGACGAGCATTTCGCGCGACGGACCAATCAATTCGTGGGAACGAGCGGCTCCGGAATGCTGATACCGATCTCGCGATAGTAGCGGACCGCACCGGGGTGGAACGGCAGGAACGTGTTTTTGTCGACGTTCTCCGCCACCGTCTCGGCAGCGGACGGCAAGCGCTTCACCAGTTCCCTCTGGTTCTCATGCACAGTCTTGACCAGCTGGTACACCAGGTCGTCAGACAGATCGGCGCGCCCGATGACGAAATTGAATAGACCGATGGTGCTGTAATCGGCCGTTAATGCCTTGTAGGTACCGCCGGGGATTTTCGACGAGGTGATTTCCGGGATCGCCTTGCGCACTCGTGCGATTTCGTCCGCCGAGAGGTTGAGGAAAGTCAACGGCTCCTTGGCCTCAACCTCCTGAATCGCCGGGAACGGCACGCCGATCCCGGCGAGGACCGCGTCGGAATGGCCGGCCAGCAGGTCGGCCCCATTCGAGTCCCACGACCCATTGGTGTATTGGGCTGAAATTCCGAGCGCCTTCAGAATCTCAGGGACGTAGACCGCGGCCGTTCCCGCGCGCGGGCCGATACCGGCGCGTTTTCCATCGAGGTCCACAACCCGGGTCAGCCCCGACCGCCGCAGCGCCACGAACTGAAAGGTGTTGTCATAGGCTGGCAACAGCGCGCGCATCTGCCGGTACTTTTGCCCTTTGGTCCAGTCGCCACCGCCGTTCCAGCCCTGCAGCCCGACTCCCATCGTGATTAGCCCAAGCTGTGCGCTGCCAAGCTCGACCAGCTTGATGTTGTGCACCGATCCCTGCGTCGACATGGCGTTGACAGGCAGGCCGAGCTTCTGCGTGAGCATCTGCGCGATCAAATCGCCGTAGACGTAATACAGCCCTCCCGGCGACGCGGTGCCGATGGTCAACGACTTCGGCCAATCGGGGCCGGCGGCCGGGACGCTGGTCGACGTTGCAATGGCGAGCAGGGTCGCGATGACGCCGAAAAGTGATCCCACCCGCATGGCTCAATCCTCCCGGCCCCGCAATGGGATTTATTTTACGTTGAAAATGTGAGCTATTCCACCTTACACTCGACGGGTCGGCAAACGCAATGCTTCATTCCAACATTGCTGCCGGCGAGCGCAATAATTCTGACCGGCGGACGAGTAATGGCGGCGAGGACATCGAAACCAGCGAGGGTCGGTTATGGCCTGCGCGAACGGCTGCTGCTGTCGTTCATTGCGATCAGTGGCTTTGCGGTGGTCGCCGCGGTGGTCGGCAACTACGCCTTCTACGCCATCGGCGAGGCGCTCCACCAGGTCACGGAGAAATCGGTCCCTCCGGCCATCGCGACCTTGGAGCTTGCGCAACGTGCCGAGCGTATCGTCGCCGCCGGACCCGCGCTGCTTGCGGCAACCAATAACGCCGAGTTTGCCGGCACTTCCTCGGCTGTCGAACAAGAAGTGAAGGAAGCCGCACAACTACTCAATGATCTACCGGATAAGGGTCTTACGGTCGACAAGCTCATCGAGATCCAAGATGTCTTCAATCAGGTAGCCGCCAATCTCGCAGCACTAAAATCGGCTGCGCAGCGCCGTATCGCTGCTGCCGACCGCAAAGCCACGCTCGTCCACGACACGTTCGATGCCTACAACCAGTTCCGCACCATCTGGACTCCGAAATTCGAGGAACTGAAGGACCATATCGTCGCATTGCAGCGCTCGCTCGATGCGGCAGGGGGCACACCCGAGGAGCGCCTGGCCGCCCTCAACCGCCTCAACGCGGTGCTTCGGGATCTCACGCCGCTCGAGCAGATTCAGCAGGAGGCTGCGATCGCGTTCGAAGCCCTTGTCCGTGCCGCCGGCGCCGACACGCAGGCCGCTCTCGACACCATTCAGGGTCGAGTCGACCGCTCGGTCCGGCGCATCGACGATCTGGTGTCGGGCCTCGATCCTGACGTCTCGCTTGCATTGATCGTTCCGCTCAGCCGCTTGCGGGCCAGCGCGATCGGCAATTCGAGCATCATGGCCGCGCGGCAGGTCGAGCTGGAGGCCACCCTGGAGGGTCGCAGCCGGACGGTCGAGAACTCCGCCCTCTCGGTCCAGTTGAGCAACGCGGTGGAGGCCCTTGTTGCCGAATCGAAGCGGGGCATCGCCGCAGCAACCGACGAGACGCAATCCGTTCAGGAGCTTGGACGCGTTGGGTTGCTTGCTGTCGTCGCGCTCAGCCTGATCAGCTCGGCGTTGATCGGATGGCTCTACGTCGGGCGCAATATTGTCGCTCGCCTCACGGCGCTCAGCGATCGCATGCTGACCTTGGCCCAAGGCGATCTCAAATCCTCCCTTCCGCAGGGCGGTACCGATGAGATCGGCCGCATGGCCGAGGCGTTGGGGGTATTCCGCGCAACGGCGATCGAGATGGAGGAGGCAAATCTCAAGGAAATCCGCGAAGCACGTACGCGTCTCACCGAGGCGATCGAGACCATATCCGAAGGGTTCTCGCTTTACGACGCCGAAGACAAGCTCATCGTATGCAACAACCGTTATCGAGAGCTGTTTGCATCCCACGCCGACGTGATGGTGCCCGGCACAAGCTTCGAGACAATCTTACGCACGGCTATCGAGCGCGGCCTGATCAAGGATGCCGAGGGACGCCGCGACGCCTGGATCGAGGAACGACTCGCGCGCCACCGCGCTGCCGGCGAAACGCACATCCAACGCCGCAGCGACGGGCGTTGGATCCAGATCAGCGAACGAAAGACCGCCAACGGCGGTGTTGTTGCCATCTACGCGGACATCACCGAAATGAAACGACACGAAGCCGAGCTTGCCGCCGCGCGCGATGCTGCCGACGAAGCCAACCGAACCAAATCCAGCTTCCTCGCCAACATGTCGCACGAGTTGCGCACGCCGCTGAATGCGATCATCGGTTACAGCGAGATCCTGCAGGAGGACGCCGCCGACAAGGACGACAAAGCGCCGATCGACGACTTGCAGAAGATCGAAAGCGCCGGCCGGCACCTGCTGGGACTGATCAACAACATCCTCGACCTGTCGAAGATCGAGGCCGGGAAGATGGATGTTTTCATCGAGCCGGTCGACATTCAAGCCCTGCTCAAGGAGGTGCTGTCGATCGTCAAGCCGCTCACCGACAAGAATGAGAATGTCATCGAGGTGATCTGCCCTGCCGAGATCGGCAGCTTCCGTTCCGACCAGACCAAGGTAAAGCAGTGCCTGCTCAATCTTTTGAGCAACGCCAACAAGTTCACGAGCAAGGGCACGCTGACCCTGACGGTGGCGCGCGAGGACAATTTCTGGGTCTGCTTCCGCGTGTCGGACACCGGCGTCGGCATGACGGAGGAACAGCTCGGCCGGCTGTTCGAGGCGTTCAGCCAGGCGGATGTTTCGACCACCAAGCGCTTCGGCGGCACGGGTCTCGGGCTCGCCATCACCAAGCACTTCTGCACCATGCTGGGCGGCGACGTGAAGGTCGAGAGCACGCCCGGCACGGGCTCGACATTCACCATCAGGCTTCCGGATCAGGGCATTGCTCCGGCCGTCGCGGAGTCGCCCGCGCCGGCGGCGGTGGCGGCGGACGGGCGCGCGACCGTGCTCGTGGTGGACGACGATGCGTCGGTGCGCGGCCTGCTTGCCAAGACCCTGGAGAAGGAGGGCTATCGCGTCATATCGGCCTGCAACGGCGTCGAGGCGCTGGCGCTCGCGCGCGAGCACAGGCCACAGGCAATCACGCTCGACGTGTTGATGCCGCAGATGGACGGCTGGGCAGCGCTCAAGGAGCTCAAGGCCGACGCCGAGCTGCGCACCATACCCGTGATCATGGTGACCGTTCTCAACGAGCGCGGCATGGCGATCCCATTGGGCGCCGCCGATTTCATGACGAAGCCGGTGGACCGGCAGCGCCTGACGGCGATCTTGCGGGACCACTGCGCCAGTCCGAGCAGCGCCTCGATCCTGGTGGTCGAAGATGACCTGCCGACCCGCGAAGTGCTCTGTCTGTCACTGAAGAGCATGGGATATGCGGCCCACGCGGCGGTCAATGGCCGGAGCGGCCTGGACTGGCTCGCCAACCACCCGGCGCCCAGCCTGATCTTGCTCGACCTGATGATGCCGGAGATGGACGGCTTCGAGTTTCTGCGCGAGCTGCGGAAACGGCCCGCGTTCGTGGATGTCCCGGTCATCGTGGTGACGGCGAAGGAGCTGACCGCGGAGGATTTTCGCATCCTGAGCGGACAGACCGAACTGATCATCGCCAAGGACCAAGCGTATCTGACCGAGCTGGCCGCCGCCGTGCGCGGCCGCCTGGCGCGACAACCCGCCCATGAGGCGGAGCGCGTCGCCAACTGAAGAACGAACACAGCGGGAAAACACATGCCAAGGATTCTGTTGGTCGAGGACAATGAGATGAACCGCGACATGCTCTCGCGCCGGCTGGTGCGCAACGGCTACGAGGTCTTCCTCGCGGTGGACGGGCAACAGGGTGCCGATATGGCGTTGTCGGAGCGGCCGGATCTCATCCTGATGGACATGAGCCTGCCGGTGATCGACGGTTGGGAGGCAACGCGTCGGATCAAGGCCAACGATGCCACTCGGCGGATCCCGGTGATCGCGCTGACGGCGCACGCGATGGCCGGCGATCGCGAGAAGGCGATGGAAGTGGGCTGCGAAGATTACGACACCAAGCCGGTCGAAATTTCGCGTCTGCTCGGCAAGATTGCGGCCTTGCTTGCGCCCAAGGCGGGCTGAGCGGACAGCGACGGCGCCGGTGCGTCGGGACGGGAGGTAGTGCCACGGCTGATCTGACTGAGCACGGGGCCGACCGGCGAACGGAACGGGCGCTCGTTGCCTACGTGCGGCAGGAATTGAGCGCGCCGGCGACGGCCATCATGGGCTATGCCGAGATGTTGGTGGACGACGCGGTGCAAGCGGACTGCGCACAGCGAACCGACGATCTCCAGCGCATCCTCGACGCCAGTCGGACTCTCCATCGCCTGATACTCAGCCTGCTCGATCCAGCGACCATTCACCGGACCGATGGCAGTGCGGACCTGGCGGAGTTCCGCCGGACGCTGCGCCATGACCTGCGCACGCCGATCAACGCGATCAAGGGATACGGGGAAATGCTGCGCGAGGACGCGGCTGACGGGAGCGCGGAAACGTTCGTCGCCGATCTCGACAAGCTCCCGCAACCGAGATTGCCGCACCGGCGAGCATGGTTGAGAGCCTGCTCGAGGCGGTCCGCCCGGTGGCGGCGAACGAAGCCGACCTTGCGGCGGTAAGACCCAGCCGGATTCTGGTGGTGGACGACAACGCATCGAACCGAGACCTTCTGTCCCGTCGCCTGCAGCGCCAGGGTCATACCGTGCTTCAGGCCGAGGACGGCGCCAGCGCGCTCGCCCTGGTCGAGAAAGAGGCCCTCGATCTCGTCCTGCTCGATTTGATGATGCCCGGCATCAGCGGCTACGACGTCCTCGCGCGGCTCAAGCGCGATCCGCGGTTCCGGGACATCCCTGTCATCATGATCTCGGCGCTGAGCGAGCTCGACTCGATCGTCCGCTGCATCGAGGCGGGCGCCGATGATTACCTTGCCAAGCCGTTCGACCCCACTCTGCTGCGCGCCCGCGTCGGGGCGAGCCTCGAGAAAAAGCGACTGCGGGACGAAGTGAGAGCAAGTCTCGCGCGGCTTGAGGAAGAATTGGACCAAGCCCGCAAGATGCAGCTCGGCATGCTGCCGAGGGTCTTCCCCGCATGCACGCCGGAGCAGCCGGTCGAGGTGCACGCATCCATGGAGCCGGCGCGCGAAGTGGGCGGGGACCTCTATGACTGCTTCTACGCCAGCGCGCACCTGTTTTGCTTTCTCGTCGGCGACGTCTCCGGGAAGGGCGCGCCAGCAGCCATGTTCATGGCACGCACGCGCAGCCTCGTGCGAATGGCCGTCGATCTCTGGCAGCGAATGGACGCTGCAGCGATGTCCTCGGCGCAGATTGCCGAGGCGGTCAACCGTGAGCTCTACCAGGACAATGATGACTGCATGTTCGTGACCCTGTTTCTCGGATTGCTCGATACCCGCACGGGCACGTTGGCCTATACCAATGCCGGACATCCGGCTCCGCATATTCTACGGGCATCCGGCGACATCGAGCAGATCGCTGGCAAGCCCGACGTTCCGCTGGGCGTGCAGAGGAAGACCACGTACCGGACCGGCACCATCGCCCTGCTGCGGGGAGATGCGGTTTTCGTGGTCTCGGACGGCGTCGACGAGGCGATGAATGCTGAAGAAGAGTTTTACACGCTCGAGCGATTGAACACCGTTTTGCGTAGCGCCGGCAAGGCGTCCGCTGCCGAATTGGTGCGTGCCGTGACTGACCACGTACACGAATTCACCGGTTCGGCGCCGATGGCCGACGACGTGACGGCGCTCGCAATACGTTGGTTGCCGTCGTAAAGCATAAAGGTCCTCAGTTGTCCCCGCTCAAAAATCCAAAGCGCGCTGCATCACCGTCGCAAGAAGGGCTTGATCTCCTCCGGGATTCGAGATGAGGCGGGATCATGCTCCGGCGGCATTTGATTCTTCCCATGTAGCGGCGCGAAGCGCGCGCTGCGACCTAGTCTGGGTTTTCGCGGATGCCCGACTCGATTGCTAGAGCATGTTTCGGTGAGGTGTGGTCACCGCGAGCGGCAGACTCGGTCTGCTCCCTCCCCCGCGCTTGCGGGGGAGGGCTGGGGCGGGGGCGGACTGGACACGAAATCTTCGCATCATCAACCTAGGCTCTTTTTAGCCATATTTGTGCATCGCACAATATCGTGATTGGCCAAATAAAATTGAGTAGTTAGCTCTTGGGTTGCCAGAAAAACCTTGGGCTCGTCAAATCGAGTTTCGTAGTTGCGAATGCCAGTTTCTTTAAACAAATCTGAGCATCAACGCAGAAAAACGCCCAAGAAGCCTTCTTGTGGCGGTACGTACTTGTGCTCTTCTTAGAGGCCTCCCGCAAATATTTATCGGCTCTGTGAGCTGCCTCACGCCCACCCGGTACAGGCAGAGGCAGCTTCCGATGCAGCGGCGCTGGCCGTCCGGCCTGCCTGCCGATCCACCAACGCACGGACGTCAGTCCCGAAAATGGAGACGTATCATGAAGACGCTGATCACCGCCCTGGCCTTGGCCACCCTCATTGCGGACCCGGCTTTCACGCTGTCCGGGAACGCGGGGCCGACCAACAAGAGCCGCGACGCGAGT